>Ga0210379_10000811_pt1 | contig 10644 bp, 11 predicted proteins | sample PLMedo_2_FD_155468 | JGI IMG/M metagenome (GOLD analysis project Ga0210379, IMG submission 155468) | Groundwater sediment microbial communities from an aquifer in East River, Colorado, USA - PLM4_32_coex redo | ecosystem: Environmental > Terrestrial > Soil > Riparian zone | place: USA: East... | reverse complement strand
CTTCCACTTCATCGGCCATGAGAGCCGTCCCGTAGAACACGCCAAGGACCGGGATGATGAAGCGCAGGAACAGCATCCAGACCATCACGCCGAAGATACCGAAACCGACCACCCGTTGGCCGTTCACGCGAAGCGCCGACATCCCGAACACTTCGAGGGCTTTGATGATCACGGCGAGGAGCACCGGTCCACCCACCACCAACCCCATGAAGATCGTGCGGCGCGACCAGAGCATTTCGCCAAGCGAGAGGTCGAACACGCGACGCGAGGCGCCAAAGAAGGTCATCGTCTTCATTGCTTGACCAGGTATCGGAAGACGGCTTGGAGATTGTCGTCGGGTGATTGCACTTCGTCGATCTGGCCCGCCTCGCCCGAGGCGGCCAGTTCGGTGAGGCGCGCGTAGAAGCTATCGGGCCGCGCCGTCTCGATCACCACTGCACCCGGCTCGAATTTCAAGCTGAGCACGTCGTCCTCCGCCAGGAACCGGCGCGCCAGTGCGCGCGGGTCGGCGCCGCGCACGTAGACGGTGTGCGGATGCGTGTCGATGAGATCCCGGATCTGATGCACGTTGCCTTCCGCCAGGATCCGGCCGTTGTTGATGAGCAGGATGTTCGAGGTCATCGACTCGATCTCGTGCAGGATGTGGCTCGAGACGACGATGTGCTTGCCGGCGCGCGCCCAGTCCTTGATGAAGCGAATCGTCTTGCGGCGCATCAGCGGATCCATCCCGGTGAGCGGCTCGTCCAGGATCAGCAATTCGGGATCGTGGACCAGCGCCTGCGCCAGTTTCACGCGCTGCCGCATGCCCTTGCTGTAAGCGCCGATCTTCTTGCCGGCGGCGTCCATCAGGTCCACGCGCTCGAGCGCCCGCTTCGCGGCTGCGTCCGCGGCCTGGTCGTCCAGGCCGTTGAGGCGCACGAGCGCCGTGACCCACTCGAGGCCGGTCATTCGGTCGTAGAACGCATCCTGCTCGGGGCAGAAACCAATGCGTGCGTATACCCCGGGATTGCCCCAAATCGGTTCGCCCAACACGTGGATGCTGCCCTGGCTCGGCTTGAGCTGACCGGTCATCAGCTTCATGAACGTGGACTTGCCGGCACCGTTGGGGCCGAGAAGCCCGGTGATGCCGGGAGGAATCGACGCGGTGACGTCGTTGAGGCCACTCACCTGCCCGTACCACTTGGATAGGTGCTCCGCACGAACGAGGGCGGTACCGGTTCCTGGCGAGAGTTGCTGCCCTCCCGACGAAAATCGATCTCCCGACGAGGGCTCTGCTCCCGACAAGTCTTTGGCCCCTCCCGGCGCGATCACGTGACAATCTCCACGCCGCGGACGCGGCGATCCAGGATGAACAGCGAGCCGCCAATGAGCACGATGATCACGATCGCGGCAATTGCCGGCGGGAGTTCGTAGCGGGGATGCAGCCGGAAGATGATATCGCCCACGACCTCGAGGGTGGCGCTCGGCGACAGCCAAGCGAAGGTGCTCTGGTGCGTGATGCCGCGGATCGCCTGGAACAGAGCGGTGGTGAAGAAGTAGAGGCCGGCGTACATGACCCCCACAAAGCGGCTGCTCTTCGACAGCGACGACAGCGCGAGCATGGTCGTCGAGGCGAGCAGGATCTGGGCCAGCGAGAACAAGGTGATGGCCGGCAGCAGGTAGAGGTTGTTGCGCACGAACGTGAAGCTGCCGGCGAAGACCGTCTGCACGAGCAGCAGCAGCATCGCGGGCGCGAAGGTGACCGAGGCCAGGAACAGAAACAGGATCGCCATCTTGCCGGCGATGTATTCCGCCCGCGTCATCGGCTTCGACAGGTAGAGTTGCAGCGCGTTGGCGCGGCGATCGTTGGCGATCAGCCCGGCGCCGATGTAAACGGTCATGACAAAGAGAATCAGCCCCTGCTGATCGAGGTATTCGCGGAACGTCTCGCCCTTGGGCTGAAGGAACGACGCCTGCGAGAAGTTCGCGGCCAGGTAGATCTGCACCACGCGAACCACGAACGGCGCCCACGCAAACAGCATGAGGCCGATGAACTGGCGTTTCGAGATGATCGACATCACGCCGGCGCGCGTCATCACGCGCCACGCGGTGCCGATGGCCGACCTGGTGCCGCCGTAGCGACGGTATCCCTGATCGTGTATCGGCACGCTACTGCTCTCCCACCGCTCGTGCGAACACGTCCTCGAGCGTCGGCACGCTCGGACGGAGGTGACGCACCTGGACGCGCTCGCGCGCCGCCAGGTCGAACAACACCTGCGAGCCGTCCGCGTCGCTGCCCGGAATGAACACGCGCATCACGTCGTCGTCGGTATTCTTGACGTCGAAGCCGGCGCCCTGCAGGACGCCGATGAAGCGCGACTCGTCGCCTTTGACGCGCAGTTCGTAGACGCGTCCGTGCGTCCCCTTGAGCGCCTCGATCGGGCCGAAGGTGGCGACGGTGCCCTTGTCCATCACCACCACATGATCGCACGTGAACTCGACGTCGGGCAGCAAGTGCGACGACAGAATCAGGTTGACGCCCTTGTTGTGCGCGAGGTCGTAAATGAGCGCGAGCATCTCGTCGCGCCCTTTCGGGTCCATGCCGTTGGTCGGCTCGTCCAGGAAGAGCAGGTCGGGATCGTGGACGATCGCCTGCGCGAGCTTGATGCGTTGCTTCATGCCGGTCGAATAGGTCTCGAGATTGCGATAGCGCGCCTCGCCGAGACCGACGTAATAGAGGACCTCATGGGCGCGTTGCATCGCGTCGGCAGGCGGCAGCCCGGAGAGCTGCCCGCAGTAGCCGACAAACGACACGGCGTTCATGCCCGGAATGTGCGAGTCGCTCTCCGGCATGTAGCCCAGCCGCGCGCGGATCTCCAGGGGCGAGGTGGCGACATCGAGGCCGAGCACGGTCATCTTGCCCTGGTCGGGGATGACAAACCCGAGGAGGGCCTTGAGCAGCGTGCTCTTCCCCGCCCCATTGGGACCCAATAGTCCGACCGCGCCGGGCTGAAAGGTGGCTGAAACGTCCCTCAGGGCCAGGTTCTTCCCGTAGCGGACGCTCAGGTTGTCACACTGGACAACCGGTCCGTCGACGCGGTGGGACTGGGGAGCCGCGCCTGGCGCAGGGCTGGCAGGGGTCGCAAACTGTGTCATCAGCGGCTGCTTGAGTATACGGGTGTCAGGGTTAGAGCGTTCCGCGAAGCCCAAGTGCGTCGGCCTGTTCGCGCATGAAGCCGATCACGTTGGAGACATGCTGGTCGAGCGGCAGGCCCATCAACTCCGCACCGCGCTTGAGATGGTCGCGAGGGACCTGGCGCGCGAACGCCTTGTCCTTCATACGCTTGATCACCGAAGCCGCCTCGAGGTCGAGGATGCTCTTTGACGGACGAACGAGCGATGCCGCGGTCACAAAACCGGCGAGCTCGTCGCAGGCCACCAGGGTCTTCTCCACCGGCGATTCGGGCTGGACGCCGGTGATTTCAGACGCGTGCGAGAGGATCGCGCGCATCACCCATTCGGGATAACCCAACGAGCGCAGGTGCTCGCAGCCCTTGTTGGGATGATCGCCAAGCGTGGGGTACTTCTCGTAGTCGAAATCGTGGAGCAGGGCGACCACGGCCCACTCCTCTTCATTGGCGCCCTGCTGCCGGGCGTAGCCGCGCACGGCGGCCTCTACCGCCAGGGCGTGCTTGCGGAGACTCTCGCTCAGGGTCCACTCGGTAAGCAAGGCCCACGCGGCTTCACGGGAAAGCGTCATGACCTGAATGATATCAAGCCCTCAAGCCCTCAGGACCTCAGGACCTCAGGACCTCAAGACCTCAAGCCCCCGCAGTAACACTCCAGCGGCGTGCGGGTTGATCCCATAATGGGCAATCTCGTCGGCGGTGACCCACGCCACTGCCTCGGCGTCGGATCCGGCCACCGCGTCACCCTCTGGCGCCGTGCACAGATAGTCGACAATCACGAAGTGATAGCGGACGCGCCCGTCGGCATCGCGATGCACGCGGTCGAAGGTTTCAACGATCGGCCCGGCCTCGACGGCCAGGCCCGTCTCCTCCCGCACTTCACGACACACGGCATCGACCAGTGACTCTCCCAACTCGACGATCCCTCCGGGCAGGGACCACTCGCCCTTGCGTGGCTCGTGGCGGCGTTTGATGATGAGCGCCCGGTTGCCTCGCACCACGACGGCGCCGACGCCCACCACCGGGTGCGCAGGGTATTCTCTGGCCATATGAAGTCTCACACCGAGTACTTGACGTTTGCGATTCCCGCCCGCCTGGCGTTCGAGAACATCACGCCGAAGGTCGCAGCCGCCGTACGCAAGAGCGGCGTCCGCGAGGGCCTGGTCCTGGTCAACGCCATGCACATCACCGCCTCGGTCTTCATCAACGACGACGAGTCCGGGCTCCACAAAGATTATGCGAAATGGCTCGAGCACCTCGCGCCGTTTGACGCGTCACCCGCGCGATACGCCCACAACCGCACCGGCGAGGACAACGCCGACGCGCACATGAAACGGCAAATCATGGGCCGTGAAGTGGTGGTGGCGATCACCGGAGGCGAGCTCGATTTCGGGCCCTGGGAACAGATCTTCTACGGCGAGTTCGACGGCAACCGGCCGAAGCGCGTCCTGATCAAGGTGATAGGAGACTAAAACGTACGAGCCACGGAATCACGGAAGCGCGGAATTTGTTTTTCAAAAGAATACCTTCCGTGTTTCTGTGCTTCCGTGGCTTGTACGTCGTCACAGGGGCAGCGATGCCGCGGCGTTGAGGTCCGCGGCGGCATAGCATCCGGCCGCAAGCTGCCGCATCCCCGCCGCCGCGATCATCGCGGCGTTGTCGGTCGACAGCGACAGGCTGGGAATGAAGACCGGCCGCTCCACATCGTCGGATCGTGAGAGCGCGTCGGCGCGGAGTCGCGAGTTGGCCGAAACACCGCCGGCGATGCCGATCGATCGGGCCCGGTGCCATCGTGCCGCAGCGAACGTGCGATCGAGCAGTGTGTCGACCACGCGACGCTGGAAGCTGGCGGCGAGGTCGGCAACCTCGTCCTGCGGCAGGTGCTCCGCGCCAAGGGCGGACTGCCGCTGGCGGACATGGCGCAGGACCGCCGTCTTCAGCCCGCTGAAACTGAAATCAGACCGTCCGTCGCGCTCCGGCGCGTTGCGATCGGGATTGGTCAGACGCGTTCCCGGCCACCGAATCGCGTCGTCGCGGCCGTCGCGTGCCAGGCGATCGATGATCGGGCCGCCCGGGTAACCGAGCCCGAGCAACTTGGCGACCTTGTCATAGGCCTCGCCCGCGGCGTCGTCGCGCGTGCGGCCCAGCAGTTGATACTGACCCGCTTTTTCGATGAGGTACAGGCTGGTGTGACCACCCGACACCACCAGCACCACCGCCGGCAGCGGAATGTTGCCGTGCTCCAGCCAGATCGATTCGATGTGGCCGGCAAGATGATTGACCGCGACGAGGGGCTTTTCGAGCGCCCACGCCGCGGCCTTGGCAAACGAGACACCAACCAGCAGCGAGCCAACCAGGCCCGGCCCCTGTGTCACGGCGAGCGCGCTCACGTCATGCCACCCCGCGCCGCCGTCGCTCAGCGCGCGCTCGACCACGCCGCAAATGTCGCGCACGTGCTGGCGGGAAGCGATTTCGGGCACCACGCCACCCCACTCCCGATGGATGTCCACCTGGGAGGCGACGACGTTCGAGCGTACGCGCCAGGGCCGCGCCGCGTTTGCGGTGTCCTGGACCAGGGCCGCTGCGGTTTCGTCGCAGGATGTCTCGATGCCTAACACAAGCATGTCAATCTCAGATCTTAGATTGCAGAAGGCAGATCGATTGTAGATTTGAGATCGAAGATTGATCTCAACATCGCGGATCGGTCGACCGTAGGACTCGATGGCGCCGCCACCGCCACCACATCAGCCATTGAGACCACTCTCACTAGGTAGTTCGAATCGCCAGCGCTCCTCGCGTTGGCTGGCAAGTAAATCAACAATCTGCAATCTGCATTTGATCTGCAATCTGCAATCTGCAATCTGAGATTCAGGAGGCCTTCAACGTCTGTAAAAAAGGCGGCCTGAACACGCCGCGTTCCGTGATGATCGCGGTGATGTATTTGTTCGGCGTGACGTCGAACGACGGGTTGCGCACGCGCGCGCCCTCGGGAACGAGCTGGTTCGAGCCGACGTGGGTGACCTCGCGCGCGTCGCGCTCCTCGATCTGGATGCCCGCGCCGTCGGCGGTCGCCAGGTCGATCGTTGACCAGGGCGCCGCCACATAGAACGGAATGCCGTGTTCCTTCGCGAGCACCGCGACCGAGTAGGTGCCGATCTTGTTGGCGGTATCGCCGTTGGCGGCGATGCGGTCGGCGCCCACCACGACGAGATTGATCTCGCCCTCGCGCATGATCGCGCCGGCCATGTTATCGGTGATCACCGTGGTATCGATGCCGTCCTTCACCAGTTCCCACGCCGTGAGTCGCGCGCCCTGCAGGAACGGCCGGGTCTCGTCGGCGAGCACGCGCACCTGGCGTCCGGCGTCCACAGCGCCACGGATGACGCCGAGCGCCGTGCCATAGCCGGCCGTGGCCAGGGCGCCGGCATTGCAGTGCGTGAGGATGCACGCTTGTTGCGGCACGAGCGTGGCGCCGTGCACGCCGATGGCGCGGCAGTTGGCGACATCCTCGTCGTGGATGCGATCGGCTTCGGCGCGGAGGCGGGTCTTGAGCTGATCGACCGACTCCCCGGCGAGCGCGCCCTCGGAGAAGGCGTGTTTCATCTTCTCGATCGCCCAGAACAGGTTGACCGCCGTCGGCCGGGTCGCCGCCAGTTGGTCGCACGTCCGCTGAAATTCGGTGGTGAACTGCTTGGTGCCGGTGGCCTTGCTGCGCGCCGCCCCCAGCGCGATGCCCATCGCGGCACAGACGCCAATGGCCGGCGCGCCGCGAATGACCATCGTCTTGATGGCCTTGGCCACTTCGTTGACGGTCCGGCAGTGAACGTAGGTTTCAACGGCCGGCAGCTTGCGCTGATCGACCATGACGATCTCGTCACCTTCCCACGCAATCGTTGGAAGCATTAGCTGATCATATCGGGAACTCGACTCTTGTCGGGAGGAGCATCTTGTCGGGAGGTGATCCTTGCCGGGGGAATCCTTCTCGGGAATGGTATCCGGCGAGAACTAGTCCCGACGAGGATTGCCTCCCGACGAGAATTGCTTCCCGACAAGAAGAGCCTCCCGGCAGAAACTACAAGAGTCTTCGATCGAACGGCAGCGGGAACAACTCCTTCATCCTGAGGGTGGCCGTGGTCTCCGCGAGGTTGCCCAGAATCACTTCGATGTCGCCGCAGAACTCCCAGATGATCTGCCGGCAGGCACCGCACGGTGGTGTGGGCGACGTGGTGTCGGCCACCACCGCGATGCGCGTGAACTGGCGATGGCCTTCAGACAGCGCCTTGAAGATCGCCACCCGCTCGGCGCACACGGTCAGCCCGTAGGTGGCGTTCTCCACGTTGCAGCCGGTGATCACCCGGCCATCGGCCGTTGCGAGCGCGGCGCCCACCTTGAAGTGCGAGTAATCGGCGACGGCGAATTCGCGCGCCGAACGGGCCGCCGCCACCAGCGCGTCAGAGCCGCTCAATGATCCCCTCCAACAGCGCGATGAACTGCCCCTTCACCTGGCGGGCCGTCTCCATCACTTCCTCGTGATGCAGCGGCTCTGGAAAAACACCGGCCGCCGCGTTGGTAATGCACGAGATGCCCAGCACCTCGAGACCCATGTGGCGCGCGACGATCGCTTCCGGCGCGGTGGACATCCCCACCGCGTCAGCCCCGAGGGTGCGAAAGGCGCGGATCTCGGCGGGCGTCTCGTAACTCGGGCCCAGCACCGCCACGTAGACGCCGTGCTGGATTACGACGCCGATCGCGCGCGCCGCCTCGCCGGCGATCCCGCGCAGGCGCTTCGAGTAGACCTCGGTCATGTCCGGAAACCGCAGGCCGAACCGGTCCTCGTTCGTTCCCACCAGGGGATTGTTGCCCATCAGGTTGATGTGATCGTCGATCACCATCAGCGCGCCGCGCGAGCACTGTGGCGAAATCCCGCCCGCGGCGTTGGTGAGGATCACGCGCGGCACGCCGAGGCGGCCCATCACCCGCATCGCAAACGTCACGGTCTTCAAGTCGTGACCCTCGTATGCATGAACCCGTCCCGCCAGGGCAATCACCCGGCGGCCTTTGACCGAGCCGCCCACGAGCTTCCCGGGGTGCCCAATCACCCGTGACGCGGGCCAATGCGGAATGTCGCCGTAGGGGATCGTGAACGACTCTGCCATCCCATCGGCGAAATCGCCGAGGCCGGAGCCGAGCACCACCGCCACGTCCGCGCCCCCGCCCCCACGCCCGCGGAGCCACTCCGCGGCTTCAGTCACGCGATCGAATTCATTCACAACAGGAAGCCCACGATGATGGCAGTCAGGAAGTTGGCCAACGTGCCCGCCAGCATGGCGCGCAGTCCCAGGCGCGCGAGGTCGCTGCGGCGTTCGGGCGCCAGCGAACCGATGCCTGCAATCTGCATCCCGATCGACGCGAAGTTCGCAAAGCCGCACAGCGCGAAGGTCGCGATCGTGAACGACCGCGGATCGAGCGTGGCCTTCAACGGCCCCAGCTGCGCGAAAGCGATGAACTCATTCAACACCATGCGGGTGCCGAGCAGGTTGCCCACGGTGGAGGCGTCCTGCCACGGCACACCCAGGCTCCAGGCGACGGGCGCGAAGACCCAGCCGAAGATCGTCTGCAGGGAAAAGCCCGCGACGCCGACCTGGGCGCCGGCCGCACCCAGGATCGCGTTGACCAGCGCGATCAACGCCACGAACGAAATCAACATCGCGCCGACGTTGAGCGCCAGGTGCAGGCCTTCTCCCGTTCCGCGGCCGGCGGCATCGATGATGTTGACGTCCTTGTTCACCACTTCGAGTTTCACGGTGCCGCGGGTTTCCGGCGTTTCGGTCTCGGGGACGAACATCTTGGCCATCATCAGCGTGCCCGGCGCGGTCATGATCACCGCCGTCAACAGGTGCTTGGCGTCGATGCCGAACGCGATGTAGGCGGCCATGATGCCGCCGGAGATGTGCGCCATCCCGGACGTCATCACCGTCATCAGCTCCGACTGCGTCATCTTCGAGATGAACGGGCGGATGGTCAGGGGAGCCTCGGTCTGGCCCATGAAGATGCTCGCCGCCACGTTGAGGGATTCCGCGCCGCTGGCGCCCATCACCTTGTTCATCACGATCGCCAGCAGCCGGACGATGATCTGCATCACGCCGAGGTAGTACAGAATGGCAAACAACGCGGCGATGAAGATGATGGTGGGGAGAATCTGGAACGCGAAAATCGTCCCGTAGTTGGCGCCCTCGGCGCCGAGCGCGCTGGTCATCACGCGCGACCACACCGAGCCGTCACCCAACGAGCCAAACACGAAGGCCGAGCCGACTTTCGAAAAATTGAGCAGCTCGCGCATCTTGTCGCCCAGCACGCGAAACACCGTTTGCCCGGCGTCGGTCTTGAGGACGATCAGGGCGAAGAGAACCTGCAGGCTGAGTCCCCAGCCGACCACGCGCCCGCTGATCGCTTTCCGATTCGTGGAGAGCGCGTACGCCAGTCCGAGGATCCCGACCAGCCCCACCAGGGGCTGGAGCTTGGTCAACACAAAGTCCACATGTCCTCGCTTTCGCGCGACTTACATACCGGGAATGAACATCGTCTCGCCGTCGCCGTGAACCCAGCCGATCACTACGTTCATGGGCGCCGGGGCGTGGTCATCGATGGCGATCGCCTTTTTGGCAAGCCCGATCGCCGCCGGCAGACGCGCGGCATCGTTGTAGTAGAGTTCGAGGATCCCCTCACCGTTGGTGACCCTCTCCCCTGGTTTCTTGAGGATCTTGATGCCCGCGGACAGGTCGACGGCGTCGCCCTTCTTGTCGCGGCCGGCGCCGAGCGCCACCGAGGCCTGGCCGACGAAGAGCGCGTCGAGCGCGGACACCACGCCCGCGCGGTGCGCGGTCACCTGGTGCATCGCCTTGGCCGCCGGGAAGCGGGAGGCGTCGTCCACCACGCCCGGGTCGCCGCCCTGCCACTTGATCATCGTGCGCAGTTTCTCGAGGGCGGCGCCCGACGCGAGTGCGGCCCGCAGTTTCTGCTCCGCCTCGGCTTTATCGGCGGCCTTCTCGCCGAGCACCAGCATCCGCGAGCCGAGGGTCATGACGAGCACCTCGAGGTCGGCGGGGCCGCGGCCGCGCAGCGTCTCAATGCATTCGATGATCTCCACCGAATTGCCGACGGCACGTCCGAGCGGCGTGTCCATGCGGGTGATGAACGCCTCGGTGCGGACGCCGGCCGCCGTGCCGATCGAGACCAATGATCGCGCCAGCGCGCGCGCCTCGCTGGGCGCCTTCATGAACGCGCCGCGGCCGCACTTGACGTCGAGGACCAGCGCGTTGCTGCCCTCCGCGAGTTTCTTGCTCATGACCGACGAAGCAATCAGCGGCAGGCTCTCAACAGTGCCGGTGACATCGCGCAGCGCGTAGAGCGCCTTGTCGGCCGGCGCAATGGTGGCGGTCTGGCTGATCAGGCAGCAGCCCACCTCGGCGAGGATCTT
>Ga0210379_10000810_pt1 | contig 10644 bp, 10 predicted proteins | sample PLMedo_2_FD_155468 | JGI IMG/M metagenome (GOLD analysis project Ga0210379, IMG submission 155468) | Groundwater sediment microbial communities from an aquifer in East River, Colorado, USA - PLM4_32_coex redo | ecosystem: Environmental > Terrestrial > Soil > Riparian zone | place: USA: East... | reverse complement strand
ACCACCGGGACGCGCACGACGCTCAACGCGCGCTGGACGGGCGCGGCGCTGGGCGGTGACGTGAACATTCAGCGCTACGAGGCGGAGTTTTCGTGGTTCCAGTCCCTGGAGTGGAAATTTGTCCTCGAGCTGCGCCAGACGATGGGCGTCGTCAACGGGTACGCAAGCCCGGCGCAGGTGCCCGACTACGAGCGCTTCCGGCTCGGCGGCAATCGCCGATACGGGCTGCGCGGTTATGACTTCTACGAGGTGGTGCCCCGCGGTAACAGCCCGTTTGTGGGGGGGCGGTTCTACGAAATCACGGTCGTGCAGATCGAGTTCCCGATCGTTCCCCCGACGGTTTACGCGCACACCTTTCTCGACTTCGGGGGAACGTGGAACAGCTTCGGGGCCGCGGACCTGGGTGACATCTACCGCGGCGCCGGCTTCGGCATCATGATCGAGCTGCCGATGATCGGCCTGTTCGGCTTCGACTACGCGTATGGCTTCGACCGTCTGGGAGGCGCGCGCTGGGAGCCGCACATCACGTTTGGCTCGTCGTTCTAGCGCCCGGTCACATTCGAATCGAATTGCAAAGGAGAGTGTAACTCATGAAACACAAGATGCTTGCGGTGCTCGCGCTGAGCACGGCCGTGGTTGTGGTGGGGGCCATTTCGGCGCTTGCCCAGACGGTCAAGATTGGATACATTGACTCAATTAAGATTTTCGCCGAGAACAAGGAAACCCAGGAGGCGGAGCGCCAGTACCGCGCCGACGTGGCGCAGTGGGAGGCGCAAAAGCAGCGCTACGAACAAGACCTGTCGCGCATGGGCGAGGAATTGAGCGCGCAGAGCCCCATGCTCTCGGAGGAGAAAAAGGCGGAGCGAAAACTCGAGTTCCAGCGCAAGATGGACGAGTACAAGCGTTTCATGGATGAGACCTTCGGCGACACCGGCCTGGCGGCGCGCCGGAACAAGGAACTCACGCAGCCGATCGTCGACAAGATCAACAAGATCATCGAAAAGATCGCGAAGGAGCAGGGCTACACCATGGTGTTCGACGTGGCCAACGCAAACATCGTTTACGCGGACAAGGCCATCGATATCACCGAGCTCGTGCTCACGACCTTGAACACCCGACAGTAGGCGCTTGCCGCCGCGGACAGGATATCCTTGGGCGAGCGTTGTTATAAACTGTGCGAGCTTGCGGCTATTCTCGGCGGAAATGTCGAAGGCGACGGGGACACTGTCATCCGCGGGGTGGCCGGAATCCGGGAGGCGGGGCCGGGCGACATCACGTTCATTGCCAATCCGAGGTACGAAGAGTTTCTTCCCAGCACGCGCGCGTCGGCGGTCATCGGGGGCGGGAGCCTGGCCACCAGCAAGCCGCTGATCAGAATCTCCAACCCATACTACGCTTATTTTCAGGTCTTGAACATTTTTGCGGCGGATCAGGCGGTTCGCTACCCGCGCGGGGTCGATGGTACCGCCGTGGTGGATCCGTCCGCGCGCCTGGGCGAAAATGTTGCCATCGGCCCCGGGTGCCAGATCTCGGCCCAAGCGACCGTCGGTGACGACACCACCATCCTGTGCGGCACGTTCGTGGGTGAGCACGCGACGATCGGCAAGGGCTGTCTGGTCTACCCCAACGTCACCATTCGTGAGGGGTGCGAGCTCGGTGACCGGGTGATTCTGCAACCAGGCGTCGTGATCGGCAGCGATGGGTTCGGATACGCGAAGAACGGGTCGACCCACCACAAGGTGCCGCAGATCGGGCGTGTGGTCATCGAGGACGACGTCGAGATCGGAGCGAACTCGTGCGTCGATCGCGCCACCACCGGCGAGACCCGGATTCGGCGCGGCACCAAGATCGACAACCTCGTGCAAATTGCGCACAACGTGGTGGTGGGTGAGAACTGCGTGATAGCCGCGCAGGTGGGCATTTCGGGCAGTACCGAACTCGGCGACAACGTCGTCCTGGGGGGACAGGCGGGGCTGCAGGGGCACATCGCGCTGGGCGACGGGGTGGTCGTCGGTGGACAGAGCGGCGTCACCAAGTCGATTCCGGCCGGCACGACCGTTTCCGGCTACCCGGCGCGCGAGCACCGCGCCGCGCGGCGCATCGGGGCGTTCACGGCCATGCTGCCGGACCTGTTCGAACGCGTGAAAGCGCTCGAGCTGCGCATACGCGAGCTGGAGAAAGGAGGCGAGCATGGTACGACAGCAACGGACGATCGCTAGAGAGTTCGTCGTGAAGGGGCAGGGTCTCCACACGGGCAACATCGTGACCATGCGCGTCAAGGCGGCGCGCCCCGGCACCGGGATCAAGTTCGTGCGCGTCGACCTCACGCCGCCCGTCGAGATTCCAGCGGTCGTCACGAGCATTCCCGAGAACGCGCAGTCGTTTCGCAACACCACCATTTCCCACGGACGCGTCGAGATCCACACCGTGGAGCACGTGCTCGCGACGTGCTACAGTCTCCAGATCGACAACCTGATCATCGAGCTCGACGGCAACGAACCGCCGGAACCTGCGAGCGGGACGTACGCATCCTACGTGAGCGATTTTACGCAGGCAGGATTCGTCAACCAGGGTGCGCCGGTGGACGTGTTCGCCGTCGACCGCGCGGTGACCCTCAAGGAGGATGGGATCGAGATCCACGCCGTGCCGGCGGAGGACTTTCGCGTCAGCTTCACGATTCAGTACGACAACCCGCAGATCGGGACCCAGTACGCGAGCTTCACGGTTTCGCCGGAGCTGTTCGAGCGCGAGATCGCGCCCGCCCGCACCTTTGCGATGCGCGAGGACGTCGAGCGCCTGCAGGCGATGGGGCTGATCCGCGGCGGGTCGCTAAAGAACGCGGTCGTGTTCACGCCCGACGGGATCATGAACGAAGAGCCGCTGCGCTTTCCGGACGAGTGCGTGCGCCACAAGATCCTCGACCTGATCGGCGACCTGTCGCTGCTCGGGGCGCCGATTCGCGGGCACGTGCACGCGGTCAAGTCCGGCCACACGGCCAACGTGCAGTTCGTGCGCAAGCTGTGGGAGATCCACCAGCACAAGAAGCGGACGTCGGTGGCCATGTCGGCCGGCGAGTGGGACATCAACCTCATCCAGGAGATCATGCCGCATCGCTACCCGTTCCTGCTCGTGGACCGTATCATCGAGCTCGAGGATCGCAAACGGGTGGTCGGGATCAAGAACGTCACCATCAACGAGCCGTTCTTTGTCGGGCATTTCCCCGGCCATCCGATCATGCCGGCGGTTCTCATCATCGAAGCCATGGCGCAGACCGGCGGTGTCATGCTGCTCAATACCGTCGACGATCCGAAGAAATACCTCGTATACTTCACGCGCGTAGATCGCGCGAAATTCCGCCGCCCCGTGCTCCCCGGAGATCAACTTCGGTTCGAACTCGAAATGAAGACACTGCGTCGTGGCATGTGCACGATGCAGGGGTACGCGTATGTGGACGGGAAGCTAGCCGCCGAGGCCGAACTTTCGTCCGTAATCGTGGAGCGCTAGGCGCGATGGTGCAAGAAGGGAGTAATCGTGTGAGGGGCTACAATCTCAGGCAGACGGAAATCCATCCTACCGCGGTGATTCATTCGTGGGCGCGCATCGGCGAAGGGGTGCGGGTCGGCCCGTACACGGTCATCGGCGAGAATGTCGAGATCGGGGACGGGTGCGACATCGGGTCGAATGTGCTGATCGAAGGCGCCACGAAGATCGGGGCGAACAATCGCTTCTTCCACGGGGCCAGCGTCGGCAGCCCGCCGCAGGACCTGAAGTACGAAGGTGAGCGCAGTCATCTCACCATCGGCGACGACAACGTGTTCCGTGAGTTCGTCACCGTCAATCTGGCCACCGGGGAAGGCGAGAGCACGGTCATCGGCAGCCGTTGCCTGTTGATGGCGTACGTGCACGTCGCGCACAATTGCGTGATCGGAAACGAGGTCGTGCTCGCCAACGCCGTCAACCTGGCCGGCCACGTTACCATCGACGATTTCGTCACCGTCGGCGGCCTGACGCCGGTGCACCAGTTCGTGCGTATCGGGAAGTACGCGTTCGTGGGCGGCGGCAGCCGCGTGGAGCGCGACATTCCGCCGTTCATCAAGGTGGCGGGCAACCCGCTGCAGGTGTACGGGCTCAACTCGATCGGGCTCGAGCGCCGCGGCTTCTCCGCGGAGGCGCGGGCGCACATCAAGCAGATCTACAAGCTCCTCTACCGCAGCGACCTCAACGTTTCCCAGGTGACCGACCTGCTCGACGGGGACAGCTGGGACAGCGCCGAGGCGGCGGTGATGGCCGAGTTTCTGCGGCACAGCGAGCGCGGCATCACCAAGTAACACCGTGGGACTTCGCGTCGGAGTCGCGGGGGTGGGGCGTCTGGGACGCGCCCACGTTCGCGTGCTTCGGTCCACGCCCGGCGTCGACTTCGTCGGCTGTGTGGATCACCGGCCGGAGCGTTCGCGCGAGACCGCGGCGGAGCACGGTGCGACGTCGTTCGAATCGCTCGAGGCGATGCTCGACGCGGTGGACGCGGTCTCGGTCGTGACCACCACCTCTGCCCACGCCGAGGTGGCGCTGGCGGCGCTGGCGGCCCGGAAGGACGTCTTCGTGGAGAAGCCGCTCGCGGCCTCCGTCGCCGAGGGCGAACGGGTGGTGCGCGCGGCCCAGTCGGCGGGCCGGCTGCTGCAGGTCGGGCACATCGAGCGGTTCAACGGCGCCGTCGAGGCGGTTTTTCCGCGCATCGGCACACCGCTGTTCATCGAAGTTCACCGGCTGGCTCCGTTCTCGATCCGCGGGACCGACGTGTCGGTGGTGATGGACCTGATGATCCACGACCTCGACCTGCTCGGGCTCTTGGTCGGCGAGCGGCCGCGTGACATCCGCGCCAACGGCGCCGCGATTCTCACCGCCGAACCGGACATCGTCAGCGCGCGCCTCGAGTACGAAGGCGGCTGCGTGGCGAATCTCACCGCCAGCCGCGTAACCGCATCGCCCATGCGCAAGGTCCGCGTGTTTTCCGCCAACGGGTACTTCTCCATCGACCTGCTCGCTGGCGTCGCCACCCACTACCGCAAGGCCGATGGGTTCGAGGCGCGGCTGGCCGAACTGCAGCGCGCCGGGACGTCGGGCCCCACCGCCATGATGGACCTCGTCCAGGTCGCCCAGATCCGGGGTGACGGAGTGGAGCCTCTGGTCAAGGAACTGGCTTCGTTCTGCCGGTGCGTGGTCGATCGAACCCGCCCGCCGGTCACGGGAGAGGACGGCCTGGACGCGGTGCGCCTGGCGGCCGGAATTGCCGAGCGCGTGGGACGGACGCGCGTCTAGCGCGCAGGCTCGCATGGGGGCCCCGCGCCGCATTGTTCTGTGCGCCGGCGAGCTTTCCGGCGACATGCACGCGGCGCATGTGGTCGCAGCACTCGTGTCCCGCCTTCCCGGAGTCTCCATCGAGGGGATGGGCGGCGAGAACTGCGCGCGCGCGGGCATGGCGGTCCGCTTCGAGCACCGCGACTACGCACTCATCGGCTTTACCGGCGTGCTCACCGGGCTGCGGAAATTCATTCATCTCGAGCGTTCCCTGAAGGCGCTCATCGACCGGGCCGACCTGCTGATCGCGGTCGACTACCCCGGGCTCAACCTGCGCCTGTGCGCCCACGCCCACCGGCGGGGCGTTCCGGTTCTCTATTATATTGCGCCGCAGGTGTGGGCATGGGGAGAGCAACGGGTGGCGAAGATCCGGCGGGTGGTGGGCGCCATGGCCGTGGTCCTTCCTTTTGAAGAGGAGTACTTCCGCCGCGCGGGGGTGAGGGCGGAGTACGTCGGACATCCGTTCGTGGTCGACCACGAACTGCCGCCGGCCCGGCCGTGGCCGGAACGGGAGTGGATCGCGCTGTTGCCGGGTAGCCGGGAGTCCGAAGTCCGAACCATCCTTCCGGTGCTGCTCGAAGCGGCCTGCGCCCTGCGCGATCGCCGGCCGGAGCTTCGCTTCGTGATCGGCAAGAGCCCGGTGGTATCGCGAGAGCTCTATCAGGAGATCACGGCGCGCAGCGGCGGCCGTTTCGAGGTCGGAGAGGACGCCGTCGACGTCCTGGGGCGCGCGCGCGCGGCGATGGTTGCGTCGGGAACCGCGACCCTGCAGGCGGCGCTGCTGGAGACCCCGCTGGTGGTGGTGTATCGCACCTCGCGTTTCAACTATTTCCTCGCGAAGCGGCTCGTTCGCATTCCGCACGTGGGGCTCGTGAACGTGCTGGCGGGACGCGAAGTCGCCCGCGAGTTCGTTCAGGGTTCCGCGCGACCCGGCGACATTGCGGATGAAATGGCGCGCATGCTCGACGACACACCGCGACGCGAGCAGGCGGTCGAGTGCTTTCGGGAGCTGCGCCGCCGGCTCGGCGACGGTCGCGGATGCGCGCGGGTGGCGGAACTGGCGGAGGAACTGCTCGCATGACGGTGCCCATGGGGCTGACGGCGTGGGTGGGGGCCGGTGTCATCCGGGCGCTCGGGGCGACATGGCGGATACGTGTCGAGGACGAGGAGCACCTGCGCTCGGCGCGACGGGTCGCGCCGAACGTGATCTTCGCCGTCTGGCACGGCCGCCTGCTGCCGCTGTCGTACACGCACCGGGGCCAACCCATCCAGGTCCTGGCCAGCGAACATCGTGACGGAGAGATGCTGGGCCGCACCATCGTTCGGCTCGGCTTCGGCCACGCGCGAGGGTCGAGCACGCGCGGGGGTACGCGCGCCCTCCTCGACCTGGCCCAGAGGCTGCGGTCCGGTTTCGACGTGGGCCTCACGGTTGACGGCCCGCGCGGCCCGCGCCACGTGGTGAAGCCCGGGGTGATCGAGATCGCCAAGCTCACCGGAGCCGCCATCGTGCCGATCACCGCCGGGTCGCGCCGTCATCGGACGCTTGCCTCGTGGGATGCGTTCGAGGTGCCCGCTCCGTGCACGCGGGTGGTGGTCCGTTACGCCGCGCCGGTGCTGGTGCCGGCGCAGGCGGACCGGGACGCCATGGAAGCGCACCGGGTCGAGCTCGAGCGCTCGCTGATGCGCATTACCGAGGAGGCGGACCGTGGCGCGCGCGCGTGAGCGCGGGGCGGGAGGGGGGCCGTCAGCGGGCGAAGGCACGCTGCTGCAGAACGAACACGCGGCGTTGCTTCCGCTGGCGTGGCTTTACGGTGCGGGATCCGCGCTCGTCCGTCGCACGCGCATGGCGCGGGGCGGGGTGAGAGGAAACGCCCGGGTTGTCAGCGTCGGCGCGCTCGAAGTGGGAGGCAGCGGCAAGACCCCGCTGGCGATGTTGCTGCTGGAGGAACACCTGGCCCAGGGGAAGTCGTGCGCGTACGCAAGCCGAGGGTATCGATCGCGCGCAGGCCGCCAGCGCACGGTCACGGTCGTGCAGGGATCGTCGCCGGCGGCGGCCTGGTCGCGGGCGGCGACACGAATCGTCTCGCGCGATCATCCCGACCTCGCGCGCGAAGTGGGGGACGAGGCCGCCGTGGTGGCCAGTCGGATACCGGGGGCGGGCTTGTTTCTCTCGCGCGACAAACGTCGCGCGGTCGCCGCAGCGCTGGTGTCGGGAGCGGACGTTGTCGTCGTCGACGACGCCTTCCAGACCTGGCAGCTGGCGCGCAGCGTCGATGTCGTGGTCTTGAACGCGCGCCGGCCCACGGCGGGCGGCCGGTTGCTCCCGGCCGGGAGGCTGCGCGAGCCCCCCTCCGCGCTGGCGCGGGCGGACGTGATCGTGTTCAACGACGCGACCGACGAGGACGAGGTGGCGCGGGCTCGCGCGCTGGTGGCGCGCTGGATGCGCGCGGAAACCCCCGTGCACGGGCTGCGGCGAGTCGTTCGGCTGGTGGAGCAGGGTGGCCGCGCCGGGCCGGCGCCGGTGCGCGCGTTGCTCGTGTCCGGCATCGCGTGCCCGGATGCGTTCGCCCGCAGCGTGCAGACGATGGGAATCGAGGTGGTCGCGCACGAGGTCTTTCGCGATCACCATTCCTACACGGCGGACGACGCGCGCACGCTCGCCGCGCGCTCCCGGGAATGCCCGGGCGCGGTGATGATAACCACCGAGAAGGACTGGGTGAAGTTGCGGCGCTTCGACTGGGGCGGGATCGACGTGCGGATCGCGCGGCTCGACGTCCAATGGGTGGGAGTCGGCGTCACCGTGTGAAAAAACAGGAGCGCCGCGGACAATGTCCGCGGCGCTCGAAGGCCTCGGGAGGTAGGCGACGGCCTAGCTGGTGAAGTTGACGGTCACGTCCGTGGAGAACTCGATCTCCGAGTCGGTTCCCATCTCGCGCGCGAAGAAATCGATGTGCGCGACGAGCGAGGCCGGCACAGCGACCGAGCCCTTCTCGGCGGCCGTAACCAACCGAACGCCGTAGGAGGCCGGTTCGTACACCGAGAGGAAGAAGGAGGTGATTTCCTCGCGCGAGGCAATCGCGCCGTTGCTCCAGGTGATGACGTACCGCTCGATGATTATGTCGCCGTAGGGCGTGGTTTCCGAGATGTCGAGAAGCGTGTTGTAGGGACGGAACCGAAATTCCATCGTGATGACGTCGTCGGCGCCCGACGACACGCTGCTCGAAACCGGGATGCCGCCGTTGATGTTGGAAACGGCGCCGACCGCGCGGCCGCTCTCGGGCGCATCGCTGCAGCCCACGGCAGCCAGTGCCACAGCCGCAAAGGCGATGAACACGACATGGCGCTTCAACATGAGACCTACCTCCTGAAAGAGTCGTGACAGAGAGCGTCTGGGTATGTTCGCGAATCCGGGGATCGCACTCGCAATCACCGTGCCAGTCAACGGACACCGTCGTGAAGGGCAACAAGATGATACTAAATAGGTTATTCGGCGATACCCGGGACGGTTGCCGCCGGCTCGGGCCGATCGCGCGCGGCTGCTGCAAAGTGCGCCGCGGCGGGCGTTCCTTGTTGCAATAGGCGCGCGAGTTTCCCTAGCATGGTGCGATGGATCGCATTCCGCGAGCCTAATCTATACGAATGCATCGGGTTAAGACATCCACCGCGTGATCGAAACGGATTTCCTCATCATTGGCTCGGGCGTCGCGGGGCTCTCGCTCGCGCTGGATCTCGCGCACCGCGGCACCGTGGCGATTATCACCAAGAAGGACCTGGTCGACTCGAACACCAATTACGCCCAGGGGGGGATCGCGGCGGTGATGGGGGCGGAAGACCGCTTCGACCTCCACGTAGCGGATACCCTGGAGGCGGGGGCGGGGTTGTGCCGGCGCGACGTGGTGGAGATGGTGGTCCGCGAGGGGCCGGGCCGAATCCGGGGCCTGATGGACCTCGGGGTCGCGTTCACGACCGAGGCAGGGGCGCTCGCGCTCGGCCTCGAGGGCGGGCACTCGCGCAAACGGATCATCCACTCCAAGGACCATACCGGCCGCGAGGTCGAGGCGAGCCTCCTGGATGCGGTGCTCGACCACGAAAACATCTCCGTCCACCCCTACCACATGGCGATCGACCTCATCATGTCGCGACACCTGGAGGACGCGACGCGCCCGCGCGCGGTCTGGGGCGCGTATGTGCTCGACGTGAACGGCGGTGGAGTGTCCGCGTTCGTGGCGCGGCGCACCGTGCTCGCGACCGGCGGCGCGGGCAAGGTTTACCTGTACACGACCAACCCCGACATAGCGACCGGCGACGGGGTGGCGATGGCCTATCGCGCAGGCGCACGGATCGCGAATCTGGAATTCGTCCAGTTTCACCCGACGTGTCTCTTCCACCCGCGGGCCAAGTCGTTTCTGCTCAGCGAAGCGATCCGGGGAGAAGGGGGGCGTCTGGTGCGCGCGGACGGGTCGGCGTTCGTGGACGCGTACGACGCCCGCGCCGAGCTGGCGCCTCGCGACGTGGTGGCGCGTGCAATCGACGCCGAGATGAAGCACTCCGGCGCGCCGTGTGTGTATCTGGACGTGACGCATCTGCGGCCTGGATTCGTCGAGCAACGATTTCCGAGCATCCTCGAGCGGTGCCTGGAGCTCGGCATCGACCCACGCTCCGAGCCCATGCCGGTGGTGCCGGCCACGCATTATTTCTGCGGCGGTGTGGACGTCGATGCCGAGGGGCGGACCTCGCTCGCAAATCTGCTGGCCATCGGCGAGGTGAGCCACACCGGTCTCCATGGCGCGAATCGTCTCGCCAGCAATTCTCTGCTCGAGGCGCTGGTGTTTGCGAAGCGCGCGTATCACGCCGCCGCCGAGGGACTCGAGCCCGGCGCCGCGTTCCCGCGGGCGCGCGCATGGGAGGAGCCCGGCGGGTCGGGTGCCCCCGACCCGGTGGTGCTCGAGCACGACTGGGACCAGGCGCGGCGCACCATGTGGGACTACGTGGGCATCGTGCGCAGCGATGCTCGTCTCGCCATTGCCCGGCGGCGCATGGCCGTGTTCGAGGAAACGGTGGAGGCGCAGTACTGGCGCAGCCGCGTCACGCTCGACCTGCTCGAGCTGCGCAACATCATCCGGGTGGGGAGGCTGGTGATCGAGTCCGCGCTGATGCGCAAAGAGAGCCGCGGACTGCATTACACGGAGACGTACCCCGAGCGCGACGACGCGCGCTTTCTCCACGATACCCTGCTGGATCCGGCGGTGGAATGACCATGCCCGACGACTGGTACGAGATTGCGTTCGG
>Ga0210379_10000809_pt1 | contig 10656 bp, 11 predicted proteins | sample PLMedo_2_FD_155468 | JGI IMG/M metagenome (GOLD analysis project Ga0210379, IMG submission 155468) | Groundwater sediment microbial communities from an aquifer in East River, Colorado, USA - PLM4_32_coex redo | ecosystem: Environmental > Terrestrial > Soil > Riparian zone | place: USA: East... | reverse complement strand
GATCATCGCGTTCTTCAGCACGTGGCGGAACATCACCACCGGCTCGGCCAGGCCCTTGGCGCGCGCCGTGCGCACGTAGTCCTTGCCCATCTCCTCCAGGAACAGGGTGCGGTACCAGCGGCTGCCTGAGCCCACGCCGCCGATCACGCCGATCAGCACCGGCAGCACGACGAATTTCGCCGCGTCCAGCCCCCCGGCGTAGCCCGAAATCGGCACCAGGTGCCACAGCTTGGAGATCAGGTACTGGCCGCCGATGATGTAAAACAGCGACGAAATCGACATCATCGCCACGCACAGCATCACGCCCCAGAGGTCCAGATAAGTGGCGCGGAAAAAAGCCATCCCAAGGGCGAAAGTGATGTTCAGCGCCAGGCCCACCAGAAACACCGGGATCGCCAGCGCCAGGCTGGGCCACATGCGGGTCCTGATCTCGTTGGCGATGTCGCGGTTGTCCTCGGCGCGGCCGAAGTCGAAGGCGAACAGCTTCACCGACTTGTCGAAGAAGATGGTGTTCGACGCCTTGGCCACGCCCTGCTCCGCGTCGTTCCACAGCAGCGGCTTGTCGTAGCCGCGCTCGGCCTTCCACTTCTGCATCGCCTCCGGCGTCACGCGCTTCTGGCCGAGCTGCATGCGCGCCATGTCGTCGGGCGTGTTGACCAGGAAGAACAGCGCGAAGGTGATCAGGTTGATGCCGATGAGGATCGGGATCGCGTACAGCGTCCTGCGGATGATGTAGGAGAGCATCAGGCCGGCCTTGCCGCCATGCGCTCGCGCCTGCGGTAACCGAGCCAGGCCGGCACCGAGCCCGCGACGAGCAGCGCCAGGACGAGCAGCGCCGGCCACAGCACCGGCCGGTTCCACTCGCGCCGCAGCGCCGCCCGCTTGTCGATGTCGACGCGCAGGTACTTGATGTTGTTGCGCGCCATGTTGTTCGGCTTGCCGTTGCCCATCCAGGCGTGCGCCAGGCCGTAGGACACCGGGTGGAAACCGCCGATCCACGGCGCGTCGCGCCGCACGATGTCCACCATGCGGTCGATGATCCTCTGGCGCTCGGCGGAGCTGGGCATGTTCTTCATGCGCTCGAACAGCGCGTCGAACTCCGCGTTGACGTAATTGCTGGTGTTCTCGCCCTGGTTTTTCACGCGCGACTGCGCCCCGTGCAGGAGGAACAGGAAATTCTCGGGATCCGGATAGTCGGCGTTCCAACCCAGGATGTAGAGCTGCTGGCTGCCCTTGCGGATCTTCTCCTGGAAGCGGTTCCAGTCGGTGTCGCGGATCTCCAGCTGGATGGAGAGCTTGCCAAACTGCCGGCGCCACCAGTCGAAGCGCGGCTTGTCTCCCGGGCCGCGCCCGACCGTGTCGAGGTAGAGCACCAGCGGCTCGCCGGTCTTCGCATTGCGTCCATCCGGATAGCCGGCCTCGGCGAGGAGCTTCTTCGCCTCCTCGATGGGCCGGCGCCGCGACGCGCCATCCTTCCATTCGTGCGTGAACGGGTTGACTCCTTCCTTGCCCACGCGCTGCCCGAAGATGCCCGGCGCGAGCGGATCCTGCGAAACCAGGCCGCGGCCGTTGAGGAAGATGGAGATGAATTCCTCCCAGTCCACGGCGATGGAGATCGCCTGGCGCAGCTTGCGCGCCGTTTCCGTGGCACCTCCCACCGTGGCATCCAGCCAATTGACTCCCAGATAGAGAATTGTCGTGTCGACGGACGTACGCAGGTTGATGCCCTTCTTCTCCATCTCCGGCGTCAGGCCGACCTCGCCGCCCACCGAGACGCGCACCGCCTGGTCGAAAGTGTCGCTGGGGATCGCCGACGAGTCGTAGTAGCCCTGCAGGAACTTGTTCCAGTAGGGGATGTTCTCCTTCTCGCGCGTGAACACCACGCGGTCCACGAACGGCATGGCCTTGCCCGCGTCGGCCAGCAAACCCTCCCGCACGTCGCCCGCCTCGCCCTGCGCGGGGTAAGGCTCGCCGCGGAAGTTGGGGTTGCGCACCAGTTGCATGCGCGCGTTGGGATCGTTCTCGGTGAGCATGTAGGCGCCGGTGCCCACCGGCCACCAGTCCAGCGTGTAGTTCTTCTCCGCCATGCCCGGCTGGTGGAAGAACTTCTCCGCCTCCCAGGGCACCGGCGCGAAGAACGGCATCGCCAGCCAGTAGGCGAACTGCGGGTAGCGTCCCTTGATGCGGATGCGGAAGCTGTGCTCATCCACCTTCTCCACGCCTTCGAGCCGGTGCTTGCGCAGGTCGAGCCAGTCGCCCTTGCGCGTGTCGAACTTCTTCAACCGCTCGGCGAAGTCCTGCAGGCCGACGATGTACTCCGCCATCAGGCCGAAGATCGGCGAGTGCAGGCGCGGGCTGGCGAGGCGCTTGATCTCGTAGATGTAGTCGTCGGCGGTCAGCTCGCGCGTGCCGAGCGGCAGCTCGTAGGGGCTGCGCAGGCGCTCGACGCGGCCGCGCTGCAGCTTGTGGTTCTCGGCCACGAACGCGGGATGCGGCTGGTAGCGGATGCCGGGCCGCAGGCGGATGGTGTAGACGGTGAACCTGCCGCCCTCGAGCTCCACGGGCTTGGGCACCTCCAGCGCGGTGAGGGGCACCAGCTCGTAAGGCCGTTTCAGATAGTGATACTGCAGCGGCGCCTCGTACACCTGCTGCGTGAAGCGCGCCTCGTCCTCGGTATAGGACTGCACCGGGTCGAGGTGCTTGGGGCGCTCGGTGAACGCCGAATACAGGACGTTGCCGCCGCGGTCCGAGGCCGGGTACGGGTCGTTCCACACGTCGGCGCAGCCGGCGGCGAGCAACGCCAGGAAGAGGATCGGGCGCATCGCGCAAGTATAATCGGCGCACCATGCCGCTCCTCGAAGGCCGCCGGATCCTGGTCACCGGCCTGCTCAGCAACCGCTCCATCGCCTACGGCGTCGCCAAGGCGGCGCAGCGCGAGGGCGCGGCGCTCGCCTTCACCTACCAGAACGAGCGCTTCAAGGAACGCGTCGAGGCGATGGCGCGCGAGCTGGGCTCCGACATTGCCCTGCCCTGCGACGTGGCGAGCGACGAAGAGATCGCGCGCGTGTTCGCCGGGCTCGGCAAGCGCTGGGACGGCCTCGACGGCCTGGTGCATGCCATCGCCTACGCGCCGCGCGAAGCGATCGCCGGCGATTTCCTCGACGGCCTGTCGCGCGAGGCGTTCCGCGTGGCGCACGACGTGTCGTCCTACAGCTTTCCCGCGCTCGCCAAGGCCGCGCTGCCGATGATGCAGGGGCGCAAGGCGAGCCTCGTGACGTTCACCTACCTCGGCGCCGAGCGCGTGCTGCCGCACTACAACACCATGGGCCTCGCCAAGGCGAGCCTGGAAGCTTCGGTGCGCTACCTCGCGGCGAGCCTCGGCCCGCGCGGCATCCGCGTGAACGGCATTTCCGCCGGTCCGATCAAGACTCTGGCCGCCGCGGGCATCGCCGACTTCGGCAAGATCCTCAAGTTCGTGGGGGAGCACGCGCCCTTGCGCCGCAACGTCACGACGGACGAGGTAGGCAACGCGGCCGCGTTCCTGCTCTCGGAACTGGCGAGCGGCGTCACCGGCGAAGTGCTGTACGTGGACAATGGGTTTCGCAACGTGGTGGCAGGCATCCCGGGAGGAAACGAGACATGAAAAACACAGTGGCTGCGCTCTTGGCCCTGCTCGCGGCCGGCGCGCAGGCGCAGGACTATCCCACCAAGCCGATCACCATGATCGTGGCCTTCCCGCCGGGAGGCGTGGCGGAGCTGGTCGGCAGGCCGCTCGCCGCGTCCATGGAGAAGACGCTCGGGCAGCCCGTCATCATCCTCAACCGCCCCGGTGCCGGCGGCGCGGTCGGCACCACTGCCGCGGCCAAGGCCGCGCCGGACGGCTACACGATACTCATGACGCTGTCCTCGATCTCGATCTTCCCGGTGTCGGACCCGCTGGAGGGCAAGCCCGTGCCGTACCAGCTCTCCGATTTCATGCCGATTGCCCTGGTGACGGCCGACCCGACCGTGCTGGTGGTGCGCGCCGACAGCCCCTACAAGACGGTGCAGGATTTCGTGGCCGCGGCGAAGGCCAACCCGGGCAAGATCAACTACTCGTCCTCGGGCATCTTCGGCACCTTGCACGTGGCGATGGAGATGTTCGCCGGCGCCGCCGGCATCGAGCTGTTCCACATCCCCTACCAGGGCGGCGGACCGGCGGTGACGGCGCTGCTCGGTGGCCAAGTGCAGGCCCTCGCCTCCGGCCCGGCGGCGGCCGTGGGCCAGATCAAGGGCGGCAAGATGCGCGCGCTCGCCGGCTGGGGCGCGCAGCGTCTCGCGCTGATGCCCGAGTTGCCGACCTTCAAGGAGCTCGGCTACAAGGACGTCGAGTTCTATATCTGGTCCGGGGTGGTCGCGCCGGCGGCGATCCCGCCGAACGTGCAGCACAAGCTGCGTGCCGCGGTGCGCGCAGCGGTGGCCGATCCGCAGTTCGTTTCCGCGATGGCCAAGGTGAGCACGCCCATCGGCTATCTGGATGCGCCGCAATTCAAGGACTTCTGGGTCGCGGACGCCGCGCGCCTGCGCGTCGCAGTGGAGAAGATCGGCAAGGCGGGAGGCAAGTAGCGGCATGCAGGATACCGCGCCCGCCTTCCGCTTCGTGCAGGAGCGCCTCGGCATCGACCTGAAGAGCGCCGATGCCGCCGCCGAGCTCTCCAGCCTCGGCGTGGATTCGCTGTCGCTGCTCGAGCTGATGTTCGAGATCGAGGAGAAGTTCGGCGTCAAGGTGGACGAGGACACGCCCCCGCCGCGCAGCTGCGGCGAACTGGCGGGCCTGCTGGAGCACCTGGCAGCCGGCAGGTCATGAGCGCGCGGCGCGTCGCGGTCACCGGGCTCGGCATGGTGAGCCCGGTGGGCGCGTCGGCGCAGGATTCGTTCGACGCGCTGCTCGACGCACGCTCGGGTCTGCGCCTGTACGAGCCGCCCGATGCGCCGCGTCCGATCGCCGTCCCCGCGGGCGTGTGCGCGGATTTCGATCCGGTCGCGGCGCTGGGAGCGACGCAGGCCGCCAGGATGGACCGCTACTGCCAGCTCGGCGTCGTCGCCGGGCTCGCTGCCTGGCGCGACGCCGGCCTCGCCCAGACCGCGGACGAGGATCGCGCCGCCTGGGCGGTCGCCTGGGGCACCGGCATGGGCGGCGCCCTCACCTACGAGCGCAGCTACCGGCAGTTGTTCGCCGGGGGCCGCGACCGGCTCGCGCCGCTCACCGTGGTGCAGGCGATGAACAATGCCTGCGCCTCCCACCTCGCCATCGCCCTGCAGCTGGGCGGGTCCTGCAGCACCTATTCCGTGGCCTGCGCCTCGGCCGCGATGGCCATCGGCGAAGCGTTCCGGCGCGTGCGCTCGGGCGCGGCGCCGGCGGCGCTGGCAGGGGGCTCGGAAGCGCCGCTCGCCTACGGCGTGATCCGCGCCTGGCTCGCGCTGCAAGTGCTCGCCCCGGGCGACGCGCAATCGGCCGCGGGCGCGTGCAAGCCGTTCCAGGCCGCACGCGGGGGGCTGGTGCTCGCCGAAGGCGCGGCGGCGCTGGTACTCGAGGACTGGCAGCGCGCCGAGCGGCGCGGCGCGCGCATCTACGCCGAGCTCGCCGGCTACGGCGAGTCCTGCGATTGCGCGAACCTGGTGCGGCCGGACGCCGACGGCCAGGCGCGCGCGCTGCGCGCCGCCCTGGCCGATGCCGGCATGGCGCCCGCGGAAGTGGACTACGTGAACGCGCACGCCACCGGCACGCGCGAGGGCGATGCGGTGGAGATCGCCGCGCTCGCCGCGGCGCTGGGGGATCGCGCCCCGGCGGTCGCCGTGAGCTCGACCAAGTCCGCGCACGGACATCCGCTCGGCGCGGCGGGCGCGCTCGAGGCGGTGGCCACGGTTCTGGCGCTGCACCGGCGCGCCATCCCGCCTACGCTGGGCGACGCGGCGGGGCTGGATCCGGCGTGCGCGGGGGTCGCGCACGTGATCGGCGCCGCGCGCCGCGAAGCACCGCTGCGGGCCGCCCTGTCAAATTCTTTCGCTTTCGGCGGCAGCAACGCCGTGCTGGCGTTCCGCGCCTGATTGTCCCGCGGCGGCGCAGCGGCTAAACTGCCGGGCGCAACCATGGCCAGCCTCTCGCACACCACGCAACTCGCCGCCAGCGCCGACCCTGCCCTGCTGCAGGAACTCGCCGGCCTGATCGCCACCGAGCTCAATCTCGACGTCGCGCCGGCGGACATCGCGCCGGAGGCGCCGCTGTACGGCGAGGGACTCGGCCTCGATTCGATCGACATCCTGGAGCTGGCTCTGGTGGTGTCGCGGCGCTACGGCGTGCGGCTGCGCTCCGATCACGCGGACAACGCGGTGATTTTCGGCTCCCTCTCCAACCTCGCCCGCTTCATCGCGCAGAACCGCACGAAGTGAAGCCCTGGCGCACAGGCGGCTGGCTCGCGCTGCTGATCGCGTTGTCGCTGGGCTACGCGCTGCTCGCGCACCTGCTCACCACGGCGCGCGAGCCCACCGCGCTGGGGGCGCTGGCTTCGCTCGCGCCCTGGGCATTGCTCGGGCTGGCCGTCGCCTGGCGCTCGGCGCACCGGCTGCCCGCGCTCGCCGGCTGCGCGCTCCTCGTGGCGCTCGCCTGGCGCCACTGGGGCCTGCTGGAGCGCAATACCGCCTGGGTGTACTACCTGCAGCACGTCGCCATGTTCCTTGCCCTGGGCGCCGCGTTCGGCGCCAGCCTGCGCGCCGGGCAGGAAGCCCTGTGCACGCGCTTCGCGCGCCTCGTCTCGGGCCCGCTGAGCCCCGGCGCGCAGGCCTACTCCCGCGGCGTGACGCGGGCCTGGGCCGCGTTTTGCGGCGCGATGGTGGCGGCCTCCAGCGTGCTGTTTTTCCTCGCGCCGCTGCCGGCGTGGTCGATCTTCGCCAACCTGCTCACGCTGCCGCTGGTGGGCGCGATGTTCGTCGCTGAATCCCTGGTGCGCGTGCGCGTCTGCCCCGAGCTGGGCCACGACGGAGTGCTGCGCGGCGTGACGCGCAGCGTGCGCGCGTACTGGGACAGCAGCGTGCGCCCGACGCCCGGGCCGCGTTAGCCGCCGGCGCCGCCGCGCTGCCCGCGCATGCAGAAGGTTCCGCTCATCGCCGGACCGGCGGCGCGCGTTCCCATCGCCTGGCGCGACGGCAAGCCGCTCGCGGCGGCGCAGTACCTCGCCGACGCAGCGCGGCTCGCCGCGCTGCTGCCAGAGCGCGCGCACGTGCTGAACGCCTGCGCCGACCGCTACCGCTTCGCCGTGGGCCTGGGCGCCGCGCTGCTGCGCGGCCAGGTCACGCTGCTGCCGCCGAACCACACGCCGGAGACGGTGCGCTGGCTGCATAATTTCGCGGCGGACGCCTACGTGCTCGCCGACAACGCGCAGGCGGCGATCGATTTGCCGCGCGTGGACTTCCCGCCGGACGCGGCCGCCGCGGCGGACGCGCCGCGCATCCCCGAGATCGAGAGCGGGCGGCTGTGCGCCATCGTTTTCACCTCGGGCTCCACCGGCACGCCGGTGCCGAACCGCAAGCACTGGGGCGCGCTGGCGCGCAACGCGCGCGGCGCGCTCAGCCGCTGGGGCCGCACCGCCGGCCGGGCGGCGGTCCTCGCCACGGTCCCGCCGCAGCACATGTACGGCTTCGAGTCCACCGTCCTCGCCGTCCTGCAGGGCGGCGGCGCGCTGTGCGCGGAGCGGCCGTTCTATCCCGCCGACGTGTGCGCGGCGCTGGAGCGGCTGCCGCGGCCGCGCGTGCTGGTGACGACGCCTTTTCACCTGCGCACGCTGCTCGACGACGTGGCGCAGCCGCCGGCGGCGGACCTGCTGCTGTGCGCGACAGCGCCGCTCTCCGCCGAGCTGGCGCAGCTCGCCGAGGAGCGTTTCGCCGCCGAACTGCTGGAGATCTACGGCTGTACCGAGACCGGCCAGATCGCGACGCGGCGCACGGCGCGCGAGCCGGCGTGGCGCACGCTGCCCGGCGTGCAGCTGGAAGTGCGCGACGGCCGCGCCTGGGCGAGCGGCGGCCACGTCGAGCAGCGCACCGCCATCGGCGACGTCATCCAGCCGCTCGCCGCGGACCATTTCCTGCTGCACGGGCGCGTCTCGGACATGGTCAACGTCGCCGGCAAGCGCTCCTCGCTCGCTTTCCTCGATGCCCAGCTGATGGCGATCGACGGCGTGAGCGACGCGGTGTTCTTCATGCCCGAGGAAGAGGCCGCGGGCGGCGTCACGCGGCTGGCCGCGTTCGTGGTCGCGCCGGGCATGCGCCGCGAGGAGCTGCTGGCGCAGCTGCGCCAGCGCATCGACGCTGCATTCCTGCCGCGGCCGCTGGTCATGCTCGAGCGCTTGCCGCGCGCGGCGAGCGGCAAGCTGCCGCTGGAGGTGCTGCGCGAGCTGGCGCGCGCGCATCACGGCGGAAGCAAGGCTTGAGGCGCGCGCGCCTGGTGTTCCCGGCCGCGCATCCGGCGTTCGCGGGCCATTTCCCGGGCGCGCCGATGGTGCCCGGCGCGCTGCTGCTGGCCGCGGCGCTCGATGCGCTGGGGGAGGCAGGCAGCGGACTCGAAATCGCGCAGGCCAAGTTCCTGCACCCGGTGGGCCCGGACACCGCCGTGGAGGTGAGCTGCGAGGCGACCGCGGCGGGCGCTCTGCGCCTCGAGCTGCGCGCCGGCGGGCGGCTCGTCGCCTCGGCGGTCCTCGGGAAGGCGCCGGCATGACCTCGCGCTGGCGCGCCCGGCCAGAGCGCAGCCACCGGCTGGTGCTGCGGCTGATGAGCTGGCTCGCCCTGCGCCTGGGCCGGCGCGCGACGCGCCTGCTGCTGCACCCGGTGACGGCGTACTTCCTGCTGTTTTCCCCGCAGGCGCGGCGCGCCTCGCGCGGCTTCCTGGCGCGCGCGCTCGGCCGCGCGCCGCGCCTGGCCGACCTGTACCGGCATTTCTACAGTTTCGCCGCCACCGTGCTCGATCGCGTGTACCTGCTGCACGGGCGCTTCGACCTGTTCGACATCTCGACGCAAGACCAGGCCGGGCTGCATGAGCAGCTGCGGCGCGGCACCGGCGCGCTGCTGCTGGGCGCGCACCTTGGCAGCTTCGAGGCACTGCGCGCCTCCGGCCGGCGCAACACGGGGCTGCGCGTGGCGATGGTGATGTACGAGGACAATGCGCGCATGCTCAACGAGACCCTCGCCGCCATCAGCCCGGCCGCGCGCCAGGACGTGATCGCGCTCGGCCAGTTCGACTCGATGCTGCGCGTGCGCGACCGGCTGGCCGAGGGCGCCGTGGTCGGCGTGCTCGGCGACCGCGGGCTCGACGACGATGAAGTACGTTGCCTGCCGTTCCTCGGCGCGCCGGCGCGCTTTCCCGCGGGGCCGATGCGCATGGCGGCGATGCTGCGCTGCCGGGTGGTGTTCATGGCCGGCCTGTACCTCGGCGGCAACCGCTATGCGCTGCACTTCGAGCCCATCGCGGATTTCGGCGTCCCGCCCCGGGAACCCGGCGCCGCGCTCGCCGTCTACGTCGCCTGCCTCGAGCGCCATTGCCGCGCGGCGCCGTACAACTGGTTCAACTTTTACGACTTCTGGGCCGATGGGCGATAATCGCGCCGTGTCGCTGCAACGCTCCGAACCCGTGATTACGGCGCCGGCGCTCGAAGCTCCCGGGCCGGCACGCTGGCGCCCGAACGGCTTCGTGCGCGCCTCCGTCGTGGTGCACGCCGCGGCCTTCGCCGGTGCCGCGCTCAGCCCCGAGTTCTGGCCCTGGGCGGCCGGCGCCTTCGCCGCCAATCAGGCGGCGATCCTCGCCGGCGTGTTTCTGCCGCGCAGCCGCCTACTGGGCCCGAACTGGACGCGGCTGCCCGAAGCCGCCGCCGCGCGCGGCGCCATCGCCATCACGCTGGACGACGGCCCGGACCCGGAAGTCACGCCGCGCGTGCTCGAGTTGCTCGCGCGCCACGGCGCGCAGGCGACGTTCTTCTGCATCGGCGCGCGTGCCGCGCGCCACCCGCAGCTGGTTCGCGCCATCGCCGCCGCGGGCCACCGCGTCGAGAACCACTCGCAGGGCCACCGCCACGATTTCGCCCTGCTGGGGCCCGAGCGCTACGCGAGCGAGATCCGCGCCGCGCAGGAAGTCCTCGGCGAACTCGCGGGCAGCGCGCCGCGCTTTTTCCGCGCTCCCGCGGGCATGCGCAATCCATTTCTCGACCACGCGCTGGCGCGGCTCGAGCTGCAGCTGGTGAGCTGGACGCGGCGCGGCTTCGACACGCGCTCGCGCGACGCCGGCGCCGTCACCCGCCGGCTGACGCGCGGGCTGCGCGCCGGCGACATCCTGCTGCTGCACGACGGCCACGCCGCGCGCACGCGCGGGGGCGCGCCGGTGGTGCTCGAGGCGCTGCCGCAGGTGCTCGCGGCGGCCCGCGCGGCCGGGTTGCGCCCGATCACCTTGCGCGCCGCACTCGATTGAGCGGCGACGCGATCTACGCGCGCCTGAGCGAAGCGGCCAGCGCGCCCTACCGCGCGGCCGGCTTGTTCGCCTGGCGCTTCGCGCGCGGCAAGCTGCGCGGCGACCCGGTGTTCCGCCACCTGCTGGAAGCCGGGCTGATCGCGCAGGGCGCCAGGGTCCTCGACCTGGGC
>Ga0210379_10000808_pt1 | contig 10657 bp, 7 predicted proteins | sample PLMedo_2_FD_155468 | JGI IMG/M metagenome (GOLD analysis project Ga0210379, IMG submission 155468) | Groundwater sediment microbial communities from an aquifer in East River, Colorado, USA - PLM4_32_coex redo | ecosystem: Environmental > Terrestrial > Soil > Riparian zone | place: USA: East... | reverse complement strand
GAGGCGTGGGGGTGACGGCGGTGGGCGGGGTGACGCGCGCGGATCGAGGAACTGCACGCCGGGGACCCATCGCGCAGCCGATTTCGCTGAGGTCACCTACGGAAAATCTGACAAAGTAGTGCTTCGCCGGGGTGACGTGGGGCGTGAACGTCCTCGCCATCCTCCCTCTTGGGAGAATCTGCCAAAGTAGTTTAGAGCGTAGCGTCAGCAGGAGGCGGCAGGATGGACAAGCGCTGGGCCGACAGATTGCCGCTCGGGTTGCTGCTCCCGAGCGTGATCGTGCTCCAGGGGTGTGAGAGTCTCGGCATCCACGATTCGGCGAGCCTGTTCCTTCCCAGCTTTCAGCGGTCCGAGATTGTCGGCTTCGTCGCGGGCTTTGGCACCACCTTCGCCGCCTTGCCGGACCTGATCGCCATGTTCAGGAAGCGCTCGAGCGCCGGCATGAACCCGAGGATGGCGGCGATCATGTGCGTATTCCAGGTCGCCTGGGTCTACTACGGCCTGTTGATCGCGTCGCGGCCGGTGGTTGGCTGGAACCTGGTTGCGATACTGATCAACGGACTCAGCGTGGGCGCGTACGTCTATTTCGCCCGCAACGCGAGGAACCGCGCGGCGTAGCAGCATTCCGGGTGGACACAATCTCTCGAATCGGGTCTGATGATGGCCGCTGCAGCTTCGCCGGCAGCGGAAGAGGTGCGGCATGAAAGCCCTGCTGTAGGAGATCCGTCACAATCCCCTGCTCTGGCTCCTGGTCTTCGTGCCCGCGCTGTTCGCGGCCGAGAGCCTCAAGCCCGAGTCCCACACGCTCCTGTTCGTGCTGTCGGTCCTGGCGATCGTGCCGCTGGCGGCCCTGCTCAGCCACGCCACCGAATCGGTGGCGGCCAAGACGGGGGACGCCGTCGGCGGCCTGCTCAATGCGACGCTGGGAAACCTGACCGAGCTGGTCATCGCGCTCACCGCCTTGCGCGCCGGGGAATACATGCTGGTGAAGGCCTCCATCGCCGGCGCGATCGTCACCAACACGCTGTTCATGCTGGGGGCGTCGTTCCTGCTCGGCGGGCTCAAGCACCGCGTGCAGGAGTACAACCGCGTCGGCGCCCGGATTCAGGCCGGCTTGCTCTTCCTGGCCACGGTCGCGCTGATGATCCCTTCCGCGATCTCGGAAGCCGACTCCGCCGGGGGAGCGGCGATGCTGCCGAAACTGAGCGTGGGGCTGTCGATGCTGCTCATCGTCGCGTACGGGCTGGGCATGCTGTTCTCCCTCAAGACGCACCGCGAGTTCTTCGCCAGTGCGGAATCCGGTGAGTCCGGTGAGGCCGGCGAAGCCCCATGGCCGATGGGTCTGGCTCTGACCACGCTGGCCGGCGTCACCGTGCTAGTGGCGCTGGTGAGCGAGGTGTTCGTCGAGTCGGTGCAGCAGGCGGCGGTGACCTTCGGCATGTCGCCGGCGTTCGTGGGGTTCATCGTGGTGGCGCTGGTGGGCGCCGCGGCGGAGATGGCTTCGGCATTCTCCGGCGCCCGCAAGAACCGGCTCGACCTCAGCGTGGGCATCGCGCTGGGAAGCGCGTCCCAGATCGCGCTGTTCGTGGCACCCGTGCTGGTGCTGCTCAGCTACGTGATCGGCCCGACGCCGATGGACCTGCACTTCTGGCCAGGCGCCGTGGTGATGGTGCTCATCGCCACGATCACCGCGACCCTGGTGACCAACAGCGGCCGCTCGGCGTGGTTCGTCGGCGTGCTGGTCCTGATGGTCTACCTGATCTTCGCCATGACCCTCTACCTGCTGCCACCCCGGGCGCAGTGAAACCCGGGGGTCAGGTCTTGACTTTACACCGCCCAGAATGATGAGAGACCATCGACACACGGTCCGTCCGGTGTAAAGTCAAGACCTGACCCCCGATGCAGAGGTTGGCCAGTCGCAACGCCCGCGGCCAGCCTTGGTTTTCCGCTCGTGCCCATTCGGCGACACTGGTTGGCCACTCGCTAGTCCTGATTGCGCGGGTGCCGAGTCGGGACTATGTTCGCAACTCGGCCTCCGTGCCGAGGCGCCCCCGATCCGGATGGCGGGCGTCGAGCCATCCGACTCGGGGGGGGCACTCCGGGACGATCCTGGCGGTGAAGGCGATCGTCCCCGCACCCGGCGCATGCTCGCCAGGAGGTGTCCCATGCGATTTGCTTTGCCGGCGCTCGTTCTTCTCGCGGTCGCACCCCAGGTATGGGCGCAAGCCGAGCCCGCGGCAGACGCGGCACAGGCCGCCCCGTTCGACTACGCCGAAGGGCCGCTCACGGGCGACCTCGGCGACGTCGCCCAGATCCAGGTGCCCTCCGGATATGCCTTCGTGGACAAGCGAGGGATCCCGGCGTTCAACAAGGCGACCGGGAACCTGACCGCGGAGTCCGACATCGGCGCGCTCTTCCCCACCGGGGACAGCGAGTGGGTGGCGTTCTTCCAGTTCCAGCGGGTGGGCTACATCAAGGACGACGACAAGAACCTCGACGCGGACGAGCTGCTCTCGAACATCCGCAGCAGCGATGAGAGCGCCAATCGGGAGCGCCGCAGCCAGGGGCTGCCGGAGCTGGTGACCGTGGACTGGTCCACCAAGCCGCACTACGACGAGGTCACGCACAACCTCACGTGGGGTCTGAAGCTCAAGTCCGGCCCCGAGGGGGAGGTCATCAACCACCAGATTCGCCTTCTGGGGCGCACGGGCGTGATGTCGGTGATCATCGCCGACCGACCCGAGAACATCACCCAGTCCGTGGCGGAGTGCACGACGCTGCTCAGGGGGCTGGAGTTCGTCCCGGGCCAGCAGTACGCCGAGTTCAAGCCCGGCGACAAGATCGCCGAGTACGGTCTGACCGGACTGATGCTCGGCGGCGGCGCGCTGCTGGCCGCCAAGAGCGGCCTGCTCGCCCAGCTCGCGAAGTTCATCAAGGTGATCGTCCTCGGCATCATCGGATTGTTCGCGGCCCTCACGAAGTGGCTCAAGAACCTCTTCGGCGGCGGCAAGAGGCGACCTGCCGAAGCCTGAGCGTCTCCCCGGATGAACGACCTCGAGCTGATCGCCGCCCTGGTCGCGGGGCTGTACGTCTTCGAATCGCTGCGCGTCGTGCGCGCGGACGCGCTGCTCCTCTCGAGCCGCGGCACGCGTTCCTTCCGCGTGCACGACCTGCGCGGCCGCGGCTTCATGCTGCAGGCGGGACGCGGCATCGTGCCGACGGGCCTGTCGCCGCTCGGGAGCTTCGTGGCGGCGGAGGCCTGGCCGCTGACCCTGACCCCCGACGGGGTGGAGGGGCGCGCGCCGCATCCGATCGCCCCCGCCATCCCCGAGCAGATGGCGTGCTGGAGCCTCACCTGGTCCGAACTGGGCAGGTTTGAGGCGGACGGCTGCTCGCTGCGCCTGGTCGGTAGGGAGCGGGAGGAGCGGCGCGTGCGCTACAGCTCGAGCGGCGCCGCGCGTTGGTGGGGGGAGCGCCTGGGCGTGATCGCAGCCGCTCCTCCGGACCAGCGCCCCGCCCTCATCCGCGCCTGCTACGCGGAGACGCTCGATGTGGACCGGATCGAGGGCCGCCACGTGCAGGTCGTGCAGCGGACGGCTCGGCTGCGCCTGGTCGGTGCGGGTCTCCTGCTCTACCTGCTGATCTTCGTGCCCTTGACCCAGATCCTCGCGCTCGAGATCGGCATGACCGGAGTCGCACTGGGGTACCTCGCCCTGGCCCTCTGGGGCATGGGCGAGATTCACCTTGCCCATGGGAGAGTCCTCCCAGGCAGGCGAACGGACCGATGGCTGGCGACCCTGCTGCTCCCGATCTACCCCGCAGGCGCGATGCGCGCCGCGGCCGGGCTCCACGCTGAGGCACTCGGGCACTTCCACCCCTTGGCGCTCGCGATCGTCCTCGCCGAGCCGACCGACCGCGACGAGCTGGCCCGTCGCGTCGCCGCCGGCCTGCGCTATTTCCCCGCAACGCCCGGGCCGACTGCGGACCTCCTCATCGAGTTCGCCGCCTCACACGCGATAGACCTCCGCGCCGATCCGCCCGCGCCGGCACCGTCCTGCGTACCGAGCCGCACCTACTGCCCCTACTGTCTCCTGCAATACACCCAGTCCGAGGGTTACTGCCCCGACTGCGTCACCGTGCCGCTCAGGAGCGGGGTCACGTCTTGACTTCACACTCCCCCGATGCACTCGGCGTCATCGACAGGTCGCATGTCCGGTAGAAGGTAAAGACCCCCGGGATCCCTCCTTGCGGGAAACCCGGTGGGCTGCCAGACTGTCTGCGTAGGTCCGCCACCTTCGAAAGGAGAACATCATGTCGCTGAGCAAGCTGGAGCTCAAGCTGCGCGTGGAGGCCAAGATCCACGAGATCAAGGCCCAGTTGGGCACGCTGGCGGCCGACACCACGGCCGAGGCACAGAAGCGCAAGAAGCAGCTCGAGGCGAGCCTGAAGGTCGCCGAGGCGGAGATCAAGACCGGTTGGGAGAAGATCACCGATCAGGCGGCGAGCAAGTTGAACGAATGGCTGAAACGCTAGGGAGCGCTCCCCGGGGCCGTGTCTGACGAGCGGAGCTCGTGGCTACGGGCAGGCCGCGCTGACGCGCTCGCTGCCGGACGTCTGGAATCCGTAGGGCGCCGTGCCGCAGGCGTTCGAGCCGCGCACGAGGTAGTAGTAGCCGGTTCTGGGGGGAGGAGCCTCGGCGATGGTCAATGAAGCCGCCGATACCGCCGGACCCAGGCAACCCTCAGCGGCCCCCGACCCCACCGGGAGCTGGGAAACGTCGCCTCGCAATATCTGGTAGACGGTTCCTGCTCCGGCAAGCGGGGCGGCCGGCACCCAGGCCAGGGACGTGGCCGTCGGAAACTGCATTCCCTGGATCTCCGCCGGGACGGCGAAAGCCGTCGCGTCGTTCGGAGCGCAGTCCAGGGCGTCCCGCACGCCGTCTGCATCCGCATCGACGAAATCCGCCGTGTTGTCGAAGAGGTGGACCTTCCCCGGATCGAAGTTGGCGGCGCAGACCACGTCGACATCGGCATCGCCGTCCACGCGTGCCGCCGCGATGGCCAGTGGAGACACACAGTTCCCCATCAAATGCTCTACGAAAACAGGCGATGCACCGCCGTCGTTCTCGTACCACGCCATCTGCGTGTCGTCGGATCCGCAGACCACGTCCACATCGCCATCGCCGTCCAGGTCCGCAGCCGACACGGACGTGGGGCCGTTCGTCGTCGTGGGGAGAAGATGCGCCGTCCACTGAGGAGGCCGAGCGCCGTCATTCTCGTGCCAGCTCAGTTGATCGTCCCCAACGGAAGCCGTGAGGACATCGATGTCGCCATCCCGATCGATGTCGGCAGAGAAGACCCCCCAAGGGTCGGCCGTCGTCGGGGTGACGACCCGTTGGGTCCAGCCGGGAGTGGGCTGGCCGTCATTCTCGTACCAGAGCACTCGATTGTTGGCGTTATCGACAGACAGGATGTCGGTGTCGCCGTCGGCGTCCACGTCTGCACCACGCACCGAAAGCGCGCCGACGACCGTCGTCGAGACGGAACGCGGAGTGAAAACCGCAGGCGTCGCACCATTATTGTCGTACCACTTCACTCCGACGCACAGGGGCGGACCGCAGGTCGTGTTCATCAAGCCGCCGATCCCGTCCAGATCGCCGTCGCCGTCCACGTCGGCGACGTCGACACCCCACGCGCCCCCATCGTCGGCGAGCGCCCGCCTCGCCCAGGACAACGCACCCCCCAGGTTCTCGTAGAAGTTGATCCCCTCGTCGTTCAGGTTCGCGGAGAAGACGTCAAGGTCGCCGTCCCGGTCCGCGTCACCCAGGGCGACGTTAATGGCCCCATTGGCGTGGCCGACGATGTGCTTCGTCCACGCCGGCGGCGCCGCGCCGCTGTTCTCGTACCAGGCGATGCTCTGGACGGAGTACTCTCCCGTGACGATGTCGATGTCCCCGTCACCATCCACGTCCCCGGCAGCGATGCCATCCGCGTTCGGCGCGGAGGTCGAGACGAGCCGGTCCGTGAAGGTGATCGCCTCCGCCCGCGATGTGCCGGCGAGCGCCCAGGCGGTCAGCAGAACGATCGACGAGATCGATGCACTCGACGCCACGGAGATCCTCCTAGTGCACCGAAGGCGTGACCTGGTACGTGTCATCAGAAGCCGCACGTAGTCAGGCGATCCACCCCGATCCGGATCGTCAGCCGCCACGAGCCGTCGCTGCACTCGATGTTCTCGAACGCCTCGCAGTACGACGCCTCACCGGGCGCGACAGCCGGAATGTGTCCACCCAGGCCCACCTCCGGACACCACGAGTAGGATCCCGCGCAGTCGCCGCCGAACCAGTTCTCGTGGCTCCCGGTGATCGGCCCCACCCAGCCCCCCGGCGCGGCGCGGTGGAACTTCTCCCAGCCGCCCGACTCGACGATTCCCTGCGTCGCGGCCAGCGCCAGGTAGTGCTCCCGGTAGAAATCGGCGCGCCCCAGGCAGAACTCGATATTACCGACCGCCGGCCGCTCGAGCGCGAACCAGAGGTAGTCGGAGGGCGAGGCCGGGAGCGGCGCCAGGAACTCGAGCACCGACGTGGTCGCGATGTTGTCCGCAAAGGTATCGACGAAGGAGAATGTCCGCGACAGGCAGGCCCCCTGGCCGTAGCAGTCCGTCACGTCATCGCAATCCGTCGATCCATCGAGATCGTCATCCTCGCCATCGGAGCAGTCGGGCTCGAACGGACAGAGGCTGCCGCGCTCGAGCAGACTGGAGTCGACGCCCCAGCTCCCCGTGTATGGCATGGAGGACCTCACGAGGTAGTACTGGATCCTGCCTGCTGCCGGTGTCTCCGGGTCGTGCCAGCACGTGCCACTCACGACGGCTCCGCCGCACCCCGTGCCGTCCCCGCGGGGGTCCAGCGCGCGCGAGATGTGGTACTCGGTCGCGCCCTGCTGTGCAGGCCAGCAGAGCTCGCTGGAGTCGGATTGGGAGAAGAACCCTATGAGGCCGGAGATCTCGTCCACGAGACCCTCACCAGGATCGCCGGGGCACTGGTTGTCGAGGCCATCGTTCGCCTCCGGCGCTCCCGGGTGCGTGGCTGGGCTGCCGTCGTCGCAGTCTCCGAAGCACTCCTCGAGGCCATCCCCGTCATCGTCGATCTCGCTGCCGGGCAGTCCACCGTTGCAGTCGTTGTCCAAGCGGTCGCAGATCTCGGGGGCCGGGGCGCCGGGAATGCAAGAATCGACGCCGTTGCTGCAGAGGCCGGCTGCGACACACAATCCGATCCCGCAGTTCGTGGCGAATGTGTCCACAACTTGGTCGCAGTCGTTGTCGACCCCGTCACAGCTCTCCGGATTGCCGGGAAAACGGCCGGCGTCCTGGTCATTGCAGTCGATGCAGACGAGGGACCCGTCGGCGTCCGAATCGACTCCCTCCTCGGGCGGGAGCGCACCATCGCAATCGTTGTCACGGCCGTCGCAGATCTCGAGCGCGCCGGGATAGGACTCCGGATTCCAGTCGTCGCAGTCGCCGCCGCAGTCGTTCAGCCCGTCGCCGTCGTTGTCGACGAGCTGGTCCAGGATGTAGGCCCCGCCCGTCATGAACTCGCCAGTGCCATAGGCGGTGCCTCCCCAGATCAGCATCTCGGCTCCCGTCCAGACGGCAGAGTGCTCGCTGCGCGGCACAGGGGCAGCGGCCACCGGGGTCGCGCGCCAGGAGTCCAGCACCGGATCGTAGCGTCCGCCCGCGTTCGTCCAGCCGGTGCCCACGTAGCCTCCGAACACGACCATCTCCCGCCCACTCCAGATCGCCGAATGGCCGCGCCGGGGGGTTGGAGCGCCGACCTCCGAGATGGCCGACCAGGTGTCGAGACCCGGATCGTAGTGGCCCCCATTGCCGAGCGTACCCGGGAATCCCTGACCATCCCATCCGCCCCAGACGATCATCTCGCTTCCAGTCCACGTTGCGGCATGGAGGGATCTGACCGATGGAGCGCCGACCGTCGAAGTGGGCGACCACTCGTCGGTCGTCGGGTCGTATCGTCCCCCGGTGTTCGTGTGGTAGGTGTAGTTGGATCCCCCCCAGACAATCATCTCGCGACCGCTCCAGACGGCGCTGTGGCCCAGGCTACCGCTGGGGCTGTTGGCGGTGGACATCGTGCTCCAGGCGTTACTGGCCGGATCGTAGATCCCGCCACCGCCACCGCCGTGCTCGCCGCCCCAGACGATCATCCGGTCTCCCGTCCAGACGGAGGTGTGCGCGGAGCGTCCCTGCGGGGCCCCGAGCGTCTCGAGCGGCGTCCACGCATCGGCGCCTGGATCGTACGCAGCGCCGTCTGCGCGGTACTGCGCCCCATCGAAACCGCCCCAGAGGAGCATCCGCTCGCCGGTCCAGGCAGCCGAGTGGCTTCGCCGCGCGGACGGTGCGCCCGAGGCGGACATGAAGTACCAGGAATCGGTCAGGGGGTCATAGCGCCCGCCGTCGCCGCGGTAGACCGTCCCCGACGAGCCTCCCCAGACGATCATCTCGTTGCCGGTCCAGACCGCGGAGTGCATGGTCCGCGGCGACGGCACGGTCCCGGATGACATCGGCGTCCAGGTGTCGCCATTAGGGTCGTATCTGCCACCCTGCGTCGGCCAGTCCCCGAAATCGGATCCCCCCCAGACCAGAAGCCGGTCCCCCGTCCAGACCCCCGCCGCATGGGAACGAGGCGGCGGCGCACCCAAGGCGGCGATCGGCGTCCAGTTATCGGTGGCCGGATTGTAGCGACGCCCGTCGCCGAACCCTACGAGGGAGTTGTCCCCGCTCCATACCAGCATCCGCGATCCAGTCCAGGCGGCGATGTGCGCCGCGCGTGGCGATGGGGCGCCGACGAGCGACGTCGGCGTCCAGGCGTTTGCAATGGGGTTGTAGCGTCCGCCCGAACTGAAGTAGGAGGTGCCGGTGCTGTTCATCCCGCCCCAGACCACCATCTCGGTTCCGGTCCACACCGCCGATGTGACGAATCGGCGCGCCGGTGCGCCGGCGGTTGTCATGGTCGACCAGGCGTCCGTCGCGGGATCGTACCGTGCTCCGCCAACGTCCGGGCCCGCACCGCCGCCCCAGATGATCATCTCCGTTCCCGTCCAGACGGCGACATGTCCGACCTGCGCACTCGGCGCCCCCGCCATGCTGATCGCGCTCCAGGTGTCGGTGGCGGGGTCGTAGCGGGCCCCGTCGCCGAACGGAAGCTCGCCGTACCGTGTTCCTCCCCAGACAATCATCTCCGCACCGGTCCAGACCGTCGAATGGCCATCGCGACTGGCGGGTGCCCCCTCGGTGGCCATCGGCGTCCAGGAATCGGTAAGGGGGTCATAGCGCCCGCCGTCGCCGTAGTAGACCGCCGGCCCCGACGAACCTCCCCAGACGATCATCCTCTCGCCGGTCCATACCGCCGAGTGGAAGCTGCGCGCCGAGGGCGCCCCGGCCGTCGATATTTGGGCCCAGGAGTCGGTCAAGGGATCGTAGACGCCCCCGGTGTTCAACCGAGCGGGGTCGGCCCCGCCCCAGACGATCATCTTGGTCCCGGTCCAGACGGCGGTGTGGCGCTCGCGCGGCGTTGGCATGTCGAGGGGCGTGGGCGTCCAGCCGTCGTCGTCCGGACAGCCTGCATCCCCCCCGGTCTCGATCGCCGCCGGACTGATGGGCATGTCCGCAGCGACCGAAGCGAGGGTGTCTCCCGGCGAGATGGAGTGCGACGCGTCCTTCCACCAGTCCTCCCACCTGATCTTCGGTAGCGTGTAGGTCGCAACGAGGAGCCGATCGCTCCCCTCGTCGAGGAGTGCCCGGATACGGAATGCGTCGCGATCCTCCTCGATCGTGGAGGGGGCGCCGACCGCGTCCGGGAGGAGGTGCCGCAGCCGCAGAAACTCCTCCGGGGCGACGGAGACCCTTCCGTCGGGGAGGCGTCCGTCCCGGTCGCCGCCGGTGGGATCCTCCGCTACTTCGGTGACGGTACGAAGGCAGTGGGGGGCGAGGGGGTCGATCTCTCGCGACGCCAAGTCAAGCCTCAGGGCCTCGGCCCGCGCGCGCGCCTCACCGTGGATGCGCGCATCGAAGGCGAAGAAGTTCCGCGCCAGCCGGTGAGCGAGGACGGGACGGACGAAACACTCCTGGTAGAGCGCCGGATCGTCTCGCAGAGCCCGCTGGACCTCGGCAAGGCGTTCGGGAAAGCGGGTTGCGCGGCGGATGCGGGTGCTCTCCGCTTGCAGCATCCGCGCCGTGACCGGCGTGCGCCAGAACTGGTCCAGAGCGGCCTCCTCCTGCAGGTGGGCGCGCACCTTTCTCTCGAGAACGTCGCGGGTGATCACCTCCTCATAGGGCCTGCCGACCCCCAGCTGATGAGAGTAGTAGTAGCGCTCGATCGCCTCCTGGGCCGCGACGCGATCGTCGAACGTCAAGGCGTCGGTTTCGGGGACTGCTCGGAGGACGGAGGGGAGGAGCACACAGATGAGTACCAGAGGCCGGGGGAATCGAAGCGGAGGTGGCGAGTTCACTGGGACCTCCCTCGGAAGGGTGAGTGGGTCGCGTGCTTCGCCGTCATCCTTTCGGTGCGGGGACGCTTGATCATCATGCGGGGTGACGCCTCCTGTCAAGGCAGCGGCAGCCGGAACCGCCACGGATGGATGAG
>Ga0210379_10000807_pt1 | contig 10660 bp, 7 predicted proteins | sample PLMedo_2_FD_155468 | JGI IMG/M metagenome (GOLD analysis project Ga0210379, IMG submission 155468) | Groundwater sediment microbial communities from an aquifer in East River, Colorado, USA - PLM4_32_coex redo | ecosystem: Environmental > Terrestrial > Soil > Riparian zone | place: USA: East... | reverse complement strand
CTACCCCCACCCTTACGTCGAACGGCGGTTCGCCGGATCGACAGGTCGCGAAGGGCATCTTTGCCCACCCACCGGCTTGCGGCCTGATCCGATTGCGCGAGGCGGACGGCCAGTGTTGTGGCCGCGGCCCGAAGCGCCGGATTTCGCCTGCCGATCGAGCGAATTGCCCAACTCACACTCTTTTTCACGAAATTCCGCTCGTCCGTGGCGCCCCGCTCGACCAATTTCAGCCCTTCAAGGAAGGGCTGGTTCGCGGCCTCCCTGTCGTGCAGGGCGAGGCAGGCCAGCAGCGCGAACCCGCCGCGCCGGACAAACTCGTCCTTTTTCGAGCACCACGGCTTCACCTTTTTCCACGCGTGCGGCACGCGATCGAACAGCTTGAAACAAGCCGTGTCGCAAATGGCCCAGCTATCGAACTCGCGGCACCACCGTTCCATTTGCGCGGCCGAGACCCGGGCCGGATCGTCGATCAGGGTGGCGAGCATCCGCGCCTCGTACCACCCTGTCTCCCAGAGCGCGACCGCCAGATCGTGGTCGGGTCCAATCTGCTTCGCCATCTTGAGGAGGTTCGCCATCGACACGCCGTACGCCTTCTTCGCGAAGATGCCGTAACGGGCCGACATGTCGTCCAGCACGCGCGACGTGCCCAGGCGCTCGAGCGCCGACAGCGTCGCTTTGACGTCGCCGGTCTTCACGCCGACGCCACCAGCTGGTCGAGCCGCGCATATCCGGCCTCCATGCCGTCGGCCATGCCCGACTTCAAGGCGGCATCCCGGGCTTCCTTCGACGGATACCGCGTCGTGTTCTTCAACGTGGTCTTGCCGTGATCTTCGGTCAGGACGAGCGTCCCAAGCGCCTCGTCGCCCGGCCGGCCCATGTCGAAGACCTGCGTGCAGGCCAGCCGCTCGGGCGCGACGATTTCAGTATGGACGCCGTGAATGCCCATTTCGACGCCGCCCGGGCCGCGCCACACCCATCGATAGGCCCCACCCACCCGAAGGTCGACCTCACACACGACCCAGGTCCAGCCGTCGGGCCCCGACAACCAGCGCCTGAGCAACTCGGGTTGGGTGTGCGCGTCGAACACCAGCCGGCGCGGCGCATTGAAGAGGCGCGTGAATTGAATCTCGCGATCCGACGGCAGGGTGACTTGCAAGGCTCCGTGTTTCGTCATGGCGATCCGGATCAGGCCTGTTCGAGGCCGGCAATGTCCAACTTGGTCATCTTCATCATCGCGTTCAGCACGCGCGTGCGTTTCCCGGGGTCCTTGTCCTGCAGCAGCCTGGGGAGCGCGGACGGCACGATTTGCCACGATAGCCCGAACTTGTCCTGGAGCCATCCGCAGCGATCCGTGCGCCCGCCGGCCGACAGCTTCTCCCACAACTGGTCCACTTCCTGCTGCGTTTCGCAATTGATGTAGAACGAAATCGCCGGCGTGAACTTGTATTGCGGCCCGCCATTGAGGGCCATGAATCGCTGGCCGTTCAGCTCGAAATTCGCGCCCATCACGGTGCCGTTCGGTCCCGGCATCACGCTCAGCTTCTTCGCATTCGCGAAGATGGTCATGTAGAAATCGATGGCCTCTTCGACCTGGCCGTCGAACCAGAGGAACGGGGTGATCGTTTGGGTATGGACACTGTTCATCGGGATCTCCTGGCGCGCTTCGCGCGCGTGCGTTTCTTGTCGTGGGTTTTCATTTCCTCGAGCAGCGCGTCGAGCCGCTGGAAGCTGGCCTCCAGCTTCTGGCGGTAGCTGTCGAGCCATTCGGTGGCTTCTTCGAGCGGCTTGGCCACCACCCGGACCGGGCGCCGCTGGGCGTCGCGGCCGCGGGTGACGAGCCCCGCGCGCTCGAGGACTTTCAGGTGCTTGGAGATGGCCGGCTGGCTCATCTCGAAGGGCGCGGCCAGCTCCATCACCGACACTTCGCCGGTCACGAGGCGGGCGAGAATCGCGCGCCGGGTGGGGTCGGCCAGCGCCGCGAAGGTGGTGTCCAGGCGGTCGGGCGGCAGGTGTTCATAACTCATTGGTTGCATAACCTGTTAGTTATATATAGCGGTTTCGGGCACCCGTCAAGCCCAAAATCTTTGGCGGAATTGTGCGCCCGAGGCATTGACCGATCGCTCCGGCGGTGCTAGTGTCCGCCACGCACGTCAGGCGCAGTTCACACCGGATTCGGAGGAGGAACGATGAGGCTTGTGCCCCGCGTTTTGTTCGTCGCGTTTACCTTGTTGCTGTTGCCGGTTGCGGTCCGGGCGCAAGGCAGCATCGCCGGATCGGCCAAAGACTCGAGCGGCGCCGTCTTGCCCGGCGTCACCGTCGAAGCGTCGAGCCCGGCGCTCATCGAACGGGCCCGTGCCGTCGTCACCGATTCCGCCGGGCAATACAAGATCGTCGACCTGCCGCCAGGCACCTACGAGGTCACCTTCTCCCTCGCCGGTTTCAAGACCTGGAAGCGCCAGGGCGTGGTGCTGCAAGGCGTGTTCACCGCCCAGGTGAACGGCAGCATGGAGGTCGGCTCGCTCTCGGAGACGATCACCGTCACGGCGGCGTCGCCGACGGTGGACGTCAGCAACAACACGACGCAGTTTGTTGCCGACCGCGAAATCCTCGACGCCATTCCCACGCCGATTCGCAACACCCCGGCGCGGGCGTTGCTGCTGCCTGGCACCACGGTCACGCCGTTCGTCCTGGGCCAGTACAACATGAGCGTGCACGGCTCGTCGACGTCCGACATGGTGCTGGCGATCGATGGGTTACGCGTCAACAACCTTTGCGGCAGCGGCCAGTACAGCGGCTTCTACATGAACGACGCGGCCGTGCAAGAGTTGACGTACACCACCGGCGCCGAGTCGGCCGAGATGCAGAACGGCGGACTGCGCATCAACAGCACGCCGAAGGACGGCGGCAACCAGTTCAGCGGCACCTTCTTCGCCTACGGCGCCGGCAGCGGACTGCAGTGGGACAACCGCTCCGATGAAGTCAAGGCCACGGTCGGTGCGCCGCCAGGCATCGCCTATACCTGGCAGGTCAACCCGTCGTTCGGCGGGCCGCTCAAGCGCGACAAACTCTGGTTCTATTTCACGTACAAGTACGAGGACAACAAGACCTACGTCGCCAGTTCAACCTTCGCCGACGGCAGCCAGGCCTATCGGCAATCGATGGGCAACTACAGCGGTGTGGGCCGGGTGACATGGCAGGCCAGCAAGCGCGACAAGATCCGCCTCTACATCGAGAAGCAGTTCAACGGCGAGTTCTACAACGGCTTCAATACGCTGCCGACGACCACGCCGGAGGCGTCCACCGACGCCTGGGGCCGCGGCTGGGTGCCGCAGGTCAAGTGGACGCAGACCACGTCCAACAAGTTGCTGCTCGAGGCCGGCCTTTCGTATTACACGCAGCCGTACGAACAGAACTACACGTCCACCGTCGGGCCGCGCGACCTGGCCCGCCTGGAACAGACCACCAATCGCCTCAGCGTGGCGGCGGGCAACACCATCCCGACGTATACGAGCTGGACGAAGAGCTACAGTTCGGCGGCATCGGCGAGCTACATCACCGGCTCACACGCCGTCAAAACGGGCATGACGATGGGCTGGGGCACCAACTCGCGGACGTTCTCGTCCAACGCGCAGATCAACACGCTGGTGTTCAACGCCGGCCTCCTCAATGCCCCCGCTAGCGCCACCAACCCCCTGCCGTGCACCACTTTGCCCTGTCCGATCGCCGTCGCCGTGAGCAACGGACCGACCACGGCGGAACAGAAGGTCAAGGCGGACCTCGGGTTCTACGCCCAGGACACCTGGACGATGAACCGCCTTACGCTCAACATCGGCGGCCGCTTCGACCACTTCAACGCCCAGGTCCCGGCGCAATCGTCCGCGGCCGGCCCGTGGATCCAGGCGCGCAACTTCGCGGCCATCGAGAACGTCCCGAACTGGAACGACTGGTCGGTGCGCACGGCGGCGGCCTACGACCTGTTCGGCAACGGCAAGACCGCGGTGAAGGTGAACGCCAGCAAGTACATCGCCTCGGCGGCGGCCGGCTATGCCGCCAACTTCAACGGCATGACCTACTCCACGCAGACGCGCGCGTGGATCGACCTTGACGGCAACAAATCGCTCTTCGACGCCGCCGGCAACATCCAGATGAGCGAAGTGATCGGCGGCACCTCGAACTTCGGCCAGATCACCAGCCGCCCGGACCCGGACCTGGCGCGCGGCTACAACTGGGAATACAACGCCTCGGTGCAGCACGAGCTGTTCCCGAAGGTGTCGATCACTGGGGGCTACTACCGCCGCCAGTTCTACAACCTCGACGTCATCGACAACGTCAACCTCGCGGCCACCGAATGGAACTCATTCGGCATCGTCACCCCGACTGACCCTCGCCTGCCGCTGTCGGGCCAGCCGGTCACGATGTACAGCCTCAATACCAACAAGGTCGGGACCGCGACCGACAACCTGCGGACCTTCTCGACCGTCAACCACACGACCTACAACGGCATCGAGGTCAGCGCCAACGCGCGCTTCAGCAAGCTGCTGATGTTCGGCGGCGTGACCACGGATCGGCGGGCGTCGACCGATTGCGACGGTTCCACGGCCGCGGCGACGACGGCCCGCGACAACCCGAACGGCCTGCGCTTCTGCGATTCGATTCCACCATTCCGCACCACCTTCAAGGTGTCGGCGGCGTATCAACTGCCCTACGAGTTCCAGTTGAGCGGCTCGTTCATCGCCACGCCGGGACCGAGCGTCGCCGCCAACTACACCGTCACCGCGGCAATCGCCGGCCGCGCGATCATCGGATCGACGGCGGGGGCCACGACTATCGGTGTGAACCTGATCGAGCCGAACACCGTGTTCCTCGACTACAAGAAGCAGCTCGACATGCGCATTGCGCGCACGTTCCGGTTCGACCGCTACAAGATCCAGGGCTTCGCCGACATCTTCAACGTGCTGAACTCGGGGACGGTGTTGAGAGTGAATGAGACCTACGGCGCCACGCCCGCGACCAATCCGTGGAAGACGCCGCTGACAATCATGGATGGCCGCTACATCCGCTTCGGGATGCAAATGAATTTCTAGGGTGCGTACGGTGCGCACAGTGCGAAGGGTGCGTACAGTGCTGGTGCCTTAGGTACCCACCGTACGCACCCTTCGCACCGTACGCACGCTTCGCACCTTGGCTCTGTCAGGGTTTTGGCTTCGCCGGCCAAACCACTCCCTGATCTTTCTTCGTCACGGGCGCCAGCCCCTTGTAGACGAACTTCTGCACGCGCTGGCCGCGATAGGTCTCGGTGGTGTACAGGTTGCCCTTCGAATCGGTGGCGATGCTGTGCACCCCGTAGAACTCGCCCGGCTGCCTGCCGCCTTCACCAAAGCTCGTGAGCAGTTCGAGCGTATCGCGCAGGATCACGTGGACCTTGTCGTTCTCACCGTCGGCGAGATAGAGATACTTCTGCTGCGGGTCGCGTGAAAACGCCACGTCCCAGGCGGATCCGGAGCCCAGCGTCTCCTTGTTGAAGAAGCCCTCCTTCACGAACGTGCCGTCCGTTTTGAACACCTGGATGCGATCGTTCACGCGATCGCAGACGTAGAGCAGGCGATCGACGGAGAGATCCGCGCAGTGCACCGGATTGCGGAACTGCTTCGCGGGAGGCGCTTTCGGATCGTACGGTCCCAGGTCGACATCGTCCGGCTTGTTGCCATAGGCGCCCCAGTGCCGCTTGTAGACGCCGGTGTCGGCATCGAACACGATCACGCGATGGTTGCCGTAGCCGTCGGCGACGTAAACCTCGTTGGTCTGCTTGTCGATGAAGGTCTTGGCGGGCAGGCGCAGGTTGGCGATGTCGTTGCTGCCCTTGCTCGACCGCGGCTTGCCGATCTGCATCAGGAACTTGCCGTCGCGTGTGAACTTGAGGACCATGTTATCGGCAAACGATTGCGTGCCGCCGATCTGGCTCTCGTCCTGCTGGCGGTTCTGCCCGGCCGCCGGCCGCGCAGCGGCAGCCGCTGGCGTGCCGCGGCCGTTGCCGCCGATCCACACGTTGCCGCGATAGTCCACGGTGACGCCGTGGTTCGAGTCGGGCCAGTCGTACCCGTTGCCGGGTCCGCCCCAATGGCCGACCAGGTTGCCGGCGGCGTCGAATTCGAGGATCGGCGGCGCGGGTGCGCAGCACTGCGCGATCTTTGGCGTCGTGGTGGCATGCACCTCGCCGGGCTCGAGCGAGCCGCCGCGATGGATGATCCAGACATGATCCTGTGCGTCCACGGTGACGCCGATCGTCTGGCCGAGAATCCACTTGTTCGGCAGCGGCATCGGCCACAGCGGATCGACTTCGAAGCGGGGGGCCTGGACCGATGCGGGCGCCGCCGCCAGGTGTTCGAGCGCCAGCGAACCGGCGCCCAGTCCCGCGGCCAACACGACAACGCTTGCGATGTGTCGCTTCATGATCTGCCCCTTTCAGTAACCGACGGCCTTGCCGGCGGCGGATCGCCCGTCGGATCCTCCCTGCAACCAGCCACCGTCGCTGACGATTCCGGCCGTCTGCGCCAGCACCACGCCGGGCGCGTAGTCCACGTCGTAGCCGCGCGATTTCAGGATCGCCACCGTGTCGGGTGAGATGCCGCGCTCGAGCGACAGCCGATCGGGCTGCCATTGGTGGTGCACACGCGGCGCGTCGATCGCGTCCTGGATGTTCATTCCGAAGTCGACGACGTTGAGGATGACCTGCATCACGGCGGTGGAGATGCGCGATCCACCTGGCGCGCCGATGGTCATGAACAGCTTGCCATCCTTCAACAGCATCGTCGGCGTCATCGACGAGAGCGGACGTTTGCCCGGAGCGATGGCGTTGGCCTCGCCCTGCACGAGCCCGAACATATTGGCGGTGCCCGGCTTGGCGGAGAAGTCGTCCATTTCGTTGTTCAGCAGGAAACCGAGGCCAGGCACCGTGATGCCGTTGCCGTAGCCGCCGTTGAGCGTGTAGGTCACGGCCACGGCGTTGCCTTCCGAATCGACCACCGAGTAGTGGGTAGTTTCCATCTTCTCCGTACCGGCCGGCTGGCCGGGGCGCACTGCGGAGCTCGGCGTCGCGCGTTCCGGATCGATGGTGGCGCGCCGGCGCGCGAGATACGCCGGATCGAGCAGCCCGGCGATCGGCACCTTCACGAAGTCCGGGTCACCGGCGTACTCGTTGCGGTCAGCGTAGGCGAGCCGCATGGCTTCCGCCTGGTAGTGGATCGATGACGCCGAGCCCAGGCCGCCCTTTTCGTATCCGGTTCCTTCGAGGATGCCGAGCATCTCGAGCAGCGCGATGCCGCCGGAACTCGACGGCGGCGCGGTGATGACGGTGTAGCCCTTGTAGGCGCCCTGCAGCGGCGTGCGTTCGAGGGCGCGGTAGTTCTTCAGATCCGCGAGAGAGATCAGCCCGCCGTGCTTGGCCATCTCGTCGGCGAAGCGCTTCGCGGTTTCTCCCTCGTAAAACTCGTTCGGGCCGTTGCCGGAAATGCGCTGCAGCGTGCGGGCGAGGTCGGCTTGCACGATCGTCTCGCCGACGTCGAAGAACTTGCCATCGCGCTGGAAAACGCGCTTGGATTCGGGATCAGCAGCGAGCCCGCGGGAGCCCTTCAACCCTTCCGCGAGTGGATACGAAACCGCGAAGCCCTTCGACGCCAGCTCGATGGCCGGCGCCAGGCTGTCGGTCCAGGTGCGGCGGCCGTATTTCTTCACCGCGATCTCAAAGCCGCGCACGGAGCCGGGCACGCCGGACGACCGCCAGCCTTCGATACTGTCTTTCGTGAGTTCGCCTTTCGCGTCCAGGTACATGTTGCGCGACGCCTTCTCCGGCGCGCGTTCGCGGAAGTCGATGAACGTCGTGCGGCCGTCGACCATGCGCACGAGCATGTAGCCGCCGCCACCGATGTTGCCGGCGAACGGATGCGTAACGGCGAGGGCGAACCCCACGGCCACCGCGGCGTCGACCGCGTTGCCGCCTTTCTGGAGCACGCTCACACCCACGTCGGCCGCGATCGCCTCCATCGCAACCACCATGCCGTGCCGGGCGCGCACCGGCTGGCGCGCGGCAGTGACGGGGATGACCAGGGCCAGGATCAGCAGAAGCGGAAGAGTGCGTCTCATCCTGCCGATTCTACCTACGGACGGCAGCCGCAGAAGAAGATTCGGCTACTCGTACCGCAGCGCGTTCACGGGATCGACCCGGCTGGCACGCCATGCCGGCAGCCAGCCGGCGACGAGCGCCACCAGGGCCAGCAGGATCGCGACGGCGCCGAGCGTCATGGGATCGAGCGGCTGCACTTCGAACAGCGAACGCCTGATTGCGCCGCTCGCGGCCACTACACCGGCCATGCCGATGACCAGCCCGATGGCCGTCAACCACAGCACCTGCCGCAGCACCAGCCAGATCACGTCGCGCCGATCGGCGCCAACCGCAAGCCGGACGCCGATCTCCTGGGTCCGCGCGCTCACGGCGTACGACATCACACCGTAGATGCCGATCGCCGCAAGCGACAGCGCCACCGCGGCGAAGATCGCGAACAGAATCATCGAGAACCGGTTCCTGAAGCTGGCCGCTGCGACGCCTTCCTCCAGGGTCTGGATGTTGTAGACCGGCTGATCCGGATCGATCGCGGCGAGTTGTTGTCTCACCGCCGGCAACATCGCTCCCGCGTCTCGGTGGGTGCGCACCAGCAGAAATAGCTGGTTGTTCTGCGTCTGCTGGAGCAGCGGCACGAAGATCTCCGGCGACGATGGGCTTCTCATGTCCCGGTTCTGCGTGTTCGCGACGATGCCGACGATCTCCATCGGCGGCGAGGGCCGATCGGCTGGGCCGATCGAGACCCGGCGTCCGAGTGCGTCCACGCCCGGCAGGAACTTGGCGGCGAACGCCTGGTTCACGATCACCACCGGCGGGGCGTCTTTGCGATCGGTGTTAGTGAAGGCCCGACCAGCGACGAGCGGCACGACCAGTGTGGCAAAGTGGGTCGTGCTCGCCACCGTGATCATCGACATCGGCATGGTCTCGGCCGTCGCCGCCATGGAGTCGAGACGAAATGGCGTGGTGAACACGCCCTGTGGAGGGAGCTGCGACGACACCGACACCGCGCGCACGCCCGGCGTCTGTTCGAGGAGATCGATGATCCGCTGGAAGAATTCGTTGACTGCTGCGCCGCGATATTTCTCCGGCGGCACGGTAATCCGCATCGTCAGCACGTTGCGCGGGTCGAAGCCGGGCTCGACATTTTGGAGTTTCGCGAAACTCCGGACAAAGAGGCCGGCGCCGACGAGCAGCATCACCGACAGCGCAATCTCCGCGACGATCAGCGAGTGGCGAAGGCGGAGCGGCACCCGACCGGCGGTTGCGCCGCGTCCGTCGCTTTTCAACGCATCTTGAGGACTGGTGCGCGTCGACTGGAAGATTGGAAGAAGGCCGACGAGCACCGCCGAACCAATCGTGAAGATCGCCGCCCATCCCAGCACGCGCAGGTTGATCGCCGCCGTCACGCCGAGGGTGTTGACCTGAGCGGGAATGAGGCTCACCAGCGCCGGCAGTCCAACCTGCGCCAACAGCAAGCCGACGCCGAGGCCGGCGACCGCCAGCAGCGCAACTTCGGCCAGCAGGTGACGCGCGATGCGGGTGCGAGCGGCGCCGAGGGCCAGACGTACCGCCATTTCACGTTGCCGCGTCGACGATCGCGCCAATAACAAATTCGACAGGTTTGCGCAGGCGATCAGCAGTACCAGTCCCACGGCGCCGATCAGCAGCCGTGCGCCTGGACGCACGTCGCGCATCAAGGCCGCGGCCCACGGCGTGGCCGTGAGGCGCCAGCCTTGGTACTCCTCGAACTCGGCGGTATGCGCGGAGGCGGTCTGCGTGGCGATCGTGGCAAGCTCGGTGTTGGCCTCCTCGAGTGTCGCACCTGGGGCGAGGCGCCCAATCAGCGTGAACTGCCGGCCGTTGCGCGGCATCGCGTTCGCATCGACAATCCACGGCAGCCACAAGTCCGTGCCCACGATCAGGAGTTCGGGCGGCATGATCCCGACCACCGTCCTCGGCACGCCGTTCACTTTCACTGCACGCCCGATGATGGCGGGATCGCCGCCGAATCGGCCTTGCCACAACCGGTAGCTGATAACGGCCACGCCAGTCTCTTTCGACAATTCATCATCGGTGAAGCCGCGGCCGAGCGCGGGCCGAAGTCCGAACGGGGCGAACAGATCGGTGACGGCGAGCGCTGTCATGACCCGTTCGGGCTGGTCGCCGCCCGAGATGTTTCGGTTGCCGAGATCAAACGCCGCGATTGAACGAATCGTGCGGGCTGACTTGATGTCGACGAATTCCGGAATCGAGATCGCCTCGATGAAGCGCTCTTCACTCGACATCCGCGGGAAGGTGGAGCCGAGGGTGACGACGCGATCAGGCTCGGGATAGGCGAAGGGATGCAGCACGAAACCGTCGAAGAAGGCCAAGATGATCGCGTTGCCGCCAATGCCGAGCGCCAGCGAGAGCACGGCGACCGCGGTGAAGCCGGGCCGGCGAACCAGCTGACGAAACGCGTGACGGAGATCTTGACCGAGGGCTTCCATGAGGCTCCTCCTGGGAATCGCAACTGGTGAAGGCACGGCTCGAGGCTTGCCCGGT
>Ga0210379_10000805_pt1 | contig 10671 bp, 9 predicted proteins | sample PLMedo_2_FD_155468 | JGI IMG/M metagenome (GOLD analysis project Ga0210379, IMG submission 155468) | Groundwater sediment microbial communities from an aquifer in East River, Colorado, USA - PLM4_32_coex redo | ecosystem: Environmental > Terrestrial > Soil > Riparian zone | place: USA: East... | reverse complement strand
GACCTAGGGTGCGATGGCGAGGACCAATGCGGGATTGCTCGTCGTTGATGTGCAGAACGATTTCTGCCCGGGCGGTGCCCTTCCTGCTCCCGGCGGCGACCGCATCCTGCCGGCGCTCAACCGCCACCTCGCGAACGCGCGCGCGCTCGGAATGCCCGTATACGCGTCCCGCGACTGGCATCCTCCGGTCACACGCCATTTCAGCGCCTACGGAGGGGAGTGGCCGCCGCACTGCGTGCAGGGGAGTACGGGCGCGCAGTTTCATCCCGAGCTGATGCTTCCGGCTGACGTCGTCGTGATCAGCAAGGGAGACAACCCGGACTTGCCCGGCTACTCGGCGTTTGATGGGCGGACGCCGCAGGGGACGACGTTCCTCGGCGATCTGTACGATCGTCAGATCGACTCGTTGTATGTGAGCGGGATCGCGACCGAGTACTGCGTGAAGGCGACAGTCCTGGACGCGCTTAGCGCCGGTCTGCGCGTGACCCTGCTCCCGGATGCCGTCGCCGGGATCGACGTTCATCCCGGGGACGCCGATCGTGCGTTGGAGGAAATGTCGAAAGCGGGTGCATTGATCGCCCACGACATCGCGGCATAACGGCGAAGCCGTGGCACTCCCTCGCCAAGGCCTCTCGTCGACCCGTCCACCAGCGCGCCGCGCGGACGCGCAAAGCGACGCGGGACGGCGCGCCGGCGCAGCGGAGGTCCGGGTTGATTAGCGTTCGAGAAATTCGTGGACGAGACGACCGAGCAGCGCGTCGAGCGGCTCACCATCCAGCTCGAACCGTGACGACGCGGTAGACCACGCAAGCTTATAACTGCGCGACATCGCGGAGACCCAGACCTGGCGCACCGGGGCATTGGGACTGACGACGAACCTGGCTGGCGCCGGATCTTCGAACTCGATCTGCAGCACGCCGTTCTGCCGCTCCAGCTCGAATCCAGCTTCATCGGCCAGCGGCAGCAGCGAATGCTCCGCGTGTTCCAGCGCATGATCGGCCTGGAGGCGGAAGTCCTGCTCGCTCAGCGTCTCAGCCATTCAACTATTAAACACCGGGCCTGCCCGCCGAAGCTCGCCAGAGCGAAGGGGGTGCATACTTGAATTGATGGGGATCCGTGGGCGTGTCGCGCGCCTCGTCGCTGAGCTGCCGCAGGAGCCGGAGTATCCGGCGCAGGGGCGCACGCTGTTCGTCGACCTGGCCACGCGTGAGCTGCAGTCAGGTTATACGCCGCGGCGGATCCTCGAGACGCTCTTATCGGGACGCGGCGCGAACATGTTCTACCTGTATCGCCTGCTGGACGAGTCCCTGTATCCGCTTCACCCCGACATCCCGCTCATCTTTGGCTCCGGTATCCTGACGGGAATCGTCCCGAGCGCGGCTCGAGGCAACTGCACATCGTGGGCGCCCGAGTCGGGTGTGATTCTCGATTCCAATTGCGGCGACTACTTCCCATCGTTTCTACGGATGAACGGAATCGATCACCTCGTGCTGTACGGGACGTGCCCGCAGTGGTCGGTGATGCTGATTCGCGAAGGCCAGGTCGAGTGGCGCGACGCGGCACCGTATGTCGGGCTCGACAACATCGACATGCGCACGCGTGTCGCCGACGATCTCGGCGGCGTGTGGGCGCGCAACATGTCGATGGTCAACGTGACGCGCGCGGGCGAGCACGGTGTTCTGATTGCGGGCATCATGGGCGGGCCGAAGGCGATTTACGCGCGCGGCGGCACCGGCGCGAAGATGGGATCGCTGCGGCTGAAGGCGATCGTCACGCTCGGCCACACCCACGAATTCCCCACGCCAAAACCGTACAAGCCCTACAACCGGCAGATCGCGCAGAAGCTGCTCGGCACTTCCGTCGTCAAGCACGCGTTGTCGACGATGGGCACGCCGTTTCTGTATCGGCCGAGCCGGCTGCTGGGCGCGATGGGAACGAAGAACAACCAGGAGACGACGTGGACCGATGCGTTGGATGCGGAGCACATCGGCCCGTATCGACCAGGCATGGAAGGGTGCTTCCGCTGCCCGGTGAACTGCCGGCCGTTGAACGATCTGCATACCGGCCCCGGCGACAAGTACGGACGCGGCGACGGGCCGGAGTACGTCACGCTCGGGAAGTTCGGTCCGAACCTTGGCATCGACAACGTTGAGGCCGTCATTCGTCTCAACAACATCTGCAACGATCTCGGGTTCGATACGGCATCGACCGGCTCGACGATCGGATGGGCGCTCGAGCTGTACCAGCGCGGGATCATCACGACGGCACACACGGGTGGTCTCGAGCTGGCGTGGGGCGATCCAGCGCTCGTCGAGAAGCTCCTGTTCATGACGGCGGAGCGCAAAGGATTCGGCAACACGCTGGCGGATGGGACGCGCGCGGTGGAGAAGGGCCACTACCCGCCCGAGGCGCTGAAATACCGGATGGCCGTCAAAGGTCTGATGCAGAGCGATCCGCACGACGCACGGATCCTCAAGGCGTTCGCGCTCGGCCTCGCCGTCGCGACACGAGGGATGGATCACCTCCGCAACCGCGTGACGCTCGAGATCAACGCAAAGATCAACGACGACCCGGCGTTCAAGGAGCGCTTGTACGGCGGACCGGTCAGCGCGTCTCCCACGAGCTACGTGGACAAGGAGCGCGCGGTACGCCGCTGCGAGAACATCTACGCCGTCGGCGACTCGGTCGGTATGTGCCGGTTCACGACGCAGCTGTTCAACAGCCCTTCGTTGCCTGGTTTCGAGGAATTCTCGAATCAGATCGCCAACGTCACCGGCTTCGAATTGTCCCCGGCGCAGCTCGATGACATCGGGTTGAATGTGATGGGCGTCGAACGCCTGATCAATTTTCGTCTTGGCGTGCGGCGCAAGGATGACACCCTCCCGGACCGCTGGTTCGACGAACCGAACCGGCACGGCGCGCACAAGGGCGAGCACATCGATCGCGCCGAGTTCGACGCAATGCTATCGCGTTTCTATGACATCTCGCGGCTGACGGACGAAGGTATACCGGTGGCAAGCTGGCGCAACGAGCTGCAGGCAGCGCTTGGGGCCTCGTGATGGCGGTCACCGTTCGCCTGCCGGCCATGCTTCGCCGCGGCTCTGACACGCTCACCATCACCGAGCCCGTGCACTCGATCGCGCAGCTCGTCGAAGCGCTCGGCCGCATCCAGCCGGACCTCACTGCGCGGCTGGATGACACGATCTTCAACTTCGCGGTGAACGACGAGATGCTGACGCACGGGGTCGATCACCATCCGATCGAGGATGGTGATGTCGTCGAGATCGTCCCGGCGATTTCCGGCGGGTGACTCTTCGTGTTTTTCGCGGCCTTCGCGGTTCGATCAATTGGTGTTCGACAGCCGCGCGGCTGATGCGACGTAGGTCCTGCGCGCGCGCGCGGTCTGGGTGGGGGTCTTCATCTTCACATCGAGCTTGTGCTCCTTGCCGTCAAGCACCGACGGCGTGAAGCCGAGCGTGTACAGGCTGTGAAGCTCCTGCGCCACTCGCGTGAAGGTCGGCCCAAGTTCATCGGTCGTTTTCAGCTCGAAATAGCCGCCGCCCGTCTCTTCGGCAAGTTTCCGAAGAGACCGGTCTGGTTGTGAGCGAACCTTCCGCTGGCCGTTGAAGTACTCGGACTGCAGACCGATCGCGTAGACCATCACTTCCTGCTCTCGCGCGTGGTCGAGCACCGTTCCGAACCCGATCTTGCTGTAGGTATCGTCACCGTCGGTGAAGGCCAGGACGATCTTGCGTCCTTCGACCGGCTTCAGCATGTCGATGCTCTGATCCACCGCGTCCCAGAGCCGCGTCGGGTTGCCGTACTGCAGCTCCTTCAGCGCCGAGATCAGATCGTCCCGGTCGCTGGTGAAGTCACCGCTGAACTCGATGCGATCGCTGAACGCGCCGACCATCCCCTTGTCCTGCGGGAGCATGCGAAGCAGGAATTGTTCGGTTGCTCTGCGAAGGAACTCGAGGTTCGCGGTCATGCTTCCGCTGAAGTCGAGCATGACGACGACGGTGAAGGGCTGCGTCTCGTTCTGGAAGAACGTGATCTGCTGCGGCTTACCGTTGTCGAGGATTGAGAATTGATCCTGTTCGAGGTTTGGCACCAGGCGCCCCTGAGCGTCGGTCACGGTCGTCGGCACCGACACGATCTGCGTTGTTGCCCGGAACGTCGGTTCCTGCTGGGCGGACGCGGTGAGGACGGCAGCGCCAAGGAGGGCTAGGGTTGTAAAGGTCCGCATGGAATGAGCTTAACTGATCTTCAGACGCATCGGAGACGGCTTCGGCCGGAGTATGATTTCCGCATGCGCATTGCCTTCATCGCCGTTGGCCTTGTCATCTCACTGGCCTGCTCGTCCCAGGCGCAACAGACGGCCGTGCCCCAGGCCGGCCAGGATGCCGCAGCGCGGATTGGCGACCGTACCGTCACGCTTCGCGAGCTCGACGACCGGTGGAAAGTCGAGGATCCAGGCCAGAAAGCGCAGGCCGAGCAGGCGCTGTATGACGGCCGCAAGGCCGCGCTCGACGCGATTATTGCCGAGATGCTCGTCGCCGAGGCGGCCAAGGCGAAGAACATCACCCCGGAAGCGTTCGTGCAAGCCGAAGTCGGCAAGCGAGTCAAGCCGGTGACCGATGCTGACGTCCGCACCTTTTACGTCCAGAACAGCGAGAGGATGCAGGGGCGCTCGTTCGAGCAGATGAACCCCGCGATCCATAAGTACCTGGAGGAGCAGCAGCAGACCACTGCGCGTCAGAGTCTGATCGACGAGCTACGCAAGGCAGGACCCCCCATTCGTGTCCTGATGGACGCGCCGAGGACGTCGGTAGCCGTCACGGGCGACGATCCGTCAGAGGGCAGCGCGACCGCGCCGGTGACATTGGTTGAGTACTCGGATTTCCAGTGCCCCTTCTGCGGGCGCGTGATGCCGACGCTGAAAGAACTCCGGACGAAGTACGGCGACAAGGTGCGCATCGTCTGGAAGGATTTTCCGCTGACGCAGATTCATCCTCAGGCGTTCGTCGCCGCCCAGGCGGGCAACTGCGCGCGCGAGCAGGGAAAGTTCTGGGAGTATCACGACCGCCTGTTCGCGAATCAGCAGGCGTTGCAGCCGGAGTTCCTCAAGAAGTACGCGGGGGAGGTCGGGCTCGACACCGCGAAGTTCAACGCGTGTCTCGACAGCTCGAAGTACGAAGCGCGGGTCCAGGAATCGCTCGGCGCGGGTAACCGCCTCGGTATCACGTCGACGCCGACGGTGTTCGTCAATGGCCGGATGATTAATGGAGCGCAGCCGATCGACGTGTTTCAGGCCGTCATCGACGACGAACTCGCCCGCACGGCGAAGTAATCAATTACGATCTCAACCACGAAGGGCGCGAAGGACACGAAGAAAAACAACTTCGCGTCCTTCGTGGTTAATCAGCTATCGGGAACAGACGATCGAAGTTTCCGCCAAAGATGAGCGCGCCGTCCGCTGCGCTCACGCCCGCCTCGGTCACGATCTTCTTCTGCGTTTCGTAAACGCCACGCTGCCATCCTCGTGGAAAGAACGAGGAATCGGTGCCGAACAACAGGCGCGACGCTCCGATCACCGATATCGTCGCCCTGAATACCGCTTCGAGGGTGAGGCCCGGCGTGTAACGGATCCAGCTATTGGAGCTTGATGTGTCCAGATGGATGTTCTTGCAGACGTCACAGGCGATCAACGCCTCGCGAAGCATGCCGGCGCCAAAGTGGGGAACGATGAACGGCACGGACGGAAACGTCAGCGCGAGCCGGGAGAGGTCAAGCGGATTACCCAGGCGCAGATCGAATCGGCTCGGCAGTCCGAGCTTCGCGCGCACGCCGACCGACAGTACGCCGCAATGAACAAACACCGCGGCGGCCGGCTGCGACGCCGCGATCTCCACGAGCCGTGTGACGCGTTCGTCACCGAGGCTCACGTGATGCATCGCGGGAAACAGGCAGACGCCACGAAGGCCGAGATCGGTGATGGCCCGGCGCACGCGGTCAACCGCGTCCGATGCGGACGGATCGACCATGAAGAAGCCGACAAGCCGCGAGGGATGACGGCCGACCGCGACGGCAACCGACTCCTCGTCGCCAGGCACGCTCGCAATGATCGCCGCTCGCGCGACGTCCTGCGCATCGAGCTCCGAGACCCATCGGTCGGCGAGCGCTTCGGGCGTTCCGGGAACGTCCCATTGCAACTCTCCGCACACGTCGGCTCCCGATTGAGGTGGTGTTCGGCCGCGCTGGCGCGCAAGCGCCGTGAAGAACTGCGGCGAGAAAAAATGGCAGTGCGCGTCGTTGATCCCGGCGTCGAACGTCACAGTAACTCCGGCAGCTCCGGCGGGTGAGCGTCGGGCGGCAACGTGACATGGCGGGTTCGGCGGATCCAGGCAACCATCAGCACGATCGCGCAGAACACCAGTCCGATCGACAGTCCGATCCAGAGACCGGCCACACCCCAGCCAAAGCTGAAACAGAGAGCATATCCAACCGGCAATCCCAGAACCCAATGGCCGATGACATTCATCACCATCGGCGTTCGCGTGTCACCCAGGCCGCGAAGCACGCCGGTCGCCACCGCCTGCGTGCCGTCAAACAACTGAAACGCAGCCGCGATCGCGAGAAGCGTCGTGCCGATGCGAACGACGCGCGCATCGGTCGTGAACACGCTGAGCATCGGGACAGGGAAGAGGAACAGCACCAAGCCAAGCGTCGTCATCACCACACCGCCGAGAACCAGCGCCGTCCATCCCGCCCGGCGCGCACGATGAATGTCGCGTGCGCCGACGGCGTGGCCCACGCGCACGGCGCCGGCCGAGGCCAATCCAAGTGGGACCATGAACACGACGCTCACAATGTTGAGCGCGATCTGATGCGACGCGGAGGACACCGGGTCGAGCTTCGCAGCCAGTGCCGTGGCCAGCGCAAAGACGCCGACCTCGAGCGTGATCTGCGATGCCGCGGGCGCTCCGAGCGCGAGGAGTCTGCGCAACCGAACCGGATCGAGCGCGAACGGCACATGCGGGCGAGCAGTGCCCTGCCGCCGATGCTCGCGCCGGATGGCGACGTACAGGAACGCGGCCATGTAGACGCGCGCGATGCACGTGGCCCACGCCGAGCCGGTCACGCCAAGCGCCGGCGCGCCGAGCCTCCCGTAGATCAGAATCGCGTTTGCCCCGGCATTCACCAGGTTCGCCGACACAAGGGCGTACATGATCGGCCGGACGACGTGGATGCCCTGCAGGTACCGGCGGAAGGCGGCATAGAGCAGCAGCGGCGGCGAGCTGAGCGCGATGACGTGCAGGTACGGGCCGGCAAGCGTCCGTATCTGCTCGTTGAGTCCCCAAGCGTCGATCGTGGCAAAGGCCCCCCAGGTCACCAGCATCACGAATGGCGCAACACAGAGCGCAAGCACGACGCCCTGATGCAGCCAGTGCACGCACTCGTCGAGACGGCCTGCGCCCGCCGAGCGCGACACAAGCGCATCGAGGCCGAGCATCAATCCCATTCCGAAAATTACGATCGCGGTGAAGACGCCGCTCCCCATTCCGGTCGCGCCGATGGCGGCCGGGCCGAGCCGTCCGACCATCAGCGTATCGACGAGGCCCATGCTCATCCAGCCGATCTCCGCGAGAACGACAGGACCTGCGAGGCGCAATAATGGGCGAAGTTCGCTTGTGGAGGTGGCCACGTGACCGAGAGTCCGTACGGCAAGTACGTCGAAGGCAAGGATACTGTGAAGTGCCTCGAGGAAACGCCGCGGCTGATTGAAGCCGCGGTACGCGGCTGGTCATCAGCGGATTTCGAGCGGAGCTACGCGCCCGGGAAGTGGTCCGCCCGCCAGTTGCTCGCGCACCTTGCGCAGTTCGAGATGGTGTTCGCGACGCGCCTGCGGTTCGCCCTTGCCAGTGACGACTACGTGGTGCGTCCGTACGACCAGGACGACTGGATGGCAATCGAGCCGCATGCGACCGCTGACGCGGCGCTCGGAGCGTACCTGGCGATTCGCCGCATGAACCTGGCGCTCTGCCGGACACTGACGCCCGAGCAACGCGCGCAGCCGGTGACGCATCCGGAGTACGGGCGTATCGATGTGGAATGGATGATGACGACGTCCGCTGGACACGAGCGGCATCATCTACCGCAGTTCGAGGCGATCGCCCAAACCGTATAACGAGACGACATTTACCCCGCCAAGCCACGGAGGCACGGAGTCACGGAGTTTGTTTTCGCTCCGTGTTTTCGTGTCTCCGTCGCTCGTGAGTGTGAAGTCTGTCGCGATCAGAAGGTGAGGCGGAATCCCACTTGACCGACGCGCTGTTCCGGCTGCTGGTAATCACCCGCGAAGGCCGTCGGCTGCATGAATGACGTCAGCGGCGCGCCCGCGCCGCTCAGGCGGCGCGTCGACACCGGGATGAACGGGTTCTTCGCGTTGAACAGGTTGAACACCTCGGCAATCGCCTCGATGCGCGCGGAGCCGCCGGCGTGGAACCCCCGGCTGACCCGGAGGTTCAATTGAGAGTACGGCGTGCGTCGGCTGCAGTTGACGGTGTCGCACGTCCCCACTTCCTTGAACGTCGCTGCCCCGTTGGCGTTGAGACCGGTGTACTGATAGGCGGACGCTGTCTTGTCGATGACGTTGCCGTCGGCGTTCGTGTCCAGCCCCTCGAACGTGTGCGTTGGCAGCGCAGACCGGTAAAGGAAGATCGGCGCGATGTTGATGCCCACGGGGCCCTCGACGATCGCGGTGAGCGCCACGCGGTGCCGCGCGTCGCTACGGGTTGACGGCGCGTCCTGCACCGACCCGAACGGATTGCTGATGTCCTGAACGAGGTTCGCATCCGTCTCGTCGGACGCGCTGCCGATGTCGCTCGTCGATCTCGACATCGTGTACGACGCGCTGAGGTCGAGCCGATGCGACATGCGCCGGTTCACCCCCACGATGAAGGCGTCATACAGGCTTTCACCTTTGCTGATCGCCGTCCGGAACAAGATGTTGTTCGGCTGGATCGCAAGGTCCGCGAGATTACGGCGCCCGTTGACCAGCGGGTTCACGCGGAGCCGGACGTTCAGATTGCGCCCGTCGACGTGCACATAATCCGCGGTCAGCGCGGTGGCCGGATTGAGCTGGTGCACCCAGCCGATATTGGCCTGGCGCGTGTACGGCTGCTCGAGCCGCGGAGATTGCACCTGACCTCCGAGCGGCGGCAGGCTCGTGTTGACGGTGTTCAGCGACGCGATCGTCGACAACGGGTCGGACGCGAGAAAGAACGAGCCGTCCGGCTTGCGAAGGCCCGTCGGATTCACCGCCAGGAAGACGACGCCGATCCCGCCGGCGGCGTCGAACGCGGCGTTCAGCGCGTTCGAATTGATGTAGGCGAAGTCGGAATAAATGCCCCAACCTCCGCGCACGACGTCGAGCGCATTCCCCCGCACGTCGTACGCAAACCCGAAGCGCGGCTGAATGTTGTTCTTGTCCGTTCGGGGAGACTTCCCGAAATCCTCGAGCGGCGTGCCCGCGAAGCGGCCTGCCGCGCCCGCGGCCTGCATGACCTGGAAGTTCGGGTTGCTGTCCTGGTTGAGCGGCATGTTGGTGACGTAGTCCCAGCGCACGCCGAGGTTGAACGTCAGCCGGTTCGTTGCCCGCCAGTCGTCCTGCAGGTACACGGAGTAAAAATCCAGCGGGATGTTGACCTGCGCCGCGCCGCCAATCACCTGCACCTGCTGCACGGGCCCGTTCACGTCATTGGCGCCCATCGTATAGATACCGCTGGTGCCGGACTTCGTGCTGATGAAGAGGTGCGGCTCGTGGACCCAGTTCCCGCCCGCCTTGAAGTTGTGCGCCAGTCCGGCGAAACCGGTGGCAGTCCAACTGATGTCGTCGCGGAACTGCCACTTGTCCTGCTCCGTCGTCTGCGGCGCGTTGGGATTCGCGCCGGCCGTGACGGTGTTCGGGAACATCAGCAACGGGCGCGTGCTGCTGCTCGGAATCGCATTCCTGAAGCTGGCAAACTGGAAGATGAACTCGTTGAGTTTCGTGCCTCCAATGACCCAGTTGTCGTTGGCGTTCACCGAGTTGAACGCGTTTTCGCTGGTCGACCACGTCGACGGCGCCGCGCGCAGCGCAGGGCCGTTCGGCTGCGAGTTGGTGTCGCGGCCGTAGCGGCCGGCGAGATAGTGGGTCTGGCGCACGTTGGCCGTCAGCTTGCCTGTGAACAGGTTCTCGCGAACCGGCGTCGCGAACGTGCCATCCTCGCTCGGGAAGAGGCCCATCGTATTGACCGTCTGCGTCGTGTCCTGCTGCGTGCGTTCAAATGCCGCGAAGTAATGAACCTTGTTCTCGACAATCGGCCCTCCGAGGCTCCCGCCGTACTGGTAGCGGCGGTAGTCCTGCTTGGGCAGGTTGTTGATCTTCTCCGTCATCGTCTGGGCGTTGAGCGCGCTGTCGCGGAACAGCGTGAACCCGCTGCCGCGGGTGTCGTTCGTGCCACTCTTGGTGACGACATTCAGTACGCCGCCGTCGCTGCGGCCGTACTGCGCGTCGAAGCGGTGCGTGATGACGTTGAACTGCTGGATGGCCTCGAGCGGATAGAGCTGCAGCAGGCCACCGACGGTATCGTCGTTGTTGTCGCCGCCGTCGACGACGTAGTTAATGTT
>Ga0210379_10000803_pt1 | contig 10679 bp, 8 predicted proteins | sample PLMedo_2_FD_155468 | JGI IMG/M metagenome (GOLD analysis project Ga0210379, IMG submission 155468) | Groundwater sediment microbial communities from an aquifer in East River, Colorado, USA - PLM4_32_coex redo | ecosystem: Environmental > Terrestrial > Soil > Riparian zone | place: USA: East... | reverse complement strand
GGCGAAGGACGGGCTCCACGGCATCGGGCAGATATCCGAGATCGTATCCAACCTCAAGAACTTCTCGCGGCTCGACCGCAGCAAAGTAGCGAGCTTCAACCTGAACGAGGGTCTCGACAGCACGCTCTTGATCGCCCGGCACGAACTCAAGCACCACGCGGTGAAGAAGCACTACGGCAACATCCCGCCTATCACCTGCTCGCCGTCCCAGATCAACCAGGTGTTCTTGAACCTCATCCACAACGCGGCGCAGGCGACGGCCGCAGGGACGGGCGTGATACAGCTCACCACGCGCCGGGAGGGCGCCGGGCACGTCGCGGTGGAGGTGGCGGACAATGGCAAGGGCATTCCGCCGGAGGTCCTGCCCAAGATCTTCGACCCTTTCTTCACCACCAAGGAGGTGGGCAAGGGCACCGGGCTCGGGCTCTCGATCGTCTACAAGATCGTCGAGCAGCACGGTGGCAAGATCAGCGTCGATTCCAACGTGGGAGTTGGCACCCGGTTCACCGTAGTGCTACCGTTGCAGCCACCGGCGGCGGCGCCCGAGGCAGCATGAGTGCGGCGAGGTCACACGGCGCGAATCGATGAACACCCTCGCCAACATCGGCAAGTACCAGATCCAGGACGTGCTCGGCCAGGGTGGAATGGGCATCGTCTACCGCGCTTTCGACCCGGCGATCCAGCGCCCGGTGGCGATCAAGACCATTACCAAGTCGGCGCTCGATCCCGCCGACCTGCAGTATGTGCTGACGCGCTTCCGTCACGAAGCCCAGGCGGTAGGCCGGCTCACGCACCCGCGCATCGCCGCCATCTACGACTACGGCGATGATGCGGACCTCGCCTACATCGTGATGGAGCTGGTGAACGGCAAGTCGCTGTTCCAGCACATGCAGAACGAGGTGCGCTTCGGACTGAAGGAGATCGGCGAGCTCATTCGCCAGCTGCTCGACGGGCTCGGCTACGCGCACGCGCAGGGCGTGGTCCATCGCGACCTCAAGCCATCCAACATCCTGGTCAATGACGATGGACGGCTGAAGCTCACGGATTTCGGCATCGCGCGTATCGACTCCTCCACGCTGACCCAATTGGGCGAGATCATGGGCTCGCCGGGCTACATGTCGCCGGAGCAGTTTCTGGGCACCGATATCGACGCGCGCGGCGATGTCTACTCCGTGGGCGTCATCGCCTACGAGCTGCTCGCCGGCCGCCGCCCGTTCATGGGCAACAACGCCGAGGTGATGCGCCAGGCGCTGGGCGAGCGGCCAGCCAACCCTTCGGATTTCAACCCGAAGATCTCGGTGCAGCTCGACTGGGCGGTGCAAAAGGCGCTCGCCAAGAAGCGCGAGGACCGTTTCCAGAGCGCAAAGGAATTCTCCGACGCCTTCGTCAAGGGCGTCGAGGCGAGCCTGCGGCAGGCGCGGCGCGAGTCCATGGCCCGCGCCCTCGCCGACCAGCCTACCCAGCGCATTGACCCCAAGCTGGTGCAGGCAGCGCGCATGCTGGCGGACTTGCAGCAGGCACGGGCCGAGGTGCCGACCCAGCGCGACGCGCCGCCCGCCCCCGCGGCAGCGGCATCGCCCATCGAAACCACAGCGGGCGAAAAGGCGCGCATTCTGCTCGTGGACGACGAGGAGCGGATCGTGACGGCATTGCGCTCGATTTTCCGGGGCAAATACCACGTCTTCACCGCGACCAGTGGCCCGGAGGCGCTGGAGATCGTGCGCAAGATCCAGCCCCACGTGGTGGTGAGTGACCAGCGCATGCCGCAGATGCTGGGGGTGGAGCTGCTGCGCCGGGTGAAGGGCCTGGCGCCGAACACGGTGCGAATGCTGCTGACCGGCTACTCGGACCTCGCGGCGATCGTCGGTTCGATCAACGACGGGGAGGTGTTCCGTTTCATTTCCAAGCCCTGGGACAACCAGGAGATCCAGAAGATCATGGCCGAGGCGGCCCAAATCGCATTCGATCTTGCGGCAACCGCCGCTACGCCCCCGATCGTGCCCGAGAGGATGGAGGCGGGCGTCCTTGTGATCGACGCGCTGGACGAGACCTTCCGGACGGTCACGCGATTGGTCGGCGGCGCCTGCCCGGTGTACCAGGCGAAGAGCCTCGACGAGGGCTTCAACCAGCTCGAGTCCCACGAGACCGCGCTTATCGTCGCCGACGTCGCGAGCCGGGGCGAGGACATCGTCGCGGCCTTCAAGCTGCTCAAGCAGGAACGCCCGGAGATCCTCGCCATCGTGCTGACCGAGGCCTCCGACTCGGAGCTGGTGATCGAGCTCATCAACCAGGCGCAGATTTTCCGCTTCATCAACAAGCCCGTGAATGAGGACCTGCTGCGGCAGCATGCTCAAACCGCGCTCACCCGCTACCAGTCGTTCAAGCAGAATCCGCACCTCACCCGCCAGCACAGTGTCGCGGTGACGGGCGCAGAAGGCGTCAGCCAGAGAATCCTCGCGCGGGTGAAGTCGCTGAAGAGCTGGTTTTGAGCCGCCGCGCCGCGGCGGCTAGTGCCGAGTCCTGAGTGCTGAGTGCTGAGTATTCAGCATAGTTCGAGTTCGCCTGACGTGAGACTTGGCACTCAGCACTTTGCACTCAGCACTTCTTTCAGTCCGCCCAGTCTCTCGGGACCAGGAAATCGGTGTAGAGCTTCTCCTCCGGGCTGCCCGGCTCGGGCTTCCAATCGTAGCGCCACTCGACCCGCGGCGGCAGCGACATCAGGATCGCTTCGGCGCGGCCGCCGGACTGCAGCCCGAAGAGCGTGCCGCGGTCGTACACCAGATTGAATTCGACGTAGCGGCCGCGGCGATAGGCCTGGAACGCGCGTTCGCGTTCGCCGTAGGGCAGGTCCTTGCGGCGCTCCAGGATCGGCACATAGGCCGGCAGGAAATGGGCGCCGACGCTCCGGGTCAGCGCGAAGCAGCTTGCGAAATCGGGTTCGTTCAAGTCATCGAAGAACACCCCGCCGACACCGCGCGGCTCCGCGCGGTGCTTGATATAGAAATAATCGTCGCACCACCGCTTGTAGCGGGGATACCGATCGGCGCCAAACGGAGCCAGCGCCGCGCGGCAGGTGCGGTGGAAATGCCGCGCGTCCTCGGCGAACGGGTAATAGGGGGTGAGATCCATGCCGCCGCCGAACCACCAGACCGCCACGGCGCCGGCTTTCTCCGCCACGAAGAAGCGCACATTCATGTGCACGGTCGGGACATAGGGATTGCGTGGATGCAGGACCAGCGACACGCCCATGGCCTGGAACGAGCGGCCGGCGATTTCCGGGCGGCCGGCGCTGGCAGAAGGCGGCAGGTTCCCGCCGTGGACGTGCGAGAAGTTCACGCCGGCGCGCCCAAACACAATCCCGTCTTCGATCACCTGCGTCACCCCGCCGCCGCCTTCGGGCCGCGACCATTCGTCACGCCGGAAAGCCTGCCCGTCGATCCCGCTCAGGCTGGCGACGATCGTCTGCTGCAATCCGGTCAGAAACTGCTTGACGGAGTCAACGTCCACTGGGAGGCGGTGCTGAACGGGTCACTCCGCGGGACGACGCGATGCCTATTTGGAATCCTGCTTGATACCGAGCGCCTTGACCGTCCGGGCGATTTCCACGTCTTCCTTGGCGATCGTATTCCCAAATTCGACCGCGGGCAGGAACGCCGGCGCGACCAGCAGTTTTTCGGTCGCCCGCGTGAACTCCGGGCTCGCCACCGTCTTGCGAATCGCGTCTTCCAGCCGCGCGATAATGCGCGACGGAGTGCCCTTGGGCACCGCAACGCCGCGCCACAGCTCGGCGCTCATGTTCATGCCCTGCTCGCGGGCAGTCGGCACCTCCGGGAAGAACGGGTCGCGCGCGCCGCTCAATGCAACGAGCGCACGCACGTTGCCAGCCTTGACCAACCCGGCAAGCGCGCCCGGCAACTGCACCACGGCGTCGACGTGGCCGCCCAGCAAGCTCGGCACCACTTGCGCCGCATTGAACGGCACATCCACCACCTGGAAACCGAAGGACTTGAACAGCCACACCGAGCTCAAATGGGTATGGCTGCCGAATCCGGAATTTCCGACGGTGAGCTTGCCGGGATTCGCTTTGGCTTGCTGCAGAATGTCGCGCAAGCCCTTCCACGGCGCTTCGCTCCTCACAAAAAGGAGAGGTGTCTCGATCTGCACGCGCGCCACCGGGAGGAATGACTTGTAGTCAAACGGCAGCATCCCGGTGTGGTAATTAGTAGAGATCGAGTTCGAGTTCCATACCAGGTGATGGCCGTCGGGTGCCTGCTGCACGGCATACTTGTAGCCGACCGCGCCGCCGCCGCCCGGACGGTTGACCACGACGATCTGGGTGCCGAGTTGCCTGGACATACCTTCTGCGAGCACGCGCGCGGTGACGTCCGCGGAACTGCCGGCGGGGAACAGCACGACGAACTCAATGGGTCGCGCGGCCGGGAAGGTACCCTGCGCTTGCACCACCGGAATGACCACAAACTCCGCCAGAATCGCGAGGAACCAGAAAACATAAGCACGTGGGGCCGACATGGGCATCCGTCCTCTTCGTTTTTCCTCCGCGGGACCAGCAGGTGGTCGCAGGATTTCGACAGGATTCTAGCAGGGTGTTGCGTCAGGGTGCGGTTGCAACTGGCCGGAATGCCAGCGGCGGCGGCCTGCAAGCGCGCTCGTCAGTAGGTGCCGCGGAACGCGTCGTGGCCGCGCACATACTCGCGGTTGCTCTGGGCCGGGTTGCGATTGACGAGGGGACGCGCATAAAGCGGGTGGGTGAGGCTTCGCACCTCGTGCTCGATCGTGAACAGCGCGCGCCCGTCCCCGGGCTCCACGATATCGCGGAAACGGTACTGGTGCTCGCTGCTTTCCTCGGTGATGAGACCGCGCTCCGCAAGCCTGCGGTGCGGGCCGGAGAAGTCGGCGACGTAAACCTGGACGTGGTGTCCGTCATAGGCGGGCAGCGCGTGATCGGTTTCCCGGAATCGCAGGTATTGCTCGGCGCCAGTGGCAACAAAGGCTGTCTGCGATGCGCCGGCCTCGAGCCTGGCGTGCGCCCCCATGATGTCCTCGTAGAAACGGACGATCCCGGGCGCAGTGCCGCGCGGCACGTTGAATTCCACGTAGGCGATCGCGAGCTCGGTGTCGCCGAACTCAGGTGCGGGCGCGTGACAGCGATAGCGGTTGCCCCACGGGCACGTGGCATCGATGATGCCCTCGCGCCGGGCCCACGAAAACCGGGTTTCAGCGAGCAGCGGCGCCACTTTCTCCAGCCGGTGCCCGAGGGCGGCGAGATCGGGCAACACGATGCCGACGTGGCCGCGCAACACCTGGGCACCCCGCGACGGCAGATGAAACTGGCTGCGGCCAACGTTCACCCACATGTTATCCACGCCCGTCATGAGATACGGATCGCGCGTGAGGCCCAGCCCGCTCACGTAGAAGATCGTGGCCAGGCGCTGGTCGGGAATGGTGACGTTCACGTGCTCGAGCAGCGCGATGTTGCCCAGGTCCTGCCGCGCCCGGTCGAAGTTCATGGCCAAGATCGAGCATCCTCCTGACGGCTACTTCCGGCTCGCGGCGAGCGCGCGGTGACCGATGTCGCGGCGGAACTGCACGCCCTCGAAGCGGACATTCTCGGCAACCGCGTAGGCGCGGCGCTGCGCCGCGCTCAGGTTGCCGCCCAGCGCCGTGACCGTCAGCACCCGCCCCCCGCTGGTCACGACGTCCTTTCCGTTCAACGCAGTGCCCGCATGGAACACGTGGCAATCCTCCTCCGGCACCGGCAGGCCGCGAATCGTGTCGCCCTTGCGCGGGGCATCCGGGTAGCCGTGCGCGGCGAGCACCACGCCGAGGGCAATCCGCCGGTCCCACTCGGCCTCGACCTTGTCCAGGGTTCCGGCCAGCGCGTGCTCGATCATGCCCACCAGGTCGCTTTTCAACCGCATCAGGATCGGCTGCGTCTCCGGATCGCCCATCCGGCAGTTGAATTCCAGCACCTTGATGCTCCCGTCCCGGGCAATCATCAGGCCGGCGTAAAGGAAACCGCTATACGGCGTTCCCGCCTTCTCCATGCCCGCGAGCGCGGGCTGGATGACTTCGCGCATCACCCGAGCGTGCACCGCTGGCGTCACCACCGGCGCCGGCGAGTATGCGCCCATGCCGCCGGTGTTGGGTCCGCGGTCCCCGTCGAGCAGTCGTTTGTGATCCTGGCTGGTCGCGAGCGGCAGCGCGCGCCTGCCGTCGGCGAGCACGATGAAGCTCGCCTCTTCCCCCTCGAGGAAATCTTCGATCACCACCCGGCTGCCGGCGGCGCCCATTTTCTTCTCGATGAGCAGGCCGTCCACCGCCGCATGCGCCTCGCCCGCATCCATTGCCACCACCACGCCTTTGCCGGCGGCGAGCCCGTCGGCCTTGATGACAACGGGCGTGTCGTGCTGCTCCAGGTATTCGTGCGCCGGCGCGGCCTCGCTGAACGCCGCATAGGCCGCGCTCGGTATGCCGTGGCGTTGCATGAAGCTCTTGGCGAATTCCTTGGAGCTCTCGAGACGGGCGGCAGCCCGCGTCGGGCCGAAGATCCTCAACCCCGACGCATGAAATGCGTCCACGATGCCGTCGGCCAACGGCGCTTCCGGACCGACCACGGTGAACGCCACCGCTTCCTTGCGCGCGAGCTCGATCCACTCCGGTATCGAAGCGGCTGCCGCGTTGGCGACACCCTCCTCGCGCGCGGTGCCGGCGTTGCCGGGAGCGACGATCACCCGCGAGACGCGCGGTGAGCGCGCGAGCTTCCAGGCCAGCGCATGCTCGCGCCCCCCGGAGCCGATGACGAGCAGTTTCATGAATCCAACGCAAACCGCGAAGACGCAAAGACGCGAAGGCGCCGCAAAGAGATTCGAACAATATTCTGTTCCAAACTTTGCGATTCCTTTGCGTCTTGGCGCCTTGGCGGTTGATTATTTCAGTGCCGGAAGTGCCGGACGCCGGTAAATATCATCGCGATGCCGTGCTCGTCGGCGGCCGCGATCACCTCCTCGTCGCGCAGGCTGCCGCCCGGCTGAATGATCGCGCGGGCGCCCGCTCTCGCCACCACGTCCACGCCATCGCGGAACGGGAAGAAGGCGTCCGACGCGACCACCGATCCCTGCAGCGTCAGGCCGGCGTTCTCCGCCTTGATGGCGGCGATGCGCGCCGAGTCGACGCGGCTCATTTGCCCCGCACCCACACCGAGCGTCCGGCCGCCACTGCAAAACACGATGGCGTTGGATTTCACGAAGCGGGCGACGCGCCACGCGAATTCAAGATCGGCCATCTGCGCCTCGCTCGGCCGCGTCCGGGTGACGACCTTGAGCCCGCTCGCCCCGACGCCGCCGGTGTCCGGCGTCTGCACCAGCAAGCCTCCGCCCACGCGCTTGAAGTCGAAGTCGTTGGCACCGGGGGCGAGCGGCACCTCGAGCACGCGGATATTGGTCTTGCCCGCCAGCGCCCGTGCCGCTTCCGTGCCAATCGCCGGGGCGATCACCACTTCCACGAACTGCTGCGCGACGGCTTGCGCCGTGGCCACGTCAAGCTCGCGGTTGAAGGCGATGATGCCGCCGAAAGCCGACGTGGGATCGGTAGCGAACGCCTTGCGATAAGCCTCGACGAGACTCGCCGCGAGCGCCGCCCCGCAGGGGTTTGCGTGCTTGACGATAACGCACGCCGGCCCGGCGAAGCTCTTCACGCATTCCCACGCGGCATCGGCGTCGGCGATGTTGTTGTAGGAAAGCTCCTTGCCCTGCAGCTGGCGAAAGCTGCCAAGGCTCCCTGGCGCCGGCCGCGGATCGCGATAAAACGCAGCTTCCTGGTGCGGGTTCTCCCCATAACGCAGCGGCTGCACTCGCTCGAACTGCAGGTTGAGCCGCCGCGGAAAGCGCTCAAGGCCACCTGAGCCATCCAGCGCGGTCAGATAGTTGCTGATCGCCCCGTCGTATTGCGCGGTGTGGGAGAACGCCTTTTGCGCCAGTCGCAGGCGCGTATCGGTTCCGAGCGCGCCGGCGGCGGACGCCATTTCCTTCAGCACCGCTTCGTAATCGGCTGGATCGGTCACCACCGCCACATGCTCGTAGTTCTTGGCGGCGCTCCTCAGCATGGCGGGGCCACCGATATCGATGTTCTCGACGGCTTGCTCGAGGCTACAGCCGGGACGGGCCACCATCGCGCTGAAGGGATAGAGATTGACGACGACAAGATCGATCGTCGGAATGGCAGACTTGCCCAGCTCAGCCATGTGCCCCGGGACGTCGCGCCGGGCGAGGATGCCGGCGTGCACCTTCGGGTGCAGGGTCTTCACTCGCCCGTCAAGCAACTGCGGGAAACCGGTGTAGTCGGCGACCTCGGTCACCTTGAGGCCAGAGGCCCGCAGCAGCTGCGCCGTGCCACCGGTGGCGAGGAGTGTCACGGCGAAGCGGGCGAGCCCCCGCGCAAATTCGGCGACCCCGGTCTTGTCCGAGACGCTGATCAGCGCCTGTTTGATGACGGCCATGGCGGCAGGATCGAGGTAGCAGGACTGAGGATTGAGGAAAACCGGCCGCCCGTCAACTGATCCGGACTCTCAATCCTCGATCCTAGCAGCCTGTCGGACTTGCCATCATGAACGGTCGGTAGGAACGCATGGGTAGTCGCACTGGGTCACCCCTGAGCCGACAGGCTGTAATGGGGTATTTGTTGACCCGGAACTGTCATTCAAGTGCACTGCATCCGGTGCATCCGCTTCACGTTATCAGAACCTGTCCTTCCATTCAGCAGTGTGTCGCCTGCTGGCTCGGCAGATTATGATGGTCGCGGCCTGCGAGACACGGTGCGGAACCCAAAGTCCGACACACTGCTAGAACTTGATGCCGTGCACCCTCATCTTCTTGCGCAGGGTATTGCGATTGATGCCCAGCATGTCAGCGGCGTGGCTCTGGTTGCCGCGCACGCGGTGCAGCACGCTCTCCAGCAGCGGCTTCTCCACGCAATGGATGACCATGTCATAGACCGCGCAGGGTTTTTCCCCGTCAAGATCCTTGAAATAGCCCTCGATCGCCCGGCGCACCATGCGCGCCATTTCGTTTTCGTTCATCATGCTGCGAGTTCCTCGACATAGGTCAGGCGCTGCCCGCGGCCGGCAAGCTGCGCGAAGAATTCATCGACCGCCGCCAGCTGCTCGCGGCAGGTCTCGAGCTGATTCATGGCATGGCGAAACGCCGCCGAGCCGGCCAACCCCTTGGTGTACCAGGAAATATGCTTGCGGGCGACGCGCACCCCGGTGTGCTCGCCGTAGAATCCGTAGAGATCGTGGAGGTGGGCAACCAGCACACGGTGGATCTCCTCCACTTCCGGTGGCGGCAGCCGGCCGCCGGTTTCCATATAGTGCTGGATCTCGCGGAACATCCACGGCCGGCCCTGGGCGGCGCGCCCGATCATCACCGCGTCAGCCTGGGTATAGTCGAGCACCTGCTTCACTTGCTCGGGCGTCGTGATGTCGCCGTTGGCGATCACGGGGACCCCCACTTCGGATTTGACCGCCGCGATGGTGTCGTACTCGGCCTCGCCGGAGAAGCCGCAGGCGCGAGTACGGCCGTGGATGGCGAGCGCCTGGATGCCGGCATCTTCCGCGATTCTGGCTACCCGCAACGCATTCTTGTTCTCGCGGTCCCAGCCGGTGCGGATCTTCAACGTGACCGGCACGCCCACCGCCGTCACCACCGCGCTCAGGATGCGCCCGACCAGCGTCTCGTCCTTGAGCAGCGCCGAGCCGGCCATGACGTTGCAGACCTTTTTTGCCGGGCAGCCCATGTTGATATCGATGATCTGGGCACCCTGGTCGACGTTGTAGCGCGCCGCCTCTGCCAGCATCCGGGGATCTGCTCCCGCGATTTGCACTGCGATCGGATCGACCTCGCCCTCGTGATTGGCGCGCCTGCGCGTCTTCTCCGAGCCCCACAGCAGGGAGTTGCTCGCCACCATCTCGGAAACGGCCATGCCCGCGCCCATGGTCTTGCACAATTGGCGGAATGGTCGGTCGGTCACGCCCGCCATCGGCGCAACGATGAGATTGTTCTTGAGTTGGAACGGGCCAATGTGCATCGCGCGTGCCTGGTTCGCGATCGTTGTCGAATTTGTTGCGGGGAAGGGCGACATTGTAGTCGCTCGCCCCGCGCAAGAAAAGCAATTCCTGCTTTTTTTTCGATCGGTGTTGCAGCGAACCCACACGCGCGGCGCGCAGCACGACGGCGCGCAATCAAACTGCTTGCTGAAGTAAGCACTTATTCAAAAAATTTCGAGCAGTGCTTGCGCGACGGCGCGTAACTTGCCATGCGCAATGAACCTACAAATCGCAGTTCATAACCGCAAAGGCGCCATCCCTCATCCCATGCCCTTCTCCCAAGAGGAGAAGGGAATCTCGAGCCTCCTCTCTCCCTTCGGGAGAGAGGTCGGGAGTGAGGGAACGGACGCCGAATAACGCAAAGGTAATTCGCAAACGATCGGTTCACCGACGAGGAGAACCGTCGGTTCCATGCAATACATTGTCTTTGCGAGACTTTGCGCCTTCGCGCCTGTGCGGTTTGCTTTTCTTTGGATCGTTGCTGGCAGGCAAGCCTCGTTCCAACCGGTGCCTCAATGATGATGAGAACCTTCGAACCCTGGTTGGAACGGGGCAAGCT
>Ga0210379_10000802_pt1 | contig 10699 bp, 6 predicted proteins | sample PLMedo_2_FD_155468 | JGI IMG/M metagenome (GOLD analysis project Ga0210379, IMG submission 155468) | Groundwater sediment microbial communities from an aquifer in East River, Colorado, USA - PLM4_32_coex redo | ecosystem: Environmental > Terrestrial > Soil > Riparian zone | place: USA: East... | reverse complement strand
CGCCCGGCACCGTCATTCCGGCCGAATCCACCGACTGCGCGATTGCGTGGTTAGGCTGGGAGTTCCGCCGATCCGACGACAGGCACCGAGGCGTACCGAATCACCCCGCTACCGGTGGGCCCCGGCTTTCGCCGGGGCGACGGACGTGGAAGGGGCTGCGGAGTGGGACGGAAGAACGGAGGAGGGCGGAGGGGCGGACGAGCGCGGCTCGGCCGCGAGGCCTCGCTGGGTCATCAGATAGGTTGCGAAGCTCCCCAGCCAGTGCCCGCCCTCGTAGTGCTCGCCGGTCACCGACGCGAGCCCGCGCTCGCGGTGTCGCGCCGCGGCGGCGCGCAGCGCCGGCAGCCGCGGGTCGGTCGCGGGCAGCCCCTGGGCGATCCCCTCGAGCATCCAGGCCCGGCTCAGGTTCAGCCCATCGAGGTGCGCCAGCTTGGGATCGGTCGGGTCGGCTGCGACCGCAGGCGGAAGCCAGCCGCTCGCGCCATCCCTGGGGATGGAAGTGAGGAAGCGCGTGAGCCAGCTCGCGAAAACGGCGGGCTCGAGCACGCGACGCAGCAGATCCGCCTCGGCAAGACAGGGGGAGAGGAAGTCCTCTCCCGACGGCTCGTAGGCAAGCGGGCAGTCGCGGTCATTCCCGTAGAGCGCCCGGATGCGCTCCGTCAGAAGCTCCCGCATCGCGTCGTCGCCGGCGGTGCGCGCCCAGTCGAGGGTCAGCCCGAAGGCAAACGCGGACTGCGAGTGCTCGCCGCTGCGAATCGGATGGGTGAGCTTCGGGATCCACTCGGCGAGCCGGTCGCGCGCGACCTGCTCGAGCGGTTGCAGCGACGCGGCCCAGGCGCGCGCCTCCGGATCGTCCCAGCCGCGCAACTCCGCCGCGACCTGCAGCAACCACGCGAGGCCGTACGGGCGCTCGAAGGCGCGCCGTCCGTCGGCGCGCACGTACGCGGCCTCCGCCGCGATGGCGGGGGAGGCGAACGCGCGCCCCAGCCGCTGGCGCGCCGGGCCGGCGTAGGGAGCCTGCGGATCGAGCCGGACGAGCCGGAGCAGCAGCCAGTGGCCATGGACCGCCGAGTGCCAGTCGTAACAGCCGTAGAAGGCCGGCGTCAGCTCGCGCGGCGGCTTCACGTCCGCATCCCCCGCCAGCGTGTGCGCGATCTTGTTGGGGTACTCCCGCTCCACACAGGCGAGCGCCAGCGCCGCGAAGCGCCCCGCGACGGCGGCGTCGAGCGGCGCGGGGCCGGGCGGCGCGACCGCGGGAGGGACGGACGCGGCGAGCGCGAGAGTCAGGGCGAGCAGCAGTGTCATGGCGCGGGATGATACCCCAAGGGCCGCCCCCTCGCCCCCGGCGATGGGGGATGCGGCGTGCTATCATCGAGTCTCCTTCTGGAGAGCGACCCATGCCCAACGTCGAGATCGTGGTTCCGCCGCAGGGAGAGAAGATCACGCTGCGGGGCGGCGCGCTGCACGTCCCCGAGCATCCGATCGTCCCGTTCATCGAGGGGGACGGCACCGGCCCCGACATCTGGCGCGCCAGCGTTCGGGTGTTCGACGCCGCGGTGCGCAAGGCGTACGGCGATCGCCGCAGGCTCGAGTGGATGGAGACGTACGCCGGGGAGAAAGCGTTCCGCCTCTTCGGCACCTGGCTTCCCGACGAGACGGTGGCCGCGTTTCGCGAGTACCTCGTCGGGATCAAGGGACCGCTGACCACGCCCATCGGCGGCGGCATCCGCTCGCTGAACGTCGCGCTGCGTCAGCTACTCGATCTGTACGTCTGTCTCCGCCCGGTGCGCTGGTTCCAGGGGGTCCCGTCGCCCGTGCGTCATCCCGAGCAGGTCGACATGGTGATCTTCCGCGAGAACACCGAGGACATCTACGCCGGCATCGAGTTCGAGGCGGGGAGCGACGCCGCGGTGCGGTTCTTGGGGCTGCTGCGCGAGCACTTCCCGCGGGAGTTCGGGAAGATCCGCTTCCCGGAGAGCACTGGCGTCGGCATCAAGCCGGTGTCGCGCGAGGGGACGGAGCGCTTGGTGCGCGCGGCGCTCACCTACGCCGTCGCGGCGCGCCGCAAGAGCGTGACCCTGGTCCACAAGGGGAACATCATGAAGTTCACCGAGGGGGCGTTCCGCAACTGGGGGTACGAGCTGGCGGAGCGGGAGTTTGGCGACCAGGTCTACACCTGGAACCGGTGGGAGCGGACCAAGAGCGCCGCGGGCGAGGAGGCGGCGAACGCCGAGCAGAAGGCGGCCCTGGCGGCGGGGAAGGTGCTGGTGAAGGACGCCATCGCCGACATCACGCTGCAGCAGATCCTGACGCGCCCGGCCGAGTTCGACGTCATCGCGACGCTGAACCTCAACGGGGACTACCTTTCCGATGCGCTCGCGGCGCAGGTCGGCGGCATTGGCATCGCGCCGGGCGGGAACATCAACTACGTCACCGGCCACGCGGTGTTCGAGGCGACGCACGGCACCGCGCCGAAGTATGCCGACCTGGATCGGGTGAATCCCGGCTCGGTGATCCTGTCGGGGGAGATGATGCTCAGGCACCTCGGCTGGGCGGAGGCGGCCGACGCCGTCCTGCGCGGCATGGACGGCGCCATCGGGGCGAAGACCGTGACCTACGACTTCGCCCGCCTGATGGACGGCGCCCGCGAGGTGAAGTGCAGCGAGTTCGCTGACGCGGTGATCGCGCATCTCTAGGTTGGGCGTTCCGGGCGATGCGGGGCCGGCAGCCTGCGCCGCCAGGGAGATCGCGCGAGGCTTCCAGGTCTACAGCGGCGGCTTCCGCCAGATCACCCGCCGTGCCCGCGACCGGTTCGAGGCGCAGGACTGGGCGGGGATGCAGGCGGACGCGCTCGAGCGCCTGGATCTCTACCACCGTGGCGTCACCGAGGCGCATCGGACCCTGAGCGGCCTGCTCGGCGACCGGACGCACGATCGCAGACTCTGGTCTGAGATCCGGGCGGCCCACGCCGGCGCTCTCGATGCCGCGGACGACCCGGCGCTCGCCCGCACCTTCTTCAACTCCATCACCCGGCGGGTCTTCGCGACCGCCGGCGTCGATCCCGAGATCGAGTTCCTGGACACGGGGGCAAGCGAGCCGCCGGCCTCGCCGGCCCCGATCGAGAGCATCGCCTGCGGCGGCGGGCTCGAGGCTGCGCTGCGCAGCCTGCTCGTGGCCGGGGGGTGGCAGGTCCCCTGGGAGGATCTCGGCCGCGACTCGCGCTGGGTCGAGGCGCTGGCGCGGACCCGAACCGCGGAGGCGTGGGGAGGCGAGGCGCCCGCCGTGATCGATCTTCTCGCTCCCGTCTTCTTCCGCCGCAAGGGGGCGTACCAGGTCGCGCGTCTGCGCTCCGGGGATCTCGTGCTGCCGCTCGTGATCGCGCTGCTGAACCGCGGCGGCCGGGTGGCAGTGGACGCCGTGCTCATGACCGAGGAGGAGGTCAGCATCGTCTTCTCCTTCACCCGCTCGTACTTTCACGCCGACCTCGACGAGCCGCACGGGGCGGTCGCGTTCCTGCAGTCGATCCTGCCGCGCAAGCCGGTGGCGGAGCTGTACATCGCGCTCGGCTACAACAAGCACGGCAAGACCGAGCTGTACCGCCAGCTGCGGCGCCACCTCGATGCCTCGCAGGACCGCTTCGAAATCGCCCCAGGCGATCGCGGCATGGTGATGCTGGTCTTCACGCTGCCGTCGTACGACCTGGTGTTCAAGGTGATTCGCGATCGCTTCGCCCCGCCGAAGACGGCGACGCGGGCCGAGGTGATCGCGAAGTACCAGCTCGTCTTCCGGCACGATCGCGCCGGACGTCTGGTCGACGCCCAGGAGTTCGAGCACTTGGCGTTCGCGGCCGAGCGCTTTTCGGAGGGACTGCTCCAGGAGCTGACGACGGGCGCGGCCCAGAGCGTCCGCATCGAGGCGGGACAGGTGATCATCCGCCACCTCTACGTCGAGCGGCGGGTCGTGCCGCTCAACCTGTTCCTGCGCGAGGCCGAGCCGGCGGCGGCGCAGGAGGCGGTGCTCGACTACGGGCAGACGATCAAGGACCTGGCGGCGACGAACATCTTCCCGGGGGATCTGCTGCTCAAGAACTTCGGCGTGACGCGGCATGGGCGGGTCATCTTCTACGACTACGACGAGCTGTGCCTGCTCGGCGACTGCAACTTCCGCGATCTGCCGGCACCGCGCGATCTCGACGACGAGATGAGCGCCGAGCCGTGGTTCTACGTGGGGGGCGCGGACGTCTTCCCGGAGGAGTTCGCGCGTTTCCTGGGGCTAGAGGGGGAGCTGCGGAGCGCGTTCGTCGCCGCGCACGGCGACCTGCTGACGGCGGCCTGGTGGCGCCGGATGCAGGCGCGGCACCGCGCGGGGGAGGTGATCGACATCTTCCCGTACCGGGCGGGGCGGCGGATCGGGACTGGGGAGCCGGGGTCGCAGAATCCGTCGGGCTAGCTCGGCGGCGGCGTCGGTGTAGATGAGCGGAATTCCGGGGACACAATACTCAATTCGGGAACCCCTGGATGGAGGCCTCAGTTCTTCACGGGGGTGGCGGTTTGGTAATTGAGTATTGTGTCCCCGGAATTCGCGCGACAACGACAGCGGCGAGAACGGCGGTGACGGCGCGAAGTACTTGGTTGGGCGTGAGGAGAGGATGGTAGGGACCACGGGCCGGCAACTCGCGGCGGTCCGGCACCGTGGTCCAGGGTTGCCACATATCAGGCGAGGATATCGCATCTCCCGGGAACCGGTGAGCTGCGAATCATCGTCCTGAGCCTTCGGAGTCGAGCGGGTGGCTCAGGAGTTGGGGCCGAGCTCTACCGGTGCCCCTTGCCTCCCTTGTCCTTGTTCCCGCCCTTACCGCCCTTCTCGTTCTTCGGCCCCTTCGCGACCTTCCCCTTCTCGTTCGGGTGGCCCTTCTTGTCGGCCACGCGGGTGGCGACGTTGTCGCCGCCGCCTCGCGCGAGCTCGTAGGTCGCTATCCCGGAGACCCGGCCGCCAACCTGCACGCGTGCGAGCCCCTGGACGTCAGCATCGGACAGCACGGCGCGCCGCCCGCTCTTCTTCCAGTGGCCCCAGGCCTTTCCGTACGGCGGACCGGGGTCGCGGTCGATCCCCACGAACAGCACGTCCACAGGAAGTCCGGCCCTTCCGAAGATCACCGACCACGACGCGCCCCCGGCGCGCAGATCGACGAAGAACGCCGGCGGTCGGCCCGACTGGCGCGCCAGGAACAGGATCACGGGGAGGTCGGCCTGCACATAGGTGATGCGCGGAAGCAACGGTTCGACCACGGTGCGTGGATAGCCGTAGTTGCTCACCGTGAGGTTGAGGAACAACTGATCGTCGTTCGATACGTGACTGGCGCTGAACAGGAAGTCGAACGAGGCGGACGCAGGGGTCGCACCGGCGAGGGCACAGACCACAGCGAGAGTGACAGCCAGAAGCTTGGATGATGCGATGGGTCGCATGATCGTCCCTCCTTTGCGCGGCTGGGGGTCGGGCTCCAGGGTCGGAGCTCATGCTCCCCGCCGACCGGGGTGAACAGCAAGGGGGGTGCCACTCCGAGCGACCCCGCGGAACCGGGCGAACCCACTGAAAACGTATGGAGCTGTCGCGGATCTGCGCTCGTTGGATGTCAGCAAACTGGCGAACCTGTCGCGCATCGCTTGGCACTGTCGCTTCGATGGGACACACTCGTCTACCCCCGGGGAGCGGCCGATTGGACGCCCACTGCATCTCCGGTATGCTGGCGCGGCCCACAGGGTGGAGCGCTCGCTGATGGTCGGACGAACACTTGCCCACTTCCGCGTCGAGGAGAAGCTCGGTGCGGGTGGCATGGGCGAAGTCTACAGGGCGCTCGACACCAAGCTAGGGCGACCGGTGGCACTGAAGGTCCTCCCGGCGGCGCTGGCGCGCGACCCCGAGCGGCTCGCCCGCCTGGAGCGCGAGGCGCGGCTGCTCGCCTCGCTCAACCACCCAGGCATCGCGGCAGTTCACGGGCTCGAGGACTTCGAGGGGGTCCGGTTCCTGGTGATGGAGTTGGTTCCGGGCGAAACGCTTGCCGATCGCCTGGCAGCCGGCCCGCTGCCGATAGCCGAGGCGCTCGCGATGGGCCGGCAGATCGCGGCCGCGCTCGAGGCAGCACACGAGGCTGGGGTGATCCACCGCGACCTGACACCCGCGAACGTCATGCTGCGGCCCGATGGTTCCGTGAAGGTGCTCGACTTCGGACTTGCCAAGGGGCTTGGCCCGATCGCGAGCGGCGCGATGTCACAGTCTCCCACGATCACCTCGGAGGGGACGCATGCGGGGGTGATCCTCGGCACGGCGGCGTACATGAGCCCCGAGCAGGCGCGAGGCAGGCCGCTCGATCGACGGACGGATCTCTGGTCGTTCGGCTGCGTGCTGTTCGAGGCGCTGTCGGGGCGGCGCCCGTTCGGCGGCGAGACGACCTCGGACGTCATCAGCAGCATCCTGACGCGCGAGCCCGACTGGGGGACGCTCCCGGCTGCGACGCCGCCGGCGATCCGAGCGCTGCTGCGACGGTGCCTGAGCAAGGACCCACAGCGGCGGCTGCGCGACGCGGGGGACGCGGGCCTCGAGATAGAGGAGGCGGGGACCGCGGCTCCTGCGGTTGCCGTCGTGCCGGCAGGCGGCACGCGGCGGTCCGGCCGGCGGGTCGTGGCTTCGGTCCTCGTGCTCGCGGCAATCGCGGCGGCCTTCTTCGTGGGGCGTTGGCTGGGATCTGGCCGCGGCCCCGACGCGCCGGTGTGGCAGGGCGACCGCCTGATCGGAGCCTCGACGTTCGGCATTGGCCCGCGCATCTCTCCTGACGGACAGATGCTCGCCTACCAGGCCCTGGTCAACGGCATCACGCAGGTGGCGATCATGAAGCCGGGGATGGAGGAGAGCGCGGTCCTGACGCGGGAGACCTCGCAAGGACCGGTGCTGGCCATCGAGTGGTCGCGCGACGGCAGCCGTATCTACTTCGTCCGCGCCAGCCACGGGATCTACAGCGTCCCGGCGCTGGGGGGGGAGGAGCGTCTCGTCGTGAAGGGTGTCGGAATCGTCGGTTCCCTGCCCGACGGAGATCTCCTGGCGTATGGCGAGGAACCGGGTGGCCTGGGGCAGCTCCAGCGGTTCCACCCCGGAACCGGTGGCGTGGAGCCGATCGGGCCGAGGTTCCGGGAGCTGTCGATGATGGTCCAGCCGGCTCACGTCTCGCCGGACGGCACGAAGGCGCTCTACCTCGGAGGCGTGGTGGACGAAACTTCCTCCGCGGCCCGGTTCGCGCTGCACCTGATCGATCTGGCTTCCGGGGTCGCGACCGTGCTGGTGCCGGGAGATCGTTTCGGGAGTGCGGCCACGCCGCTCGCGCTGCCCGCCGCGTTCAGCGCCGACAGCCGCAAGGTCATCGTGGCCCTGGCCGCGGGAGACCTCTATCCGGTGATCGAAGTCCCGGTGGATGGCGGCGGCACGGAGCGAACCCTCTTCACGCTCGCCGCCTCCCCGTGGTTCCTCGATGTGTCGCGCGACGGGACGATCTACGTGGACCAGATCGATGTGGCCAACGACGTGCTGAAGTTCCCGTCCACGGGAGGGGTGCCGCAGAGAATCGCACGCTATTCCGGCGCGTCCACTCCCTCCGCCAACGCGGTGCTCCCGTTTCCGGATGGGCGCGTGCTGATGACGGGCGTGGCCTCGGGCCGCAGCCGCCTCCTGGTCGCCTCGCCCGGACAGGCTCCCCAGCGGTTCGTCGAGACCGACGATCGCACCGCGGGGCCGGTGGCACTCGTGGGCGGCGACCGGGTGGCCTTCATCATCGGGGAGGCCGCAGCGCAGCAGATTGCACTCGCCACCCTCGACGGACGGATCGTCAGCCGGTTGCCGGGTCCCGGCGTCGAGCTTGCCGACCTCGCGGCGTCACTCGACGGTCGCACGCTCTACTACGTCGTGGGAACCGAGCTCTGGTCGCTGCCCGTCGAGGGGGGCGCGCCGAAGCGGATCGGCAGAGGCGATGCGGTGGCGGTCGATCCCCGCAGCGGCGACCTGATCGTGCGTGCCGAGACGGATGGATCCGTGGGACTGTTCCGCCTCGCCGCCGCCGGGGGAGAAGCGCGGGAGATTCCGCTGCCGGAGCAGGGGTTCGACCTCGCCGGGACCGGGATGGGCTCGCGCGCCATCAGCAAGGAGGGACTGCTGGCGGTCGCCCTCATGCCGTCGAACTCCTGGTTCTGGGGCCCGGGCGTGCTGGATCTGCGGACCGGGGCGGCGCGCAGCGTCCCGATCGCGTTCGAGGCGGATGTCTACCAGCCGCGCTGGACCGACGACGGAGCGCTGGTGGCGGGGGCGTCGGAGTACAGGACGCAGATCTGGCGGTATCGGGCACAAACGGCGTCCCGGACGTGGAAGTAAAGCCTTCATTACTTTCCGGAGCCGTCAGTAAAGAATCCTCTACCAAGGCGGGATCGCCCATGTCCAGGGTCACCGGCACGTACGTTAGGGCTCGGCCTGCCAGGATAGAACGGGCTTCACAGAAGGCTCACGATTGGCTCTTCGCTCCATCTTCGGCATGCTGACGCGGCTCTCCGGGCGGAGTTGGATTCGATGATCGGGTGATCGCTTGCCTAGTTCCGAGTCGAAGAGGAGCTAGACGCCGGCGGCAAAGGGGGGTCTACCGCGCCCTCGACACCAGGCTGGGGCACCCGCTTGCGCTGAAGGTCCTGCCCGAACGGCCTGCTCGCGATCCCGAACGCGGGCACAGCTGGTGCGGGATCAGATGATTCGCGACCCACATCAGCGACTTCGGCCGGCAAGAGAAGTCGATGGACTACTTCACCCACGCCGGAAACAGCCCTCGCCAAAGAGATCGTCCCCGTTCAGATCCTCGGCCGGGCTCGGAGCTCTGGCATCGGCTTGGGCGCACCTACTGACATTCTCTCCGTTGCAGCGGTCCAGGCGGCGGAGATCTGCCGTAGTTCCTCAGTCGCCTGCATAGCCTGCGCCTGTTGCGAGCTGCGTCTCCAATCGTAGCTCACAGGGTCTTGCTTCGCGACGAGAGCTGCGTACGAAGGATCCCCGGGCTGAGGCGGGAGCGCTTTCGGGTCGAGCTTGGGAGCGATCTTGCCGAACACCTCCTCCAGAAGTGCAAGCATCGACCGGAAGCGTACCCAGCGGTGGTTCTCCCAGTTGAGGCGCCGATCGCTGCCGGGTGTAAACCGAGCCACGAGTTCCTCGCCTGCCTTCGCCCCTCGTTTCGAGAGGGCGAGAATGAGATCTCGTTCCATCGCGAGGTTCAGGCCGCCTTCCATTGGTCCAAGGCCGATGTGCGCGACTCGGTCTCGATAGCCCGGGAGCCTCATTTGGGTGTTGTCAGCCCAGTTCTGCATCGCCTCAATGATCGCCCAGACGAAGCCTATGACGCCCGCTGGCTCGAAACGGTTCCAGGATTCCTCACGCCCCTTGGAGTTGTCGCCGGGCATCCAGACCTCTTCGTCGGGCGTTGGCGGCGCCGGGAGTGAGCGGAGGTTGATCGCGAAGGTGGGCCACCCCGGTAGCGGGGAATCGAAGAAGTGCACCGGAAAGTCTGACGAGATGCCCCCGTCGGAGAACCAGCAGGTCTCCAACTTCCGCTTCTCCTCGGGAACCTCGTAGTCCATTGCCCATAATGGCACTGCGCTGAGAAGCAATGGGAAGGAGAGGCTCATTCGCGTTCCAACGATCACGGGAAGGTCTGCAGCGTCGGGCAGCGGGATGAAGACGTCCGACGTGCGCATTCCCGACTCCTGCCGAGCCTTCACCTTCATCCACTCAACGACATCCTTCGGAAACAAATTGAGGAAGTCCTTCTCCCGGAAGAAGAAGACCTTCTCCTGGAAGGGGAGTCGGTAGGGACGGCCGTGTGTGAGGCTGGTCGTCATCATCTGCAGATCGATGCCGTCCGCCGTCAGGTCGCCGAACGTTAGCGGGCCGTCCGTCTTGCCAGAGAGGCGCTGGAGGAGTTCGTGGAGCCACGGAGTGAGCGCGCCCTCGCGGTTCCCAGTGCATAGGCCGAAGAGATTGGCCGGGATTTGCTCTTGGATGTCGCGCTTCACCGCCAAACCTATCCCCAGCAGGGAGCTCACGCCGGCCAGGAGGACCCAGGGGATCGCACCGACGGCTGCGGAGAGAGGATCCAGGTATAGAAACAGGGGCACCAGCACGGTGAGTACCGGCAGCGCCCACAGGAACGCGGAACTGCGATAGCGGTAAAGCGCCCCACGGAAGGCGGACGCGATACCACCGAACCCGGCGAGCAAGGTGTGGAAGAGCGCCTCAGTGCTGCGCTCGGGCCTGAACAGCGACAGTAGACGGGGGATGCCAGCAGGGGTCCTCTCCCCCAGCAGTTCCGGAAGCCTCTCAAGCTCCTGGAATGCATCGGGCTTCCCGTGCCGGCGACCATACTCAGCCGCGGCAGTCGCGGCTGCGGCGATGGCGCCTGCTGAGGTCCCGCCGATCGACTTGAATGAGAATGTCCTGGCGAGTTGGGCAACGGCCTTCGGGTACACGATCCCACTGGTGACGCCGCCCTTCATGACGACATCACAGTTCAGCTTGGGAACGGCCATCAGCGCTCCTTCCTTTTCAGCGCAGGTTTTCACGCCACGTCCATTCCGATAACCCCAGTCACGCCCGGTCTACTACGCTTTGGCCCCAGCCTGCG
>Ga0210379_10000801_pt1 | contig 10699 bp, 1 predicted proteins | sample PLMedo_2_FD_155468 | JGI IMG/M metagenome (GOLD analysis project Ga0210379, IMG submission 155468) | Groundwater sediment microbial communities from an aquifer in East River, Colorado, USA - PLM4_32_coex redo | ecosystem: Environmental > Terrestrial > Soil > Riparian zone | place: USA: East... | reverse complement strand
GCGGCACCGGGAGCGACACCTACAACATCGGCCTGATTGGCGACGACACGCATTCGCTCGTCAACGTGTTCGATTCGGGCGGGCCCGGCACCGACGTGCTCAACATCACCGGCACGGACGACCCGGACCTGTTCCTGCTGCGTGCGGCGGCCGCGCAGAGCGGCCTCGCCTTCGTCGCGCTGCTCAATACGGGGACGAACTTCGAGCGCGTCAACTACAACACGAACCTCGAGACGATCAACATCCTCAGCAAGGGCGGGGACGACCGCTTTTTCTTCGATGACACGCGCGCTGCCATTACCGTCTTCGCGGGCGAGGGCAACGACTTCTTCCAGGTCGGCCAGCTCTACAAGTCGCAGCGCACGACCGTGCAGGCGGGCGTCGCGGTCGAGGACGTGTTCGCCACCATAGAGACGACGCGCGGCTGGCTGAGCAACGGCATCAGCGTCGACCTGACGGTCAACGCTGGCGGGGGCGAGGACGAGTTCATCGTCTTCCACAACAAGGCGGTGCTCACCGCCAACGGCGAGGCGGGCGACGACCGGTTCCTCATCCAGGCGTTCGCCCTGGTCGGCTCGCAGGAGGACCTGCGCGAGCGCACCGACGTCAGCGGCGGCGCCGGCGCCGACTTCATCGCTTACGCAGTGAATGCGCCGGTCGCGATCAACGGCGGCGACGGCTTCGACACCGTGACCGTGGTCGGCACCGAGTTCAGCGATGACTTCGTCATTACCGAGGACGGCGTGTTCGGCGCCGGCATCAATGTCAGCTTCGTCAACGTGGAGAAGGTCGAAGTGAGCGGCACCGAAGGCGACGACCGCTTCTTCATCCTCGGCACCGGCGCGAACTTCACCACGGCTATCGTCGGCGACCTCGGCAGCGACACCTTCTTTGTCAACGGACCGACGCCCGCCAACGGCGTGATTAGCAACGACCTCCTCGGCCACAGCGGCATCATCACGCACGACGTGACCGGCAGTGCCGGCTCTGGCTACGACGGGCTCAAGGCAGTTGGCGTCTCCGCCAATGTCGCCGACAACGACGAGCCGGCAATCATCATCACCCAGTCCGACGGCGGCTCGCAGGTTGTGGAAGGCGGCGGGTTCGACACCTACACCGTCGTTCTGGCGCGGGCGCCGCGACCTGGCAGCCTGGTCAAGGTGAGCGCGCTGCCGCCGCAAGGCTTGGTCTTCGTCGACGAAGGCGGCGACGAGATCCTGAAGGACGATGGAACGCCCGACGGCCTCGAGCTACGGTTCAATGACGTGACGTGGCTTACGCCGCAGACCGTGCGCTTCAAGGCCCGCGTGGACAACCTGGCGGAAGGCGCGCAGAACGTTGCGATCCAGCACAAGGTGTCCACCTTTGAAGTGATCGACGAACAGGTCTTCGAGACGGTGAACGTCACCGAGGACGTGAAGATCTTCAGGTTCGATCCGATCATCAGGACGTTCAACTTCGGATTCTTCGGATCGTTCAGCATCCTGGTCGGCTTCCAGAAAGTCGACACTGGGCTCACCTTCCCGGTCATCGTGGGCACCCGCCAAGTGCCAGTTGGTCCCCCGATCGAGACGGAGGTGACGGTCAGCGATGCATTTACCGGCGTTGTGAACCAGGCGGTCGGCCTCAAGACCGATGTGGTCGTCGATACCGTCCAGGACGGAGAGGCCGGCACCAACGAGATGCAGACCGTTACCGTCGATCCGGATGTCGGCATCTACACGCTGCGCTTTGGCCTGGAGGACACCGATCCCATCGTCGCGGCAGAAACCGCCGCAGGCCTGGAGAGCAAGCTGGAGGCGCTTAACGGCATCGACGCCGTGACCGTTACGAAAGACGGCAACGTCTTCACCATCACCTTCGGCGGAACGCTCGCCGGGAAAGACATCGAGGAGCTGATTCCGCGCGTGGGCGCAAGCTTGCGCGACGAAGAGGGTGGATTCCCGACGTTCGCCACCGACGCGACGCGGCCGCAGGGGCTGCGCGGCTCCTTCGTCACCATCATCGACGACCCGGGCAACCCGAGCTCGGTCGGGCAGTCGCGGCAGATCCTGTCGAACACCGGGACGCTGCTGACGCTCGACCAGGCGTGGGATTCCCTGCCGTCCAACCAGGCGCGCTACGAAATCCTGCAGTTCAACGGACTCGTGGTCCCGACGGTCGAGGTCGCCATCGAGGATTCCGATGCGGCCTCGCTTGTCGTCTGGCAAAACGGCGGCGAGACGTTCGTCTCCGAGGGCAGCGACAGCGGCTTCGATACGATCGAGGTTTCCCTCGGCATGGCGCCCGTTGGCGATGAGGTCATCACCGTCACGCTTGACGGCCACGGCCAGCTCGAATTCAGCGACGCCACGCTCGAGTTCACGGCTGCCAACTATCTCACTCCGCAGATCATCACTATCACCGCGGTGAACGACGGAGCGGTGGAGGGCTTCCATCGTGCCGACGTCACGCTCACCACGTCGAATGGCGTGACCAAGACCTTCGTCGCCAACGTCGGCGACGACGACCACGAGGGCGTGCTGATCGAGGAGAGCAACGGCTCCACCGATGTCGCCGAAGACGGTGCGACGGATAGCTACACGGTCGTTCTCACGCAGGCGCCGGCAGAGGGCGAAACGGTGGCCGTCACTGTCACGGCGCAGCCCACGCGCACATCGAAGACCGGCTCAATCGCCGGGCATCCGGACAGCGTGCGCTCGTTTGTCGAGCAGGTCGAGGTGTCGCTCGACGGTACGACCTGGGCGAAGTCGTTGAACGTGGTCTTCGACCACACCAACTGGGACACGAAGCGAACGGTTTATGTGCGTGCCATCGACGACGACATCGTCGACGGCGGCGATACGCAGGTGTTCGCGCCGATCCTCGACCTCGCCAATAATATCCAGGGGCCGCTCTTCATCATCGGCGGCATCGGCGTGGACCGCAGCGGCCTGTTCGAGCGCGAGCCGATCATGCTGCCGGTCTCCGCGAACCCGGCGTTCGAGCGGGAAGTCAATTTCAAGGACTCGCTCGGTGCGGTGATCGCGGCCACCGAAGAGACGCCGGCCGCTCCGGCGACCATCACCATCGATCCTACGGACGAGGATTTCCTCGACTTCCTCGGCGTCGACACGGTGGCGGAAATCGATCCCGAGGCGCTGATCAATGTCGCCATCGAGATCACACGCGGCGAAGGCAAGAACAAAGTTCGCTTCATCGAGGACGCTGACTTCCTTCCCAATGGAAAGCTGCTCCTTACGCTCAACAAGGCCTGGAATAACCCGTTCACCCCACCCGGCGTGCCGAACGCGACGACGAGCGAGTACACCCTCTTCGACGCCAACCCGAACTTCTTCGTCGTCGAGGCCGACCAGACCGACCTCCTGTACTTCAACGATACGGACAACGTCACCTCGTTCCCGGACACGCCCTTTGCCGAAGGGCGGGTCTTCACGGACGGCGACTTCGGCCGCATCACCGGCCTTGGCATGGGCGGCGACCGCATTATCGGCGGCAGGCTGCAACCCGGAGGTGTGAGCTTCCAGGAGCTGGAAGAGGTCGAGATCAACCTCGGCACCGGCGCCAACCGCTTCACCGTCGACGACACGCACGCCGGCGCAACCACCCTCAACACGGGGATGGGCAACGACGTCGTCGATATCCGGAAAGTATCCGGGCATACGTTCGTCAATACCGGCGCCGGCAGCGACACGGTCAATGTGCACAACCAGGCGCAGTCTCTGAACGACCTGCGCGGTCTGCTGACCGTCAGCGGCGACATCCCGCAGGCATTGGTCGTCAACCTCGCGAACGGCTCGCCGGCGATCGGCACGCTAGTCACTGCGGTGGACGCGATCCAACGCCTCACGGTGGATGCCACCGGCGGCACTTTCACCCTGGCGTTTGGCGACGAAATCACCGCAGACCTCGCCTTCAACATCAGTGCGCTTGGACTGGAGACCGCGCTGGAGGGACTCGAGGGCATCGGCGCGGGCAACGTCGAGGTCACCAAGGCCGGGAGCGTGTACCGCATCAAGTTCGTCAATGAACGCGGCGCGCAGCACGTGGACCTGCTCGCGGTGAATGATTTCAACCTGACGAACGGCCTCGGCTCCCAGGACGTCCTGAACATCGACGACAGCGGCTCGCCGACGTCCAGCGTGGGCGTGCTCACCGGAACGACCCTAACCGGGCTCGGCCTGCCGCAGGCGAACGAGATCCAGACGATCGTCGTCGACGCGACGGAAGGCACCTTCCGCCTGTCCTTCGACAGCGCCGTGACCGGCGACCTGGCCTTCAATGCCAGCGCGGCCGACGTCGAGTCCGCCCTCGAGGCGCTCGCCGGCATCGGCGCGGGCAACGTCGCCGTCACGAAGAACGACGACGTGTACGTCGTCCGCTTCCAGGGCGACCTGACCAACACCGATGTATCCCAGATTGCGGCGCTAGCGCAGCCCAGTCTGAAGAAGACCATCGAGCTCGCTGGCGGCGCGCTGCAGCTGGTTAACGGCAGCGCGACGTCTTCGACTCGCGTGCACGGCAACGACGACCGACCGGTCAACGATGTCCAAACGCTAACGGTGAACGCCACCAGCGGCAGCTACACGCTCACGGTGTTCGGCCGGGAGACGGGGTCCATCGCGTTCGACGCAAGCGCCGAGGCGGTGCGCAAGGCGCTGCAGCTCGCGGTGGCCGACGACAAGTTCGAGGAAGTGAAGACCGACGTCACGGTCGACAAGTACGACAACGTCTACGTGATCGGCTTCCAGGGCAAGCTGCGCGAGCTCGGCGACGCGCCGGGCGTCGACTTCATGACGGTGGAGAACTCCACGAACGGTACGGTCGAAGTCGCCACTCGCATGGACGGCGTCAACTACTACGGCTTCGAGACGCTGAACATCGACCTGAACGACGAAGGTCACATCTTCAACGTCCAGGGCACGACCGCCGGCAGCAACGGGTTCGAAGGCTTCGCCTCGACCAACGTCAGCCTGGGAGGCGGCAACGAGCAGATCTTCATCGCCTCGAACGCCGACCTCGACTTCCATTCGGCGGCGGGCTTCGAGTTCCTGACCGGGAATCTCGACCAGGTGCTCGGCGCGCTCAACCTGGATACCGGACTTGGCCGCCATCGCCTGATGATCAGCGACGAAGCCGCTACCGCCGGCGACGGCAATGTGCGCATCACCGACGTGCAGCCTGGCGCGTTGCAAGGTCTTTCGGCAGCCGCGGACATCTGGATCCAAGGCCTCGCGCAGGGCGGCATTTCCTACCGCACGGCCGGCAACTTCTACGACGGCATCATCTACTGGACCGGCTCGGGCGCCGACACGATCGACATCGGCGGCACCCACCAGGTCGGCCAGTTCCGCACCATCACGGTGCTCAACACCGGTCTGGGCGACGACCACGTCACGGTCGACCTCGACAGCGGTGAGGACGGCTTCTTCGTCCTGCACACCATGGGCGGCGCCGCTTCCTTCACGCCGGTCGATCCCGATCTCGAGGCGACCGCGAGCGACGACGACACGGTGCGCGCCGCCGAATCCACGCTGCCGCTCATCGTCTTCGGCGGCCTGGGCGACGACGACATCATCGCTGGTCAAAACGAGGACGTGGTGTTCGGCGATCTCGGCCGGGTGCAGTATGTGGGCGGCGGCAATCTGGTCGCGGTGTTCGGCTTCGGCGGCCGCGGCGACCTGATCAGCGATCAGATCATCGATCCGGCCTGGATCATCTCGCGCGACCTGAACCTCGGTGGCGTGGACATTCTCGAGGGCGGCGGGAATGACGACATCCTGATCGGCGGCGCAGGTGGCAATAGCATCGGCGACTACATCGACGGCGATGCGGGCGACGACCTCATCTTCGGCGATGCTGTGCAGCTGCTCCGCCGGGATACGCGCGTGGGGATCCTCGGGGACGTCATCAATCCGCGGTTCGAGACGCTGCTGGGCCAGGTGATCTACAGCCGCAGGGATGTCCCGGCGGTTGTGCAGGGCATTCCAGCGCTTCCGCTGGCAAATGAAACGGGAACGGCATTGGTGGACGGCACTGCGCGTGCTTTCCGCAACCAGGATGGCACGCCGGTGGCGGCGTGGAACGAGTACGTCATCGTCGAGCTCTACCACAGCAAGGCGATTGAGGATGGTCTAGTCGCGGGGCTTGAATCCAGCTTCGGGGACGACTACATCGCCGGCGGCGCCGACCACGACGTGATCTTCGGCCAGCTGGGCGACGACACTATTCAGGGCGACGGCTCGATCGAAAGCGCGGTGGGTCTCGAGACGGTCGTTGGCAATCGGATGACGATTGCGCAGCCGAACCTCGCGCCAGCGGGCGCGCAGCGCGTGCAGGACGGTACGATCGACTTGTCGGCGGCACAGGCGGGCCTCCCGCGCAATGTCTTTACGCCCGCGACGTTCATTGCCTCATTCGAGGCGGCCACCGACGGCGACGACTACATCGAGGGCAACGGCGGCAGCGACGTCATCTTCGGCAACCTCGGCCAGGACGACATCGTCGGCGACAACTCGAGCCTGTTCACGCTCGATACGCGGGACCAGCGCCTGCCGCACGGCGAGGACCTGATTTTCGGCGGCGCCGGGACGAACATCGGGCGTAACGACATCGGCGACGCGACGGTCAACACGGATCCGGACGACGCCATTCCTGACGGCACGATCACGACGGACCCGACGGGCCACGCTCGCGACGCCGACGTGATCGCGGGCGACAATGCGAACATTTACCGACTGGTGGGAATCAACCACACGCCCAACGCCATAAACGGCAACGGCGGGTTCCTTCAGTTCAATTACGACCAGACGTCCACGTTCGAGAACCGTGGTGCGTTGCGCATCATCCCGCGGGCGGTCGAGCTGCTGGACTACACACCGGGCGGCGTGGACTTCGATCCAGCGGCCGCCAACGACATCGGGGCGGCGGACGAAGCGCACGGCGAGGCGGGCGACGACTTCATCTACGGTATGGTCGGCCCGGATGTGCTGTTCGGCGACGGACAGGACGACGATCTGATCGGCGGCTACGGCAACGACTGGATCTCCGGCGGCACCGGCCAGGACGGGGTGATCGGCGACGACGGGCGCATCTTCACGAGCCGCAACGGCACTGCCGAGCCGCTGAACGGCTTGCTGACGCCGACGACACAAACCTTCATCAGCACGCCGGGCAGCATCCAGCAGGCCGACATCCACGTCACCGGCGAGCTCAAGAAGGCGGTGGACCTGACGCCGTTCAGCCAACAGCCCGGATGGGACGCAAACGCGGACGAATGGAGCGGCGACTCGACGCACGCGTCGGACGACATCATCTACGGCGGCCTGAGCAGCGACTTCTTGCACGGCGGCTCGGGCGACGACGCGATCTCCGGCGCCGAGGCGCAGCAGCCATACTTCGATGCGCCGATCAACCCGGGCGACGTTCTCGGATACAGTCTGACAACGGGAACGTTCGCGGACTACCTCGAGTTCACTCCGCTCGAGCTGATTCCCGGCTTCCTGCTCAACTTCAATCAGGACGAGGGTGTGATCCGTCCGGCCGGCGTGAGCGGAGGAAATCAAAGCACAGCCTACGGCGCGGTGCGCGACGACGGCAGCGACAAGATCTTCGGCGACTTGGGCAACGATTGGCTGGTGGGCGGCACCGGCCGCGACAACCTCTATGGCGGCTGGGGCGATGACCTCATGAACGCCGACGACGACCACACGACCAACACAGGCCTCAACGACCAGCCCGACACGCATCCGACCTACGAAGACCGCGCCTACGGCGGCGCGGGACGCGATGTGCTGATCGCCAACACCGGCGGCGATCGGCTGATCGACTGGGCGGGCGAATTCAACAGCTACCTCGTGCCGTTCGCGCCGTTCGGTCTGGGGACCGTATCCCGCATGCTCCAGCCGCAACTGGCCGAATACCTCTATGCGTTGTCCGCATCCGATGGCGCCGATCCGTCGAGGGCTGTCGATGTCGGATCGAGTGCCGACCCGGCCCGAAACGGCGAGCCGTTCGGAGAACTGGGCGTGGTGCGCCAGCAGGACTTCGCCTGGCAGGAGCAGACCGGCGCGCCGCGCGATGTGCAGGCGGGCAATATCGGGGGCGGCAAGCGCGATGTGCTGCGCTCGGCGAACTTCGACAGCGGCTCAACCAGTGGCTTCTTCGCCGACAGCGGCGTGTGGGCGAGCACGGGCGGCATATTGCAGGTGCAGGCCGAGTCCATCGGCAAGGACGCCGTGAGCGTCTACCACGTCGGTGATGCGCTGCCCACGTATTTCGAGGTGCAAGCGTCTGTGATGGCGATCAAGCCGACCGCCGGCTGGAAGGCGAACAGCTACATCATCTTCGACTACCAGGGCAAGCAGGACTTCAAGTTTGCCGGCCTCGATGTCGCACTGAACAAGCTCGTGATGGGGCACCGGGATGCCAACGGCTGGCACGTGGACGTACAGGCGCCGGTTCCGGGAGGGGTCAAGGCGGACAAGTACTACAACGTGGTCCTTGCCGTGAACGGGGTCAACGTGACACTGCTGGTGGACAACAAGCAGGTGTTCACGCACACCTACCAGCCGCGCATCGTCGATGGCTACGCCTTCGGCCTGAACTGGGGCATGGTGGGCGTGGGCTCGGACAACTCGCGCGGGGCGTTCGACAACATCCGCGTGCAGATCCTGCCGCCGCAGGTGACCCTCAATACGCTGGAGGATTTCAACGACGGCATCGCCGATCTGTTCACCGGGTATGCGAACGGGGCCTGGAGCGTGAGCGGCGGGCGCTACGGCGTGACGCCCAACGGCGGGACCGGGATGAGCCTGCTCGATCTCGGGCCCGAGCATCTCAAGGTTTCGTCCTACCTCGAGCTCAATGGAACGGTGAATGCCCAGGGCCGTGCGGGCTATATCTTCGATCGCTACGGCGACACGAGCTTCAAGTTCGCCGCCATCGAGGCCGATGACGCCGATCTCGACGACCAGGGCCGATTGATCATCGGTCACTACACCCAGAAGAGCGGCTGGGCGATCGATGCGTCGGTGGCCACGACGATCAAAGCAGGGCAGGACTACACGCTGAACGTGACGCTGAAGGGCACGACGGTGAGCGCAACCCTGAGTCCGCAGTCGAACGGCGGCGCGCAGGCTGTCCTTGGCTTCGCGTTCAACGCGGCGACGGTGGACGGCAACTTCGGCCTGATTGCGACCGGCGGCAGCGCAAAATTCGACGACATCAGGGTCAAGACCGACGACCCGGCGTTCGCGTCTACCGGCGGCGCAAGCATGGTCTCCGGCGAAGCGATGCTCGCCCAGATGGACGGCGGCGCAGGGATCACTCAGGCCGAGCTGGATACGGTCACCGTCTCGGCAATCACGCAGTGGATAAATGCGCTCGGAAACGGCGACCCGAGGCTTGCTGGGCTCGGTGGCATGCAGGTAGGGCTCGCCGACCTCTCGGGTGATCAGCTGGGGTTCACCTCGGGCCGCAGTATCCTGATCGATTCCGACGCGGCGGGTTATGGCTGGTCGGTAGACCTCGGGCGCATGGATCTTCGCACCGTGGTCGCGCATGAGATCGGGCACGTTCTCGGATTCGATCACGATGACGTCGGCAGCTACGACATTATGGCCAGCGCTCTCGATCCGGGCGTGCGTTACGGGGTTGATGCAATCCGGTTGGATGCGAGTGCGGTCGCGCTTGGCGGCGATCTCCGGCTGATGATGGAGGCGATTGGGTGGAACGCAGCGCAGGCAGCAGCGGTCGGCCTGCCAAGTTTCGATCTTGGCTCAGGCTCGAGCAACGGCAATGGCAGCATCGACTGGCAGGCGCCTTACGGGGACAGCTGGGGCGTTCGGCTCTCGCCCTTTGCCTCGAAGCCTGCAAAGAGCACCCCGAGCAACGTCTCCGATTTCCTGGTGAAGCTCGTCCAGGGCCGCACCTCGGGCTCGGCATCGCAGGGCTACGACAGCTTGGGCAATTCGCTGCTGGGGGACAAGGGCAAGGCGAGCCGGCTGGGCCGCTGACCGAATTGGCGGCAAGTGCTTCGGGTGCCGGCGGGCGGCACTGCGGCAGTGTGTCGAGGCGCGAACGATTCGTTCGCCGGCTTGAATTCGACGTTCAGCGGATTGTGCGCTTTCCACGGCGGTGGCAAGCCAAGCCCCCCGATTTCGATCAGCATAGGTCCAACAGGAATTCGCGTCGCTAAGCGGATTGCGTCCGCGCGGGCAGCCTGTTTTTCCTTCTGGCAGGTCATTAGGCCGTTGGGCGCGGTGGTAGTAACATTATGATTCAATTGCAGTACTGATCGCGTCACGGGGCGGGGAGAAACGGGTAGCGGAACCAGACGATGTCATGAGCACGGTCAAGTCGGAAATTCACGATCTCCGCTCACATCCCCAGGTCACCGAGCTGGCGGCGCGGCGCGCGCCCGAGCAGGCGTGGAAGCAGTTCGCCCAGGCGCAAACCCCCGAAGAGTTCTGCGGCAGCTGGCTGATCATCCAGTGTCACGCCATCACGGGCGTTTCAGATGGTGTAGTGATCATGCAAAAGCCGGGCACCCAGTCGTTCGCTCCGGTCGCCTTCTATCCTGAGAACCCGCGCAATCGCCTGCTTCTTGCCGAGGTGAGTGAGCGCGCCCTCAAGGAGGGGCGGGGGATCCTCCAGCCGCAGGAGGAGTCCGCGGACCCCGAAGCGCGCGGCCCGCGTT
>Ga0210379_10000800_pt1 | contig 10706 bp, 11 predicted proteins | sample PLMedo_2_FD_155468 | JGI IMG/M metagenome (GOLD analysis project Ga0210379, IMG submission 155468) | Groundwater sediment microbial communities from an aquifer in East River, Colorado, USA - PLM4_32_coex redo | ecosystem: Environmental > Terrestrial > Soil > Riparian zone | place: USA: East... | reverse complement strand
GAGTCCGTCACCCTCCTCGACCGAGAGGGCCGCCCCCGCGACACGCTCGCGACCGCGGCGATCGGGATCGAGCGGCCCGTGGCGATCGCCTTCGGGCCCGAGGGCGACCTCCTCGTCCTCGACGCCGCCACCGGCGCCGTCACGAGGGTGCGATGATGAGGCGCGGCCTCGCCGCGGTGCTCCTCGCGCTGGCCGCCTCCATGGGGCGCGCCGAGGACGCCGCTCGAAGTGTCGAGCTCGCCGCGATCCGGGAGCGGATCGTCGCGCTCGAACTCGAGGGGGCGCACGCCGCGATCGCGCGCTTCCTCGAGCAGCCGGGGCTTTCGGACGACCTGCGCGCGGACGCTCTCGCCCTGCGGGCGGGGGCGCACGTCGCCGAAGGGAAGCTCGACGCGGTCGAGGTCGATTACCGCGCGCTCCTCGCGCTGCGGCCGGACTTCGTGCCGGAGCCGGCGCTGACGAGCAAGAAGTCGATGGAGCGCCTCGCGCGGCTGCAGGCTTCGATGATCGCAACGGTCCATCTCGACCTCGATCCGAGCGACGCGCGGCTCACGCTCGACGGGCGGCCCGTCGCCGCCCCCTCGCGGACGCTCAAGGTGCTCGCCGGCGAGAGGCGGCTGCACGCCGAGCGCCCGGGATTCGACGCGACCGAAATCGCGGTGCACGCGGTGGCCGGCGCCGAAACGCTGCTCCAGGTGCGGCTCGTGCCCAACGCGCGCGGGATCGTCGTCCGCACGGATATCCCCGGCGTCGCCGTCGCCGTCGACGGGCAGAAGGCGGGGGAGACCGCCGCCGCGAACGGGACGGCCGAGCTGCTCATCCCCGACCTGCCGATCGGCGAGCACACGGTCGAGCTGCGCAAGCCGTGCTTTGCGACCGAGACGGTCCCGGCCGCCGTGAGCGTCGACATCGCCGACCGCGCGCCGAAGACCCTCGCGCTCGTCACCATGCGCCCGGCGGCCTCGCGCATCACGACGCGGGGCGCGGGCTACAAGGGGGAGTTGCGCGTCGACGGGACGCCCGTGACCTCGCTGCCGGCCGACGGGTTCAGCGTCTGCCCCGGAACGCGCACGATCGAAGTCGTCGCCTCGAGGCGCGTCGTGTGGTCGGGGACGATCGAGGCCGAGGAGACGGAACGGACCCTCGACCTCTCGCCGCGCCCGAACGTCGCGCTCGTCGGCGACGAGTGGCCGGAATCCTGGAAGGACTTCGCCGGTGCCGTGAGCCTCAAGGGTCGCATCGATCCCGGCGCGGGCCGGGACCTCCAGACGCTGGCCGGATGGCGCGACCTCACCCTCCCCCCGGACACCGACCTCGCGGTGGGCGTGCGCGGCGCGAGGCTTCCCGGCGAGAGCCCGCGCGTTTGGATCTACGGGCCCGCGATGGGGGCGCTGGCGGAGGCGGGAAGCCCTCCCCCTGTCGAGCGCCCGGTTTGGACCGGGTCTCGGATCGACGCCGGCCTCGTCGAGCACGCGGGCGGGGTGTTCGTGGCGACCGTGAGGCCGGGGAGTGCCGGGCTCGCCCCGGGCGATCGGATCATCTCCGTCGCGGCGAAGGATGTCGCGACGCTGGCGGCGTTGCGCGGCCATCTCGACGCGATCCCGCCCGGAGCGGCGGCGGCCGTTCGCGTGGTCTCACCCGGAAAGGACCCGCGCGACGTCTCGCTCGCTCTCGTCGCCGACCCCCGGCTCGTCGTCCCCGACGACGAGGTGGCCGCGATCGTTCGCGCCGCCTGGGCCGCGGCCGAGGGGGCCGCGGGGGGCGTCGACGCCGCGAGCGCGCTCGCGAGCCTCGCGGTCGCGCTCGAGGGCCGGGGGCGTGGGGCGGACTCCGTGGCGGCCTGGCGGCGCGCGAAGGCGCTCGACCCGTCGTCGTTTGCGGTGCGGGCGGACTACGCCGCGGCGGTCGATCTCGCGGCGCGCGGGAAGGCGGCGGAGGCCGCGGAGCTGTTCCGGCGCGTCCGTGAGTCGGCGGAGCCCGCGGGCGAGCTGGCGATCGGTGCCGCGGCCGGCGACCGCCTCGCGGACCTCGGCGTCACGCCGTGAGCCGGCTCAGCGCTCGCTGACGTTCGGGTTCGAGGCGAGGGCGACGTAGCGGAGCGCCTGGTTCGTCTGGCCGATGCGCGCGCCGGTGCGGACCTCGGACGCCTCGATCTGCCCGAGCAGGTAGTCGAGCTCGTCGGCGCGGTTCCGGTACAGCTTCCCCTCGAACTTGGCGAAGGCGGCCTGCAGATCGTCCTGGCTGACCGCGGGTGACGTCGGCTCCGCCTCCTTCGGCGGAAGCGCGGCCGTGAGCGCCGCCCAGCGGCTCTCGACCTCTTTCCGGACGAGCGCCTCGGTCGCGGGGTCGAGGGAGGCCGGAGCGGCGGCCACGGTCGTCGGGGCTGCGGTCTCGGGCGCCGCCTGGCGTCCCACGGCGTACCCCGCACCGGCGCCCGCTCCCGCGAGCAGCGCGGCGCCGGCGAGCGATGCCGCGAGCAGGGCGGGACGGAAGCGCGCCGCGTCGCGCAGTACGACGACGCGGGGCGCGCGCGGCACTTCCGGCTCGTTCTCCCGCAGCACGGCCCTCAGGCGTCGCAGCTCGGACACGGAGGCGCGGCACGCCGCGCACCCCTCGAGGTGGCTCTCCAAGGCGCGGTCCTGGTCCGGCTCGGTCTCGTCGTAGAGTCTCCCCAGGATCGCTTCGTTCCAACGTTCGCAGCTCATGGTCCGCTCCTAGCTCATGCCCGCCGCCTGGAGCGAGCCCTTCATCGCGTCCAGGGCGGCGTACATGCGGGATTTCACCGTGCTCTCCGGGATGCCGAGGACCTCGGCGATCTCCCGGAACTTGAGTCCTTCGTACTCCTTCAGCAAGAGGACCTCGCGCTGATCGCGGGGCAGGAGCCCCAACGCGCGCTGCACCGCCGAGCGCGCTTCCTCGCGCTCGAGGGCGCGCTCCGGATGCGTGTCGGCGCGCTCGGGCGCGGCGTACTCGCGCGGGCGCCCGTCGTCCTGTTGGGGCGTCGCGACGACGAGATGGCTCCACCTCTTCTGCCGCCGTGCGCGGTCGCGGCAGAGGTTGAGCGCGATCTGGTACATCCAGGTCGAAAAGCGTGCCCCGTCGCGGAAGGCGTCGGAGTTCTTCAGGACCCGAAGAAACGTCTCCTGGCAGACGTCTCGCGCGTCCTCGGGGCGATCGACCAGCCGCGAGACGAACCGGTAGAGCGGTCCCTCCCAACGGGCGACGAGCAGGCCGAGCGAATCGACGCGTCCGCCCCGGACGGCGACCAGGAGATCCTCGTCGCTCGGCACGGACACGGCGGCTTCTCCCATTGCGATGGTCACCGGTTGATGAGACGCCCGAGTCGGCTCGGCGGACGAGGGATGCTAACCCTACCCGCGAAACTGCCGCAAAGTGTCAATCCGCTCCCTTGGTCCCACCGCTCGGGGACGCGGTCCGAGGCCCCCGCATCTCGAATTGGCGGCTTCCTCACGAGCGAAATGCTGCATATGTATCAATAGCAAAATTGATATTCATTTTTTGGCGATTATATTGCTAGATCATCTCGCTGGAAGCGTTGTCTAGGGGGCTCCTCATCGTGATCCGGGCCGACGAGCGACTGGAGCGGCAGGAGGCGGAGATCGAGAGCCTCTGCGGCGAGGTCCTCGCGCGCTACGAGGAAGCCTCGCTCGTCTACCGGCTGAGCGAGCGGATCGGCTCCGTGCTCGGCGAGCGCGCTATCGCGCGGCTCGTCCTCTCGGAGGCGGCGGCGGTGCTCGGCGCGACGGCGGGGGAAGTCTGGCTCCGCGAGGGGGACGAGCTCGTGCTGGCCGCGGCACTGCCCGACGAGGAGCCTCGCGTCGCGGACCCCGTGATCGTCCGGACCGTCGCGACGGCGGCGAGCTGGGCCGCCGACGGCGCGCGCGGCGAGGCGGCCGCGATGGCGGTCCCGCTCCCCGACGGCAAAGGCGGAGCGATCGGTGCCCTGTCGCTGCGGGGGAGGCCCGCGGGACGCGCCTACTTGACAGGCGAATCCAAGCTCATGTCGGCGATCGCGGCCCTCGCCTCCGCGTTCATCCGCAACGACCGTCTCGCCGAGACCGCGCGCCTGGCGGTCCTGCGCCAGCGCGAGGACGACATCGCGCGGCAGGTGCATCGAGGGCTGCTGCCGCGGCAAGACCCGCTGTTCGCGGGCCTCGACATCGCCGGAGCGTTCCGGGCAGCCGAGCGTGTCGGGGGGGATTACTACGGGTACATGGCGATGTCGGACGGGAGTCTCGGCGTCGCGATCGCGGACGTGTCCGGGCACGGCGTCGGCGCCGCACTGTACATGGCGACCGCGAAGGGCGCCCTCCAATCCGAGGCGCGCGAGATCCTTTCGCCAGCCGAGCTGCTCTTCCGCGTCAACGAGGTCCTCGCGTCCGACTTCTCCGCGGCGGACATGTTCGCGACGATGGCCTTCGCGCGCTTCCTGCCGGACGGCCGACGGGTCGTGTGGTCGAACGCGGGTCAGAACGCGCCGGTCCTGATCCGAGTCGGGGGCGAGGTGGCGACGCTGCCCGCATCAGGACCCGCCGTCGGGATCGTCTCGGGGCCCCGCTGGCGCGACGCCTCTTGCCGCTTCGAGGCGGGGGACCTGCTCGTGCTCTACACGGACGGCGTCGTGGAGGCGCGCGACGCCTCGCGTCAGCCCTACGGCGCGGACCGTCTCATTGCCGCCGCCCGGAAGGGAGGGGGCGCCGCCGCATCGGTCCGCGGGGCGATCCTCACGGACCTCGAGCGGCACACCGGCGGCATGCCCCCGCGGGACGACATGACCCTCGTCGTCGTTCGCGGCGTGCCGCTCCCGGAGGTCGCGTGAGCGCGCCCAAGCGCATCCTCATCGTGGACGACGACGCCTTCATACGGCGGCCGCTCGAGCTAATCCTCCGCGAGGAGGGTTACGCCCCGGAGTCCGCGCGCGACGCGGAGGAGGGGATGCGGGCCGTCCTCTCGTCGCCCCCCGACCTCATCCTCCTCGACGTCATGATGCCGGGGAAGGACGGGTTCACCTTCTGCGGGGAACTCAAGCAGGACCCACGATTCTCCTCGATCCCGATCGTGCTCCTGTCGGCCCGGGGGCTCGATCAAGACCGCCGTCGCGGCCTCTCGCTCGGCGCGACGGATTTCCTGACGAAGCCTTACTCGCCCCACGAGCTCAAGCAGCGCGTCCGCGAGCTCCTGGGCCGTGGAGCCTGAGAGGGAACGGACGATGCCGACGCGACAGCCCGACCTGAAGGACACCACCGTACCGCGCCCGCTCACGCGGCACGAGCTCGCGCGGCGGCTCGACGACCTGCTCGACGCGGTTGCCCACGTGTCGCGGAGCACCGGGGGCCCCGGCCCACGCTGGCTCCCCACGGCCGACCTCGTGCGCTGCCTCGAACCGCTCGCGTCTTCGAACTGACGGGGGACCCTCGTGGCCCAGTGGAACCGCACCGACCGGACGCTCGTCGCCAAGCTCGTGTACTACGGCCCGGCGCTCGGGGGGAAGACCACGAACCTGAGGGTGCTCCACCGCCTCACCGACCCCGAGGGGACGCAGAAGCTCGTCGCGGTGAACACGGCGGACGACCGCACGCTGTTCTTCGACCTGCTCCCCTTCGACCTCGGGAGCGTGCTCGGCTACAAGGTGGCGATCAAGCTGTACACGGTTCCCGGGCAGGTCCGCTACGACGCGACCCGGCGGATCGTGCTCTCGGGCGCCGACGCGGTCGTGTTCGTCGCCGACTCCGATCCGGAGCGCTCCGCGGACGACCGTGCCTCGTGGGAGGACCTGCGCAAGAACATCCGCGCCAACGGCCTCGACCCGGCGGCGGTCCCGGTCATCGTCCAGCTCAACAAGCGCGATCTGCCGGGTGCCGTTCCCGAGGCGACGATGGCCGCGTGGTTCGCCGGGGCTTCGGCTCGGGTCGTGCCCTCGATCGCCGCGGACGGCGTCGGCGTGCTGGAGACGTTCCTCGAGGCCTCGCGCGCGATGCTCGAGCGCCTCGTGGCGCTCGCGGAGCCGTCGACGCGCCGCTCGCTCGCGCCGGGCGACCTCGCGGCGCAGCTCGATCGCGCGTTCGCCCCGCATCTTGCGCGGCGACGCCCGTTCGTCCTTCCGGCGTCCCAGGGGTCCGATCCTGCGATCGTCGCCGGCGGGGAGAACCTGCTCGAGAGCGCCCTGGCGACGAGCCTCGCGCTGGGGACGGAGACCGCGGATGCCCACGCCCGCGCGACGCGCCTGGAGCGCGAGGCCGACGCGCTGCGGCGGCTGTCCGACGTGCTGCGCGCGACCGGCGCAACCTTCGAGCGCGAGGCCTTGGTCGACGCCGCGTTGGCGGCGGCCGTCGAGGTGCTCGGAGCCGACGCGGCGGCGCTCCTGACGCTTGACCACTCCCGCCGGCCGGTCGCCGAGCGGGATCACCAGGGCCGCCTGGCGCCTCTCATCGCCACCCCCGAAGGGGCCGCCCTGCTCGCGCGGATGATCGACTCCGACGGACCGTGCGTCCTCGACGACCTCGCCGACGAGCTGCCGCCCGGGATCGACTCGCCGGCCTCGCGCTGGTGCGCGATGGCGTCGGTCCCCGTCGACGCCCGGGAGCACCGCGCCCTCGTCGCCGCGATGCCCGCACCCGACCGATGCCTGCGCGAGGGTGACGTGCGCTTCCTCGCCACGCTCGCGGGCCATCTCGCGGTCGGCCTCGAGAAGGTGCGCGCCCACGGCGCGGTTGAGGCGGAGCGCGACCGGCTCGACGAGGCCGTGCAGGACCGTACGCGCGCGCTTCGCCGCGCGTACGAGGACCTGCGCGCCGTGGAGGCGACGAAAGACCGCTTCCTCGCGAACGTCTCGCACGAGATGCGCACGCCGCTCACCGCGATCGTGAGCGCGGCGTCGTTCCTCGAGGACTACGACGGCGAGCGCGCCCAGCGCGCGGAGATGGCGGGCACCATCCGCCGGGCCGCGGGGGCGCTCTCGGGGCTCATCGACGGCCTGCTCCGCGTCGCGAGGCTCGACGTCGGCGGCGACGCGCCGCTCGAGCCGGCGCTCCCCGAGGAGATCGTCGCGGAGGCGTTGAGGCTCGCCCATGCCACGGGTGCGGTCTCGGTGCTCATCGACCCGCGCGTGGAGTCGGTTCCGGCCGACCCGGACCGCCTCCCACGCGCGCTGGCCAACCTCGTGGAGAACGCGATGAAGTTCGCGCCCGCCGATGAGGAGGTCGAGGTGCGCTTGGCCCCGTGCGTGCTCGACGGGGCCGCCCGCGGCGTCGCGCTCTCCGTGCTCGACCGCGGGCCGGGGCTCGCCGAGGACGAGGTGGAGCGGGCGTTCGCCCCGTTCGAGCAGGGCGGGCACGCCCTCACCGGCAAGCCGTCGGGGCTGGGCCTCGGCCTGTACGAGGCGCGCGCGATCGCGCGGCGTCACGGCGGCACTCTCGTCCACCTGCCCCGGAAGGGCGGGGGGAGCGAGTTCCGCATCGCGGTACCCGCGGACACGGCCCTGGCACCCGCCGAGGCGCAGCGTGCCTGAGGCCCGACCCCGCCACGAGCTCAAGCTCCCGAGCGACCCGCTGCGCTTCCGGGAGGCGCGGCGATGGCTCCTGGGGGTCGCACGGCCGGCGGGCTTGGGCGCGCGCGAGACGCACGAGCTCGCGGTCGCGCTCGCCGAGGCGTGCGCAAACGTCTACCGACACGCGTACGGAGGGCGTCGCGACGGACGGCTCGACCTCGGGCTGACGATCGACGAGGAGCGCGTCGTGCTACGACTGGACCACGACGGCCCGTCGTTCGACCCGGCGCGGGACTACACACCTCCGGACCTCGAGCGACCGGCGGAGGGCGGGTACGGGATCTACCTCATGTCGCGCCTCGTGGACGAGGTGCGCTACGAAGACGAGCTCGGCTGCGGACGCATCGTGCTGGTCAAGCGACGCACGGCGCGCCGCAGAACCGCTTAGGAGGCAGCATGTCCGGAGAAGGCGGCAAGGCGGCACTGTGGAGGGGAGGCCGGGAGATGACTCCGGACCTTCTGGAGCTGTGCCGGATCCACGAGGTGGGCCTCGACCTGATCGAGAGGAGCCACGACGTCGATGACCTGCTGAACCGCGTCCTCGAAGAGTACGAGCGCCGGCTGCGCGAGCTCCCGGGTGACGCGCTCGACGGGAGAGCGGGGAAGCCCTCGCCCGACAGCGTGCGCAAGCTCCGGGCCCTCGTGATGTTCGCGACCCAGGCCGCCGCGCTGAGGGAGAAGGCGGTCGCGGCTTCGGAGCTCAAGCGGCGCGCGGCGATGCTCGAGGACGCCAACGGCAAGCTCGCGTCGGCGCTGGGGGAGACGGAGCGCACCCGCGCCCGGCTCGACGGGGTGCTCGCCGCGCTCGGGTCCGGGGTGATGATCCTCGGGGCGAACGGCGAGATGCTCAAGGCCAACGCCGCGGCACGGGCGCTGATCGGCGGCGAGGACGAGGCCGTGCTCGCGAAGCTCATCGCGGACGGCGTGCCGAGGCGCGGCGAGGCGGAGATCGACCTTCCCGGCCGGGACGGCTCGCGCCGGACCCTCGTCGTCAGCCGGCGGCCCTTGGCGCCGGAGCTGGGAGGCGAGGTCGCGCTCGTCACCGACGTCACCCAGCGCGCGCGCGATCTCGAGGAGCGCGTCCGCCTCGAAAAGCTCGCCGAGGTCCTGCGCACGCTGTCGGTCCTCTCCCACAAGATCAACAACCCGCTCACCGCACTTCTCGGCCGCGCCCAGATTCTCCAGGCGCATCGGTCGGCGGATCCTTCGATCGCGAAGGCGGCGGCGGTCATCGAGGAATCCTCGCTCCGCATCGCGGAGCTGATCCGGGAGCTTGCGCGCGTGGTCAAGGAGGGGCGCCACGAGGCGCTCGACGATCTCCTCGACATGGACCGCGCGCCCGTGGAGGGAGGACGCGCGTCATGAGCGTCACGGCGGTCCGCATGCATGGTGTGTTGCGCTTAGGGTTCACGGAGTTCGATGCGCTCGACGCGGTCAACGCCGAGGCGGTCAAGGAGGAGGCGCTCGCCTCCGTGGGCGATACCGCGGAGCTCGTCGTCGACCTCTCGGGCATCGAGTTCGTCGACTCGGCCGGGGTCGGGGTCTTGGTCGCGCTCTTCAAGACGGCCCGCCGTAACGGCGGGCGCGCGCGCTTCTGTCGCGTCTCCGCGGGGGTGCGGGCGGTTCTCGAGATCATCCGCCTCGATCAGATCTTCGAGATCTACGAGGACTGGGAGGACGCGGTCCGGGCGTAGCCGCGCCGCTCCGCGAGGAACGCGGCGATGAAGGCGGCGATGAGCACCAGGCTGATCGTGACGCCGGGCGGCAGCGGATCCGCCGAGGCCCCGTAGGCCAGGCGCGGCACCGCCCCGAGCAGCATCAGGTTGATCCACGCGTGCAGCGTGGCGACGAACCACAGGTTCGACGTCAGCAGGACGAGCATCCCGAACAGCGTGCCGAGCGCCAGCGCGAAGACGAGCTGCCGCAGGCCTTCCTCGGGGCCGCCCTGCAGCGTGAAGTGCTCGAAGCCAAAAAGGAGCGCGGTCGTTCCGATCGCGAACCACCGCCGTGCCTGCGGACCGGGGAGCCCCAGCCGCGGGGCGAGGCGGAGAAGCTCGCCCAAGAGCAGCCCCCGGAACCAGGCTTCCTCCGCGAGCGCCAGAACCGACTGCCCGGCGATGACGAGCGCGTGCGGGCCGGGTGCTAGGGGCGGCAGCATGCGCGGCAGGGAGCCGAAGGCGAGGGCGAGCGTTCCCAGCGCCGCCCCTGCGGACAGGATCGCGACGACGGCCGCGCCGATCCCCGGGAGCGCCCGCCTCCCGGAGAGCCGGGCCGCAAGGAACGCGCGGGCGGGGTTCGAGAACCGGGAGGTGAGCGCCACGAGGAGGAGCAGCCCGACCCCGCACAGTGCCCGGAACCCGGCGTCGGCAGCCGCCGGGTCGAGATCGGGCGGGGTGGTCCACGCGAAGATCGGACCGTAGAGGGTCGAGGAGATCCACTTCTCCACGAGGAGCATCAAGAGGAAGGGGGTCAGGCTCCCCAGGCGCAGGCCCGGGCCGGGGGCGGCTCCGATCTGGCGCTCGCGCACCGCGACCAGGACGAGGAAGACGACGCACGCGAACAGCAGGCTTCCGATCGCGGGGTTGAGGAACGGCGAGCGCGGCGTCAGGTCGTGGAACTGCCGGAGCAGGCCCGCGGTGAACAGGACCATGGCGAGCAGGAGCCACGCGAGCGCGCGGGGGACCCTCAACGACGGCGCTCGCCGCGCCCCACGAGCACGTCGATGCCGCGCGCGTCCGCGAACCCCCGTGCCATGCGGGGCGTGTTGAAGGCGGCGGCAGCACGCCCCCTCCGGTCGACGAGGATCACGCCTCCGTAGCCGCGGATCCGCGCGAGGCTCGCCACCGCCGTCCGCCCCGCCCCCTCGGGGGTGCGCCCGGCGACGAGCGCATCGACGGCCGTCTTCGCGAGCACGACGCGCAGGATCGACTCGCCCCAGCCCGTGCACGACGCGGCGCCCCCGCGGTCGTCCGCGTAGGTCCCCGCGCCGACGACCGGCGTGTCGCCGACGCGCCCGGGCGCCTTGTCCTGCGTGCCCCCTGTCGACGTCGCCGCGGCCACGCGGCCCTTCCGGTCGCGCGCCACGGCACCGACGGTCCCGTGGGGCCGCGCGGCGGAGGAGAACTCCCGGGTCACGAGG
>Ga0210379_10000798_pt1 | contig 10720 bp, 9 predicted proteins | sample PLMedo_2_FD_155468 | JGI IMG/M metagenome (GOLD analysis project Ga0210379, IMG submission 155468) | Groundwater sediment microbial communities from an aquifer in East River, Colorado, USA - PLM4_32_coex redo | ecosystem: Environmental > Terrestrial > Soil > Riparian zone | place: USA: East... | reverse complement strand
CCAGCACCGCGAGCGTGGGGTCGAGGCCGTCCACCACCTCCTTCATCACCAGCGGCACGGTGACGTTGGCGAGCTTCGCGGCGATCAGCAGCGCAAGCGCTGCGGCCACGCGCCAGCGGTACTCCAGGACGTAGGGCACGAGCGTGCCGAGCACGCGCCATTCGTTGCCGCGCAGGGACTGCGTCGGCGCCGCGCTGTGGTGACCTTGGGTGGCCATAAGAGGGACCGATTCTAACTGCCGCGCGACTGCGCAATTCCGGATTGCAGGGGATTTCAGCGGGCGAGCGTGGCGAAGGCACGCTGCATGGCGTGGATCTGCCCGAGATAGGAGCCGACGTTCTGGTTTCCGCAGCGCTGGTTCGAGGACAGGCTGAATCCGCGCCTGGCGAAGGCCTCGCCCGCCGCCACGCCGCACAAGTGCATGATCGCGGCGAGGTCCTGCTTCTGGCGCAGGCTGGCGTCCTCCTGCTTCAATTGTCGCAAGGTCCTCGACACGCTGATGTCGAGGAATGCGGAAGTCATCTCCGCCGCATGGCTGGGCACAACCCTGAAGTAGATCCAGTTGAACCAGCACGAGCGCCAGTCGTACCACGGGCCGTCTTCTGCGACTTCGTTGTCATGGATGCAATAGCGCCTCGCTTGCTGGTAGGTGCCGTTGGTAATCTGGTACATGCCCGCGGCGCTGGAGGCTGGCCGGTAGACGTCGAACGGATCCTCGGTCAGACGCCAGCGCCAGCGCGTGCGCGCCACGGGATTGCCCGAGCCCTCTACCTGCGCGAGCGCGGCGAGGAAGTCGGGCGTGATGGTTGCGGTCGCGTGGCTGCGGAACATCGGCTCGTAGCTGCGCCAGGTTTCGGCGGGGGTCTTGTCGAGCGCGCCGCTCACGGGAGAAAAAAGTTCGGTCGGCTTGCGTGCGACCTGGACCAGCGCGTTCGCGGCGAGCCAGAGAAAGACGCACACCGCGACGCCCAGCGCGAACAGCAGTGCGGGCGGGGCGCTGCGCAGCCTGCGCCATGCCCTTTTCGCGAGACGCCGGCGCGACATCAGCCGCACAATCAGCAATCATAAGCCAACGGGTCCAGCGTCGGCAGAGGCGGCATCGTGGACCTAATCGCTGTCGGAAAGGTGCTTGACCCCAAGGCCGTGGGCACTTAACATTCAAACGTTCGTTTGAATCCGGAAATGCCATGACCTTGCGCACCGTCAAGCCCCAGACCGAAACCCAGACCCGCATCCTCGACGCCGCCGAGGAGCTGTTCATGCAGCACGGCTTCGAGGGCGCATCGATGCGCATGCTGACCGCCAAGGCCGGCGTCAATCTCGCCGCCGTGAATTACCACTTTGGCTCGAAGGACGCGCTCATCGAGGCCGTGTTCCGCCGGCGCCTGGACGCGATGAACACCGGTCGCATCGCCGAGCTCGACCGGCTGGAAAAGGAGGCCGCCGGCAAGGCGCTCACGCCGGACGCAATCATCCGCGCCTTCATCGGTGCGAGCCTGCGCATGATCGAGGACACGCGCGGCGGCGGGCGCAATTTCACCCGGCTGCTCGGCCGCGCCTATACCGAGCCTGCCAAGCCGATCCGCGCGCTGATCGGCCAGATGTACGCCCCGGCCATGGAGCGCTTCAAGGCGGCGTTCTCCCGGGCGCTGCCCGAACTGCCCAGGGACGAGCTGGTGTGGCGCATGCACTTCATGTTCGGCACGCTCGCGTACACGCTCGCCGCCACCGACACGGTGCAGCTCATCGCCGGCGCCAAGCCCGAGGACCGCTACGACTCGCAGGTACTGCAGGACCGGCTGACCGCATTCATGAGCGCGGGGCTGCTCGCCCCGCTCGCGGGTTCGATCCACGTGAAGAAAGCCGCCTGAGGCGGCTGCCAGAGGGGATTCGCCATGCTCACCTTCGCCATCGGGACGCTCGCCGTCCTCGTGCTGCTCGCCTTTTTCCGCGCGCCGGTGTTCGTCTGGACCGCCGCAATCGGCGTGATGGGCGCCACCTGGGCCACAGTCCTCGGCTTCGGCGCGGTCCTCAACACCTCGCTCGCCGCGGCGTTCGTCGCGCTCGCTGCGGCGGCCAACCTGCCCGCGCTGCGCCGGAAACTGTTCAGCGACCTGCTGCTCGCGATCTACCGCCGCATCCTCCCCGACATGTCACAGACCGAGAAGGAGGCGATCGACGCGGGCACCGTGTGGTGGGACGCGGATCTGTTCTCCGGCCGCCCGGACTGGGAGCGGCTGCTCGCCACGCCGGCGCCGCGCCTCTCGGCCGAGGAGCAGGCGTTCGTCGACGGGCCGGTGGAGGAAGCCTGCGCCATGGCGAATGACTGGGAAGTCACGCACGAGCGTTACGACCTGCCGCCGCAACTTTGGCAGTTCCTCAAGGACAAGGGCTTCTTCGGCATGATCATCCCGAAGAAGTACGGCGGCTTGGGCTTCTCGGCGCTCGCGCACTCCGAGGTGGTGACCAAGCTCTCCTCGAGGTGCAACGCGCTGGCCGTGACCGTCATGGTGCCCAATTCGCTGGGGCCGGCCGAGCTTCTACTGCACTACGGGACCGACGAGCAGAAGAACCACTACCTGCCGCGCCTGGCGAAGGGCCAGGAGATTCCCTGTTTCGCGCTCACCAACCCGGAAGCAGGCTCGGATGCCGCCTCGATCCCCGATTTCGGCGTGGTGTGCCGTGGGACCTGGCAGGGCAAGGAAACGCTCGGCATGCGCCTCACCTGGGACAAGCGCTACATCACACTCGGTCCGGTGGCCACGCTGCTCGGGCTCGCGTTCCGCCTCTACGATCCCGAGCGCCTGCTCGGCGGCAAGGAAGACCTCGGCATCACCTGCGCGCTGATCCCGACCGCAACGCCGGGCGTGAACATCGGGCGGCGCCATCTGCCGCTGAACGGCGCGTTCCAGAACGGGCCCAACTCCGGCAAGGACGTGTTCGTGCCGATCGAGTGGATCATCGGAGGGCGCGAATATGCAGGCAAGGGCTGGATGATGCTGATGAACTGCCTCGCGGCGGGACGCTCGATTTCGCTGCCGGCCTCCTCGGTGGGCGGCGCCAAGGCGCTTGCCCGCGTGACCGGCGCCTACGCGCGCGTGCGCAGCCAGTTCAAGACGCCGATCGGCAAGCTCGAAGGCGTCGAAGAGGCACTCGGCCGCATCGCCGCGAACGCCTACCTGATGGAAGCCACGCGCGTGATGACCGCGGGCGCCGTGGACCTCGGCGAGAAGCCCTCGGTGATCTCAGCGATCGCCAAGTACCACATGACCGAGCGGGCACGCGCCTGCGTGAACGACGCCATGGACATCCACGGCGGCAAGGGCATCTGCCTCGGCCCCAACAACTGGGTCGGCCGCGGCTACCAGGTGCTGCCCGTCGGCATCACCGTCGAAGGGGCGAACATCCTCACGCGCACGCTCATCATCTTCGGCCAGGGCGCAATCCGCTGCCATCCGTACGTGCTGCGCGAGATGCGCGCCGCCAAGGAACTGAAGGGCGAAGACGCCTCGCGCGAGTTCGACGACGCGCTCACCTCGCACATCGGCCATACGCTGTCCAACGCCGTGCGCGCGGTGGTGCACGGCCTGACGCGCTCGGTGTTCGCCACCGCCCCGCTCGGTGCGGCACCCGAGACGCGCCACTACTACCGCCACGTGACGCGGCTCTCGGCCGCGTTCGCCTTCCTCGCCGACGTTTCGATGCTGGCGATGGGCGGCGCGCTGAAGAGGAAGGAAAAGATCTCCGGGCGCCTGGGTGACGTGCTCTCGATGATGTACCTGGTGTCGGCGACGCTCAAGCATTACGAAGACCAGGGGCGCCTCAAGGCCGACCTGCCTATGGTGCGCTGGGCGGTGCGCGATGCGCTGTACTCCGCCCAGCAGGCGATCGACCAGGTGCTGTCCAATTTCCCGGTCAAGGCACTGGCCACGCTGCTGCGCTGGACCATCTTCCCGCTCGGCATGCCGTTCCGGCCGCCGCTCGACTCGCGCAACCACGAGTGCGCGAGGCTCGCGCTCGAGCCGGGCGCCGCGCGTGACCGCCTGACCGCGGGCATCTACCTGCCCAAGGGCGAGGCGGATGCGACCGGGGTGCTGGAGACGGCGTTGCTTGCCACGGTCGCGTGCGAGCCGATCGAGAAGAAGTTCCGCGAGGCGGTGAAGAGCGGCGCGCTCGCGCCGCGCTCTGGCGTCGACACGGCGCAGCTGGCGCGCGACACGGGCGTGATCAGCGCCGAGGAATACGCGCAATGGCAGAGGAAGGAAACATTGCGCAAGCGCGTCATCCTGGTGGACGACTTCCCGCAGGACTTCGGCCGCGCCGAGATCATGGAAAAACTCGGCGACGCGCGGACGGTACACGCAAAGGCAGCATGACATGAATCCCGTTTACGTCATCGACGGCGCCCGCACGCCGTTCCTGAAATCCAAGAACCGCCCCGGCCCGTTCGCGGCTAGCGACCTCGCGGTGCAAGCTGGGCGTACCCTGCTCTCGCGGCAGAAGTTCGCACCGCAGGAGCTCGACGAGGTGATCCTGGGCTGCGCCGCGCCCTCGGTGGACGAGGTGAACATCGGCCGCGTGGCCGCGCTGCGCCTGGGCTGCGGCGAGAAGGTGCCGGGCTGGACGGTGATGCGCAATTGCGCCTCAGGCATGCAGGCGCTCGACTCCGGCGCCAGCAATATCCTCGCCGGCCGCTCGCAGCTGGTGCTCGCCGGCGGCGTGGACGCGCTCTCGCGCGCGCCCCTGCTCTACAACGACGCCGCGGTGAACTGGTTCTCCGACATGGCCGCGGCGCGCAGCGCCGGCCGGCGCGCGGCGCTCTTCGCGCGCCTGCCATTCAAGGCGCTGCTCGCGCCCGTGATCGGCATCATGAAGGGTCTCACCGACCCGATGGTCGGGCTGCTCATGGGCCAGACCGCGGAGAACCTCGCGTACCGCTTCGGCATCACGCGCGAACAGATGGACGCCTACTCGGTGCGCAGCCACCAGCGCGTGGCGCGCGCTCAGGACGAGGGTCCGCTCAAGGCGGGCGCCGGCGAAGTCGAGGCGCTGTACGACGCCAGGGGCAATACCTACGCGCTGGACGACGGCGTGCGGCGCGATGCCTCGATGGACAGCCTCGCCAAGCTCAAGCCCTTCTTCGACCGCAAGTACGGCAACGTTACGCCGGGCAACAGCTCGCAGATCACCGACGGCGCCGCCTGGCTGATCCTCGCCTCCGAGGAAGCGGTGCGGCGCCACGGCCTGTCGCCCATCGGCCGCATCGTGGATGCGCAATGGGCGGGACTCGACCCGGCGCAGATGGGCCTCGGGCCCGTGCATGCGGCCACGCCGATCCTCAAGCGCCACGGCCTCGGCGTGAACGACCTGGATTACTGGGAGATCAACGAGGCTTTCGCGGCGCAGGTGCTGGGCTGCCTCGCCGCATGGCAGGACGAAGTGTACTGCCGCGAGCAGCTGGGCCTGGAGCGCGCCTTCGGCGAACTGGACCAGGACAAGCTCAACGTGGATGGCGGCGCGGTGGCGCTCGGCCACCCCGTCGGCGCATCGGGCGCGCGCATCGTGCTGCACATGCTGCAGCTGCTCAAGCGCCGGAACGCAAAGCGCGGCATCGCCTCGATCTGCATCGGCGGCGGGCTGGGCGGCGCGATGCTGCTGGAGGCCGCCTGACCATGGACCGCGCGCAGACCGCAACGCTCGCCAAGCACTGGCGCTGGGAGCTGGACCGCCAGCGCCTCGCCTGGCTCACCTTCGACAAGCAGGGCGAATCCGCCAACACCTTCTCGCGCGAGGCGCTGGAGGAGCTCGGCGCCGCGCTCGACGCCATCGCGGCAGTGAAACCCAAGGGCCTCGTCATCCGCTCGGCGAAGGACAACTTCATCGCCGGCGCGGACATCAAGGAATTCACGCGCCTTGCCAGCGCGCAGGAGGCGCTCGCCTTCAACCGGCTCGGGTGGGATACCGTGCAGAAGCTGCGCGACCTGCCCTTCCCCACCACCGCCATGGTGAACGGTTTTTGCATGGGCGGCGGCCTCGAGCTCGCGCTCGGCTGCACCTATCGTGTGGCGCTCGACGATCCCAAGACGCGCTTCGCCTTCCCCGAGGTGATGCTCGGCATCTGGCCGTCCTGGCACGGCCTGCAGTGGCTGCCCAAGCTCGTCGGCCCGTCGGCGGCGCTCGACATGATCCTCACCGGCCGCGCGGTGGACGCGAGGCGCGCGAAGAAGATCGGCCTCGCGACAGAGGCGGTGCCGCTGCGCGTGCTGGAGAACACGGCGCGCATGGTCACGCTGGAAGCGAAGCCGCCGCGCAAGCTCGGGCTGATGGACCGGCTGCTGCTCGGCGCCGGCCGCAGCTTCGTCGCTGCGCAGGCAAGGAAGCAGGTGGCGAAGCGCGCGCGCCGCGAGCACTACCCGGCGCCATACGCCATCCTGGACGCCTGGGTGAAGTACGACGGCGATCCGTTCGCGGCGCAGAACGACCCGTCCTGCTCCCTCACTGCACTGTTCGAGCACCCGACCACGCGCAACCTGATCCGCATCTTCTTCCTGCAGGAACGCATGAAGGGCCTCGCCAAGGGCGTGGACTTCAAGGCGCAGCACGTGCACGTCATCGGCGCGGGCGTGATGGGCGGCGACATCGCCGCGGTATGCGCCATGCGCGGCATTCGCGTCACGCTGCAGGACACGTCGCCCGAGCGCCTCGCCCCGGCGGTGAAGCGCGCGGCGGAACTGTTCAAGAAGCGCCTCAAGGATCCGCGCCGCGTGCGCGATGCGATGGACCGGCTGATCCCGGACGTGGCCGGCGCCGGCGCGGCGCGCGCCGACGTCGTGATCGAGGCGATCTTCGAAGACCTGGCGGCCAAGCGCGCGCTGTTCGCGAAAGTCGAGGCCGTGGCCAAGCCCGGCGCCGTGCTCGCTACCAACACCTCCAGCCTCAAGCTCGCCGATGTCGCGGCGCAGTTCAGGGACCCGTCGCGCCTGGTCGGCATCCACTTCTTCAACCCGGTGCCGCAACTGCAGCTGGTGGAAGTGGTGTCCGGCGCGATCACCGATTCCACGATGGCGCAGAAGGCCGCCGCCTTCGTGCGCCAGATCGACAAGCTGCCGCTGCCGGTGAAGGATTCGCCCGGGTTCCTCGTCAACCGCGTGCTGGGGCCTTACATGCAGAACGCCTTCCGCCTGCTCGACGAGGGAGCCAAGCCCGAGACCATCGACGCGGCGATGGAGGAGTTCGGCATGCCGATGGGGCCGATCGAGCTCGCCGACACGGTGGGCCTGGACATCTGCCTCGCCGCGGGCAAGGCGCTCGCGAAGAAGGGCGCGCGCGGGGAGCCCGACGCGCCGCAGGTGCTCCTCAACAAGGTGGCGCTAGGTCAACTGGGCAAGAAGACTGGCCAGGGCATCTACCGCTACGAGAACGGCAAGCCGGTGAAAGGCCAGCCCGACGCATGGACGCCGCAGACGGTGGAAGCGCTGGTCGAGCCCTACCTCAACGAGGCGCAGGCTGTGCTCGCCGAGGGCATCGTCGCCGACGCCGAGCTGATCGACGCCGGCCTCATCTTCGGCACCGGTTTCGCGCCGTTCCGCGGCGGGCCGCTGCATTACCTCGAGACGCGCAAGTAAGGTGGGCCGCGCTTCTCACCAGCCCCCGGGCCTGAAGCTGCCCAAGGGCAAGATCCCCGCTCTGCGCGTCGTGCCGATGCCGGCCGACGCGAACCACAACGGCGACATCTTCGGCGGCTGGATCATGGCGCAGGTGGACGTCGCCGGCGGCACGGTCGCCGGCCGAGTGGCGCGCGGCCGCGTGGCCACCGTGTCGGTCAACTCCTTCCTGTTCAAGCAGCCGGTGCAGATCGGCGACATCCTCTCGCTCTACGCCGACGTGGTGCGCATCGGCAACACCTCGATCACCGTCAACGTCGAGGTGTACGCGGAGCGCGGCCGCGCCGAGGCCAGGGTCGTCAAGGTCACCGAGGCGACCCTCACTTACGTCGCCATCGACGCGAACGGCCGCCCGCGTCCCGTCCCGAAGTGAGCGTCCGGCCGGTCGAATTCGCCGCGCGCGACGGATTCAAGCTCGGCGGCACAATGTATCGCCCTGCACAGTCCAACGGCCGCGCAGTGCTGGTGAACGGCGCGGTGGGCGTGCGCCAGCAGTTCTACTCCGCGTTCGCCGCCTTCCTCGAGGAACGCGGCTTCATGGTGCTCACCTACGATTACCGCGGCATTGCCGCTTCGCGCCATGGACACGTGCGCGACCTGCCGGCGCGCATCCGCGACTGGGCGCAGCTCGACGCGCCTGCCGCGCTCGACGAGCTCGCGCGCGCCGCACCCGGCGCGCGGCTGCTCGCGGTGTGCCACAGCTTCGGCGGCAACGGCTTGGGCCTGGTGCCGGGCAACGAGCGCTACGCGGGCGCGCTGTTCGTCGGCGTGCAGAGCGGCTACTGGCGGCACTGGCGCGGCCTGGGACGCGTGGGCATGTGGTTCCTGACGCACGTGATGCTGCCGTCGATGTCCCGGCTCCTCGGTTATGTGCCGGCCGCGGTATTCGGCCAGGGCGAGGATCTGCCCGCGGGCGTGGCGGCCGAGTGGGCGGCCTGGTGCCGCGACCCGCGCTATGCCGCAGGTGCAGTCGGCGCGCAGGGCTACGCGAGCTTCAAGGCGCCGATCCGCAGCTACTGGGTCGCTGATGACAGCTATGCGCCGCGCGCCGCGGCGGAAGCGATACTTAGAGAGTACTTATCGGCACCCAGCGAGTTGGTGGCCGTCGACCCGGCGAGCCACGGCGGCGGAAGGATCGGGCACTTCGGCTTTTTCCGCGAGCGCTTCCGCGCCAGCCTGTGGCGCGAGGCGGCGGACTGGCTCGAACGGCAGCAGGGGCCCTAACCCAACCCCGGGAACAGCTGTCTCAGCCCCACCGCCATGGTCTGCACCGCCATGGCGGCGAGTAGCAGGCCGAGAATCCTCGTCGCGATGTTAAGCCCCGTGGTGCCCATGCGCGCAGCGATGCGGTGCGCCGCACGCATTGTGAGCCAGGACACCAGGCACACCACCGCGATGCACAACACGATCACCAGTTGGTGCACCAGTCCGCCGCCTCCAGCCGCGATGATCGAGGTGCTGATCGCGCCCGGGCCGGCGAGCAGCGGGATTGCCAGCGGCACCACGCCCTGCTGCTCGCCCTGCTCCAACTCCCTCGCCTCCGCCTGCGACTGGCGCACGCCGCCCGCCTGCGCGTTGAGCATCGCGAGCGCCATCAGCAGCAGCACCAACCCACCGCCGACACGGAACGCAGGCAGGCTCGCGCCGATGACCAGGAGCAGCTTCTCGCCGATGAACACGGACACCGCTAGCACCACGAACACCGTGAACGCGACGATTTCGGCTTGCCGCTTGCGCTCGGCGTCGCTGCGCGAGGCGGTAAGGGTGAGGAAGAACGGAACCGCGAGGAAGGGATCGACGACTGCGGTGAGCGTGACGACGAAGCGCAGGTACTCGCTCAGGCTGCTCACTTTTTCGCTGCTGCCGTAGCCGCCCGGCGGTCCTCGTTGACCCTGGCGAACGCGGGCCGCTCCCCCAGCATCTTGAGGTAGGGCTTCATCGGCGGGATGTCCTCGAGGAAGTCGCGCCCGAAGGCGGACTTCGTCACCAGCGTCACCAGCGGCAGGTGCACGAACGCCGCGCAGTCGGCAAGGGTCAACTCCTTGCCGGCGATGAACGGATCGAACTTCACGATCGACTTCAGCGCGCGCACGCCCTTGGCGAGGTCCTTCTCCACGCGTTGCCGCGTCTCGTCCGAAACTGGCTTGCCCCCGCCCAGGCTGCCGTACATCCGCCGCGCCACGAGCTCCAGGTGCAACTCGATGAACGTGACGAGCTCACGCACGCGCGCGCGCCCGAGCGGGTCCCTCGGCAGCAGCGGCTTCTGCGGGTACGCCTCTTCCAGGTACTCCAGGATCACGGCCGACTCGCGCAGCCGCGTGCCGTCCACCTCGAGGTAGGGCACCTTGCCCATCGGGCTCTTGGCCAGGTAGGTCTCGTCCTGCGAAGGCTTCACGTTCTCGTCTTCCTCAAACGGGATGCCCTTCTCGAGGAGCGCGATGCGCACCTTGTTGTGGTAATTGCTGACGCGGAAACCGCACAGCCTGATCATCGCTTGTCTCCCTGGTGCTTGGCGTAGAGCTTCTGCATGCCGCCGATCCAGCGGTCGTAGTCGGCGGTCTTGTTGCGCATGTAGTCGAGCACCGTGGGATGCGGCAGGACGAGGAAGCGCTCCTCGCGCATTACTTTCACGACCTCGCCGGCCACCTGCTCCGCGGTAAGCGCGCCGTCCACGCCCGCCGAGCCGCCGTCGCCCTTGTACATGCCGGTGATCACCGCCTGCGGGCACAGGCACGAGACGCGCAGGCCGCGCCGCCCGTAGGCGATGGCGAGCCACTCCGCGAAGGCCACCGCGCCGTGCTTGGTGACGCCGTAGGTGGCGGACTCGACGATGTTGAGCAGTCCCGCGGCCGAAGCGGTGATGAGGAAATAGCCGCCGCCGCGCGCCACCATCTTTTCCACCACCGCGCGCGCCGCCCAGACGTGCGCCATGACGTGGATCTTCCAGTTGCGCTCCCAGTCCGCGTCGCTCGCCTCCAGCCCGCCGCGCTGCACGATGCCGGCATTGGAGAAGTAGACGTCGATGCGGCCGTACTCCTCCTCGGCCTGCGCGACCA
>Ga0210379_10000797_pt1 | contig 10736 bp, 4 predicted proteins | sample PLMedo_2_FD_155468 | JGI IMG/M metagenome (GOLD analysis project Ga0210379, IMG submission 155468) | Groundwater sediment microbial communities from an aquifer in East River, Colorado, USA - PLM4_32_coex redo | ecosystem: Environmental > Terrestrial > Soil > Riparian zone | place: USA: East... | reverse complement strand
AGCTGCTCCAGCTGCTCCGGCGCCACTCGCTGGACGGCGGTGCGCTCGTCGATCAACCCCTCGTCCACCATGTCCACCGCGATGCGCACCGCGGCGTGCCCGGTCCGCTTCCCTCCCCGCGTCTGCAACATCCACAGGCGCCCCGACTCGATCGTGAACTCGATGTCCTGCATGTCGCGGTAGTGGTGTTCCAGACGCTCGTAGACTTCGACCAGTTGGCCATACAGCGCCGGCATGCGGGCCTCGAGGCTCTCCGCCGTGCCGTTGATCGCCATCGGCGTGCGGATACCCGCGACCACATCCTCCCCCTGCGCGTTGACGAGATACTCGCCGAAGAAGCGTCTGGCCCCGGTGGACGGATCGCGCGTAAACGCGACGCCGGTCGCGCAGTCGTCACCCATGTTGCCGAACACCATCGCCTGGACGGTGACCGCCGTGCCCCAGTGGTCGGGGTAGTCGTGCATGGCGCGGTAGGACACGGCGCGGGGGGAATTCCAGGAACGAAACACGGCGGCAATCGCGCCCCAGAGCTGCTGGTGGGGATCCTGCGGGAAGTCGGTGCCGGTGGCGGCGCGTACGATCTCGCGCTGCTCGCGCACCAGTTCCTCCATCACGTCGGCGCGCAGCTCGTGATCCGCGCCCACGCCGGCCGCGGCGCGGCGCGCTGCCAGCGCGTGCTCGAATCGCTCGGAGGGGACGCCGAGGACCACGTCGCCGTACATCTGGATGAGACGGCGATAACTGTCGAACGCGAAACGGGGGTTGCGCGTGCGCTCCCCGAGGCCGCGCACCGTCGCGTCGTTGAGGCCGAGGTTCAAGACCGTGTCCATCATCCCGGGCATCGACGCGCGCGAGCCGGAGCGCACCGAGACCAGGAGCGGGTTCGACGGGTCACCGAAGCGCCGGCCCGTTTCCACCTCGAGGCGGTGGAGGTGCTCGGCCACTTCCTCGCCCAGACCCTCCGGATACCCGCCGGCGCGCGTCATGAAGTAGGTGCACACCTCGGTGGTGATGGTGAAACCGGGAGGAACCGGGATACCGAGGTTGGCCATCTCCGCGACGTTGGCGCCCTTGCCGCCGAGGAGGTCGCGCATCGCCGCCCCACCTTCCGCGCGCGGCGCGCCAAAATGGTAGACGTGCTGGACGGAGGGCTTGCGCGCGCGTGTCATCGCTACCCCGACGCGTTCTCGGTGTCGATCTGGGCCCGCTGCAGCCGGCCGCTGTAGTCGACGTAGACCGACTTCCACTCGGTGAAGATGTCGAGCACGGTGTGCGACGCCTCGCGATGGCCGTTGCCGGTGTCCTTGACGCCGCCGAACGGCAGCTGCACCTCGGCGCCGATGGTCGGGCCGTTCACGTAGGTGATGCCCGCCTCGATGTCGCGAATGGCGCGAAACGCGTGGTTCACGTCGCGGGTGTAGATCGAGCTCGAGAGACCGTAATCGGTGTCGTTGAGGGTCGCAATGGCGTCGTCCAGATCCCGCGCCTCCAGGACCGCGAGCACGGGCCCGAAGATCTCCTCGCGCGCGATGCGCATCGAACGCGTTACCCCGTCGAAGATGGTGGGGGTGTAGAACCAGCCCTTCTCGCAGGCCCCGCGGGCGTAGATCTCGCCGCCGTGCACGAGCCGGGCGCCGTCCTCCCGCTTCCCGATCTCGACGTAGCGGTGGACGCTTTCGCGCTGGGACGCGCTCACCATCGGCCCCACCTGGACCGACTCGTCGAGGCCATTGCCGAGCTTCAACGTCTTGACGCGCTCGACCAGCATTTCCAGGAAGCGTGGTTTGATCGAACGATGGAGAATGAGGCGGCTGGTAGCCGTGCACCGCTGTCCGGCGGTGCCGAAGGCCCCCCACAGCACGCCCTCGAGCGCGAGGTCGAGGTCCGCATCCTCCATCACGATCTGCGCGTTCTTTCCTCCGAGCTCGAGCGAAAGACGCTTCAGGGACTTGCCGCACACCTGCGCGAGGTGGCGGCCCACTTCCGACGAGCCGGTGAACGAGATCACGCGGACGTCGGGATGGTCGATCAGCCGGGCGCCGACGTTGCGCCCGTCTCCCGTCACCACGTTGACGACTCCCGGTGGAATGCCGGCTTCTTCGCACGCCTTCACCAGGTTGATCACCGACAGCGGCGTGTCGCTCGCCGGCTTGAGAATGGCGGTATTGCCGCACACCAGCGCCGGGAAGAGCTTCCAGGTGGGAATCGCCATGGGAAAATTCCACGGCGTGATCAGGCCGCACACGCCGATGGGATGGCGCTCGGACCAGCCCGCCTTGCTGGGAAGTTCACACGGGACGGAGTCCCCGAACAGGCGCCGCCCTTCCCCTCCCGCCAGAAAGGCGGTGTCGATTCCCTCCTGCACGTCGCCCCGCGTCTCCGAGAGGGTCTTGCCCATCTCGCGCGTCATGTCGCGCGCGAAGGCCTCCTTGTGCGCGGTCAGGATCGCGCCGACTTTGAACAGGTACTCGGCCCGCTTCGGGGCCGGGACCAGGCGCCAGGACGCGTACGCGCGTTTTGCCGCCGCCACCGCGTCGTCCACGTCTTCCGCGGACGACGCCTGGAACGTACACACCACTTCGTCGCGATCGGCCGGGTTTCGATTCTCGTCGGCGCGCTTCGTGCGCGCGCGAACCCACTTGCCGTCGATGTAGTTCAGCATCTCTTGCATTGCGCTGTTTCCTTTCGCCACGGATGCGAGGAGCGTGCGGGGGCGCCGGCGACGGTGGCACACGGGCGGGACGGCGCGTCCGGTCGGGTCGCAGCGACTCTAGCAAAACCGCCTTTCGGGCGTCAATTCCGGGTCTGGAACGCAAACGGGGCCACGACCGATGGTCGCGGCCCCGGAGCAATCTGGCCGGTGGCGCACCCGGAGGGCGCGCTCGCGCTCAACGAATGATCGTTATGCGCCCGTAGACCGAGTCGCCACTCGACGCTTCCAGGCGATAGACGTAGACACCGGACGCCACCGGCTCTTCGTATCCGTTCCTTGTGTCCCACTCGACGTTGCCGGCTCCCCCCTGGTTCGTGTGCCACCACACCAGGTCGCCGGCCACGGTGTAGACCTGAATCGTGCAGTCCGACGGCACGTTTACGAAACGAATGAACTCGTCCGGATAGTTGTGGTAGTTGTCGGCGGTCAACCGGCTCGACCCCGACCGAAACGGGTTGGGCACCGCGTACACGTTGTAGAGATCGTTCTGGGGGTTCGATTTCATCAGCACCTCTACCAGCTCTTCTCCGCACGGGTACGGCGTGCCCTGGGCCACCGGGCAATTGTCGACTTTGACCAGGCCTTGCTGGCCGGAGGTCGGCGTGTAGCCGCGGTCGAAACTGGTCACCGCATAATAGTAGGTGAAGCCGTTGACCGCATTGCAGTCGAACCAGAACAGCTGGTCGCTCTCGAGCGGCAGGTCGATGCGCGTCCCGAGGCACTCGATCGTGCCGTACCGAGAAAACCAGGGCTGGCCCTGGCGGAGGACCGGCACGATGTCATAGAAATAGACCGAGTCGGCCACACTGCCCCCCGTCCCCTGGCCTTTGAACGCCTCCTCCTTGGACACCTCGCCGATGACCTCGAGATCGCTCCCGTCGCTCTCGATTCCGCGCCAGACGTGGTACCCCTCGAAGTCCTCGAGCCCCAGGATGAACCCGCCCTGGGCGTCGACGCGGCCGGCGGAAAATCGAATCTGCACGCCGAAGTCAACGGGGGTCAGCGTCCGCTGATCCTTGAATATGAGCGGGATCCATGTGTTCGGCACGTAGGAAGGCTTCAGCAAGAGCCGGTCGCTGTAGTACTCCTCGCGACGGATGGCGAAACTGATGGTGATGGCATCCTGCCCGACGGTCCCGCCGACGATCGCCCGGAAGTCCACGGTACGGTCGATGTCGCCCGAGTACGCGCCGCGCGCTCCCGGCACGCTCGACTCGCTGGCGGACGATTCCCGCAACCAGCCGGTGGTGTCCGGTTGGTTGACGAAAGCCGAACAACTGTCGGGGCTCTCCCGCCACTTGATGAAGTTGACGAAGTGCTTCTGCCCCGCGTCGTAGACGCTGTGCACCCTGACATCGGTCGGCGCCTGGAGAGTCAAACTGGTCGGGGCGCTGGCGCGCGCGCCGGATGCAAAACTGGCGAGGAGCGCGGCGATCACCGCCACGCCCTTTCGGGAACCCGGTGAGTTCAAACAAGTCCCTCCTGGATCACAATCGTCGCATCCGCGGCGCGCCTCACGGCGAGGTCGACGCCGTCGCCGACCCGGGCCCCCGCGGCAGCTGCCATTCGTCGAAGAAGATGTGCTCGAGCGCCGGCTTGACCTGCTCCGGCTTGAAATACACCGGCGGGAACCCGAACACGACGCTGCGCGCGCCGATCGCCCCGGGCACATCCGCGACCTTGTCCGCAAACGCACTGGTCCAGAAAGCCACCGGCTCGTTGTACGTCGGTTCCAGGGTGTCGCGTGAAATCAGCCCGTAGATGGGCTGGAAGCAATCCCGCGGGGTGGCGGGAACGAACGAGCAGGCCTTCCCGTTGCGGAAGTACGCGGGGTTGTATACCTCCGCGTCGAGCCCCTTCTCCGACGGCTGGTACGCCTTGCCCGTCTCGGTGATTTCGTCCCGCAGCTCGAGGGGCCCGAAGTCCAGGAAGGCCGGGTCGAGTGGATTGGCGCCGCGCATGGTGTCGTCCCGCAGCGAGTTGGAATCGGCCCGGCGATAGGCCTGCACGGAGCAGTAGTAAAGCGGCGTCTGCTGGCGGTAGCGACGCCGGGTGAAGGTCATGTACCCGTAGTCGATCACGTCCACGCACAGCTCCTTGTACGCGAACGCAATCTCGCCCATGGGGTTGTCGACGTCCGGTCCGGTTCCGGTCTGGGCGTTGTCGCCCTCCATCTCGTATTTCACGATCAGCGGGTGACGCGCGCCGGAGATGAAGCCACGGTTCTCGACAAGTTGCACCGGATGCTGACCTGCAAGCATGATGTGCACGCCGGCCGCCATCGCAAGCGCGAGGTAGTTCGGCTGCACCTTGCCGCTCACGCCGCCGCCGGTGGATGTCGTCCGCTGCGTTCGATATTGAATATACAGGTAGAGCAGGGGAAAATTGTTCTGCTGGCCAACGTCGCCGTAGACGCTCCAGATGATCGCCTTGTACTGGGCCAGCAACGCCAGCGGCACTTCACCCGCGGTGGACAGTTGAACCATGTCGCTCGCCCGGTCGAAGCCGTCGACGTTCGACACCATGTCCGCCCAGAACGCGTCGTGCTCCTCGTCGCTGGGCAATACTCCCCGCCCCTGGAAGTTGCTGAACCCCGGAAACGCCCCAGGTATTTCGTCCGGCTTGAAGTCATCGACGATCAGCACGTCTCGCTCCAGAGTGAACTGGATCGCGTTGACCTTGATCTCGACGCGCGAGCAGAAGCCGGAATTGTCGACCGCGTCGATCGTCAAGGTGTGGGTTCCGAAAAAGAACGTTCGCGGAGTCGTCGTGGCCACGGTCTGGACGAAGGGAGTGAAATCGACCTCCCACTGATCGGGGTCGGTCAGGTCCGCGATGTCCCACCCGTAACGATACCCTGAAACGAGACCGCCGTACGACTCGGCGTCCGCTGAAAAAGTAAAAGACAGCGGGATTCCGGCGGGAACATCGAGAATCGTGAGCGGCGTGTTGCACGAGGTCGTGGCCACCACTCCCATGTAGATGTTCGCCACCGTGAGCAGCGGCCCCGTGATGCGCGTATTCACGCGCAGCCGCCGCACGTTGGTCGCCTCGTCGAGCACCGGGGTCACCGCGCCCGCCTCGTCCTTGGCGCGCATGGCGAAGATGTAGGTGCCGAATTCCTGCGCCGGCGACGTCCAAGACTTACCGCTGTCGTTGTCGGCGCGATAGTAGACCCACGGGTACCATTCCTTCTGGGACGCCGGAGAGCCGCTGCGGAGGTACGCCAGCGTCGCGTCGAGGGGTCGCGGAGAGGAGGCGAAGGGAACCGTGCTCACCAGCGCCCACTGGACCGAGTCCGGCTCTTGCGCCACCAGGCGGTCGCTCACGAAGTCCGATGCCCGCCAGCTGAAGGTGATGATCGGCGGGACCTGGGCTGGCGTCGTGTTGCCCCGGATCCCGACCGGGACCAGGATGTTCACCTGCGGAGACAACGTCCGCGACGTGAACGAGCGGTAGGCGGGCCGGGTGGAGCGCAGGCCCTCCTCGTCGACCGCGCGGATGAAGAAGGTGTGCGAGCGTCTGAATTCGCTGTCCTGCTTCGTGGGCGTCGGCTCCGCCAGGCTGTCGGCAGAAAACAGAAACGTCGAATCGTTCGCGATCACCGGGGTCCACGGCTTGCCCACCGTGTCCGCCGGGTTGAACACGCCGGTCACGTTGCTCGTGGCCAGGAACTCGTATCGAAGGATCTCGCCGTCGGGGTCCCATCCCCCCCAGTACAGGTGCACCTTGTACTTCTCCACCGTGCCTTCCGGCGGCGCCGCCGACAACCATACCCGCGGCGGCTGGTTCTCGAGGTGGGTACCCTCGATTCCCGTGCTGGTGCACGCCTGAAACAGCGCCACCACGGCGAAGGCGATCAACCACATGCACAGCCCATGACGCCTCATAGCCATACCCCTTCAGCGTTCAAACTTCAGGTAGAACGTCACGACTCGCGCGGGCGTCCACCTGCCCAGCGACTCGTAGTTGAACGCGTTGATCAAGTTCCTGGTGCCCGGAGATTCACCGGCGGCGCCGCCCGGCGGCACCGCATTCCAGAACACGTACTGCGAAAAGTCTCCCTGTCCCAATTTCGTATCGCGACCGTACAGGACCATCGTGATGGTGTTGTTGAAGTACTCGGGGAGCGCCGCGAAGAGGTCGTCGCCCTGGGGGTCGTCGTACCTGATCAGCAGCTCCATGTAGTCGCTCATCGCGTTGTCCACGGTGCCCGCGAACCACGGCGGCCCGGCGCGGCCCAGCGTCCACGACGTTCCCGTCCCCGACGACGGGGCGTAATCCGTGTATACGAAATAGCGCCACGACCTGATCGCCGACCCTGCGGGGTCCCTGGGATCGTCGTGGCCCGTGGCGCTCACCGTCCATGCGAAGCGTTTGTAGTAGTGACCGTTACTCGTCACCGTGTCGCTTTCCGCGTCGTACGGCCACCCCACACCCTTATAGAAGTGCCACGTCAGCGTGTCCACCGTCGCCACGTCGAGGGGATTGCCCTGCTGGTCGCGCAGCGCCCACGTGTCCAAGGTCGGATCGAAGTTCCCGATGATGTGGAACGAGGGCGCCGTCCCATCGCGTGCCCCGTTTTCGTCGATTCCGGCGGCGAAGAAGTCATATTCCACCGACCCGACGTTGACCGAGTTCGAATCCGTCGCCGAGCCGTCGTCGGAGTCGTGGCGGCCGCTTCGCGGCAGCCAGTTGCTGTCCTCATGGGCCGAGGGGACGCGCTTGGAGTTGCGCACGTACCGGACCTGGAAGTCGATGCAGCTGTCCGGGACGGTGGCCGAACACAGCCAGACATCGCGCTTATCGTCGATGGCGCAGTATTGGTACCACACCCAGCTGCCCATCGGCACCGTGTCCGGGACCCCGTCGGTGAAATTCACGGTCCGGACGATCGCGAGGTTGTTCTTGAAGGACGTATTCTTAACGTTGAATATCCGCGTTTCGGGGTCGAAGTTGACGACCACCTGGGAAACACCGGTGCGGAACTGGCCCGCGTCGATCTGGGACTCCGCGTTGGCGTCGTCGATGCACTTGGCCGCGAATCTGAAGACGCCGGCGGGGAACGCGTCTGCGCCCGTGTTCGGGAAGGTCCGCAGCGTGTCCCCGATGTCGGTCCAGGCGTTGGAGCCCGGGAGGATGACGGTGGCGCTCAACGCGTAGTAGTAATATCCGCCAAGCGAACCGTTGGTCGTCAGCCCGTGGTAGCTGATGGCAAAGGGATGATACATGCCGACGGTATCGGCGGGCGGCGTCCGGTTCGTGTACGGCCGCGCCACGCCGTCGATGTAGTTGACGAATCGTATCCGGGGGAGCTGGCCGATCGTCGCCACGAATTCCACGCCCGCCGGTTCGGGATCGATGACGCCGTTGTCATCGATCGCCGCCACCAGAAAGGCCTGGCGATTCTTGCGCACGCCCACCCCGCCGACGTCTTTGTACGCGGTGAACGAGAACACCGAATCGGTGCGCGTCGTGATGCGCCCGAGCCGATAGTCCCGCAGGCGCGCGGCCGGATTCCACGCGTTCTCCCCCAGGGCGAGCGTGTCCTGGATCGACCAGAGGTAGCGCGCCGTGGTCCCGTCCCGATCGACGCCCCGCCAGTACACGTGCACGAGGTATTCGTACTCGGTGGAATCCGGCGGCGCGTACCACAGCTGGGTGTCCGGCGGCTGGTTGCGGTCCACGAGCGACGGCTGGTTGCGGCGGCAGGACGCCGTCAGCGCGACCAGGCACACGGCGAGCGCAGCGGCTCCCTTGAGGTATCTCGGCATGCGAAGAACGGCTCCTTCGTGCGTAGCGTAAGCTGGCGCGGGGACTCGAGCTGAAGCGGTTGCAATATAAGCGTATGACAATTTGGGTGTCAAACCAAATCTGTGCCTCCGCGCCCCGGCTCCCGTGCAGATAGGGTCGGACGGCATACCCCCCTTCCCACCCCCCTTTCGCCCCAACTCCCCAACACCCAACTCCCCAAGTCCCGGACGGCACTGCTCAAAAAAGAAAGCGGGGGCTCGACCTTGCGATCGAGCCCCCGCCGGACTACGACACCCGTGTGTCGAAGGACTTCTTACTTCAGAAGAACCATCTTCTTCGTCTGCGTGAAGTTGTTCGAAACGAGCTTGTAGAAGTACACACCGCTCGAGACTGACTGGCCCGCGTCGTTGCGACCGTCCCACACCTTCGTGTGGGCACCCGCCGCGAACTGCTCGTTAGCCAGGGTCCGGACCAGCTGGCCCGCCACGTTGTAAACCTTGAGGTTCACAAGACCGCGCTCCTTGACGGAGAACGCGATCGTCGTCTGCGGGTTGAACGGGTTCGGGTAGTTCTGCGAGAGGCTGTTGCTCCCAACCGCACCCGTCCCAGTCGGCTGGTCCGGCGTGTTGCCAAGCCAGAGGATGATGTCGTGCATGTGCTTCGCCCGGTCCAGCGTACCATCGACTTCATCGTCTCGGATGTAGTCGAAGCTGAACCCGGCCAGAATCACGCCCACGCTGACATTGTTGCCGTTGGTCGTGCGATTCGAAATGATGGCGCTGTTGATCGACTCGCCGGGGAAGGGCGTAGTGGGAGCCCCGTAGGTGCCCTCGGTTTGCGAATCGCCGGTCGGCGTCATCACGTCGAAGTCGTTGTACGCTAGGCAACCACCGTACGCAAAGAACGTATCGCCGGCGAAGCACCCGGCCGGGTCGGTGTTGATCTTCGGGTTAATCCCGTACCCCGAGGCATAGTGGTTGGGGCCCGTGAGGGTATACGTGATGTAGTTCTTGAAGTTGACCGCATCCGCGTGAACCCAGAGCGACAGCCTTTCAGGCTGGTCGTCGCCGCAGAAATACAAGCCACCCGGATTCTCCAGACCATCGAAGAACTGGGTGAGCAACTTCAGGTCGTTGCTCTTATCGCGGTTCGACGCCCCCGGCCTGCCGTCACCGATGCCGACGGTGAGATCACCGGAATCCCAGAGGATCTTCCGGTAGCAGTCGAGCAACTGCGAAATATCGTGCACTCGGCTACCCGGGCGGTTGGCGACGTTGGACGAAGGTCCGCGAACGTCGTACCGATCCACCTTCTCAAGGATTCCGAGCGCCTGGAACGCCGTGTCCCAGTACGGCTGACCGCCGCGGCCGTCCATGCAGTCGACATACAGAATGTCGCCGCCACGCTTCCAGCCACCGGCGGGCAAGCACGTGAACTCGGAGGCGTAGGTTGCCGCCTCGGTGATGCTGTTCGTCTGCAGGGTGAGAGCCGACCCGCCAAGGTACGTCTTCACACCGTTGGTGTTCTCCGCGGCGTAGAAGAAGCACACCGTATCGCACGGCTCCCACAGGCAGTCGTTGAGGTCGATACAGTACTTGTCCAGCACGTCGGTGGTATCGAGACGAATGCAATCCCACGTGATGCCATTGACGGATGTCGTGCCCACCCACGGGAACCTCGCAGGATCCTGCGTGAGAGCCGCACCGGACTTGCCAACCTGACCCTGCGGCCAGGTAGCCACATAGATGTAGGCCTTCTTCTTGCCGGTGCCGTCGTCCGCGAGCCCCGCCTCCGGGTCAGCGAGCGTGTACACAACCGAGCTGTCATAGGGGAAGATACCCGGGAGGGTATAGCCGTTGCTGGTGGCCGCCCCGTCGGCACGAACCCAGCCAGCACCGGGGCCGGTCGTCTCCGCGAAGTTGTCCTGGAACTGCTCCGAATCGCGGACCGTCCACTGCGGGCCGTCCGCCGCGACACGATAGACTTTCACCGTGTCAAACAGCGGCGCGTGCGTGTGGCAGGTTGTGGCATCTCCACCGCACCACGGACGGCAGTTGTCGAGGACACCCAGGCCGACCTGGACGTACTCGGCCGTGCTGAGGTCGAGGAGGGGCGAGAGGTTGGCCAGGAACCGTCCCCAGACTACAACGTTCGAGTAGTAGACAAAGTTGATGTCGTGCCACGCCCTCGGGCAGGTATTGCCGGTGTCGTACTGGCGCACGCGCCACACGTAGAACACCAGGTTGGCCAGCGGGAGGTCAGCGTACAC
>Ga0210379_10000794_pt1 | contig 10743 bp, 9 predicted proteins | sample PLMedo_2_FD_155468 | JGI IMG/M metagenome (GOLD analysis project Ga0210379, IMG submission 155468) | Groundwater sediment microbial communities from an aquifer in East River, Colorado, USA - PLM4_32_coex redo | ecosystem: Environmental > Terrestrial > Soil > Riparian zone | place: USA: East... | reverse complement strand
ACCTACACGCAGTCCCTCACCGCGGAGGGATTGAAAGGCGCGCGCATCGGGATCATCCGCGAGCCGCTCGATCCGAGAGCCGACACGGCATCGCCGGAGTACAAGGCTGTGCGCGCGGTCATCGATCGCGCGATCGAGGACATGCGACGGCTGGGTGCGGTCGTGATCGATGCGCCGAAAATTCCCGATTTCGGGGCGCGTTCCGCGAAAATCTACGACGACAATGTCTTCGAGACCGAAGCGGCGATGAACAAATATCTGGCGCAACATCCCAATGCACCGGTGAAAACGCTGAAGGATATCCTGCTGTCGGGCAAGGTCGTGCCGTCGCGCGCGCGCACGCTGATGAATGCCGTCGGCCACTCGACTGAGGAGCCCGGCTATTTGCGACACCTGCTGGCGCGCGAGGAATTGCGGCAGCAGGTGCTCGCCATAATGGCGGACCCGCACCTCGACGCACTGGCCTATGCGACGTTCGACTATCCGCCGCCGAAGATCCCGGCGGATGCGCTGACATCATCGACGCTCGATTCCGCGGGTCCGGGGAACAACCGGCGTCTCAGTCCCGCTTTGGGATTCCCCGCGATCACGGTTCCGGCCGGCTTCACCGCGGATGGCTTGCCCATCGGGCTCGAGCTGATGGGGCGGGAGTTCGATGAGGCGCTGCTGCTCAAGCTCGCGTATGCGTATGAGCAGGGCACGCATCATCGGCGGCCGCCGAACACAACGCCCGCATTCACGGCAGCTGCGCAATGACCATGTCGAGAGCGATGCTTGGTGCAGCAATCGGAGTCTTGGCAGCCACATTGAGCTCATCTGTCGCCTTTGCGGACGAGATCAAGGTCATGACGTCGGGAGCGTTCGCTACCGCCCACCTGGAACTTGCGCCCGAATTCGAGCGTATGACCGGCCACCGCGTCATTACCGAAGCGACCTCGATGGGAACCGGATCAATTTCCATCCAGGCCAGACTTGATCGTGGCGAAGCCATCGACGTTCTGATCGTTGCCGGCGAGGACTTCGAAATCCTGGTCAAGGCTGGCCACATCCGAGCTCAAACGCGCGTCGATCTCGCACGCTCAGCGATCGGCATGGCCGTCCGGCGTGGGGCACCAAAGCCGGACATCAGCACCGTCGAAGCACTGCGGCGAACGCTCCTGGACGCCAAGTCAGTCGCGTATTCTGCCAGCGTCAGCGGCGCATATTTGTCGAATGAATTGTTCCAACGGCTAGGAGTCGCAGACCGTGTGCTGCCAAAGAGCCGGAGAGTGGAGAATGAGCGGGTTGGTGCCGTTGTCGCTCGTGGCGAAGCCGAGATCGGCTTCCAGCAAATAAGCGAACTGCTTCCCGTACCGGGCATCGACCTGGTCGGGCCTCTTCCATCGGACGTGCAGAGAGTAACGGTATTCTCTGCTGGTATCGGCGTCGCAGCGACGCAGCCTGCTGTCGCGAAGAGCTTTATCGACTTCCTGGCATCGCCCGCCGCCGTGATAGCAATTCGCAATAGCGCGCTTGAAACGATCGGTCGCTAGACGCCGTTCAGACGACCGGAGCTAAACCGACTTGATGTTGAAGACGGATTTCGCGGCCCTCGCGCGCGGATTGAAGCATTGCAAAGCAGACTTCCATCGTGGCAAGGCTCCATTCGCCGCTGTGCAGCGGCGGTTTGCCGGCAAAAATCGCGGCGTAAAACTCGTCGATCACTTCGCTCCGCGGAATCTCAGGAACGGGAACCGGCTCGAAACGACGCTTGTCATCGCCATAGATCGTGATCCCCTTCGGTCCCGGGCGAAGATCGGCGCGATCGCAGGAGGCGATCACGAGCCCGAAATGCTGGTGAATCCGTGACGCGGAGTCAGGAACGGCGGATTTCGGGCTCTGCGCGCCGCCATAACTGCGGATGTTCTTGAGCGAAAGCTCGTCGACTTGCGTTTGCGCGCCACGAAGCAGCGAACGTGCGACGCCGTAGACCTCAGGATTCTTGGGATAGCCGCTTTCCGCGATCCAGCCGGCGAACTCGTCGCTGTCGAAATGGGCGTAGCCCCCATAGGTGAGTGTCGCAAAAGCGCCATTTTCGAAAGTTAGAAGCGCGGAATACGCACCTTCGACAGGGCGCTTGCTATCCCACGCGCCAGTGAGCGCACGCACGCTTCGGACCATGCCACCGCCGAGCAATCGCGCGATGTCGACATGGTGCGGCGCTTGATTGAGCACAACGCCGCCGCTTTCGGCCGCGAGCTCCTCGGGACGGCGCGGGCGATAGAGAAAATCCGTGAACTGCACCGCGGTGATCATGCGGAGTGCGCCGAATGCGCCACCCGCAATCATTTCGCGCGTGCGCGCGATCGGCGCATCGAAACTGTGCGAATGCCCAACGACAAGCTGAACATTTGCGCGGCGGACGGCTTCGATCATCGCCTGGCACTCGGCAATGCTGAGCGCCATCGGCTTCTCGACCAGCACATGCTTGCCGCGGTTTGCGGCGGCAATCACGTGTTGTACGTGAAACTCGTGCGGCGTTGCGACATAGACCGCGTCAACATTCGGGTCGTCGCAAAGTGCGTCAACCGACACGTAGGAGCGGCCTTTGAATTCGGCCGCAAAGCACGCTCTTGCGTCTTCGCGCGGATCCGCGGCGGCGACGAGCTCAACTTTCGGATGGAAGCCGAGCGATGGCAGCATCAGTACGAATGCGCGGCCCAAGCCTGCGACGCCTATTCTCAACTTCCGTTCGGTCATGAAATTGCGCGCATCGGTTTCGCGCCGTCATGCCACCGGCGGGCAGTGTGCGCAATTGGCACAAACGAAAACCGCGGTCTGAAACCGAAACCGACTACCTCAGCGCGCTGAGCTGCTGCCGGATCGGATTGGGTCCGGGCGCCCTGATGCGGCTCGCCAGGATGTCGCCGACCGGAGCGGGCCTACCATAAAAGGCGGTATTCCATTCATCGCGCGCCTTGACCACCGAGCCGTTGAGCGTCAGGCCGCCATAAAGACCCTTGCCCGACGTCCAGATGATGATGTCACCGGTGAGATTGGGCGAGGTCGCGGCACCCGCACCCGCGCTCAAGCTGACAAGGGTTAACCCTGCGTCCGCACCGAACTTGAATTCGGCGCGCGTGAGCGCCTGAAGGGCACGATCGCTCATGACCAACATCACGACTTCGGTCTGTTCGAGGCCGGCCTGCAAGCCGAAGGACGCCGACCCCATGGTGTAGAAGACCGGATCGCTCCACATGCCGGCATTATTCGCCATCATCACGCCGTTTCCCCCTTCGGCCCCGAATATAAAGCCGCCTTTGATCAGCGACGGGAAGACGACGACCGCCTTGGCGTCTTTCATCATGTTGCGCGCGCGTTCAAAGGCCGGATCGACCTTCATATGCTCGATCGTGCGCGCCGAACGGTCGAGAAGATCTGTCTGCTCGGAGGCGACTGCCGCCCCGCCATTGGTAAAGATCAGCGCAGCAAAAGCGAACGCCGCGCCAAGCGTCGATATTTTTCCCATAACACTCTCCGCTGTTTCGTGGAACCTCCACCCCATCACCTTCAGAAACGAAACTTGCGGCAAAAAGTGCCAAATCCGTGGGTTCTTCCAGCCCGCTGCTTTGCAGAATTCTCAGGCGCTCCGCGGACATCTGTAGTGCTCAGTTCACAATTGTGACGCTGACGCTCTCTAGACTTTGGAAAGATGAACGCACTGTTCAGCTTCAGTTCAGTTTTGAAAGCAAAAGATGCGAGCACCCACAAGCATCGAAATAAAGGCGGGCAGTGCTCAAAGACGAGCGCAACTTTGGGCCGGATTGAGCGTTTCTAGCGTGCAAAAAGAGCTTGAACTTGGCGTTCAGGCGAGTTCGGGGGAATACAATGCGTTTCCCGGGGAAAGCGTCAGTAGCGGGGCTCTCTTTATCGTTGATCGCCGGCACAGGATGGGCGGCTGAGGTTTGCGCCCGACCACCCGATCTTGTCGCCTTGCAAATCGCGGCGCTGCAGCAGCAGCTGATGGTTGCCGCGCTCACCTGCGATGATGTCTCGCTCTATAACCGCTTCGTCACCACTTACCAGCAAGAGCTGTTGACGTCGGACGAGACGCTGCAGGCCTTCTTCGATCGCTTCGGCGATCAACAGGGCGGCTCTGCCTATCATTCGTTCAAGACGAAGATGGCGAATGTCTATTCGGGGCGCAGCGCGACCGACAAGAAGAAGTTTTGCGCGGGCGCGCGTGCATCTTTTGCTCCCGCTCTCAAAAGTGAAAAGGTGAGCCTCGCAACATTCGCGATGAGCCAGCCTTCGAGCGTGAACGAACCTTACACGAATTGCGGCGACACCGTTGCCGGCGGCGCGATGCTCGCACGCACGCCGGTTGCTGCGCCGTCACCACCGCCAAGCAATCTTCTGACGGCGCAGAACGCCGCGGCACAAGCGAAAGGTGCTGCGTCGCCACCGCCGGACGACAAGCCTCTGAGTGCGGCGTTGCAAGCCGATAAGGCGCCGGCCCCTGCGCCGTCTACGGCGGCCCCCGCCGTGGCGGCGGCGGGCGCGAATGCCGCAACGCCACCCGCCAATACGAACGCGACGCGCGATCCCTACTACCAAGGCTATGGGCCCGGGTACGCCCGCGAACGCGCGCAGCAACAGGCTGAACGGGCTACGCCCAATTCTCCGAACGCGAACAATCCGCCTCCTTCCGGCGGGCCAGTTGCAAATTCCAATTCGTATCAGGAGCGCAATGTCAGATCGGCATCTGAGGCCTATCGCGAACGGCTGGCGCAACAGCGTGCCGCCCGTCAGCGCGCCGCACAACGGCCCAGCGTGACGTACCGCGACCGCTATGACGCGCGCGGCTATTATTGGCCGGCCGATCCTTATTGGCAGAACTGCTACACGCGTTATGGCGTGCGGCTGTCGTGCGCCGAAGCCGCGGAACGCTACCGCGCAGAACGATATTACTACCGCGCTCCCTATGACCCTTGGAGATAATCCGAGCAGGTAAAAGCCGCGCGGCAGCCACAGTCCTAGTCAAGGGGAGGATGTTCAAATGAAGTGCGCGGCCGTCGCTGCGTGGTCAGCAGTCTTGCTCGTGGGCGTCGCAACGGCGGCTTATGCCGCGGCTCAGGGAGACCCGTCCCCGCCCAAGCGAGACGAGGCGAAGGCCGCAAAATCGCTCGAGGCCACGTTCGGCAAGACGCTGATCGCCATCGATGGCTCGACCATCGAGATCATCGCCTCCGAAGGGCGCATCTCGCGCGAGATCGTGACGCCCAACGGCGCTGTGCAGCGCTCCAACTTCGTCTTCATCAATGCCAGACTCGGCACGGTTGCGGATGCTCGTGAGGCGAGCCGCGTGCTCGGCGTCTTCCGGGCCTCCGATTCCGAAATGCTCATTCAGTATGGCGACGGCTCGTCCGAGACCGTGGTGCCCAATTCCGACGGCGGGATCACGATCGAAATGTCGTCGCCGAAGAATCCAACCTACTGCACCGCCTGGTACCCCGAGGGGCATGTCTTCAGCCTCGAGGACCGCAAGGCGGCTCTGCTCCAATATGCGAACCGCTTAGGCTTAGGCGTTTCGACCGAGAAGGCGGCCGGACCTCCGGCAACATCGGGCTGCGAGAGTGTTGCGCCCGCAGCGACCGCGGCGTCATCGACGACATCGGCACCGGCAGCCTCACCGGTACCGGCGGCGGCGCCGGCACCTGCCGCCCTAGCGCCTCCGGCGGCCGCCCCGGCAATGGAAAAGCCCGATGCACCACAGAAGGCGGCATCGTTGGTTGCTCCAAAGCCGGGTGCCGGCACGCCGGCGGTGCTGCCCAGCATTGCAGAGGCGACCGCCGCCGCTGCCGCGAAAGCAGCCGAATTGTCCGCCACAAAGAAGCCCGAACTGCCCGCGGCAGCAAAAGTCGCGGAGTTGCCCGCAACCAATCCGGTCGAAGTGCGTAAGTCGGACATCCACCTGATCGATCCCGCCCCGGCCGAGGTGATGCCGGTGGTGGCGACCATGCCCGGCGAGGCCGGCGCGTCGAGCTGCCTGAGCATCGAGAGCGACGGCGCGCACTGGGGCTTCCGCAACAAATGCGAGTACTCGGTGCAATACGCCTATTGCACGATGGATGGACGCAATCAGCTGACCGCGTGCAAGGAGGGCTTTGTCGGCGGCAGCGTGGCGCCGAAAGGCTTCGGCGTGCTCGTCGCCGATGATAATTTGCGCTCGGTGAATGAGAACCACGATTTCCGCTGGGTCGCATGCCAGGGCGGCGCGGGCGAAGTGATCGCGCGGATGGACAAGTCCGATCCCCCGGCCGGGCGGTGCGTGCGCTAATTGGTGCGGGTGACGCGCAGCGCCAGCCTTAGCGGCTGTTGCTGCTGCTTTTCAGGGTACTGACGATCTGGTTGAGCTCTGCGCCCTGACAGAGGTGGTACTCGCACCCTGCCAGCGGCGTCGGAAAAATGCGGCCGCTACTCGCTGTTGATGTGCAGGATGTTGCCGTCGGGATCCCTGAACCAGGCGGCCTTGAAGTCGCCGGCGCGATGGATGTCGCCTTCGAGCTTCATGCCCGGCATGTCGTAGTGCTCGAAGGGTACGCCTTTCTTCTTCAGGGTACTGACGATCTGCTCCAACTCGTCGCCCGCACCCCAGGTGGTCGAGGTCGCCTTGTTCGTGCCCGCGAATTGCGAGTCGTAGACGACGATCGTCGAGTCGCGGCTGCCATAGATGGCGACCTGGCCCATTTCCTCTCCCAACTGTTTCAAACCGAGCGTCCCGCCATAAAATTTCTTGGCTCTATCCAGATTTTTGACCGCGATGGTCGCCATCGCTTCCTTGGCTGCGAGCATGGTGAATTCCAGCTTACGTTTCCGAGTGATGCGCCAACGGCATCACCATCGGCTAACGGCCGCGGCAGTGGATCGGTTGCTACGGCTTTGCGCCGGCTCCGTATTTCAGGGCACTTGCGATGGTAGCTACCGGTAGCTATATTTTATCCATGACCACGGTTTCGATCAAAGACGCAAAGAACCGCCTGACGGAATTGGCCCGCCTCGTCGAAAAGGGCGAGACGATCACTGTCACGCGCAACGGCAAGCCGGCGTTCGATCTCGTGCCGCATCGTCCTCGCGGAGGACTGCGCTTGGAGGCAATCGAGGAGTTCAAGCGCAAGCACGGGGTCGAGAGGATATTCGACTACATCGCCGAGGATTTTGACGAACCTCTCCCGGAAGACTTTCTCCTCAAGCCTCTCCCTGAATGAGGCTGCTGCTCGACACAAATGTTCTCATTCTCGCGCTGGAAGGGCAGCTCACGAGCCACTTGCGGGGAGCGGCTGTAACGTCCGAGAACGATCTCTACGTGAGCGTGGCAAGCCTCTGGGAGATGGCAATCAAGGCACGCATCGGAAAGCTCAGGCTCACCGTACCGCTTCGCCAGCTGCCCGACGTCATTGCCGAAATGCACTTCACACTGCTGACGATCCAAGCGCCGCACGTGCTTGCGGCCGTCGACCCGGAGCCGGCGACCCGCGATCCATTCGATCGACTTCTGCTCGCTCAATGCAGCATGGAAGGTCTGCAGCTGGTGACGTTGGACCGCGTGCTCGCTGCTCATCCGCTCAGTTGGAAGAGCGCTTGAGTCTCTCAAGTTTGCACGACAAGTGGCTTAGTACCCACCATTCTAATCGTATTCATCGAACGGGCATTCGATGTCGAACTTGTCGGCGCTGCCACTCTTGCGGATTTTTATCGGGGGCGTGGTCCTGAATTACGTCCGCGATCTGGAAGCCGTGTGCGCGCATTATTGACCAGCATCCAAGCTCGCGGCCTTCGGGGGTTCGAAACCACCATGCTCGCCGAAGGCAAGCACCCAAAGGCAACTGCCCGATACGCCCCGTGACGCTTGGAGTTGGCACTGGTAGAGTCGGTTGCGCGCGGCGGGCTGGGTTACGGGGGCGTGGGCGAATGCAGCTGCCTTGTGAATCCGCACCTCAACCCGTTCCTTTAGCCTAGCAATGTGCTCTGCTCGCCCTCGCAGTTATTGTCCCGAGGCTTCAACCAGTAAGAGACAATTATGACTGGCGACTCTCTCTATGATGGAATAGCCGTGGCCACCTCCATACCGCCCAGGTTGGTTCGGGAAAATGCGGGGCATCGTATCGATGACGAGTATCAGAAACTTTGCATTCGGTCTTTGGTTGAGTGCGGATTCCGTGTGGTATCGGTCAATTCTGATGATGAAATTGAGACCCTTGCCCCGCGTTTTCCGGAGGTCAATTTCGTCAAAACAAACAGAAACGCCAGCGCATGGACCGGGCGGAAGAATCCTTACATCGCTGATCTACTGAGTGCGTTGGCGGATGCACCGGAGCCGGTTGTCGGCGTTGTTAATAGTGACCTGATATTCGAGAGCTCCACAGTTTGGCGGGAGGGTCTGGCCTCTCTCGCGGTATTAGACGACACGATTGTCATCGGTCACCGGTACGATGCAACATCGTTGTTAACGGGAACTTTTCGTAGGTTTTGGCCTGGATTCGATTATTTCTTCTTCGCCAAGTCGTTTGTAGGCGTCCTTACAGAGGACGCGATGCCTTTCGCGATGGGGCTTCCATTTTGGGATTATTGGCTTCCAGCCGCCGCAGCAACCAGGAAGCGGGAAGTCTTGGTGGTGGAGAACCCCAGGGTGACTCACCTAATGCACACTCACGGCTACGACCCCGCTGCGCTGGTGGTGTTCGCGCAGTTCTTTGCCTCTTTCATAGTCAAGAATTCGGATCAAGCATCCGGTCAAGTCCCGGAGTGTATATCTGCAATCGTGCCGACCTGCCGCGCCATCTTGACCCTAAGGAAAGGCGTTCAACGCGAAGAGGACGAAATTCTCCGGAAGGTTACCGAAATTATGACGCTTTTCTTGCCGATAATCCGAAAAAGGGGAATTCGTTACGGACCGTTGTCTGCGGACAGTTCCGATACAACTACTCAGAGCGGAAATGATCTCACGGTTGCCAATGTATTTGCTAATTTCCAAAGGCGCTTTGAAGCGGGCGAAGCTTTTGAAAGGGCGAAAGGGTTCGCCCTGCAAAACAAGCCCGCTGAAGCGGCGGCAGAGTTTCACGCAGCGTTGAGGCAAGCACCGGCAGATTTCGAAGTGCTTTTATCGTTCGGAGAATTCGCTTTCTCGCACGGCAACGTAGGCGCTGCGCTACAACTCCTAGAAAAGGCCGTCGGGTATCAGCCTCAAACGGGCAAAGCTCTTAATAGTCTCGGCGTAGTCTTACATGCGGCAGGGCGACGGGATGAGGCTATCGATACGTTCAAGAAGCTCCTCCGAATCGACTCGCAGTTCAAGGATGCCTATGCCAGCCTTGCCTTTGTTCTTTTTGAGGGGAAGCAACACAGGGAGGCGCTGTATTTTCTCCGGCAAGCTCTTACCAAATGGCCTGATTTTACGGATGCTCAAAACCTTTACTCACACATAAGTAGAAATTTCGGAACCTAGACTAAAGCCATGTACTCATAAAATCGTTACGTCCGCTCACGTGGATTGATGCCGGCTTTTTCGCCAGGACGCGGACGTCGGGTTACGAAAGCAACGAACGACGCTCCTCCTCCGTCAAATAGCGTCCTTCCTGGAACAGTAGGCGATCCCTCCAAATTGAGCGACAACCCATCTGCCATGTCTACTTCACTTCGGTACGAAGACTGGTGCCGCCTGCGTGACTCGAACACGCGACCCCCGCATTACGAATGCGGTGCTCTACCGGCTGAGCTAAGGCGGCACATGGCTTCGATTCCAGAAGCCGTCCGGAAAATAGGCGGGGTTGGGACCCCGCGCAACCCAGTGCGCGAGAAGGTACCCGAACCTGTCTAAACGAGTGGTATCGGTCCTCTAGGCCAGCTTGGGCTCAAGCTTTTTGCAGGCCTCGATGAGACCGCGCACGGAATCGACGGATTTATCGAACATGGCGCGCTCGTCCTTGGTCAGGTCGAGCTCGACAATCCGCTCGACGCCCTTCTCGCCGATCACGATGGGAACGCCGACATAGATGCCGGAAAGGCCGTATTTGCCCTCGACATAGGCCGCGCAGGGCAGCACGCGCTTCTTGTCGCGCAGATAGGATTCGGCCATGGAGATCGCGGCCGAGGCCGGCGCGTAGAAGGCAGACCCGGTCTTGAGCAGGCCGACGATCTCGGCCCCGCCGTCGCGCGTGCGCTGGGTGATCTGATCGAGGCGCTCCTGCTTGATCCAGCCCATCTTGACGAGCTCGGGCAGCGGAATGCCTGAAACGGTCGAGAAGCGCGGCATCGGCACCATCGTGTCGCCGTGGCCGCCGAGCACAAAGGCGGACACGTCTTCGACCGAGACGCCCATTTCCTCGGCGAGGAAGTGGCGGAAGCGCGCGCTGTCGAGGATGCCGGCCATGCCGATGACCTTGTTGTGGGGCAAGCCGCAGAACTGGCGCAGCGCCCAGACCATCGCATCGAGCGGATTGGTGATGCAGATGACGAACGCGTTTGGCGCGTAGGTCTTGATGCCCTCGCCGACCGCGGCCATGACCTTCAGGTTGATCCCCAAGAGATCGTCGCGGCTCATACCGGGCTTGCGCGCGATGCCCGCGGTGACGATCACAACATCGGCGCCCTTGATGTCGGCGTAGGAGTTCGTGCCCTTGAGCTTGGCGTCGAAGCCCTCGATCGGTCCCGATTGTGCGAGGTCGAGCGTCTTGCCCTGGGGCAGGCCTTCGACGATGTCGAAGA
>Ga0210379_10000793_pt1 | contig 10751 bp, 9 predicted proteins | sample PLMedo_2_FD_155468 | JGI IMG/M metagenome (GOLD analysis project Ga0210379, IMG submission 155468) | Groundwater sediment microbial communities from an aquifer in East River, Colorado, USA - PLM4_32_coex redo | ecosystem: Environmental > Terrestrial > Soil > Riparian zone | place: USA: East... | reverse complement strand
CATGTTGAACGGGCCCTCGCCGGGACGCTCCCGCCCGAGGTCCAGGAGCGGGCCGGTGTCCGGCGAGCTTCCCCGGGACCAGGCCGCCAGGTACGTCCGCACGAGGTCCGCGTCGAACGTCTCGTTGCCGGCGGGGACCGGGGTGTGGGTCGTGAAGACCGCGTTGCGGCGGGTGGCGGCGAGCGCGGCGTCGAGCCCCTCGCTTCCGGAGTCCAGAGCACCCCGGATCCGCTCGAGGGCGACGAGCGCCGAATGCCCTTCGTTCAGGTGCCAGGCGGATGGGGTGACCGCGAGCGCCGCCAGCGCGCGGAACCCCCCGATACCTAGGATCATCTCCTGGCAGAGCCGCATCTCGCGGCCGTGGACGTAGAGGATCGAGGTGATCGGCCGGTCTGCCGGATCGTTCTCTCGCACGTCGGAGTCGAGCAGGAGCACGGGGACCCGGCCCACCGTCGCTTTCCAGACCTGGACCTCGACGGTCCGGCCGGGGAGCTCCACCGGAACCCGGAGCGGCTTTCCCCCGTGCCCGGCGACCGGCAGCAGCGGGAGCTTCCGGACGTCGTAGTCGGGGTAGAAGTGCTGCTGGTCGCCGTCGGCGTCGATCGTCTGGCGGAAGTAGCCGCGTCGGTACATGAGGCCGACGGCGACGAAGGGAATCCCCAAATCGCTGGCCGACTTGCAGTGGTCGCCGGAGAGGATGCCCAGTCCCCCGGAGTAGATCCCGAGGGACTCGTGCCAGCCGAACTCGGTCGAGAGGTACGCGACCGGGCCCGCGGAGAACCCGGGGTAGGCGCGGTGGAACCACGACTCGGGCAGGCCGGACACGTAGCGGTCGAACGCCCCGACGACCGCGTGGTAGCCGCTCATGAAGCTCTCGCTCTGGACGAGCGGGTCCCACAGGTGGCGCTCGGTGCCGAGGAGGAGCTCGACCGGATTCCTCGAGCGGATCCACCGCGCGGGGTCGATCGCTGAAAAGAGCAGGTGCGCCGGCGCGGACCAGGTCCACCAGAGGTTGTAGGCGAGGTCGTACAGGCGCGAGACCTCACGCGGGAGGTCGATCTCGGCGCCGGGGAGTGTCGAGATTTGCGTGGAGGCCATCGGCCCTCACTATATCGCCTGCTAACCTTGGCCGGTGCGCCACCTCCAGCTGTCCGGCCCGCTCGTCTTCTTCGATCTCGAGACGACCGGCATCGACCCCGCGCGCGACAAGATCGTCGAGGTGGCGATGGTCCGCGTCGAGCCTTCTGGCGCGCGCCGCTCCGTGACCCATCGCGTCAACCCCGGGCGGCCGATCCCCAAGGAAGCGACGGCGATCCACGGGATCGGGGACGACGACGTGAGAGACGCGCCGCCGTTCTCCGCGATCGCGGCGGAGCTGATCGCCTTGCTCGACCGCGCGGATCTGGCCGGGTTCAACGTGCGCCGCTTCGACCTGCCGCTCCTCGAGCGGGAGCTTCGGGACTGCGACTACGACCTGGCCGCGCGCGGCCGCCGCGTCATCGACGTCATGACGATCTTCCACCGCAAGGAGCCCCGCGACCTCTCGGCCGCGGTGCGCTTCTTCCTCGCCCGCGACCACGCGGGGGCGCACGGCGCCGCCGCGGACATCGAGGCGACGGTCGAGGTGCTCGACGCGCAGCTCGCGCGCTACGAGGACCTCCCGCGCGACGTGGAGGGGCTCGACCGCTGGCTCAACCCCCAGGCGGCGGATGCGGTGGACCGGCAGGGGAAGTTCGTCGTCCGCGAGGGCGAGGTCGTCTTCGCCTTCGGAAAGCTGAGGGGGCGGGCGCTCCGCGAGGTCGCCCGCGTCGAGCGCGACTACCTCGAGTGGATCCTGAGGCAGGACTTCCCCGAGGACGCCCGCGCCCTCGTCGAGCAAGCGCTCCGGGGGGAGAGATGATCAGCACGACCGACTTCAAGCGAGGGGCCCGGATCCTCGTCGACGGGGATCCCTACACGCTGGAGGAGTACAGCGTCCAGACTCCGTCCGCGCGGGGAGCGGCGACGCTCGTGCGGTGCAAGCTCCGGCACGTCGTCTCGGGCGCGCTGCTCGACCGGACGTTCAAGTCGGGAGAGAAGTTCGAGGAGCCGGACGTCAGCTACCGCCAGGTGCAGTTCCTCTACGACGACGGCGAGGCCTGCCACTTCATGGACTTGGGGAGCTACGACCAGTTCGAGCTGCCGGACGACCGGATCGCCGATCTGGTCCCGTGGCTCTCCGAAGGCCTCTCGTTGAGCGCCGTCTACTGGAACGGCTCGGTTGCGGGCATCACCCTGCCACAGTACGTCGAGGCCGAGGTCGACATGGTCGGCGGCGGAACGCGCGGGGACACGGCGAGCGGGCGGAACCTCAAGGAGGCCGTCCTCAAGAACGGCGTGACGATCCGGGTCCCCCTGTTCGTCGAGTCCGGGGAGCGGGTGGTCGTCGACCCGAAGACCCTCGAGTTCATCCGCCGGGCGCCGAAGCCGCCAGGTAGCTGACGATCCGCTCCGCGCGGGCGAGCGCGGCATCCCCCCCGCCCCTCCGGGCGATCTTGGACAGGCGCGCCCTCTGCCGCTCCCAGGCGACCGTCAGCTCCGCGGGCCGGCGGAGAAGGAGTACGGGCCCCGCGGCGTGGACGTCCTCGGCGGTCAGCCCCGGGAAGCGCACCGGCTCGGGGGGCGGACCGGGCGTGGCCACCAGAACGACATAGAAGCGCGCGCCGTCCCTCACCAGCCGCTCGTCCACGAGCGCGAGACCGGCGCCTGCCAGGCGCTTCCGGACCAGCGCCGCCTCGGTTTGGGGCTGCAGGATGAACCGCGAGACGGTCAGGGGCTCCGGGCGGCGGGCGAGGATCCCGGCGATCGCAGCACCGCCCATCCCTGCAATGATCACCGTGTCCACCCGGTCCTCGGGATCGACGGGGGCCAGCCCGTCCCCGAGGCGGTGGGAAAGCCCGGGGAGCGTCGCCGACGCGGCGAGCTCGTCCCGGCTGCGATCGACCACGACGACCCGTGGGCACCTCCCCGACGCGACGAGGTGAGCGGCGAGGAGCCCGTGCCCGGCACCGACGTCCGCGGCCACCGACCCCACCGGAACCAGGGAGGCGATCGCCGCGAGGCGAGGCGAGAGGGGAGGAAGTGGGACGGTCATCGTGCGGTCGCTCCGAACCTGGTCCTATAATCCGCGAAATGAACGTGTCGTTCACCGATCGCTTCACGACCGACGACGCCGTCAACATCTACGGCCTCGACGCGTGGGGGAACGGCTACATCTCGGTCAGCGAGGACGGGCACCTCCTCGTCGCCCCCGGCCGCGACCCCGCGAAGTCGATCGACGTCTACCGCGTCGTCGAGGACCTCGCGCGACGCGGCGTGAAGACGCCGCTGCTCCTGCGGTTCCCGCAGCTCCTCGAGGGGCAGGTCAACGAGCTGTCGCAGAGCTTCGCGTCGGCGATCCGCGAGTACAGCTACGGCGAGCGGTACCAGCCGGTCTTCCCGATCAAGGTCAACCAGCAGCGCTCGGTCGTCGAAGGGCTCGTCAAGTCGGGCTGGACCTCGAACCTGGGGGTCGAGGTCGGGAGCCGCCCGGAGCTCCTGGGCTCGCTCGCGCTCGAGCTGTCGCCGGAAGCGCTCATCGTCTGCAACGGGTTCAAGGACCACGACTACCTCTCGATGGCCTCGACCGCGTGCCGGTTGGGCAAGCGCGTGGTCGTCGTGGTCGAGAAGCCCTTCGAGGTCGACGCGATCGTGGCGATGGCGCAGCGCGAGCCGGTCCTCTTCCGGATCGGGTTCCGCATCCGCCTCCAGGCGCGCGGCTCCGGGATGTGGGAGAAGTCGGGCGGGTTCGCCTCGAAGTTCGGGTTGACGACCCTGCAGCTCCTCCGCGCGCTGGAGAAGCTCACCGCGGCGGGGCTCAGGCCCCAGCTCTCGCTCCTCCACTTCCACATCGGGAGCCAGATCACCGAGATCCGGAAGATCAAGAACGCCGTCCGCGAGGCGGCCCGGATCTACGCGAAGGTCCGCAAGCTCGGCGCCGACGTCCAGTACCTCGACGTCGGCGGGGGGCTCGGCATCGACTACGACGGATCGAAGACCTCGTCGGACGCCTCCGTCAATTACTCCGTCCAGGAGTACGCGAACGACGTCGTCTTCGGGATCCAGGAGGTCTGCGACGAGGAGCACGTCCCGCACCCTCGGATCGTCAGCGAGTCGGGGCGCATGCTCGTCGCGTACCACGCCATGCTCGTCAGCGACGTCCGGGCGGGCGTCACGGGCCTCGAGGCCGACCCGCCGCCGCTGACCGGCCGCGAGCCGCAGGTCGTCCAGGACTTGGCCGAGGTCGCGCGCAAGATCTCCGTCAAGAACTACCGCGAGTTCTACCACGACGCGATCGAGTACCGGGACCAGATGTACTCGCTGTTCAACCTCGGGATGCTCGGCCTCGAGGATCGCGGCAAGGGGGAGGTCCTCTTCCGCGAGATCGCCACGAAGGCGGTGCGCTTCTCGAAGTCGGCGAAGTTCGTCGCTGACGAGTTCCAGGAGCTCGAGTCGAAGCTCCACGACAAGTACATCGTCAACTTCTCGGTCTTCCAGTCGATCCCCGACCACTGGGCGCTCGACCAGCTCTTCCCGATCCTCCCCATCCACCGCCTGAACGAGACCCCGACGCGCAAGGCGACCTTGGGCGACATCACCTGCGACTCCGACGGCGACGTCGAGAAGTTCGTCGACCTCAAGGACATCAAGGACGCCCTCGAGGTGCACGAGCTGCGGGAGGGGGAGCCGTACTACCTCGCCTTCGCCCTCGTCGGCGCCTACCAGGACACGATGGGGGACATGCACAACCTCTTCGGCCGCGTCCACGAGGCGCAGGTGATCCTCGGCCCCAAGGGGGTCCCGGTGATCTCCGACGTGCGGAAGGGGGAGCCGGCCGGCGAGACGCTCGCCTGCTTCGGGTACGACCCGGCCGGGCTGACCGAGTCGGTGCGCGCGCAGCTCGCCGAGCGGACGCGGCGCGGGGAGGTCGGGGCCGAGGAAGCCGACGAGATTCTCGAGGCGTACAAGACCCGCCTGGCGCAGTACACCTACCTCGATTGACCGGTTCGCTCCCGCGGCACCTCGGTCTCGTCTCCGCCACCGCGATCTACGTCGGGATCATCCTCGGGTCGGGGGTCTTCGTCGCTCCCTCGACGGTCTCGGCGACCGGCGCCGGCCCCGGGGGCGCCGTTCTCCTGTGGTTCTTGGGCGCGGTCGTCGCCGCGTGCGGTGCCTCCTGCTACGCGGAGTGCGCCGCGCGCCTCCCCCACAGCGGCGGCTTCTTCGTCTTCCACCGCGAGGCGTACGGTCCTGCCGTCGCCTTCGTCGGGGGGTGGGCGGCGATCTTCATCACGTACCCCGCGTCGATCGCGGCGATCGCGCTCGTGCTGGCGGCGTACCTCAAGGAGGCGGCGTCGATCGCCGTCGACGAGCGGCTCCTGGCCGCGGCGGCGGTCCTCGGCGCGGCCGCGGTGAACGTCGCCGGCCTTCGCACGGGGCCGCGCGCGCAGGTCCTGTTCACGTCGGCGAAGATCGGCGCGCTCCTCGTACTGGTTGCGGCGGGGCTCGCCGTGGCCGACAAGGGTCAGGCACTTTTTCCGCAGACGGAAAATGTGCCTGACCCCGCGATGTGGTTCTCGGCGGCGATCCTCGTCCTCTGGACCTACGAGGGCTGGTCGGACGTGACGCTCGTCGCGGGGGAAGTTCGCGACCCCGGGCGAAACCTCGGACGCGCGGTCCTCGTGGGCACCGCGGTTCTCTTCGTCACGTACGCGCTCGTGCAGATCATGGTGGACACGGCGCTCCCGGGAGCCAGCGGCTCCACGCGACCGGTGGCCGATGCGGCGGCGGCCGCGTTCGGACCGGGTGCGGCCCGCGCGGTCGCGGCGCTCGTCGTCGTGAGCACGCTCGGCTCGATCCTGGCGGTGATCTTCACCGTCTCGCGCCTCGGGTACGCGATGGCGCGCGAGGGGGCGTTCTTGCCGTGGTTCGGCGCCCTCCACCCGGGGCTTGGGACGCCCGTGCGCGCGACGGCCGCGATGACAGCCGCGTCGCTCGCCTACCTCGCCTCATCGTCGTTCCGCGACATCGTCGCCTACTTCACCTTCGCGGTGTGGATCTTCTACGGGCTCACCGCGGTGGCGGTCCTGATCCTCAGGCGCCGCGGCGTCGGCGACCCTCCCGGGTGGCGCGCGCCCCTCGGGATCGTCCCGTCCGTGGTCGTCCTGGCCACCGGTGCTGTCATGACGACCCACCTCGTCCGCGAGCGCCCGAAAGACGCCCTCCTCGGCGGGGCGCTCCTCGCCGCCGCGCTCCCGGTCTACGCGCTCGTCAGGCGCGCGCGGGGAGCTGCTTCGCGACGACCATGAACTCGGAGAGGTTCTCGAGGGTCAGCATCCCCACGAGCTTCCCGTCCTCGACGACGAGCAGGGGACGGGACGGGTCGGCCTGGAGGTGCTGCAGGACCGTGTCGAGCGGGAGGTCCGGCGGGACGACGACCGGGTCGCGCTCCATGACGTCGAGGACCGCGGTCGCGCCCCCAGATCGCGCGAGCCCTTCGAGCAGGCGGCCGCGCGGGAGCACTCCCGCGACCCGCGCCCAGGCGTCGAGCACGGGGAAGTCGTGCTGGTGGGTCGCGAGCAGGACCTCCGCCGCGCGCGCCAGCGAGTCCTGCGGCTGGAGAGTCTCGAATCGGCTGATCATCGCGTCGCGCGCGACGCGTCCGGCGACCGCCGAGCGGCTCCTCTGGAAGGCCGCCTCCTGCGTGGCTCCCAGGAAGACGAAGACCCCGATGAACACGAGGAGGAACTGCATCGTCCAGAGTCCCATGACGATGAACAGCGCGGCGAACATCTGCCCCACGAGCGCCGCGATCCGCGTCGCCCTGTCCTGACCGAGGCTGATCGACAGGAGCCCGCGCAGGACGCGCCCCCCGTCCATCGGGAAGGCGGGGATCATGTTGAACAGGACGAGCATGAGGTTCGCCCAGAGGAGCTTCTGCCCGAGCCCGGCCCCCTCCCACGGGAACGCGATCGACATCGACGGCGGGATGCCCCGCGCGGCCAGGACCGCCGCTCCGAGCGCCACCAGCACGACGTTGACGAAGGGGCCCGCGAGCGCGATCAGCAGCTCGGCCACCCCGCCGGGGATCCGCTCGAGGCGCGCGACGCCCCCGATCGGGTAGAGGACGATCTCGCGGGTCCTGACGCCGAAGCGCTTCGCCATCGCCGCGTGGCCGAGCTCGTGCAGCACGACGCATCCGAAGACGCCGAGGACGAAGGCGAGCTCGGTGCGCGCGTCGCGATTCGTCGCCGCGGCCATCGTCCCGAACCACACGAGGAGGATGAGGAACGTCACGTGCACGCGGATCGGGATGCCGAGCAGGGTCGCGATCTGGAACGACCATCGCGATCCGGCGGCTGGCGGCGTGGAATCGGTAGGACGCGCGTGCGCTTCGCTCATGGGGCGATGATAGGGGGGGCGGTGGGAATGCGCTATCGTGCGGGCATGAAACTCGTCACCGCCGCGGAGAAGCTGTTCCGGCGCCAGGATTACGGCACACGCCCGCCGATTGAAGGTGTCGCGATCGTCCCGCTCAAGCGGTTCCACGACGACGGGGGCTCGATGACCGAGCTGGCGCGGTTCGGCTCCGGACGGCCGGAAGGGCTCGACGCCTTCGCGCTCGCGCAGCTCAACTACTGCGTGATCGAGCCCGGCGTCCTCAAGGCGTTCCACGTCCACCGCCGCCAGACCGACGTGTGGTTCGTCCCGCCGGAGGATCGCGTCCTGCTCGTGCTCGTGGACGTGCGCGAGGGATCGCCGACGGAGAGGGTCGTGATGCGGCTCGTGCTCGGCGACGGCGATTCGATCCTCGTGAGGATCCCCCCCGGCGTCGCGCACGGCTGCAAGAACTCGGGCGCCGCCCCCGCGCGCGTCGTCTACATGACCGACGTGCGCTTCTCTCCCGAGCCCGACGCGACCGACGAGGGCCGGCTCCCGTGGGACCTCGTCGGGGCCGAGGTGTGGGAGCCCGCGAAGGACTGAGGGCTCACGTCTGGCGGATCGGCTCGAAGGACCGGTACGCGCTCTCCCAGAGGGACTTCGCCAGCTCCTTCCGGTCGGCCGACCGCACCGGCGTTTCCGCGAAACGCACGCGCGCGACGATCCGCGGGAGCGAGGTCAGCCTGAGGAAGTGCGCCGGGAAGCTGCTCCCGTCGTGCCAGCACACGGTGCTCGCGGGCGCGGCGTCCGACCCCGGCGTCTCGTATCGGATCGCCACGGCGTAGCAGGGGATACCCGCCTGCGCCGCCGGCTCGAGCAGCGACGGCATGAACGGGAGGATTGTCGCTCCGGCGGAGCTGCGGCCCTCCGGGAAGATCGTCAGCGGGACGCCGGCGTCGAGGCTCTCCGCCATCTCGCGTCCGGCGCGGATCACGTCCTTGGGACGGTCGCGATCGACGAAGATCGTCCCGGCTCCGCGGGCCACCCAGCCGAACAGCGGCCACGAGGCGATCTCGCGCTTGGCGACGAACAGGCTCGGGTAGATCGACCCGAGCAGCAAGATGTCGAGGTACGAGACGTGGTTCGCGGCGACGAGGAACGCCGGCCCCTGGGGGATGGCCCCCTCGATCGTCCGCTCGACGCCGAGGATCGCGCACATCGTCCACCCCCAGCCACCCGCGAACCGGGCGCCCAGGCGCGCGATACCCGGCGCGTCGCGACGGAAGAGCCGGGCGAGCGGCGTCATCGCCGCAAAGGCCAGCGTGACCAGGACGCACGCGGGGACGCGCCAGACACTGCGGAGGGAGGGCACGGGTGTATTCTAACGAGCCTCGCGAGGGATCAACGTTGCCTGTGGAGCTCTCGATCGTCGAGCCGGGCGGTGGGATGCGCAAGCTGCCGCTGGAGCGTGATCGCCTGCGTCTGGGCCGCTCCAGCGACAACGATCTCGCGTTCCCGACCGACATGAGCCTCTCGCGCCATCACCTCGAGCTGACGCGCGAGGACGACGCCTGGTTCGTCGAGGACCTGGGCGCGAAGAACCGGACGACGGTCAACGGGCGCCGCGTCGAAGGGAAGACGCGGCTCCGCGGGGGCGACCGGATCGGCGCGGGGCAGATTGTGCTGGTCTTCGGCACCGCCGACCCGTCGCGCGGCCTCGTGGAGTTCGTCCCCGCCGAGGACACGCCGCTGCGGGCGACCGTCATGACGAGCTTGCGCGGCGTCCTCTCGCGCGAGAACACGATCCCCGGGGCGGCGAAGACCCCGGTCAAGTTCGAGGAGCGGCGCGGGCTTCCGCTCGAGCATCCGGGCGTCGCCGCGCTCGTGCGCGCCGGCCGTGAGCTCGCGGGGCACCGGCCTCTCAACGAGCTCTTCGAGCTGATCCTCGACCTGTCGATCAGCGCCGTCGGTGCCGAGCGCGGCGTGCTCATGACGCTCGAGGGGGATGAGCTGGTCGCCCGTGCGGTCCGCGGGCAGGGGTTCCGGATCAGCTCGGCCGTGAGGGACCGGGTCCTCGCGGAGCGGGCCTCGCTGCTCGTGCAGGACACGCAGGCCGACGAGGCGTTCAAGGCGCGCGACTCGATCGTGGGACAGCACATCCAGAGCGTCATGGCGGTCCCGCTCCAGACGAGCGACCGTGTGATCGGGCTCATCAACGTGGACTCGCGCGCCTTCGCCCGGCCGTTCACCCCCGGCGACCTCGACCTCCTCACCGTGCTCGCGAACGTCGCCGCGATCCGCATCGAGCAGCAGCGCCTGGCCGTCGTCGAGCAGCAGGAACGGATCCAGTCGCGCGACCTCGAGCAGGCGGCCGAGATCCAGCGGCGGCTCCTCCCGGTCAACCCGCCCAACGTCAGCGGGTTCGACATCGCGGGCCACAACCAGCCGTGCCGGACGGTCGGGGGCGACTACTACGACTTCTTCACCTACCCCGACGGCCGCATCAGCTTCGTCCTGGGCGACGTCGCGGGGAAGGGGATGCCGGCGGCGCTGCTCATGACGGCGCTCAAGGGCGGGGTCCAGGTCCTCCTGGCCGAGGCCCCGGACGACGTCTCGAAGCTCATGTCCCGGCTCGACCGCGTCGTCGCGGGCAACTTCCCGCGGAACCGCTTCGTCACCCTGTTCTTCGGCCTGCTCGATCCGGCAACAGGGGTGCTGACCTACTGCAACGCCGGCCACAACCCGCCGCTGCTCATCCGCGCCGGGGGCGAGATCGAGCGCCTGCCGAGCTGCGGCACGATCCTCGGGATCTTCCCCGACATGGGGTACGACGTCCGCACGTGCCGCTTCGCCCCGGGCGACGTGCTGACGCTGTTCTCCGACGGCGTCACCGAGGAGACCAATCCGGAAGGGGAGCAGTTCGGAGAAGAGCGGCTGATCGAGCTCGCGTTGCGCGAGGGCCGGATCGACGCCTCGGCGCTCGTCGCCGGGGTCGACCGGGCGGTGACCGCCTGGGCGGCGGGGGCGCCGGCAGCCGACGACATCACGGTCGTGGTGGTGCGCCGGGCTTCGTGAGCTTCACCCCGGCGCGATGGGCGCGCGGCCCCCATCTCCAGACGATCGTCCCCTCGTTCACACCGATCGGGGGACCGGCGCTCTCGGCGGAGCTTCTCGACGTCGACGTCGCCGAGGGGACGCAGGTGCGCGCGCTCGTGACGCACGCCCCCGGCGGCAGCCGCGGCACGATCGTCCTGATCCACGGGCTCGGCGGGTCGGCGCAGGGCGTCTACATG
>Ga0210379_10000791_pt1 | contig 10774 bp, 10 predicted proteins | sample PLMedo_2_FD_155468 | JGI IMG/M metagenome (GOLD analysis project Ga0210379, IMG submission 155468) | Groundwater sediment microbial communities from an aquifer in East River, Colorado, USA - PLM4_32_coex redo | ecosystem: Environmental > Terrestrial > Soil > Riparian zone | place: USA: East... | reverse complement strand
ACAAGATAATAAAGGACAACAAGGTCCAGATCGACTGATTTGATTCAAGCACCAAATATCAAGCACCAAATAACAAACAAGCACCAAGCGCCAAGCAACAAATTCCAAACGTTTGGGATTTGGAGTTTGGGATTTGGAATTTGAGTTCATCCATGGCTGATACGGCGACACCGCTGCGCGTGACAGCGTCGAAACTGGAGGCGTTCATCGCGCGGGTGTTCCAGGCCGTGAGTATTTCCGCGGCCGAATCGAATAGCATCGCCGAGCTCATGGTGCGCGCTGACGTGCAGGGTTCCGAGGGCCACGGCGTGTTCCGCCTGCCTCAATATATAAGGCGCATCAAGGGCGGAGCGGTCAATACCAGGCCGAATATCCGCGTCGTGCGGGAGGCGGCGGGCATGGCGCTGGTGGACGGCGACAATGGCATGGGCCACCTCGTGATGCGCTTTGCCACGGAGAAGGCAATCGAGAAAGCGCAGTCTGCGGGCGTCGCCTGGGTGGGGGTGAAGTGGAGCAATCACGCGGGCCCCGCGTCGCTGTACGCAAGCATGCCGGCGGAACGCGACATGATCGGGCTCTACCTCGCGGTCGGCAACGCCAACCACTTGCCGGCGTGGGGCGGTCTCGACATGCTGCTTTCGACCAATCCGATCGCGGTGGCGGTGCCCGCGGCGGAGGAACCGGCGATCGTGCTCGATATGGCGACGACCGTCGCCGCCTACGGCAAAGTCAAGACCAAGGCGCAGCGCGGAGAGACGATGCCGGAGGGCTGGATGATGGACCGGCAGGGCCGGCCGCTGACCGATCCGCGGCGCGCGAACGAGGGATTCCTGCTGCCCATCGGCGGCTACAAGGGCTACGGCCTCGCGCTGATCTTCGGGTTGCTCGCCGGGACGCTGAACGGCGCGGCCATGGGCAAGGAGGTGGTGGACTTCAACGCCGACGATACGACGCCCACCAACACCGGGCACGCCATCATCGCGATCAACGTGGCGGCGTTCCAGCCGGTCGCGGAGTTCAAGAAGAACGTGGACGTGCTGGTCCGCGACCTTCGCGGTTCGCAACGCCTTCCCGGCGTGGACCGCATCCGCCTGCCCGGTGAGGGCAGCCACGCCGCGCGCGCCGACCGCCTGCAGAACGGTATCCCGCTGCCTGCACCTCTCGCCGCGAGCCTCCGGCAGCTCGCAGCGGAGCTCAAGATCGCGCCGTTTTGACCCCTCCAACAGTTGTCGCTTGCGGGCGACACTTGAGCGGCGAGATACTGCAGTACCGCGATCCAGGCTTCTTGATTCATAATGGAACTGCCGGCTGATGCAGACGTTGCCGGAGGACCCAAATTGCGTTGTTCCGGCGGGAACGACCGCCGGTCGCCAGCGCCTAACGCTGTAACCGGAAACGGCGTTACGGCGCCGCTTCCGCCAACCAGTTGAAAGGGAAAAATATGATGAAAATAATGACGTACACGGCGGGCTTGCTGGCGCTGCTGTTTGCGCTTTGCGCGCCGGCCCAGCAAGGCGCCCCTGACGCACTGGTGAAGAACGCGGTCAATGAAGTGCTCGGCGTGATCAAGCAAAATCGGGACCAGAGCACCTTGATCGACCTGGCGGAAAAAAAGGTGGTGGCGCATTTCGACTTCCGGCAGATGACGCAGCTCGCGCTCGGCCGTTCGTGGTCACAGGCTACCCCCGCGCAGCAGGACGCTCTGGAGCGCGCGTTTCGCACGCTGCTGGTGCGCACCTATACCGCCGCGTTGTCACAGAGCAGCGGCGAGACCCGGGTAGAGGTGAAACCGGCGGTGCTCAAGGCCGGCGATGCCGAAACCGTCGTGCGGACGCTCGCCTATGAGCCCGGCAGGAAGCCGGTGCAGATCGACTATCGCATGAGGAACGCGTCCGGCGGCTGGAAGGTTTACGACGTGGTGGTGGAGAACCTGAGCCTGGTCACCAACTATCGCAGCTCGTTCCAGTCCGAAGTCGCTCGCTCGGGTATTGACGGCCTCATTCGGACCATCGAAGCCAAGAACCAGAAGCGCGAAGGCTAGCAGCCTGTCGGAATTGGCGTGATCGTTCGGTGTGTATGCATGGGTAATCGCTCCCGGGGACCGCGCGGCCGACAGGCTGAATATGCCCTGCTTGGCCAGCGTACCAAACCCGTTCATGTTGACTGCAGCTGCCTGTAAACTGTGATTCCATATTGCAGTGCGTCGCGCCTGCCGGCATCCGAGACCCTGATGACGCCACCCGCCCGGAACCCGTGCGGAACCCAAGGTCCGACGCGCTGCTAGGGAGGCGCGGGATAGTGTCGCTACCTGGCGGCGCCGGGCAGGCGCAGGCACGGGGTTTTGCATCGTGGTTGTCACCCGGTGGCGGCGCCCGGTATTCTCAACGCATGCAGCGCTATTACCCCCGCTCGTTCCCCCGGCTGCTCCTGACCGGCTTCGCGCTGATCGCGTTGCCGCTTATTTTCGCCCTCATCAACAATGCGGTCTCGGTGGACCAACTCGCCAACCGCAGCCAGAACGCGGTCTACCTGGCGGTGCAGGCCACCCAGAACGGCCGTCGGCTGGCACAGCAACTGAACGCGCTCGAGCGCACCGCGCGCCAGATCGTGATCCTCGGCGATCATTCGCTGCTCGACAATTACGCGGCCAACCGCCGCCAGTTCGAGCAGGTGGTGGCGGAATTCGCGAACCTCCCGCTCGACGCAGAGCAGAAGAGAGCGCTCGACGACATCGTGCGCGGAGAGTCGGCGATCTTCGCCGCGCTGTCCGGGGTCGCGCCGAACGACCTGCCGCTCAAGGCGGCAGTCGAGGGCTTCGTCGTCCTGTCCGAACGGGCCCAGGCCATCGTCGCGAGCTCGAACACGCAGATCGACAGCGAGGCCGAGGCGATGCGCGCCACGGCGGACCGGGCGCAGCGCATCACGTTCTGGCAGTTGCTGGCGCTGATTCCGGTGGTCGCTTTCCTGGTGATCGGGTTTTCCATCCTCATCACGCGCCCGATGCGCCAGATCGACGCGGCGATTCGCCGCCTCGGCGCGAGCCAGTTGCGCGTGCCGGTGACGGTCAATGGCCCGCGCGACCTGGAGCAGCTCGGCGAGCGGCTGGAATGGATGCGGCGGGAGCTGCTCGACGTCGAGCAACAGAAGAACCGTTTCCTGCGCCAGGTGTCACACGAGCTTAAGACGCCGCTGACGGCGTTGCGCGAAGGCGCGGAGCTGTTGTCCGAGGAGGCGGTGGGCAAGCTTACCCCGGAGCAGCGCGAGATCGTGGAAATCCTGCGCCACAACAGCGTAGAATTGCAGAAACTGATCGAGGACTTGCTGTCGTTCGGCGCCAGCCAGTTCCGCAAGGTGACCGTGGATCTCGGTCCGGTGGATATCCGGGAAGTGATCGAGCGCGTGACCGAAAACCACCGGCTGGCGTTGCGGGCGCGGGGCCTCACGCTCGAGGTCGCCGCCGCGGACGTGATGATCCCGGGGGATTCCGAAAAGCTGCGCGTCGTGCTTGACAACCTCTTGTCCAATGCCGTGAAGTTTTCTCCCGCGGGAGGCGCCATCAGAATCTCGACGCGCCTCGACGGGGACACGATCGAGCTCGACGTCGTCGACGAGGGGCCGGGCATCCCGCCCGAAGAGCGCGCGCGCATCTTCGATCCCTTCTACCAGGGCAGCCACGCGGGGGCGGGACCGGTGCGCGGGACGGGCATCGGGCTCTCCGTGGTGAAGGAGTACGTGTTTGCCCACGGCGGCAGCGTGGACGTCGTGGACAGCGGCCGCGGCGCGCACCTGCGGATCAGGCTACCGTTTACCCGCACCGAGGTGGTGCCGGCATGAAGGGCCGACTTGCTGTCGTTCTTGCCGGCTGCGCCGCGCTTGCCGGCTGTGCTGCACTGCGCGGCTTCGATGTTCAGGAGCCAGCGCCCTGGGTGCAGGCAGGCGCGCCGCAGCCTGCCTCCGATGCCGAGAGCCTGCTGATCTATTACCAGCACCTCAGGAAGCTGCCGGGCGCCGAGCTCGGCCGGGAGCACGAAACGGCGCGCTTGGCGTATACTCGCGCGCGCACGGATTTCAACCGCGTGCGTTTCGCCATGGTGCTGTCGCAGCCCAACGCGGCATTTGCCGACGACGGCCGCGCGCTGGAATTGCTGGACCCGGTGGCGAAGAACCCGGGCGCCCGGCTGCAGGGGCTCGCACAATTGCTCAGCTCGAACTTGCAGGAACAGAAGAAACTCAATGCAAGCGTGCAGGGTCTGCAACTGAAGCTCGACGCCCTGAAATCGCTGGAACGCAATTTGATCGAAAGGAACCGATGAACGCCCACGTCCCGCGCACCAGCATACTGGTAGTGGACGACGACCCGGACCTGCTGCGGCTGATGCAGATCCGGCTTACCGCCGCCGGCTATGCCGTGACTACTGCCGACAGCGCGGAGCGCGCGCTCGCGCAGGCGAGCGTCACGCGCCCGCGGCTGCTGGTGACCGATCTCCGGATGGGCGGCATGGACGGCATGGCGCTGTTCGAGGCCATCCGCGCGGAGAACCCGACGCTGCCGGTCATCATCCTCACCGCCCACGGCACGATTCCCGACGCGGTCGCGGCCGTCAATCGCGGCGTGTTCGGCTACCTCACCAAGCCGTTCGATGCCAAGGCGCTGCTGGTCGAGGTCGAACGCGCGCTGGCGCTCAGCGGCGGAGCGGCGTCCGGGGCTGACGGAGAGGACAGTGGATGGCGCTCCGAGATCATTACCCGCAATCCTGCGATGGAGGACGTGCTCGCGAAGGCCCGGCTGGTGGCCGAGAGCGACGCGAGCGTCTTCATCTTCGGCGAGTCGGGAACCGGCAAGGAGCTGCTCGCCCGCGCCATCCACAAGTCGAGCCCGCGGCGCGACCAGGCGTTCGTCGGTATCAACTGCAGCGCGATACCCGAGCAACTGCTCGAATCGGAGCTGTTCGGGCACGTCAGGGGCTCCTTCACCGGCGCCACCCGCGACCACAAGGGGCTGTTCCTGACCGCCAACCGGGGCACGCTGCTGCTCGATGAGATCGGCGACATGCCGCCCGCGCTGCAGGTGAAACTGCTGCGCGTTCTGCAGGAGAAGACGGTGCGGCCGGTCGGCTCGACCGAGACGCACGACGTGGACGTGCGCGTCATCTCCGCCACCCACCGCAACCTCGAGGCGGAAATGGCGGCTGGCAATTTCCGTGAAGACCTCTACTACCGGCTGAACGTTGTGGCCCTGACGTTGCCGCCACTCGCCGAGCGGCGCGAGGACATTCCGCTGCTCGCCAGCCATTTTCTTTCCCAGGTCTCCGCCAAGTACCGCCGGGTCGTGAACGGCTTCGCGCCGGAGGCGATGGAACTGCTGATCGCGGCGTCCTGGCCCGGCAACGTGCGCCAGCTCTACAACGTGATCGAGCAATCGGTCGCGCTCGCTACCACGCCCATCATTCCGGTCTCGCTGGCGCAGCAGGCGATTCAGCATCAGCTGGCCGAGTTCGCTTCGTTCGAGGATGCGCGGCGCCGCTTCGAGCGCGAGTACCTGACCCAGCTCCTCAAGATCACCGAAGGCAACGTCACGCAAGCGGCGCGTCTCGCCAAGCGCAACCGCACCGAGTTCTACAAGCTGCTCGGGCGGCACCAGCTCGATCCGAAAATTTTCAAGTCCCGCCAGAACTGACCGCTGCGCGGCCGCTCTGCCTGTGGTTGGCGCCGACTGTGGCGACGGGCGCGTACTTGTGCGTAATGTCGCCGCGCCACGACAGGGAAATCCTTAACGAATCACCCCCGTATGCAGGGGACCGTGGCGCGCGTTGCCGGGGGGCGACAGCCTGACCCCAGAATCAATATGTAACTTATTGAATTCATGTAATAATGGTTCCTGGCACGGGGGTTGCAACCTAAACCCGCAAGCACCGGTTTGCGCTCGCACTTTTTTGGGCCGAGAGCCGGGCGGGCAGCCGCTGCGCGGCGGTTTAAGGAGGAACCAGCGATGGGCAATACCGGGGACACCCGCGATTCCGTAGAAAGGTCGCCGGGCATCCTCTTTCCCGTGATGCTGATCGCCGCGATCGCGGTGATCGTGTTCAGTTTCGCGGGCATAGCCGCCATGATGGGTTGGCTGCCCGGCGCACAATCGCAGGGCAGGCCGCTGGAGAGGAATGGGCCTCCGGCGCAGCGGTCCGCCGCCTGCGTCAACGATTGCGGTGTCGTCGAATCGATCCGCGCGGTCGGAGTGAAAGGCGAGGGCAGCGGGCTTGGCGCTGCCGGCGGCGCCGGTTTACGCCGGAAACAAGAACCGTGATTACGCCCGGAATTCGGTCGGCTGCCAGACCCGGGTGCCCAGCGCATGACAGCAGTTCAGGTTGCGCAGGATGCCGACGCAGCCGGACGCACGCTGGAAATGGCGGCGGAAGCCGGACCGGCTTCCGCCGGCGACCTGCTCCTGGGCGATCGATAAGGGGCGGCTGGTGAAGGCCGCTCGCACGCTATGGGTGGGCGGGATACTGTGCCTGGGCGGCATAGTCGTCGGCGCGTACCTCCGCGCGCCGACGGCCACGGGTTCCGCCGCCGGCGCCGAATCGCAGGCTGAGTCCCGCGTCGTTGCGAACTTCACCGACTTCGCGGGATCGGAGAGCAACGCGCGCAGCCTCATTGCCGGACTGCGGCAGGGCAGTGAGATAACGCTGACTGCGCCCGGGCCGTATGGCAAGGCCGCCACGATCACCCGTTTCACGCTCCCCACGCGCCCCATGGACTACGGCAACGTTCGCACCTCGCTCACGCTGGCGCGGGAGCAGCTGGCGCAACTTGGCATCAACAAGCCTACGCCCGTGCAGATCAAGGCGGTGCTGGCGGGCGGTGCCGTCACCAGCCGCGGCGCCGCGAGATCTACGTCCGTGCTGTTGCCGGGCGTGCTGCAGATGCGCGCCCATGGCATGGGGTGGCACAAGATCGCGGACTCGATGGGCGTGAAGCTGGACGACGCCAAGGCCGGCACAAAACCTTCGCCGCTCGCTGCGGCGCGAAGCGACGTTCCCGCCGCGTCCCTCTTTGCCGCAGGCGCGGTCACGCTGGCTGTCGCACAAGGCGAGGCCCCGAAGCAAAGCCGTACGGGCGGCACTCCGGATACCGGCGCATCCGCGTCAACCCGGCCCGGCAAAGTTGCAGGCATTGCTCCGACCGTAGCGGCGAAGCCCGTCGACACGAAGCCCGCTGATTCGGAAAACCGCCGCGCACCGGCGCCGGCCGGCCCGGATTCGGTTGCGGTCCGCGTGGAGAAGGGCGGAGCCGGAAAGGACGTCACAACGGCCGGTCCGGCCAGCGCCGCATTGTCGCTGGAAACGGGAAGGCCGGGTTCCGGCGCGACGGCGGCGAGGGAAAACGGGATTGCCGGGGACGCCGCCGCGCCTGTTGAAGGCCCGGTACGCGAACCGGTCGCGCTTTCCCCGGCGACTCGCCTGGAAATGCCGGGGGCCTCCGGCGAAAGCAGCCCCGAGCCAGCCGCGCCTGCGGATTGATCCCAATCGATTCAAGCTCGGCCCGGAACGGGACACACCGGGACGACTACAGCGCATGCCGGCGTTAGGTATCGCCGGCATCAGGTTACAGAATTATGGGAACGCGGTGCGTATGGTGGTCGTGGGCTATCGCACCGCCGGCCATCAAAATGCCCGGTCCGTGATGCCGCTTTCCCTCAGCCTTGCACTCTTGTAATGCGAACGACCTCGGGAATGCGCCGCAGCCCGCGCATGATGCCCGCCAGATTCAGGCGGTTCGACACCTGCAGCGTGAAGAACATGTTGGTATAGCGGCTGCCGTCCTCGGGGTCCACCGCCACGTTCTGGATGTTGGAGCCCGCTTCCGCGATCCCGGCCGCCACCTTGGCGAGCACGCCGCGCTGGTTGGCTACCACCAGCTTGATGCTGACGTCGAACAGCTTATGGGTCTCGGGGTCCCACGCCACGTCGAGCACCCGGTCGGGATCGTGGCGCGCCTTGGCGATTACCGGGCAGTCGTGGGTATGGATTACCATGCCCTGGCCCTTGCTGATAACGCCGATGATCGGGTCGCCGGGTATCGGACGGCAGCACTGGGCGAACTGCACCGCCATGTTTTCCGAGCCGTGGATGATGACCGAGCCCGGGGCGGGCGCATCGTGCGGCCCCGGTTCGCCGAGCAACAGCAGCCGGCGCGCCACCACCGCGGCGAGCCGCTTGCCAAGACCAATGTCGGCCAGGACCTCCTCGCGCGACTTGGCGCCCGCGTCGCGTACGAATTTGTCCCACTGGGCATCCCTGATGTCCGCGGGCGCAGGGCTGAGCGGACCCAGCGCCTGGTTGAGCATACGTTCGCCGAGCTTCACCGATTCCTCGAAGTGCATGGTCTTGAGGAAGTGCCGGATGCGCGAGCGCGCCTTGCCGGTGGTCACAAAATTGAGCCACAACGGGTTGGGCTTGGCGTGCGCCGCGGTGATGATCTCGACGCGGTCGCCGTTCTTGAGTTCGGTGCGCAGCGGCATCAGCTCCTGGTTGAGCTTCACCGCCACGCAGCGGTTGCCGATATCGGTATGCACCGCGTAGGCGAAATCCACCGCGGTCGCCCCGCGCGGCAGCGGCATGATCCTGCCTTTGGGCGTGAACACGTAGACCTCGTCCGGGAACAGATCCACCTTGAGGTGTTCGAGGAACTCGACCGAGTCGCCTGACTGCGACTGCATCTCGAGCAGGCTCTGCAGCCACTGGTGCGTCTTCTTTTGCAGATCGGACAGCGAAGTGTCGGAGTCCTTGTACAGCCAGTGCGAGGCCACGCCCGCTTCCGCGAGCTTGTGCATTTCATGGGTGCGGATCTGCACCTCGATCGGCGTGCCGAACGGGCCGAACAGCGTGGTGTGCAGCGACTGGTAACCGTTGGACTTGGGAATCGCGATATAGTCCTTGAACTTGCCGGGTATCGGCTTGTACTGGCCATGCAGCGCGCCCAGCGCGAGGTAACAGGCCGGCACGTCATTGACAATGATGCGGAAGCCGTAGACATCGAGCACCTGCGCGAAGGTGAGATGCTTCTCCCGCATCTTGCTGTAAATCGAGTAGAGATGCTTTTCACGCCCCTGCGCCTGCGCCTCCACGCCGGCACTCTTGAGTTTCCTCTTGATCGCGTCGAGGACCTTGCCTACGACCTCGCGGCGGTTGCCGCGCGCCGATTTCAGCGCCTTGGCGAGCACGCGGTAGCGGTCCGGATATAGATGCTGCAGCGACAGATCCTCCAGCTCCTGGTAGATACTGTTCAACCCCAGGCGGTTGGCGATCGGCGCGTAGATCTCGAGAGTCTCGCGCGCGATGCGGCGGCGCTTCTCGTCGCCGACCGCGCCGAGCGTGCGCATGTTGTGCAGGCGGTCGGCAAGCTTGATGAGGATGACGCGCACGTCGCGCGCCATCGCCAGCAGCATCTTGCGGAAATTCTCGGCCTGCGCCTCGGCATGCGATTCGAACTCGATCTTGTCGAGCTTGGACACGCCGTCCACCAGTTCGGCGACCGGCTTGCCGAAATTGCGGGAGATCTCGGTCTTGGTGACCGAGGTGTCCTCCATCACGTCATGGAGTAGCGCGGCGGTGAGCGCCTGCGAGTCGAGGTGCCACTCGGCGAGTATGCTGGCGACCGCCAGCGGGTGCGAGATATAGGGTTCGCCCGAATTGCGAAATTGCCCCTCGTGTGCCTGCTCGCTGAAGTGATATGCGGACTGCAGCTGCGAGATGTCCTCCGGCTTGAGGTAGCCGGACCACTCTTTGAAAATGGCGGGAGCGGCGGAGGACATCGCGGAATGATGAATGATGAATGATGAATGATGAGTGGACTACCGACTTCCCCCCTGCCTTTCACCCCCTCATTCTGCATTCATCATTCCGCATTCATCGTCGCAACTAGGTCGGCGTCTTGTTCAGGATCTCCGCCCCGTACTTGCCGGCTGCGAGTTCACGCAACGCGATCACGGTGGGCTTGTCGCGGCTCGCCTCCAACATCGGCTGCGCGCCGTTGGCGATCTGACGTGCGCGATAGGTCGCGGCGAGCGACATGTCGAAGCGGTTGGGAATGATTTTCAGGCAGTCGTCGACGGTGATGCGGGCCATAATGTACCTGCTATTTCATGCTGTTGATGAGGTGGGAATGGCGGCCGGGCCAGCGGGCGGTCCTGAGCCGTTCAGCCCGGACAACGCTGCGCAAATCCAGCGCCGCCCGGTCGAAATCTTCGTTAATGATAACATAATCATACTCGTTCACGTGGCCGATTTCGTCGCGCGCGGCTGCCAGCCGCCGCGCTACCGCCTCCGGGCTGTCCTGCCCACGCCCCTTGAGCCGCGACTCCAGCACCTCAAGCGACGGCGGCAGGATGAAGATGCTCACGACCTGCCGCATGAGCCGGCGCACCTGCTGCGCCCCCTGCCAGTCGATCTCGAGCAGCACGTCATGACCCCCCGCCTGCTCGCGCTCGATCCACTTCCGGGACGTGCCATAGCGGTTGCCGTAGATCACCGCGTTTTCCAGGAACTCGCCGGCCTCGAGCAAGCGCTCGAACTCGGGCAGCGTGACGAAATGGTAGGCGCGGCCGTGGACTTCGCCCGGGCGAGGCGGGCGGGTGGTGTACGACACCGACAGCCGCATCCCGGGCTCGGCTTCCAGCAGCGCCTTGACCAGGCTGGTCTTGCCGCCGCCGGAGGGAGAGCTGATGATGAAGAGCGCGCCCGACATCAGGATTGAGGATTGAGGAATGAGGATTGAG
>Ga0210379_10000788_pt1 | contig 10798 bp, 7 predicted proteins | sample PLMedo_2_FD_155468 | JGI IMG/M metagenome (GOLD analysis project Ga0210379, IMG submission 155468) | Groundwater sediment microbial communities from an aquifer in East River, Colorado, USA - PLM4_32_coex redo | ecosystem: Environmental > Terrestrial > Soil > Riparian zone | place: USA: East... | reverse complement strand
CTCGAGGCGCGCGCCCAAGCTCGCGCCCTCGATCGTCTGCGCGTCGCGTCTCACGTCGCCCCCCGAGACGTACATGTGCAGTGCCGACAGCTCGCCGATCATCTGCGCGAAGACGTCGGACAGCTCGGTGCGCGTCGTCACGCGCGCCAGGAGCGGCCGGAACTTCTCGCGCATCCCCGCCCAATCGACCCGATGCATGCGGAGGTCGTAGAAGTAGTCCCGCTCCAGCCGCCACGCCTCATCGAACATCTGGGCCCACTCCTCCTTTGGAAGGATCGGGAACGTCCAGCGCGACAGGTCGATCTTCGCCTTCGCGAGGTCGTCGGGGGCTTTCTCGCCGGCCTCGACCACGTAGAGGTCGTCCCCCTTGCCGACGAGGAGCTTCTTCCGGTCGGCGGACAGCTCGTAGCGCTTGACGTCCTCGAGGAACGTCTTCACGTCGTGCGAGACGGGATCGATCTTGATCGTCTTCAGGGCCGTTTTCGGCTGGGGCCCCGAGGCCTCTTCCAAGACGTAGAGCCGCTCGGCGGTCACGGCGAGGGACGTGTAGTTGCCGGAGGCGGGCGGGACTTCCTGAAGGCGCGCGGCGATGTCCGTGAGGTCGAGCTCCACCGGCTTCTTCGGCTTGTCGTCTTTCTTGTCGGCTCTCTTGTCGTCCTTCTTCTCTTCGCGCGGGTGCAGCTCGTCGGGGGGCGCGAACGGGGAGCGCGACTTCCCGTCGAGCGCGATGACGTAGATCTTCGTCATCCGGTCGAAGTAGGGCTCGGGCTGCCGAGGCCCCCACGGCGCCGGCACGAGCGATTCGAAGACGCGATCGGAGAGGAAGTACAGGAATTGGCCGTCCGGGGAAAACGCCGGCGATCCGCTGTCGTACCGGTCGGTCGTCAGCGCCGTCGCCTCCTTCGTCGCGAGGTCAAAGATCATGAGCTGGCGGAACTGGTTCGACGCGGGCTTGCCGTAGACGAGGTGCTTGGAGTCCGGGGACCAGGCCAGCTCCGAGAAGTCCTCGGCCGGCGAGGTGTCGATCCGCACGCTCCGCTCCGCCGCCACCTCGAGCAACCACAGCTGCCGGTCCTTGTCGTGGTGCGCGACCCAGGCACCGTCGGGCGAGGGGATTCCCTCCCACCTCAAGACTTTCCCGTCGCGGCTCAACGCGTCGGACGCACCGACCCCGTTCGCGGGAAGCGCGACGAACTCCGTCTCCCCCGTTTCGGTCGAAAGGGCCAGAAGCTTTTCCCCCTCCGGGAAGAAGCGCGCGTCGCGGTAGCGCACGCCGGAGCCGCGGCCCGCCTGCACGAGCCGCCCCGGCCCCGCGGGGGCGACGAAGACCTTGCCGTAGGCGGTGAGCGCGACGCGGTCCCCCGTGGGCGAGAGGTGCGACGAGGTGAGGTAGTCCATCGGTGCCTTCACCCAGCGCTCGCGTGTTTGGTCGAAGTCGCTGGCCAGCCGGATGTCCACCGGCCTGTCTTCCCCCATCGCGATGTCGTAGACGCGGATATCCGCACCGAGCTGGTAGGCGATCCGCCCGGCCCCGAGCGAAGGCGAGAGCACGTCCCACCCCGCGTGCTTGGTGTGCTGGCGCAGGTCGCCGCCGCCGGCGTCCATCGACCAGAGGTTCATCGTCCCGTCGCGGTCGCTCGAGAAGTAGACCCGCCCCTTCCACCACATCGGCGAGCGGCTGGTTCCCGCGAAACCGGCGGTGAGGTTGCGCGCCTCGTTCTCCCCTGCCTTCCACGTCCAGATCGACTGCGCGGTCCCGCCGCGGTAGCGCTTCGTGTTGCTGGGTTGCTTGGGGAGGCGCGTGAAAAACAGGCGCCCCGCGTCGTCGTAGGTCCCGTCGTGAGCCTGGGCGAGCGGGAGCAGCGTCACAGCACCGGAGGCCGGATCGACCGTCGCCATCTGCTCGTCGAGGGTTCCCGTGAACCGCCGGGTTCCGTAGAGAACCTTGCCGTCCGGCGTGAACGCCGCGACCGCGGCTTGGAGGCCCTCGTAGGTGAGCCGGGTCGGGGCACCCCCCGAAAGCGGCATCGCGTAGACCTCGACCGGTCCCTCGTAGCTCGCCGTGAACGCGAGCGTCGATCCGTCGGGGGAGATCGCAGGGCTCGTCTCCTCCCCGAGGTGCGTCGTCAGGCGCTGCGCGAGCCCGCCGCCCAACGGGACGCGCCAGAGGTCTCCCTCGGCAGCGAAGACGAGGGTGTCGGCCGAGAGCGCGGGCGTCCGGCAGTAGCCGACGGTGCCGAGGGCGGCGAGGACGAGAGCGGCGATGGGCATCGGGAGTCTCCAGGAAATGGGCTGGTAGACTACGTGCGCTCGCACGAGGAGTTCAAGATGGCCGTGAGGACGACCCTTTCCGATCGCGCGCGGATCATGCCGGCCTCCCCGATCAGGCGGCTGGCCCCCTTGGCGGCCGCGGCGCGCAGGGCGGGGAAGGCCATCTACGCGCTCAACATCGGCCAGCCGGATATCGCGACACCACGCGTCATCCTCGATCGCCTGCACTCTTACGACGCGGCGTTCATCCCCTACGGGCCCTCGCAGGGGCTCCCCGAGTTCATCGAGGCGCTGCGCGTCTACTACAAGGGCGTCGGCCTCGACCTGGCGACCGAGGACATCTTCGTCACGACGGCGGGGTCGGAGGCCATCCTCTTCGCGCTTGGCGCGGTCTGCGATCCCGGCGACGAGGTCCTCGTTTTCGAGCCGTTCTACACGAACTACAACGGCTTCTCCGCGATGGTCGGCGTGCGGCCAGTGCCGGTGACGACCCGCGCCGAGGACGGCTACCACCTCCCCGCGCGCGCGGCGATCGAGCGCGCGATCGGCCCGAAGACCCGCGCGATCCTCATCTGCTCGCCGAACAACCCGACCGGCACCGTCTACACCGACGAGGAGATGGGAACGCTCGCCTCGATCTGTCGCGACCGCGGCCTCTACCTGATCGCCGACGAGGTCTATCGCGAGTTCGTGTACGACGGCGCGACGCACCACTCGGCGCTCACGCTCCCGGGGATGGACGACCTCGTCGTCGTCGTGGACAGCGTCAGCAAGCGCTACTCGCTGTGCGGCGTGCGCATCGGGAACGTGGTGTCCCGGAACCGCGAGCTCATGGACGCACTGATGCGGTTCGGCCAGGCGCGCCTCTGCCCGCCGACCCTCGGCCAGTACGCGTGCACCGCGCTCACTGAGGTCCCGAAGAGCTACATCGAGGGGATCATCGCGGAGTACGGCAAGCGCCGCGACCTCGTGTTCGAGGCCCTGGCCGGCATCGACGGGGTCGTCGTCCGCAAGCCGGAGGGAGCGTTCTACCTCTGCGCGCGCCTCCCCGTGGACGACACCAACGCCTTCGCCGAGTTCCTCGTGCGCGATTTCGACCTCGATGGCGAGACCGTCATGATCGCCCCGGCGGACGGCTTCTACGCCACCCCCGGGCTCGGGAAGGACGAGGTGCGCCTCGCGTACGTTCTCGAGGAGAAGAAGCTCAAGCGGGCGATGGAGATCTTCGCTGCGGCCCTGAAGGCGTACCGCGCCCGCTAGAGCACGCGCGCGAGCGCCGCGACAACCTCCGGCGCGCCGATCTCCGTCATGCAGTGATGGTGCCCGAGCGGGCAGACCTGGGGACCGTGCGCGTCGCAGGGCCGGCACGGAAGAGCCGGGCGCTCGACGATGACGTTGCGCTCCCCCCACGGCGTGTAGCCGAACGCCGGGACCGTCGGACCGAAGATCGCGACGACCGGGGTCCCCACCGCGGACGCCACGTGCCCGGGCCCGCTGTCCCCCGAGACGAGCGCCTTCGCCCGGGCGAGGAGAGCGACCAGCTCCGGAAGCCCGGTCGTCCCTGCGAGCACGGGAACGTCCCCTCCCGCAAGACGCGCGACCTCGCGGCAGAGCGCCTCCTCGTCCGGCGATCCGGTGAGGACGGGACGCACGCCGAGCCGAGGCGCTTCGCGCGCGACCTCCGCGAACCCCGACGGCGTCCAGCGCTTGGTCCCCCAGATCGACCCCGGCGCGACCGCGACGATGGGCTCCGAGGGCGCGACACCCTGCCCCGCGAGCAGCGAATCGACCTTCGCGCGCGCCTCGACCCGGACGGGTAGGCTCGGCGTGGGATCCGCGGCGTCGGGTTTCCCCCCTGCGGGACCGGCGAGGGCCAGGTAGCGCCGAACGGCGTGCTGGTCCGCCGCCCACGGCACCCGGTCGGTGTAGGCCCAGGCGCCGGCTGCCTTGGAGAAGCCGATCCGGCGCGCCGCCCCCGAACCTCGGACGAGGAGGCCGGTGCGTGCGGAGCGCTGCCCGGCGACCGCGAGGTCGAAGCGCGACGCGCGGAGCGCTCGCACCGCGCGGAGCGTTCCCGCGACGCCGCGGTCCGCCCCGCGCTTGTCGTGCACGACGATCGTGTCGACGTCGGGGTGTCCCGACAGGAGCGCCCGCCCGAGCGGTGTCGTCAGCACGGTCGTCGATGCGCCGGGGTGCGCGCGGTGAAGCTCGCGCAGCAGCGGAGTCGTCAGAACGATGTCGCCGAGGAACGCCGTCTGGACGACGAGGATCCTCTCGATCAACGCGCGGTCTCGCGCCGCGCCCGCTCGAGCCCTACCGCCGCCGCGAGGAGCGGCACGTTGATCTCGTGATGACCGGTCAGCGCGAAGCTTCGCCCCTTGCCGAGCGTCGGACGCCTCAGGACGTTCTCGTCGGTTCGATACTGACGGATCATGTCGAGGTTCGCGGTGGCGAACCCCGCCGGGTCGTGGCCGAGGTTCTCCGCGATCGAGAGCGCCTTGAGGAACACCTCGGGGAGCTGCACGGCGGAGCCGAGATTGATCCAGACCCCGCCGGCGAGGCCCGAGACGATCGTCACGAGGCGCCGGAAGTCGACGAAGGTCGCGGCGCCGATCGCCGCCCCGTCCGCCGTGGGGTGCTGGTGGACGATGTCGCTCCCGATCGCGACGTGCACGGTGACCGGCACACCCAGCTCGTGGGCCCGGCCGAGGAGGCTGTGCTCACGGTGCGGCAGCCGGGACTCCACGATCCGGCGGCCCAGCACCTCGCCCAGCCCTTCCCCCCGGCGCGCCGCCTCGACGGCGGCCTCGTTCAGGGCACGTCCGGTCTCTTCGGCCATCCCGAACCGCCCCTTGTGAAGGCTCTGCCCGACGTCCTCGGAGGTCGACCCGATCGCCGCGATCTCCCAGTCGTGGATCGCGCCGGCGCCGTTCAAGGCGAGGGCGGTCACCGACCGGTCCTCCATCATCCCGATGATCACCGGCGAGACCCCGACCTTGACGACGTGGGCTCCCGCCGCCAAGGCGACGGTGCGCCCCTCCGCGCGCGCCTGGACGATCGCGGCGGCCAGCTCGCGGAGGACCTTCACCGCTAGGATGTCGGGTAGCCCCTCGAGGAAGTCCGGGAGGCTCGAGGACGCCGAGACCGGCCTCGCGAACTCGTCGACGCGGACCTTGTTCGCGCGCTCGGCGAGAGGATACGTCCTGACGCGCGTCAGATCGGCCGGGGGAACCCGCTCCGCCATCGTGCCTCCATCGAGAGCCAGCAGCATACCGCCACGGTGGCCGCAAGGTTGTGGGTGTGTGACGTGCGTCGCTTCGTCGACTTGACTCTTGACTGGTTCTAGCGGGCCTGGCGGGCGGAAAGCTCGGGAAGCCCGATCGTCCACCTCTTCTCGTAGAGCTTCCGCGCGATCTCGCGCGCCGGCTCGCGATGGAGGAACAGCCTCCGGGAGAGAACTCGCTCCCAGCTCCACGGGTCTTGGGCCAGCCCGAGCCGCATCGCGGGCGTCGAGCGATCGGGCCGGCGCTCCGATCGCGCCTTGATGAAGTTCTTCCATACCGCGATCAGGTGCGCCCTCCCCAGGATCGACTCGAGACGCCGGCCGAAGGCGATCGTCTCGCGCTTGTGGTCGGCGCACGTGTGACGCAGGAGCTGGTGGAGTTGGTCGACGGGGAACATCGCGAAGTCGCGGGCGATCGCCTCGGGAGAGCGCGGAGACCCCTTGGGTCCCCGTTCGGGATTGGGGAACACGCGCAGGACCGCGCGATCGACGAGTCGTCGATCGCGAACGGCTTGTCGGTAGTCGGCGCGCCCATCGACGACGAAGGTCAGCTTTCCGTTCGAGAGTCTCTCAACTAGGCCGGAAAACGCTCGTCGGATGCTCCGGACGTAAGTACTGGGCGGCGAGCCTTTGAGCCTTTCCGACGGACGGTCGAACCGTCGTCCCGCGCCCTTGTGTGGCGCCGGATCGACGTCGTACACGAACCACGACTCCGATCCGACGGCGGTCCCGATCCCGAGCGCCCGATCTTGCCGCCCAATGAACGTCTCGAAGTGATCGTGGACGATCGATTCGTCGATGGCCGTGATCCACCTCAGGCACCGTCCCTGAAAGAGGATCGCGTGACGGCCCAGCCTCTCGGCAAGGCGGGTGACCGAGGTCTTCGCGCATCCGACCGAACGGGCGATCTGCCGGTGGGCCGAGCAAGCAGCGAGTCCTGCGGCGACACGGACCAACAGATGCGGCTTCTTCAGGTAGTACGTCGTCGAGAACGTCTGACGCGAGCACGTGCGCCTGCAGCACGTGCATCGAAACCGGGGGATACGGCGAGGCGACGAGCGGGTGCGGTAGGAGCCGTGGCCAGGGAGGCGCGCGGAAGCTCCTCGATGGCTCTCGCATTCGCTCCACGGGCAGAAGGGGGGATGGAACCGGGAAGGTCGCACGTTTTCGATGGACGTCTTGGGCCAGCGCATGGGAGGAGACAGGGCAAGGCGTGGGCCCGATCGGGACGTCGCGATCAGACGGTTTCAGTGTCCGGTGCAGTCACATCCGGACGTTCGACGTCCGCGGGCGGACAGGCGCGCGCGTAACAGCCACAAGCTTGCGGCCACCGCGGGACCGGGTGAAGATGGTTGCAGCGATTCTTTGGCGTCTGGGCACAGGGCTCTTCGTTACTTGCAATTCTTGAATACGAGGTAACCCCATGAGCGCTTCCCGAACCTTACTCACGGCCACGGCGGTCGTGTTCCTCCTTCCCTTCACCAGCTGCAGCGACGACAACAACCGGTCTTCGGCCCCCAGGACGAGCTTCTTCGGCACCTACGCCGACCAGGCCGGTAACGCCGGCACGGTCGAGCTGGTCGATGTCTCGCCGCCCCCCTCGTTCGGCTCGGTCATGGGGCAGGATGAAGGGACCGCGCTCGACGGCGAGCTGCGGATCGGCGGACAGACGGCGATCCCGCTGAGGGGTATCTTCAACTCCCCGTCTGGGACGATCGCCTTTGCGAGCGACGACAGCACCTTCAACTTCAACGGGGCGGTCGCCGCGGGGCAGGGAACCGGCTTCGGGTTCGGCCCGGGCGGCCCCGCGACCTTCGTCATCTTCCAGGGCGGGACGCCGAACTCGGTGGACGTGTTCTGCGGAACCGTGACGTGCACGAGTCCACCCGGCTGCGAAGCGGAAGGTGGCTTCAATCTTGTCGTCGACGGCGGCGAGGCGTTGACGACCGCCCGCGTGGACGGCGCGGTGGGCGTCGGCGCCGGCACGGTGACGGGCTCCGATGTGAGTCTCGAGGTGGCGCAGGTCGACGTGACCGTCCAGGGCGACATCAGCGGCACCACGGTCAGCGGGACCTGGACCGACGAGACGAACGACACGAGCGGCACGTGGACCGGCAGCACGACCCAGTGCCAGGCGGCGCGACGCCCGTAACCGTCTAGCGGCGGCCGACCGCGGCCGCGACCCGCCTGACGTCCCGCATCGTCGTTTCGAACCCTTCGAGGGTGAGACTCTGCCGGCCGTCCGAGCGGGCGCGGTCCGGATCGTGGTGGACCTCCACGAGGAGGCCGTCCGCCCCGGCGGCGACCGCCGCACGGGAGAGGGCACCGACCCAAGCGCGCTCCCCCGCGGCGTGAGACGGGTCGACCAGGACGGGGAGGTGCGTCCGCGCCTTCAGGACCGGGACCGCGGCAACGTCGAGCGTGTTGCGGGTCGCGGTCTCGAAGGTGCGGATCCCGCGCTCGCACAGCGCCACGCGCGGGTTCCCGTGCGTGACGACGTACTCCGCCGCGTGGAGCAGCTCCTCGAGGGTTGCCGCGGGGCCTCGCTTGAGCAGGACCGGGGTGGCCGAGCGGCCGCACGCGGCGAGGAGCCGGAAGTTCTGCATGTTGCGGGCGCCGACCTGCAGGACGTCGGCGTAGCGTGCCACGAGTTCCACGTCCTCCGAAGCGACGACCTCCGTCACGATCGGAAGCCCCGTGGCGTCCCGTGCCGCGGCGAGGAGACGCAGGCCCTCCTCCCCCAGCCCCTGGAAACCGTACGGGGAGGTCCGGGGCTTGAACGCGCCGCCGCGGAGGAGCCGCGCCCCGAGCTTCGCGACCCCGCGCGCGATCGTCAGGATCTGTTCCTCCGACTCCACCGAGCAGGGTCCCGCGATGACGGCGACTTCCTCGGAGCCGATCACGACGTCCCCCACGCGGATCGTCGTCGTCTCGGGATGATGCGTCCGCGAGACGAGCGCGTAGGGCGGGACGTCGCGATCGACGCGGCGCACGCCGGGCAGGATTGCGAGCCGCTCCTCGAGCCCGGGCTCCGCCGACCCCAGGATCCCGACGATCGTCTCCTCCCCGAGCGGGGCGACCGTGACACGGTATCCCCTCCCCTCGAGCAGCCGGACGACGTCGGTCTTCTGCTTCAGCGTGCACGTCCGGTCGAGAATCGCGATCATCGGGCCAGCCCGTGGAGGAACGACGCCGGATCGCCCCCGGCCTCGATCGCCTCGATGAGGGCCGATCCGACGACCACGCCGTCGGCCGGCGGGACGAGCCTCGCGACGTCGGAGCGGCTCCTCACGCCGAACCCCGCGAGCACGGGAACGGAGCCACGACGCTTGATCGCCGCGATCGACGCCGCGATGCGCTCACTGTCCTCGATTGCGGCTCCGGTGATCCCCGTCACCGCGACCGCGTAGATGAACCCTTCACTGCGCGCCGCAAGCTCCCGCGCCCGCTCGGCGGGCGTCGTCGGAGCAACGAGCTGGATCAGCGCGAGACCGGCGTGCCTCAGGTCGGAGTCCAGGAGTCCCTGCTCCTCGAGCGGCAGGTCGGGGACGACGAGACCGTCCACCCCCGCGGCGGCGGCATCGACGGCGAGGCGCGCGGGGCCGTAGGCGAGCAGCGGGTTGAGGTAGCTCATGAGCACGACCGGTGCGGGGAGCTCGGATCGCATCGCGCGCAGATCGGCGAGGATGCCGGCGAGCGTGATCCCTCCCGCGAGCGCCCGACGGCTCGATCGCTGGATCGTGGGACCGTCGGCCACCGGATCGGAAAACGGCACCCCGATCTCGACGACGTCCGCGGCGGAAGCGACGGCGCGCAGAATCGACGCCGAGCGCGACCGCGTCGGGTCGCCCGCGGTGACGAACGCGGCGATCGCCGCGCGCCCGGAAGCGACCGCCCCTGCGATCGCCGCCTCGATCCGCACTCCGCCGGAGGTCATCCCGCGGCCTCGAGCGCCGGGAGGTCCTTGTCCCCGCGGCCGGACAACCCGACCACGATGAGCGTCCCCGGCCGCTCCGCGGCGAGGCGCCGCGCTCCCGCGAGCGCATGGGACGATTCGAGCGCGGGGATAATGCCTTCGGCGCGACAGCACAACCGGAACGCCGCCACGGCTTCGTCGTCGGAGACGCTCTCGTAGCGGACGCGCCCGGCGGCGTGAAGGTACGCGTGCTCGGGCCCGACACCCGGATAGTCGAGCCCCGGGGCGATCGAGTGCGCGTCGTCGACCTGACCGTCCGGGTCCTGCAGCACGAGCGACATCGCACCGTGCAGGACGCCCACGCGCCCCCGGCCGAGCGTGGCGGCGCCTTCCGCCTCGAACCCGTGGAGGGCGACGTCGTCCTCGAGGAACCCGTGGAACAGGCCGAGCGCGTTCGAGCCGCCGCCCACGCACGCCGCGACCGCGTCCGGCAGCCGGCCGCGCGCGGACAGGATCTGTTCGCGCGCCTCCCGGCCGATCACCGCCTGGAGCGACCGGACGATCCACGGATACGGGTGCGGACCGACGACCGACCCGACGAGGTAATAAGTGCCGAGCGGGTCGGCAGCCCACGCCCGCATCGCCTCGTCGATCGCCGCGCGCAGCGTCCTGTCCCCCGTCGTAACCGCGATGAGCTCCGCGCCGAAGCGCCGGATTCGCGCCGCGTTCGGCGACTGCCGCGCCACGTCGTCCGCACCCATGTAGATCCGGCACGGGAGGCCGAACCGCGCGCACGCCGCCGCCGTCGCCACGCCGTGCTGCCCGGCGCCGGTTTCCGCGATGACCCGTCGTGCGTCAAGGCGCCGCGCGAGGAGCACCTGGCCGATCGCGTTGTTGACCTTGTGCGCGCCGGTGTGGGCGAGGTCTTCGCGCTTGAGGAGGATCTCGGCGCCGTAAGCGCGCGAGAGGCCCGGCGCCGACGCGAGCGGCGTCGGCCTCCCCGCCCACTCCGAGAGCATCGCCGCGCTCTCGGCGAGGAAGGCGGGGTCGTAGAGCGCCTCGGCCGCCTCCCGCGCCAGACGCGCGAGGGGTGCGACGAGCGTTTCCGGAACGAATCCACCACCGTACGGACCGAAGCGCCCGCGAGCCCCCCGCCCCGCGTCGACCATCGCGCGGACCGTCGCCGCCGGCCGCCGCGCGGTCATGAGGGCCTCGCCGACGAGCGCCGCCGCGTACCCGGCCGCCGACGCCGCCTCCACGTCCCGGGACGAGCGCAGTCCGCTCTCCGCGACGAGCGGAACGCCGCGGGGAGCGACGCGTGCCAGCCG
>Ga0210379_10000787_pt1 | contig 10801 bp, 10 predicted proteins | sample PLMedo_2_FD_155468 | JGI IMG/M metagenome (GOLD analysis project Ga0210379, IMG submission 155468) | Groundwater sediment microbial communities from an aquifer in East River, Colorado, USA - PLM4_32_coex redo | ecosystem: Environmental > Terrestrial > Soil > Riparian zone | place: USA: East... | reverse complement strand
CCCCGCGGCCGCGGCTCGGCCGGCGGACGGCTCCTGGACCAACGCGATCACCCCGAGGAACGTGGCGACGATGAGCGTGACGAGGAGCGTCTCGGAGAGCACGTACTGAGACCACCAGAGATGGGGCGGAAGAAGCGCGAGCATGATCCCGGCCGTCACTCCCACGGTGCGGCCGAACATGCGGCACCCGGCGAGGTAGAGGAGCGCGCACGCGAGCGCGCCGAGCACGGCGTGGGCCCACAGGACCGGAACGATTCCGGTTCCGAACAGGCGGTAGAGCCCGGTGAGCAGCAGGGGATAGAGCGGGGCACGCGCGGCGGTCGGCGCAGCACCCGCCGCGAGCCGGTAGCCGTGGCCCTGCAGGAGCTGGCGGGCGATCGCGTCGTAGCCGTCGAAGCTCATCCCCACGGAGGTGTTGAGCCCGGGCACGATCCGGGAGGCGTTGGGGAAGACTTCGAAGAGGAACACGGCCCGGACGGCCAGCGCGAACAGGAAGACCGCGGCGAGCCACAGCCGGCGGACGGATGCCTCGGAGCGCCCCGGCGCGGAGTTCACCGGCGCGACTCGGCGGCGTCCGCGCGCCGCTGCGGCCCGGCCCACCGCGTCAACGCGTGATCCCAGCCCGTGCCCGCCATCCACAGCAGGCAGGGCTCGACGGTCATCCGGTAGCGCATGATGGTGAAGAAGAAAGCGGAGCCCAGCGCAAACCCCGCGACCGAGCCCGCCAGCACCCACAGCGCCGGCGCGGCGCGGAAGCGGACCAGCGCCAGCAGGACCCCGGCGAACAGGATGCCGCTCGCCAGGCCCTGCGCCGCGCGGCTCCACGCGTTGATGTGCCGCCCGGTCCGGGTTTCCGGGTAGAACGCGAACAGATTGCGCAGCTCGCGCAGGTAGAGGACGGCCGCGCGCCCCGGGTGGGCGCGCATGTAGGCGAGGCCCTCCCGGTAGAAGTAGCGCTCGACCTCGACCTCGTTCGGAAGCCGGCGGGTCTCGGCCAGCATCAGCGAATCGAGGTAGAAGCCCGCGACACGCGTATCCGCCTCGGCCCGCGGGTTGTTGCCGATCCACAGCTGCCGCCCCCCGCCGGTGGCGATGAAGTACCACTCGCCGTGCACGCGGTGGTTGCGAACGATCCACGGCGTGACCGTCAGCAGGCCGGCGGCGATGCTCACCAGCGCCGGCACCCGCCACGCCCGCCGCTCGCGGTGGAGTGCCAGAGCCAGCCCGATCGCGAGCCCCGGGAGCACGAGCGCGGTGTTGGGCCGGACCAGCAGCGCGAGGCCCCAGAGCGCGCCGCTCGCCGCCCAGCGCCATAGCCCGCCGTGGCGCCAGGCCTCGAACGACGCGCCGAACGCGAGCACCACCATGAGCACCAGGGTGTTCTCCGAGTACTGGATCGTGGGGAGGAAGGCGAGCACCGGATGGAACGCCGCCAGCGCGGCGGCGAGCAGGCCGGCGCGCCGTCCGAAGACCCGCGCCCCGACGGCGCCGATCAGCGCGACGGCCAGCACGCCGAGCAGCGCCTCCACCAGGCGCAGCGCCAGCAGGTGGGGGCCGAGCACTAGGTAGACCGCCGCGATCAGCGTCGGGTAGCCGGGCGGGCGCAGGGTATGGGGCCCGTAGGTGCCGCTCTCGAAGAGCGAGCGCCCCACCGCCTCGAACTCGCGGGCGTCGGGCCACTGCATCTGGTCGGGCGCGAGCGCCACGAACAGCAATCGCGCGAAGAGAGCCGCCGCGAGGACTGCGGCCCACGGCCAGCGCCCGGAGAATGGGAACCGCGGCTCTACGCTCTCAGCCTCCGGCACGCCTGCGGTCCACCAGTGCCGCGATCGCCCGGACGCTCTCGAAGTGATCGGGGAGCACATCCTGGTCGGGGACCGTGATCCCGAAGCGCTCCTCGCAGAACGTCACGGTCTTCAGGATCGAGAGCGAGTCGAGCAGGCCGCGGGCGATCAGCGGGTCCTCGGGCTTCAGGTCCTTCAAGTCCCGGTCGTAGAGGACCTCGTTCACCAGGAAGTCGCGGATCGCGCTCTCGGTCGCCGTCATGTCTCGTCGGAGCTCCTTGGCTCGGGGTTGAGGGTGGTCTGCGGCTGGGCCAGCGCGCGCCGGTCCACTTTGCCGCTGCTGGTCCGCGGAAGCTGCCGCCGGAACTCGATTGCTTCCGGGACCATGTAGCGCGGGAGGCTTTCCGCACAGTGCTGGCGCAGAGCTGCCTCGTCAAGCGCGACTCCGCTCTTCGTCACCACGACGGCCCGCAGCCGGTGCGTGACCTCGTCGTCGGGAATGGCGAGCACCACCGCCTCGTCCACCGCCGGGTGGCGGTGGAGCACGGTCTCGATCTCGCCCAGCTCGACGCGATAGCCGCGCGTCTTCACCTGATGGTCGCGCCGGCCGAGGAACTCCAGGTTCCCGTCCCCCTGCACCCGTACCAGGTCGCCGGTGCGGTAGGCGAGATCCGTGACGCCGGGAGCGATCTCGATCGGCTGGAGTGCCAGCGCCGTGCGCTCGGGGCGGCCCCAGTAGCCGCGCATCACCGTCGCGCCGCGCACCCACAGCTCGCCGGCCGCACCGGTGGGCACGGGCTTCAGGCTCTCGTCGAGCACCAGCACCTCGTCGTAGGGGCAGGCCTTGCCGATCGGGAGCGGCCGGTCGTCCTCCGGCGGCTTTGCGACCTCGAGCCACGTGCAGACGTTGGTCTCGGTCGGTCCGTAGAGGTTGGCGTAGCGGGCGCGCGGGGCGAGCCGCATCAGCTCGCGCAGGTACTTGACCGGGAACACCTCGCCCGCGAACAGCAGCACGCGCAGGGCGCCGAGATCCAGATCCTCGAGGCCGCCGCGCGTCAGCATGAGCACCAGCGTGCTCGGGGTCGCGTACCACACCGTGAGCCGGTCCGAGCACCACTGCCGCGCCACCGCCGCCGGGAACGACGCGATCCGCGGCGAGAGCGGGTAGACCGCGGCCCCGGCGCGCGCGCCGGCGAAGAGATCGAAGGTCGAGAGGTCGAAGTGGAACGGCGCGTGGTTCGCGAGCCGGTCCTCGTGCGTGACCTGGAAGACGTCGCCCGCCCACTCCACGAACGCCAGGGCGTTCCGGTGCGAGAGCATGACGCCCTTGGGCTCGCCGGTCGAGCCCGAGGTGTAGAGGATGTACGCCAGATCGCCCTCGAGCGCACGGATCCCGGGCGCGGCATCGCTCTCCGCCCCGGCCTCGGCCCACGTCACGTTTGGCAGGCCCGCGATGCGCGGCGCCTCCACGGGCGCCTCCTCCGCGAGCCAGACCGCGCGCATCGGCGCGCCCGCCGCGAACGTCTCCTCGAGCGCGGCCGTGCGCGCGGCAACGGTCACGAGCCCGGAGACCGCGCAGTCGCGCGCGATGTAGGCGAGCCGGGCGGGCGGCGCCCCGGGATCCACCGGCACGTAGGCGGCGCCCGCCTTCATCACGCCGTAGAGCGCCACCACCGATTCGATCGAGCGCGGGAGCCAGAGCGCGACGCGGTCGCCGGGCCGCACGCCGTGACCGGCGAGCGAGCCCGCGAAGCGATTCGAGAGGCTCTCCAGCCCGGCGTAGGAGAGCGTGCGGCCGTCCATCACCAGCGCCGGGCGCTCCGGGAAGCGCGCCGCCGATTCCGTCACGAGGTGGGGGAGGAGCGTGCCCATCAGAGTCCCAGGCAGCCCGCGATGATCTTGCGCTGCATCTCCGAGCTTCCGGAGTAGAGCGTCCCGGAGAGCGCGTCGCGCAGCTCGCGCTCGATCGGGTACTCCTTCATGTATCCGTAGCCGCCGTAGATCTGGAGCGCGTCGCGAGCGGCCTGCACGTGCGCCTCGCTCACGAACAGCTTGGCCATCGCCGACTCGAGCACGGCGCTCTTGCCCCGGTCCTTCAGCGTGCCCACGCGGTAGAGGAGGAAGCGCCCGGCTTCGATCGCCACCTTCATGTCGGTGATCCGGTTCGCGACCGACTCGAACTTGGCGATCGGCTTGCCGAACTGGCGGCGCTGCCGCGCGTAGGCGATGCAGTCGTCCAGCAGGCGCTCCATCGCGCCCAGGTGCGCGGCGAAGATGCAGGCGCGCTCCCATTCCATCGCCGAACTGAAGATCGCCATCCCCGCGCCCTCCGCGCCCAGGCGCTGCGACTCGGGCACCCTGCAGTCCTCGAACACCACCTCGCCCATGGGCGAGGTGCGCAGGCCCATCTTCTCGATCGGCTTGCTGAAGGTCACGCCCTGGGCGTCGCGCGGCACGAGGAACGCCGTCAGCGCCTTCTGCTTCCCCTCGCTCGCGCGGTCGAGATAGGCGAAGGCCACCGCCAGGTCCGCGACCGGGGCGTTGGTCGAGAAGGTCTTCTGCCCGTTGAGCACGTATCCGGAAGGCGCTCCTCCGCCCGCCTCCACCCGCTCCGCGCGCGAGGCGAGCGAGAACACGTCGGAGCCCGCCCCCGGCTCGGTGATCGCGTGCGCCGCGATCGCCTCGCCCGAGACCAGCTTCGGCAGCCACGCGCGCTTCTGCTCCTCGCTGCCGTAGTGGAGGATCGGCATCTGGCACGCCCACATCTGCGCGTTCAGGCTGAACACCAGCCCGTTGTCGCGGCAGCCGCGGCCCAGCGCCTCCATCGCCACCGTCGTGGTGAGGAGGTCCTGCCCCTGCCCGCCGTACTCGGCCGGGACCGGGAGCCCCAGGAGCCCGAACTCCGCGCACTTCTTCCAGCTTTCGCGCGGGAAGCTGGCGGCCGCGTCGCGACCCTCGAGGTCGTCGTTCAGCTCCGCGCGCGCGAACTCCAGCACCGCTTCGTGAAGCTCGCGCTGCTCCGCGCTCAGCTCGAGATCCACGCCTGGTCCCCCGCTGTCCGCCGGTCGGCTGACGCTCGCCTGGATGGATGCAACGTGTTCTCCGGGATCGGGGGCTCAGGGCCGGGATCGGAGAAGCCGGCTCCCTGGACCCGATTCCGGGCCCGATCCAGGCTCGCATGAAGGCCAACAATGTTAGGGGCTTCCGCGCCGCGGCGTCAATGGATCCGAGGCCCGCCCGCACCGCGTAGCCACGCCGCTCGATCGGCGTCCGGGCCGCTGCCGCCTACACGAGATAGCGCTCGCGCAGCAGCGCCACGTGATGCCGGCCGTGACCGGCGATGATGAACGCCAGCGCCCGCACCGAGATCGCGTCCCCGTTGGCCACACCCTGGCGCCGCCACGCCTCGGCATCGAGGCCGCGGAACAGGGCGAGATTCGACCGGCGGACCAGCTCCCACTCGGCGGCCAGATCGGCGAGCGTGCGGTGGCCGAAGCCGCCCGCGGGCACGTAGGTGTTCTCGTCGAACCCGGGCAGCGCCGTCCGGTCGTTGCGCGCGAAGCGCAGGGCCCGGTAGGCGAACACCCGCTCGCCGTCGATCAGGTGCCCGATCACTTCCTTGATCGTCCACTTGCCGGGCCCGTAGCGGTGGTCGCCCTCCGATTCGGGAATCGTCCGCACCAATGCGAGCGCGTCCGCGATCTGATTCTCGAGAGCCTGGATCGCGTCGGCCTCCGGGACCAGGGCGATGTACTTGCCGTAGTAGGGGACGTGCTCGCTGGGATCGGGACGGGTGGCGGTGGTGATTGCGGTAGCCATGAGTTCCCTTCGGGTCCGGTGGGGTTCACCGCGGAGCCCGGACGGCCGCCGCGATTGGGGGGAGAATAGCCTTGCCCGGACCGGGTTGCACGCGAATCCGAGCCGCGAATCCGAGCCGCGTCCGGCCGCGCTCCGGCTCAGGTGCGCGTCCCGGCGGGCTGCGGCTCGAGGAACTCGGCGTGGAGCGCGCGCACCGCGTCCTCGCAGCGCTCGCCCGGCACGCGGAAGACGAGCGCGCCCGGGGTGACGCGCAGCGCGACCAGCGGCACCTGCCGCCTCTCGAACGCGCGCTCCGCCCGCGCCGCCTCGCGGGCGCCCAGTCCCAAGCCCACCACCGAGACGAACGCCGCGCCGTGCTCGAGCCTGAGCTTCCACTCGCCGCCCGGGCCACGCAGCGCGCGGAACTCGCGCTCCAGCGAATCGATCCCGTCGCGATCGCCGATCCACACGATCACGGAGTGCGCATCGCCCGCCTGCTCGTGCGCGATCAGGTCGAGATCGGGGAGCCGGTCGCCCACCGCCTCGATCAGCGCCCGCGCCTCGCCGCGGCCGCCGGCGTTGCCCTCCGCGATCGCGATCGAGCAGCCGTCGCGATGCGTCACTGCCTCCACCCGTGCGCCTTCCATGAACTCCTCCGTGATCTCGGTGCCGGGCGACTCTTCGAACGAAGAGCGCACCGTGAGCGGCACGCGGTAGGCCGCGGCCAGGTCCACGCAGCGCGCGTGCAGCACCCGGCCCCCGAGATGGGCGAGCGCCGAGCACGCGCGGTACGAGAGCTTCGGAATCACCCGTGCGCATTTCACCACGCGCGGGTCGGCGGTGAGCACCCCGCTCACGTCGGTGTAGATCTCGCAGCGCCCCGGCCCGAGTGCCGCCGTGAGCGCCACCGCCGTGGTGTCGGAGCCGCCGCGGCCGAGCGTCGTGATCTCCTTGGTGCGGGGCGAGACGCCCTGGAAGCCGGCCACGATCACCACCCGCCCGCGCGCCAGCTCGGCGCGGATCCGCTCCGGCTTCACCTCGACGATGCGGGCCGCGCTGTGGGCGCCGTCGGTGAGGATGCCGCTCTGCGAGCCGGTGAACGAGATCGCCTCGACCCCGAGGTCGTGGAGCGCCATGGCGAGCAGCGCCATGGCCACGCGCTCCCCGGTGGTGAGCAGCATGTCCAGCTCGCGGCGGTTGGGCGCGCTCGAGACCTGGCGCGCGAGGCCGATCAGCTCGTCCGTGCTCTGCCCCATGGCCGAGACCACGACCACGGTGTCGTGCCCGGCGGCGCGCGCGGCCGCCACGCGCCGCGCGACCGCGCGGATGCGCTCGGGACCGTCCACCGAGGTGCCGCCGTACTTCTGGACCAGGAGGCTCACGCGGGAGTTATAGGGTTCACGCCCCGCCATCGCAACACCGCCCATTCCTTGACGCTCGGCGACGCGCGTCGGTATAGTCCGCCGCGCTTTATCTCGTGCGGAAGTAGCTCAGACCGGTAGAGCGCCACCTTGCCAAGGTGGATGTCGCGGGTTCAAATCCCGTCTTCCGCTCCATGCTGGGGGGCCGGCCGCGGGTCGGCCCTCCTTTTCTCTCTCCCGCGGAGGTGGTCCTGAGCCCACGGACAGCCGACCCCGCCGCCGTCGAGCGCGCCGTCGCCGAGCTGATCACGGCCCTGGGGCTCGACCCTGCCACCGAGCCCGAGCTGAAGAAGACTCCCGCGCGCGTCGCCCGGCTCTACGCCGAGGTTTTCGGCGGGCTCGATCCCGGCGCCGAGCCCGATCTAGAGACCTTCCCCCACGCGACCGGCGGCGACGAGCTGGTCACAGTGCGCGACATTCCCTTCCACTCGATCTGCGTTCATCACTTCGTCCCGTTCTTCGGCCGCGCGCTCGTGGCCTACGTGCCCGGCGACAGGATCATCGGCATCAGCGGGCCCGCGCGGCTCGTGGACTTCTACGCCCGCCGCCCGCAGCTCCAGGAGCGCATGGGGAACGGGATCGCCGATCACCTCGAGCGGATCCTGAAGCCGCGCGGCGTGGCCGTGGTGCTCGAGGCCCGCCACTTGTGCATGGAGATGCGCGGCATCCGCAAGCCCGGCACGGTCGAGACTCAGGCCCTGCGCGGCGCGCTCGCCGAGCCGCGCTGGGCCGCAGCGCTGCGCATGTCGCGCCGCGGCTGAGCCGCGCGGGCGAGGCGCCATGCCGCCCGGGCTCCCGACCGTGACCGCGGTGGTCGTCACCCGTGACCGCCCGCGGCTGCTCGCGGACGCGCTGGCGGGCGTGGCGCGACAGAGCCGGCCACCGATCGAGGTGCGGATCGGAAACGACGGAGGTCCGGACATCGGCGAAGCGCTCGCGGCGCTCGGCGCGATCGGGACATCCGTGATCCGCACCGGCGCGGGAGGCGCAGCCGCGGCGCGTAACCGCGCGGCGCGTGGCGCGCGCGGCGAGGCACTGGCGTTTCTCGACGACGACGATCGCTGGCTTCCCGGCCACCTCGAAGGGCTCGCCGCGGCACTCGCCGATCCCGCGGTCGAGATCGCGTTCGCCGACTGCGCGGTAGTGCGCGAGGAGCTGGGCCCGGGCGGCGCGCGCGCCGAGCTTGCGCGCCGCGTGATCGCGCACGACTGGGACGATGCGCTCATGCGCCACGACGACTTCATCCCGCCGAGCGCCATCATGGTGCGCCGCCCGCTGTTCGAGCGCCTCGGCGGGTTCGACGAGTCGTTCCGCTACTCCGAGGACTGGGACTTCCTGATGCGCGCCGCGGTACTCACCGCGCCGCGCCGCGTGCCGGGCGTGTCGGTCGAGATCCGCATGCGCGCGACCGGGAACGCCTCTGCCGACTTCGGCGAGGAGCGGCTCGACTGCCTGCGGCGGCTGTCCGCGCGGCATGGGCTGCCGGCGATCGAGCCCAAGACGTTTTGGGAGGTGGCCGAGGCGGTCGCCGGCACACGGAGCCCGCGTGGCGCGTGAAGTCCTGATCGTCGGCGCCGGGCCCGCGGGTGTTTCCGCCGCGCTGTGGGCGCGGACGCTCGGTCTCGAGCCGCGGCTCATCGAGAGCGGCCCGGTCGCGGGCGGGCAGCTGCTCCACGTCCACTTCCATCCGGTGGATCTCGCGGGCGTTCCCGAAGGCGACGGGCCCGCCATCGCCGCAGCTATGGCGCTCCAGCTCGCGGAGGCGGGGATCGCGGTGCGCTGCGGCGTGGCCGCCACCGCGCTCGAGCCCGGGCGCGGCGCGGGCTCACGGCCGGCCGTGATCGCGGCGGGAGGGGAGCGCATCGAGGCGGACGCGGTCCTGATCGCCACCGGCGTGCGCCGCCGCCGGCTCGAGGTCCCGGGCGAGCGCGAGCTGGAGGGCCTGGGCGTCTCCTACTCCGCGACCCGGGACCGCGCAGAGTTCGCGGGCCGGCACGTGGTGGTGGCGGGCGGCGGCGATGCCGCCTACGAGAACGCGCTGCTGCTCTCGGCGGTGGGCTGCACGGTGACGCTCGCCGTGCGGGGAGCGCCGCGGGCGCGCGCCGGTTTCCGCCAGCGCGTAGCGGCTGATCCGCGCATCGAGGTGCGGGAGCGCACCCGGGTCACGGCCGCCCTCGGCGATGGCCGGCTGAGAGCGGTGCGGCTCGCCGGTCCGGCGGGCGAGGCGGAGGCGCCGGCCGCCGGGCTCGTGATCAAGGTGGGCGTGATCCCGAACACCGAGTGGTGCCGTGGCTCACTGGCGAGCGACGCCGAGGGATTCCTCTCCGTGGACGCGAGCCTCGCCGCCTCTCAGCGTTGTGTGTGGGCCGCGGGCGACGTCACGCGGCCCGCGCTCCCCGCGATCGCCGTCGCGATCGGCCACGGCGCGCTCGCCGCCGCCGCGATCCGGAACGCGCTGAGCGCGGGTTAGCGTCCCCGCCGCTCAGGCGTCAGAAGCGGATTCCGACGGTGATCGCGAACGGATTGTCGTCTTCGATGAACGCCCATTTGATCTGCGCGTAGGGCTTGAGCGGGATCGCGCTCAGCCCGAAGCCGCCGAGCACGTTGAGCCCCGAATTGGTGTTGGAGTCGCCATTGTCCGGATCCACGGTAAAGAACGTGAGCCCGGCGCCGACCCACCCCGATCCCACTCCCAGCGGCAGCACCGACATGGTGCCGTCGAGGTTCAGGGTGTAGGCCGTGCCGTTGTCCGTGAAGATGTACTCGGCGTTCGGGTTGAAGGTGATCGTGGCCAGCCCGATCCGGGCGCCGGCGCCCAGGAAGTACTCGTCGCGATCCGTGTACTTGCCGCCGAAGGCGTCCCAGCCGATCGGTCCGGCGAAGGCCGGGACCGACGCCATCACGAGGGCGCCGCCCAGGATCACCTGGGCGAGGAAGCGGGGAAGCGGGATGCGACGCGCAGCCAGTCCATTCGGATTCGTCATGGTCGATACCTCCATGTAGTCGGCGCGCCGGAGACTCCGGCCGCCGGTGTCCGCGGGGAGCGCGCGACCACACTAGCGCGGGGCGGGGGTGTCCGCCACCGCCTCGGACGCTACCTCTTCAGCGGCACCACGCTCTTGTCGTCCAACCCCAGCACGTTCACCAAGTCCGATCCCGAGGGCACGATGAACTTGGTCTGCTGGGCGAGCACGTTGTTCAGCACGTCCAGCCGCCGGCTGATCTCCGCGCGCTCCTTGAAGAACGCCTCGGCCGCGTTCGAGACCATCTCGATCGCCGTGGCCTCTGCGGTGGCGCGGGTGATGCGCGCCTGGGCGTCGCCCTCGGCCCTCAGGATCTCGGACTGCCGCACGCCCTCCGCCTGGAGGATCGCCGCCTGCTTGACGCCCTCGGCTTCGAGAATGTTGGCGCGCTTGTCGCGCTCGGCCTTCATCTGGCGCGACATGGCCTCGGTGATGTCGGCGGGCGGGTCGATCTTCTGGACCTCGACGCGCGTCACCTTGACGCCCCAGGTGTTGGTGGCCTCGTCGAGAACGGCGCGCAGGTTGGCGTTGATGAGGTCACGCGCGGTGAGCGTCTCGTCGAGCGACTTGTCGCCGATCAGGTTTCTCAGGTTGGTCTGGGCGAGCGTGGTGGCGGCGTAGGCGAAGTTCTGCACCTCGAAGGTGGCCTTCACCGGGTCGCTGATGCGGTAATAGATGACGGCGTCCACCGTCACGGAGACGTTGTCCTTGGTGATCACCTTCTGCGGCTCGACGTTGATCACCCGCTCGCGCATGTCCACCTTGAGCATGTCCA
>Ga0210379_10000786_pt1 | contig 10802 bp, 13 predicted proteins | sample PLMedo_2_FD_155468 | JGI IMG/M metagenome (GOLD analysis project Ga0210379, IMG submission 155468) | Groundwater sediment microbial communities from an aquifer in East River, Colorado, USA - PLM4_32_coex redo | ecosystem: Environmental > Terrestrial > Soil > Riparian zone | place: USA: East... | reverse complement strand
CGTGCCGAAGAAAACCACGGCGTACGACACCCATACCACGGCGATCAGCAGGTCGATCGGCCACTCCAGCTCCGCGTATTCCTTGGAGGTGGTAATGCCGAGCGGCAGCGTCACCGCCGCCAGCACGATGACGGCCTGCCAGCCCCAGAAGGTGAACGCGGCGAGCGCGTCGGAGAACAGGCGCGTGTGACAGGTGCGCTGGACCACGTAATACGAGGTAGCGAACAGCGCCGAGCCGCCGAACGCGAAGATCACTGCGTTGGTATGCAGAGGGCGCAGCCGTCCGTATGACAGCCACGGCACGCCGAAGTTGAGCTCCGGCCAGATCAGTTGCGCGGCGATGATCACGCCGACCAGCATGCCGACCACGCCCCAGATCACGGTCATGACGGCGAACTGCCGCACGACCTTGTAATTGAAGGTTTGTTCTTCGCGCATTGCCCTCACCTGTGCCTCCCGGGAACTGCGGCAATGATAGGGAGGCGTGCCGGTCCGGGTCTTGATCTATATCAACCCGCGTTGCTGCCCGATGCCTTAGGGTCGCGGGCAGACAATCCCGAACCGAGCAGCAGCCACATGACGATCACCGACCGGATCGACGCCACGACGCGAATTCCGTCCGCGTACCTCAAGTCGGCGCCGCCGGCCCCGCGCAGCGTGAAGATAGAGGTTTCGCCGCGCTGCAACTACCGCTGCGGCTTCTGCGCCCTGCGCACCCGCGAAGTGCAGCCGAAGTGGGACATGGATTTGGGCCTGTTCAAGCGCATTACGCGCGAGATGCGCGACGCCGGCGTCGAGGAGATCGGCGTGTTCTACCTGGGCGAGTCGTTCATGAACCCGCGCCTGCTGGTGGACTGCATCACCTGGCTGAAGCGCGACATCGGCATGCCCTACGTATTCCTCACCTCGAACGCCTCCATGGCTTTTCCTGAAGCGGTCGAGGAGTGCATGAAGGCCGGGCTCGATTCCTTGAAGTGGTCGGTGAACGCGGCCGACGAGGCGCAGTTCGAGAAGATCATGGGTGTGGCGCCCCGGCTCTTCCGCCGCGCGCTCGACAATATTCAGGCGGCCTGGGAAACGCGGCGGCGCGGCGGTTACCGGACCGGGCTGTACGCCTCGTCCATCCGCTACGACGGCGAGCAGCAGCAGAAGATGGAGCGGCTGCTCGTCAAGCGCGTGGCTCCGTATGTGGACCAGCATTACTGGCTGCCGCTGTATTCCATGGGCGCCTTCGCCACCCGGCGCGAGGAAGAGCTGGGTTACCGGCCGACCGCCGGCAACCAGGGGCGCGTCGGCGCCCTGCGCGAGCCGCTGCCGTGCTGGTCCGCGTTCACGGAAGGCCACGTTACCGCGGAAGGCAGGCTCTCGGCGTGCTGCTTCGACGCCACCGCCCACTGGACGATGGGCGACCTCAACCGGCAGCCGTTCATGGAGGCATGGAACTCCGAGCCGTTCGTGAAGCTGCGGGAGGCGCATCTGCGGAAAGACGTCACCGGAACGGTATGCGAAAAATGCGTTGCCTACCAGCCGGCCGGCGATAACGTGGCGGTTTGATCTGCATCAATACGCGCACCCGGCAGCGGCATAGATTGTGTAGAGGTTCGTGCCCGTGCTGGGAATCACCACCTGTGACAAGGAGACCGGAAATGTTCAGGAACATCCTCGTACCGACTGACGGCTCCCCGCTGTCGCGCCGCGCCATCAAGCAGGCCGTGCGCTTCGCGAAAGAACAGAAGGCGCGCGTGACCGGGCTCTACGTCGCGCCCCCGTACAACTCGCGGTTGATCGAGGACGGGGCCATGTTCAATTTCGTCTCGCCGCGGCAGTACCAGGCGACGGTGAGCGCCATTGCGCGTAAGCACCTCAAGGCGATCGAAACGGCCGCGGCCGCCGCCGGCGTGCGCTGCCAGACGCTGCACGCCCTGAGCGATTTCCCGTACGACGAGATCGTGCGCACGGCCCGGCGCAGGAAATGCGACCTGGTCTACATGGCGTCGCACGGGCGGCGCGGCATTTCGCGGCTGCTGCTGGGCAGCCAGACCAGCAAGGTACTGGCTCTCAGTACAATCCCGGTCATCGTGTGCCGGTGAGCATCCCGGCAACCCGCGACGACCAGGACGCCCCGTCATGTTCAGGAACATACTCGTTCCCACCGACGGCTCGGCCATATCGCGACGCGCGGTCGGGCGCGCGGTGCGGCTGGCGAAGGCGCAGAAAGCACGGGTGACCGGTCTCTGGGTCGGTCCGGTCTGGCAGCCGAATCTGTACGCCTACGACGAATCCGTGCCGGCCGGCTTCATCTCGCCCCGGCAGTTCGCGGCGAGCATCAGAAAGATCGCCGCCCGCCAGCTCGGGGCAGTCAGGAAGGCCGCTGCCGCGGCAGGCGTGCGGTGTAAGACCGTCTCCGTGCAGGGCACCTTCCCGCACCTGGAGATTATCAAGGCGGCGCGGCGCAACCGCTGCGACCTCATCGTCATGGCCTCACACGGGCGCCGCGGCATTTCGCGGCTGTTGCTGGGCAGCCAGACGGCAATGGTCCTGGCATACGCCCGCATCCCGGTGATGGTCTGCCGTTAAGAATACCGGCCGCCTGCGGCCGGTATTCTTGAACTGGCGCGGCAGATTCCTTACCATTGCCCGACCATTGCCCTGAGGGCCGCGGCGTTCCGGATCTCGACGTCGCGCTGCTGCACGGTGAGCAATCCCTCGCGATGGAACCGCGACAGGAGCCGGCTCACCGTCTCCAGCGTCAGCCCGAGGTAATTCCCGATCTCCTCGCGCGTCATCCGCAGCACGAAGCGGTTAGCCGCGAAGCCGAGGCGCTGGTAGCGGCGCGACAGGGACAGCAGGAACGCCGCCAGGCGCTGCTCGGCGCTCATGCTGCCGAGCAGCAGCATCAGTCCCTGGTCGCGGGAGATGTCACCGGAGAGCACCCGGAACAGCTTGTGCTGCAGGGCCGGTACTACCGACGCCATCTTTTCCAGCGCGGCGAACGGGATCGCGCAGACCTCGCTGTCCTCCAGCGCGACGGCGCTGTAGCCGTGGCGCCCCGTGCTGATCGCCTCGAGCCCGAGCATCTCGCCGGAAATATGGAAGCCGGTGACTTTCTCGTCGCCGTTGTGCGAGCCGCCCACGCTCTTGAATGCGCCGCTGCGCACGGCATAGAGGCAATCGAAAACATCCCCCGCGCGGTAGAGGGACGCCCCGCGCGCCATCCGCCGCTTGGTCGTGGCGATATCGCCGAAGCGCTCAACGTCCGCGGCCTGGAGATCCCCCGGCAGGCATACGCCCTGCAGGCTGCACAACGAGCAGGCCACCGCGGATTTCGCCGGCGTGGGCATAGACAGCACCGTCGCGCTGCGGATTCTCACAGGGATCACCAGGATCGGATTGCTCAACGTGGCGGCGTAATTCATGATCATCTCCTATTCGGACGGGTTGATACGTGAATGAATTCTGGGTCAGCGAGCCCCGGTTGCTACCTTCATCTGTTCGAGGATTTCTCCGACACGCTCAAAATCGATCGACTTGTCGAGAAAGTACTCGGCGCCGGCATCCGCGCTCGCCTTCAGATGCTGGGGCGTCGAGTAGTTGCTGAGGATGATCGCCCTGATGCCCGGCAGCGTCTTCCGGACCTCGATCAGCGCATCGATGCCGCTGCCGAACTCGTTGGCGAGCTTGATATCGAGGACCGCCACGTCGGGCCGGGTGTTGATGATGCCGGCGACGGCAGTGTCATAGGTCGCGGCCTCGCCCACCACTTCAATATCCTTGACGTCGCGTATCAACTCGACGAGGCGCTCGCGCACTGCGGCGGAGTCCTCCACCACGAAGACCTTCATATCGCGCCTCGCCAGGTAGCCGTAGTCCATGGCCCGCAGTATGCGGACGCGAACCGCTGCGCACTATCGGCGTCAGCCTGAATTCCGGTGTAGGAAAGCGGGAGGGGGTGTAGGAATCGTCCTACAAGCGGCGGCCCGCCACCGCATGCAGCGCAATCCTGCTATCAGACGACCTAAATCGGGAGGGAGGCCGATCTACCCTGAATGGCCGCTGCTTGCGTCGAGCAGCCGGTGCTCTAGCGCGTAGCGGATCAGTTCCGACTGGTTGGCCAGGCCCATCTTTTCCATGATGCGGGTCTTGTGGGTGCTGATGGTCTTGACGCTGAGCGACAGTTCGCGCGCGATTTCGCTGACCGATGCGCCGCGGGCGATCATCCGGAACACCTGGAATTCGCGGTCGGATAGCAGCGTGTGTGTCGCGGTTTCCGCCCGCGGCGCGGCGCCGAGCGCCAGGCGCTCCGCGGTTTCCGGGGTCACGTAGGCGCCGCCGCCGGCAATGCGGCGGATCGCCGCCACCAGCTCGTCGGCGGCGCTCTCCTTGCTGAGGTAGCCCGATGCGCCCGCCTTCAGCGCCCGCACCGCATACTGCTCCTCGCTGTGCATGCTGAGCACCAGGATCCTCAATTTCGGCTTTTCGGCCTTGACCAGCTTGATCAGCTCGATGCCGTTGCGCCCCGGCATGGACAGGTCGAGCACGGCGACGTCGAAGTCCTGCGCGGATACCCGTGCCAGGACTTCCTGGCCGTTGGCAGCCTCACCCGCCACTTCGATGTCCCCGGTATCGGCGAGGATCCCCTTGAGGCCGGCCCTGACGATCGCGTGGTCGTCCGCGAGCAGCACGCGGATCACGTGTGCTTCCCTGTGCCGCGGTACTGCTTCACCGGCACCTTGATCTCCACCACCGTGCCGCCGTCCGCCGGGCTGTAGACGTCCGCCCCGCCGCCGAGGGTGCGGGCGCGCTCCTTGATGCCGAGGATACCGAAAGATTTTCCGCTATTGAGCTGGGCGGCGCCGATGCCAATGCCGTTATCGCGTGCCGACACCGTCATGTCGTCGCCTTCGACGCGGATCGCCACCCTGACCTCGGTAGCCCGCGCGTGGCGCGCGACGTTGGTAAGCACCTCCTGGATCATGCGATAGACGGATGTGGTGAGCGGATCCCTGAAATCGACCTCGCTCGCCTTCGCGTCCATCCCCACCACGATGCCGGTGCGCCGTGAGAATTCGTGCAGCAGGTGCTCGATGGCGGGCACCAGCCCGAGGTCGTCGAGCATCGCGGGGCGCAGGTCGGCCGCGATGCGGCGCACCGAAACGACCGTGGAATCCACTATCCCCTTCATGCTCTCGACCTTTTCCCGCATCCGGTCGTCCTCGCGCGGCAGCCGGCCGGCCAGCCACGACACATCCATCTTCAGGGCGGTGAGCCATTGCGCCAGCTCGTCATGCAGCTCGCGCGCGATGCGCACGCGCTCCGCCTCGCGCACCTCGTGCATCTGCTGGTAGAGATCCTGCAACTGCCGGTGCGAGCGCGCGATTTCCTCCGCTGCCTTCACGCGCGTCGAAATGTCGCGCAGGACCACGGTAAAAAGCCTCTTGCTGTCTACCGTCACCTGGGAAATTGACGCTTCGATCGGGAATTCCTGGCCGTCGGCGCGCAGTCCGTAGAGCACCACCTCGCTGCCCATGCGGCGAACGGTGGCACCGGTCGCGCCGAAGCGCCCGACGTGGGCGCGGTGCGCGGCACGGAAGCGCTCCGGAATAAAGCGATCGAGCGGACTGCCCAGCGCTTCGGCCGCCCGACACCGGAAGATCCGCTCCGCCGCTGCGTTGAACACGACGACGTTTTGACGCTCATCCACGGTGATGATGGCGTCCATCGCAGACTCGACGATCGCGGTGAACCACGATGCGTCGCCGCCGCGCTGTGTACCGGCAGGTATCCGCCGCGTTCGTTTCCGGGAAATCACGGCACCAGTATACCGAACCACCTAGCAGTGTATCGGTCTTTGGGTTCCGCATCGTGTTCCGCAGGCCGCGACCATCATGATCTGTCGAGCCAGCGGGCGATACACTGCTAAATTGAAGGAAAGGTTGCGAGGGGGTTCATTCAACCTGCGAGGCTTATGCGTTGCGCAAGAGCACGGTCGAACCGGTCAGCCTGTCGGCTCCGCGGTACCCAGGAGCAACTACCCATGCATTGACAACCAACGCCGATCACACCAAGTCCGACAGGCTGCTAGAATGCGGGCGGGACTACTGGATGCCGCCGCGGCGCGCCGGCACCAAGCGCTTCAGGTCCAGGTGCTCCTGCAACTCGGAAGGGGTGAGTTGCGTGTAGTTCCTGGCAAGCTCCTTCAGTTCGACGGCGGGCTCGAGTGCATCGCGCAGGTGCTCGCGCATCAGGCCGAGCAGGCGAGGCTCGGCAATCAGCACGATGGTGCCGCCCTTCCAGGTCCGCGACAGCGTCACGGCCTGCTGGGTAATCTCCCGCCCGAAACGCCGTTCCAGTTCGAGCCGGTGCTGCTGCCGGCGCCCCTCGATGGGATGAACGTCGCCGGCCTGGCGGTTGCTGACGCGCTCGGTCTTGACGCGGCCTGCACCGCCCTTGCGCACGCCCTCGACATCGGTATTGGCCAGCGTCACGCGCTCGACGAGCTTGAACTTGTTGCGCGGAGCATCGCTCGGCTCGACCGCGAAGAACCGCGCGCGCTTGGCGTCGGCGACGATGATGAATGTGTCATTCATCGGACAGTACTTGCGCCACCTTGGCGCCCCGCCGCGGGCGGCGCGGCCGGTTGGTGCCCTGTCCACGCTCCGCATGCTCGATGAGTTGGCGACGCGCCGCCTCGAACGCATCGCGCAGGGCGACGTAGACATCCTCGGCATGGTCGCGATTGACCACGATTTCGCTGCCTGGCAGCGTAATGTCGAGCTTCACTGTGAAGGGATTGCCTTGATGGTGATGGTGATGCGGCCTGTCCACCGTGGCCCGTACGGCTGTTATCCGCGCGTACACGCGCTCGAGGCCGGCGACTTTTCGCCGAACAGCGGCTTCGACCGCCTCTGAATGCGGCATTTCGCGCACCGTGATCTGCAATAGTGCGGCCATCGTCACTTCCTCGCCGTCGCTTCATGCGACTGCTCGCGCGCGACGATCGTGGCCAGCTCGTTCAGCTGCTCGGCCAGTATCTCGAGCAGATCGTCCACCGTGACGATGCCCACCAGCTGCCCTTCCCGGTCGACGGTCGGCAGGCGCCGCACACCCTTGAAGCGCATGATTTCCAGGGTTTCGAGCACGCTGTCGCTCTCGCGCCCCACCACCAGTTCCGACTCCATGATGTCGCCGACGGTGATCACGGCCGGGTCGAGGCCGGTCGCAATGACCTCGACCACAATATCGCGGTCGGTTACGATGCCGATGGGAATGCGCTTGCCACCGTTCATCTGCTCGACCACCACCAGGCTGCCGATATGGCCGTAGCGCATGAGCTTGGCCGCCGCAGCCACCGTGGTGTCCCGCGTCGTGAACGCGACGGACCGGTTGCAAATGGAGGCTATCGTCGTCATGGGTCCATCCTTTCGTTCCGGTTCAACTGTCGAAGCTTTCATCCCATCCACCGGTTCAACGTTACCTCAGGATAATGAGTCAGACAGCCTGCCCCTTGATCTAGGTCAAGACGCACGCCCGGGGGCATGTTTAATAGAGTACTTGGGTTGCCCTATGTTGCGAGCGGGAGGGTCTGTGAGATGAGAACCGACGCGCAGTACCTTGCCGGCGATCCAGCGGTGCCGGGCTACCTCGCCGAGACCTACTGGTGGGCCTATGTTCATCCGCGCGCAGTGCGCCTGTTCGAGCGCGAGTGGCTGGTCAACCTGATCCTGTGGGGAAATTTCGGCCGGCTGCGCGATGCGGCCCTGGGCGCGCTCGGCGAGCGGCTCAAAGGTCGAACCCTGCAGATCGCCTGCGTCTATGGAGACCTCACCACCCGGCTTGCCGCGAGAGTGGCGAACGGCGCGCATTTCGACGTGGTCGACGTGCTCCCCATCCAGCTCGATAACCTGGCGCGCAAGCTGCCGCGCCACGCCGGCGTCGAGCTGATCCACGGCGACAGCACAGCGCTGCCGCTGGAGTCCGCCCGCTACGATCGCGCGCTGCTGTTCTTTCTTCTCCACGAGCAACCGGAAGCAGTGCGGCGGGCGACCATCGCCGAAGCGCTGCGCGTCGTGAAGCCCGGCGGCCGCATCGTCATTGTCGATTACCACCGGCCCTGTCGCCTCAATCCCCTGTACTGGCCGATGGTCGGACTGCTGCGGACGCTCGAACCCTACGCGCTCGACCTGTGGCAGTACGAGATTTCCGACTGGTTTCCGCGCGACGCGCGGGTCGCCGCTGCGCGCAAGCAAACCTCGTTCGGCGGCTTGTATCAACTCATCACCGTCACCGTCTGACCCGGAGGCGGCAATGCAGATGACGGACCCGGTCGCAGCGTGGCACGCGGAGCATGCCTACTTCATTCAGCTCCTGCGCCTGCTGCAGAAGCAAGCGGACGTATTCCATGCCGGCGAGCGGCCGAACTATGAGCTGATGCTCGACATCATCGCCTACCTGCGGGAGTACTCCGACCGGTTTCATCATCCCCGCGAGGACGTCGCGTTCGCGCGCCTCGCACAGCACTGTCCCGAAATGGAACTCCCGCTCGAGCGCCTGCGTCAGGAGCATCGCGTCATCGCGCACGCCGGGGACACGTTTCAACAACTTCTAACCGCGGTACTTGGGGAAGCCGTGATTCCGCTCGCGGAGCTGGAAACGGCTGCCGCCACGTATCTCGTGTACTACGGCAACCACATCGCCAGGGAAGAGGAGGACGTCCTCACCCGCGCGGCGCAGGTCCTCACGCCGGAGGACTGGGAGGCCGTCCGGACCGCGGTGCCGCCGGTCCACGATCCACTCTTTGGCGATCACCCGGAGGAACGCTACCGGGAATTGCGCCGGCAGATCGCGTCGGAAGCCTAGCAGCCTGGAACTCGCTCAAATGGCCTCCGGCACCATCTTGATTGCTCCGCAGGGACACTCGGCGACGCACATGCCGCAGCCCTTGCAATAGTCGTAGTTGAACTCGAAGCGCTTGCCCGGGCCGAGCTTGATGACGGCGTTGTCCGGGCATACGCCGTAGCAGTTGTCGCATTCGAAGCAGTTGCCGCAGGAAAGACAGCGCCGCGCTTCGAACAGGGCATTCGTCTCATCGAGCCCGCCCTGCACTTCGTCGAACGTCGACTGGCGCCGGATGATGTCGAGCACCGGCTGCACGGTCTTCGGTGCGTCCGAGTAGTACCAGGTATTGAGCTTGTCGAACGTTGCAGGCTCGTGCTTGGGCGTGTCCGCCCGGGCCGTCTTGCGCAGCCAGGCGTCGATGTGGCGCGCTGCCTTCTTGCCATGGCCGATGCCGACCGTGACCGTGCGCTCCGAGGGCACCATGTCGCCGCCGGCGAAGATGCCGGCGTAGCCCGTCATCATGTTGGGCGCAACCTTGACGACCCCGCCTTCGATCTCCAGGCCGGGCACGCCGTTGAGAAGACTGAGGTCCACATCCTGGCCAAGCGCGAGCACCAGCGAGTCCGCCTCGAGCGTCTCGAGCTCTCCGGTCGGCTGCGGAAAGCCGGTTTCGTCGAGCACCATTCTCTCGACGGTAAGCGAGGACTCCCCGGCGTGCTTGATGGTGGAGAGCCATTTGACCATTACGCCTTCCTGCAGCGCCTCCTCCAGCTCGAAGTCGTGCGCCGGCATCTTCTCGCGGGTACGGCGGTAGACGATGATCGCTTCCGTCGCGCCGAGTCGCTTCGCGGTGCGCGCGACGTCGAGCGCAGTGTTGCCGCCGCCGTACACCACGACGCGCCGGCCGAGCATCGGCTTGTCTTCGCCTTCCATCGAGCGCAGGACGGAAACTGCGTCGAGGATGCGTGCCGAGGTTCCCGCGGGGATGTATGCGCGCTTGCCGATGTGGGCGCCCACGGCGAGGAAGGCGGCATCGAAGCGGCCGGCCTTCATCGTCTCCAGTACGTTCGTCACCTTCGAATTGAGCCGCAACTCGACGCCCAGATCGACGACACGCTGCACTTCGACTTCCAGCACGTCGCGCGGCAGACGGTACTTCGGGATGCCGAAGCGCATCATGCCGCCGGCGAAGGGCCCGGCGTCGTGGATCGCCACGTCGTGCCCGGAGCGCGCGAGCTGAAAGGCGGCTGACAATCCGGAAGGTCCGGCCCCGACGACCAGCACCCGCTTTCCGCTACGTTCCGCAGGGCTGGCGAACGCCCAGCCGCGCTTGATCGCCTCGTCGCCGAGAAAGCGCTCGACCGAATTGATGCCCACCGCGGAGTCGAGCTGGCCGCGGTTACACGAGGTCTCGCACGGGTGGTAGCACACGCGCCCCATGACCGCGGGCAGCGGGTTGTCCTGCACGAGCAGCCGCCATGCCGCCTCGTAGTCACCGGACTCGGCGTGCGCGAGCCAGCCCTGGATGTTCTCGCCCGCCGGGCAGGCATGGTTGCACGGCGGCAGCCGGTCCACATACACCGGCCGTTCCGTGCGCCAGGCGCCGGTGTGGTTGGCGAGGCTCGAGCCCGGGTCGAGCGTGATCGCGAAGGGCTTGCGTTTCACGGCCGCGCCTCCTCGTCGAGCAGCCGGTAGCGCCGGATATTGCGGTCGGCGATCGCCTGGATGCTCGCGATCACATCCGTCCTCTGCGCCGCGCCGAACAGGTGCGCAAAGCGCTTTTGCGGCTTCAGGTATTCCTCGACCGGCAGGCGCCGGCGGATCTTCGACACGCCCGTCACCTCGCCGCGCTCGGCCTCGAACACGGGGAACAGCCCGGTCTCCTTGGCCAGCCGCGCGATGCGGATGGTATCGGCGGATTCGTGTCCCCAGCCGAGCGGACAGGGCACGAAGATGTGGAGGTAGCG
>Ga0210379_10000785_pt1 | contig 10806 bp, 9 predicted proteins | sample PLMedo_2_FD_155468 | JGI IMG/M metagenome (GOLD analysis project Ga0210379, IMG submission 155468) | Groundwater sediment microbial communities from an aquifer in East River, Colorado, USA - PLM4_32_coex redo | ecosystem: Environmental > Terrestrial > Soil > Riparian zone | place: USA: East... | reverse complement strand
CACCTTGCGCTTGAATTGCTGAAGACCGCGACCAGGGTCGATGTGGTGCACGTGCCGTACCAGGGCGCGGCGCCATCGGTGGCGGCGCTGGTCGGCGGCCACGCGCACGGCATGTTCGCGGACGTGCCGGTGCTGCTGCCGCACGTGCAGGCCGGCAAGCTCCGCGCGCTTGCCGTGGCGAGCCCGAAGCGGGCGGCGCTCCTGCCCGATCTCCCGACCATGACCGAGCAGGGGCTGCCCTCGGTGGAAGCCGTCAACTGGTATGGCATCCTGGTCCAGTCCAGGACGCCGCACGACGTGATCGGCCGTTTGCACGATGGCCTCACCCGGACGCTTGCGGATCCGGGCGTGCGGGAGAGGCTCTCCTCTCGCGGCGCGGAGCCGTTGGGCACGGGGCCCGATCAGTTCGGCGTCCTGTTGAAGAACGAGATGATACGGTGGGCGAAGCTGGCGCAATCGACGGGAATTAAAGCCGATTAAATCCGGACGCTGACGCGCCGGTTTAATTCCGCGCGTTGGAACGGGCGCGAGAGCGCCGTTCAACGCGCGGGCGCAGAGGCGAGAACCTGAGGACTCGGATCCTCAATCCTCAGTCCTTCTATTCACTCCTCATCGTCTAACGGCTTCAGCAGGGTGAGCCGTTTGCCGATGCGAATGCCGCGGGCGCGCGCGCCGGCGAGAATGGCCTGGCGGGTACTGGCCGGAAGCGCTTCCGGCGGATGAACGCCGGGCAACTCGCGCGGAAAATGCTTCACGAATAGCGCGGCAAGATGAGCAGTCGCCCAGGTGATCGGCGAGGCCTGCACCTCGCGGCGGCGCATCTGGTGGAGGCTGGGGAAGCCGGCATCCCAGCGGATCAGCACGCGCCGTTCCCCTTTCCGGCCCTGAACCATCACGGCCGCGGCAAAGCGCGCATGGTACAGCTCGCCGCGGGCGATTAGTCTCGCCACCTGGCGCGGGCTCGAAGTCTGCGGAAAACGCTTCGCGGGCGGACCGTGCGACTTCCTCAACTTGCCCTGTCGGTACCAGCGGCGCAGCCGCTCGAAATCATTGCCCCCGATCTTGACGTCCATGTCGCGCATATCGAGGACGCGCGGCAGCGTGACGACCTCGTCCTGCGCGGCGAGCACGACGCCGACCGGGCCGATGGGGGCCGGAAAGCGGAACACTTCCCGCTCGCCAAAGCGCTTGCCGAAGTGGAAGCGCCCCTGCCTGTAGATGCGCGGCCGCGATACTGCTTCGTCGAATGCCGCGTCATGAGACCACTGTGACACGGGATTGTCGCTGCCGGTGGCCTCGTAGAGCCGTATGTGAACAGCATCGAGCCCATTGAGCAAGTCGGCGCTGCGCGCGACGAGCAGGTTGGTAAGGCCTGGGGCCACGCCGGCGTTGATCACAGCAGCGCGGCGTTTCGCCCGGAAGCGCGCCTCGAAGCGGATCTGTTCGGCCTTGAAGGGCGTGCCGGACAGGTGGGAGGCGGTGTCGAGATAGTGGGCGCGCACGCGGAGCGCAGCACGCATGACGATCATGTTCAGAACCGCCGGGCTGCAGTTGACGACCAGATGACTGCCCCGCGCCGCCTTCACGATGCTCCACAGGTTGCGCGCGTTCACCTGCCGGATCGGGATCCGGGAGGTCTTGCCGAGGAAGCGGCGCGCTCGATCCGGGTCCCGGTCGCCGCATGTGACCTGGTGACCCTGGCGGACCAGGAGCCGCGCGAGCAGCGAGCCGGTAGCGCCGGCCCCGAGGACGAAGATCCGCATCTAATTCAGGCGGCAGCCGCGCGCGTGCGCTTGCCTTCTCCCGCGACGTTCGCGGTTAGCTCGCGCACATCCTGGAGATTCTCCAGTCCCTGTATTGCTGAATAAACCGACGCGGTTTGCTCCCGCGAAAGTGCGCGAGCTGCGCAGTTTTCGAATTTTTCCTTCAACAGCCCTGCCGGCAGGGGATTATCCGAAGTGCGGCCGAGAGGCTGGTCAACCTTGGCCGACAGTACCCTGCCGCCCCGCAGCGCGATTTTCACTTCGGCGCCGAAGTGGTTGTCTGCCGGGAACTGCGCTGTGGTGTAGGGCGCGGCGTGCACCCGCGGCAGGAGCTTGCGCACCGCCGGCTCCTCGTACGCTCGTCCCTCGAAGTGCTCGATCGAGATGCGCCGATCGAGGAGCGCCCGCGTCATGCAGTACTGCACGCTGAACTTGGCGTCGAGGTTGCTTTTCGGCTCGGGACGGTTGGTGTGCTCGAGCCGCCGGGTGTGGGTCCACACATCCACGCGCTCGATGTCGTCAGCAGCCGGCTTATGGTCACGGGCGAGCGTGAGAATCGCATCCAGCGCGGAGTGTGTGCTGCCGCAGCAGGGGTATTGCTTGATCGCGATGCCCGGTTTGACGATGTCGAGCGGCTGCGCCCAGGCGGGAAGGATCTTGCCGGCGTCGTAATTGCCTTCCCCGTTGAAGACGTTGAAAAAGCCCTGCTTGTGCTCGAAGACGCGATCGCCGGCGGTGAAGCCGTCGCGAGCGAGCAGCGCGGCGAACATCCCGTTGCGGGTGCAGTGGCCGACGTGCAGCGGCTTCACCATCGTGCCGAAATTGGCCTTGATGCCCGCGGCGAGCGAAGCGGCGATGGAGAGCGCGGTGGCGGTCTTGTCATCGGACAGCTTCAGAAGCTTCGCGCAGGCGGCGGTGGCGCCGAAGACCCCGAGCGTGGCGGTCGGGTGCCAGCCCTTGGTGTAGTGATAGAAGTGGACCCCCATCCCGACCTTGCTTTCGGTCTCGAAGCCGGCGACGTAGGCGGCCAGAAAATCGCGCCCGCTCGCGCCGATGTCGTCCGCGAGGGCGAACAGCGCCGGCAAGATCGGCGCCGAGGGGTGGCCCCCCAGCGTGTTGTTCATGTCGTCGAAGTCGAGCGCGTGGGACGCGGTGCCGTTCACCAGCGCCGCTTCGAGCGGGGCGGTTCTGCGGTTGACACCGAAGATGAGGCTCGGCCCGGTCACGCCGCGCGTCGCAATGCCTTCCACGATGCGCGTGCACTCTTCGCGTGAGCCGGCGAGCGTGACGCCGACGGTGTCGAGGACGCCGATCTTCGCCCAATGAATGGCCTCAGGAGGCAATTCCTTAAAAGTAAGTGAATTGATACGTGTGGCGAGTTCGAGAGCAAGCGACATGATGACTCCTTACAACACCAAAACGGAACCAAAATGGACAGGATTCACAAGATTAACAAGATCAAGGCCGTTCGAAGTAATCCTGTAAATCCTGTCTATTCTGCTTTTAGCCCGATCTGCTTCACCACCTTGGAGTACTTTACGATCTCCGCTTTGATGTGCGCGCCGAACTGCTCCGGCGTGTTGCCGACCGCGTCGGCCCCGTCGGCGGCGAGTTTCTCCTTCACGTCGGGCTGGTGCAGAAGGCGGGAAATTTCCTTGCTGAGCTTGTTGACGATGGCGGGCGGGGTCTTCGCCGGCGCGATCATGCCGTACCACTGGGTGATCGCGAAGCCGGGTACGCCCGCTTCCTGCATCGTCGGCAGCTCCGGCGTGCCGGGCCAGCGCTGAGGGGTGGTCACCGCCAGCACGCGCAGTTTTCCGGACTTGATATGCGGGCCCGTCAGGAGCAGCGTGCCGAGCTGCATCTGGATCTGTCCGGCGATGAGGTCCAGGGTGGACGGCGCGCCGCCTTTGTACGGGATGTGGACCATTTCGATGCCGGTAATGGAAGCGAGCAGGGCGCCGCCGAGGTGCGAAATGCCGCCGGTGCCGGACGAACCGTAGTTCACGCCCCCCGGCTTGGTCTTGGCGTAGGCGATGAATTCCTTGACCGATTTCGCGGGTACCGAGGGATGGATCACCATCACGTAGGGCTGACTTGTGGCTTGCGTGACCGGCGTCAGGTCCTTGAGCAGGTCGTAGGGCATCTTGGTGTAGAGCCCCACGTTGACCGCGTGGCTCGAGGAAATCATGGCGATCGTGTAGCCGTCGGGCGCGGATTTCGCGGTGATGTCGACCCCGATCGTGCCGTTGGCCCCGGCCCGGTTGTCCGCCACGACCGTCTGTCCCCAGCTCTCGCTTAGTTTCTGCGCCACGGCGCGCGCTGTGATGTCGGTGCCGCCACCGGGAGCGAACGGAACGATGAGGCGGATCGGCCTTGTCGGATACGCCTGCGCCCACGCGCCGCTGATCGCCGCTCCGGCCAGCATCGCCAATGCAATCTTCAACGCCGTATGTCTCCGGGCGAAGCCGGAGCCGCCGAAGCCGGTCGGGGGAAGTAAGCGTATTTCGTCCATGCTGTGGACCGGGAGTGCGAGGCGGGCCGGTCTGCTTTTGTTGGGCTGAGGTAGTATACCGGCGATGCGCGGCGCCCTGTTCCTGATTGCGTTGTCGGTCTCGGGATTGCTCTTCCAGTCCAATTTGTGGGGTGCCGACGCCTATCCGCAGCGTGCCATCCGGCTCATCGTGCCGTATCCGCCCGGCGGAGCGGGAGACATCGTGGGCAGGATGCTGGCTGTCCGGCTGACCGAGGCGCTGGGCCAGCAGGTTGTCGTCGACAACCGCGGTGGAGGCGGGCAGATCATCGCCACCGAACTCACCGCGAAAGCGCCGCCCGATGGGCATACGTTGTTCCTTGCCAGCGCGACGCACGGCATCAATCCCGGGCTGCGTCGCGGCAAGCTGCCCTACGACACGCTCAAGGACTTCGCGCCGATCACCCTGGTCGCCGAGTCGCCGCTGGTTTTCATTGCGCACCCGTCGCTCGGCGTCGGGAACATCCAGGAGTTGATCGCGGCGGCGAAGGCAAAACCCGGCCGTATCAACTACGCATCCTCGGGGCCTGGCACGGGCGGCCACCTGTCGGTCGAGATGCTGAAGTTCTACGCCGGATTGGATATGGCGCATGTGCCCTACAAAGGCGCGGGGCCGGCGCTGATCGACATGATCGCCGGCCAGGTCCAGGTAATGTGCACCAGCCCCTTGCCCGCGATGCCGCACGTGAAATCAGGCCGATTGCGAGCGCTTGGGATGACGAGCCGCACGCGCTCGCGCGCGGCGCCGGAAGTTCCGACCGTCGCCGAGCAGGGCGTGCCGGGATACGAATCGACGCTGTGGTACGCGCTGTTTGCGCCAGCCGCCACGCCGCAAACTGTCGTCAAGCGGGTGCACGCGGAGACGGTGAAGATCCTGAAGTCGTCCGACCTGGCTGGTCAGCTCCTTGCCCAGGGTGCGGAGCCGATTGGCAACAGTCCCCAGGAGCTGCAGAATTTCGTGGCAGCCGAAATCGGCCGCTGGACCAAAGTCATCGAGCAGGCGAATATCCGCGCCGACTAGAACTTGCGTCAAAATCAAAAACAGAATTTAGCCGCAGATAAACGCAGATACACACAGATAAAATCAACACTAACAATCTACACGCAAGGAAATTCAGGGATAGAATCTTCCGTCGGGTTTATTTATCTTGGCGTCTTCGTGGTGAAAGTCTTGGTTCTTGATCGGCGTTTATCTGCGTTTATCTGCGGCTGATATTCTTGCCTTTTGGTGTTTAGTCTCATATCGGCGTCTGCCGGCGTTCATCGGCGGCTGATGATTTTCTAGGAGAATGAGATGGTATTGCTATACGATCCAACAGCGGCGCGGCAGGCCAGTCCGGCCGGGGCCAACCGGACACTCGCGACGCTTTCCGGCAAGGTGGTCGGATTCATCGACAATGCCAAGCCGAACTTCAATCACCTGGTCGACGACCTCGCCGATTTGCTGGTCTCGAACTACGGCGTGAAGCGCATCATCAAGCGCAGAAAGACATCGGCTTCGATCCCGGCGCCGGAGGAGGTCGTGAGGGAGCTCGCGGATGAGTGCGATCTGGTGATCACCGGGTCGGGCGACTGAGGGTCGTGCGCGTCGTGGAGTGTCCACGACAGTGTAGAAATCGCGAAGCGCAAGCGCGCGGCTGTCGCTGTCTGCTCCACCGCGTTCATCACGCTGGGACGCGCGCAGGCGAAGGCCTTGGGCAACCCGGTCCTGCCGATCGCCGTGATTCCACACCCCTTCGGGTTGCGCACCCGGGACGAGGTGCGCGAGATGGCGAAAAAGTGCGTGGCCGACATCGTGGCGCTGATCGCTGAGAAGGGCCGTGATGAGTGATGAGCGGTTCGCGGGTCAGCGCAAACAGGGCGAAGAACGCGCTGCCTTGTTTGAAGCGCCCGACGACATCGAGGCCATTAACCGGCTCTACCATGAGCGCCGGTGGAGCGACGGCTTGCCGGTGGTGCCGCCAACCCTCGAGCGCGTGCAGCGGATGCTTGCTCGCACGCGCCGGCCGCCGGGCGAGATCGTGGCGAACGTCGCGCCGGGTTTCGGCGCGGCAACCGTCGAGCGAGTCGCCATCAACGCGGTGATGGCCGGGTGCGAGCCCGAATATCTGCCGGTCGTCCTCGCCGCGGTGGACGCGGTGGCGGCGCCCGAGTTCAACCTTCAGGGCATCCAGGCCACCACCAATCCCGTCGCCGTGTGGGTCATCGTGAACGGCCCCGTGGCGCGGCGGGTGGGGGTGAACGGGAGCTTCAATTGCCTCGGACAGGGAACGCCGGCGAACGCGTCCATCGGGCGCGCGCTGCGCCTGGTGCTGCAGAACATCGGAGGCGCGCTGCCTGGAGAGATGGACCGCGCGACGCACGGCCAGCCAGGGAAGTACACCTTCTGCTGCGCCGAGAACGAGGAGGCGAACCCGTGGGAGCCGCTGCACGTCGAGCGCGGCTTCAGACGCGACGCCAGCACGGTGACGGTCGTGGGTGCCGAGGGCACCATGAACATGAACACCCACACCAAGGACGCGGCCGAGCTGCTGCGGGTCTTCGCCGAGACCATGCAACACCCCCCGAGCAACGAGTATTGCTACGGCAGCGAGCCGTGGCTGATCCTCTCGCCGGAGCACGCGGAGATTCTCCGGGCGGGAGGACTCGCGAAGAGCGAGGTCAAGCGCCGGTTGTGGGAACTTACCAGGATGGCCGCCGGGCGGATGACAGAAAGGGACTTGTTGCGAGTCAAGGCGTCCCGCGGCAAGGAGCTGGGGGAAATCCGGGCCGACACGCTGCTTACGATCTCGCACCGCCCGGACGACATCCGCCTCATCGTCGCGGGCGGGCCGGGCACGCACTCCGTTTACGTGCCGTGTTTCGGCAACAGCCGTGCCGTCACGCGGGAAATCGCTGAAGAAAATTTAGCCGCAGATAAACGCAGATAAACACGGATGACAAAATAAGAATCGATCTGCCAAGAGCGTCAAGAGAAAACAATAACGGAACCACAGATGAACACAGATAAACACGGATAAGAACAAAGAGTCGAATCACGACTCACGGCTTTTGAGCCGCCGATGCCTGTCGTGAGCTTGTCGAAGGGGACGCCGCTAGACGCTGATCAATATTCTATCGTTCGAAGCGCGAAGAGATTGGCGGAAGAGAGTGGGAGTCGAACCCACACAGGACCGCAAGCGGCCCCAACCGGGTTTGAAGTCCGGCCGCCCCACCGGGGACGATTCCCTTCCGTTCAGGAATCTCCGCGCTACCGCTTGCCCGGAGATTCCTGAACCAAGGTGAAGGATAAACGAGAAACGAGGAACGAGAAACGAGTCACTCCTTCAGTCGCGAGGCGACTGACTGAGCGACGCGCTGCGCCTCTGCAGCGGCATCGCGCAGCAGCCCGCTGTAGCCCGCGCGCACCGCGCCGATTGCCCAGATGCCTGCCATCGAAGTCTCGAACGCGTCATTGGTGACGAGGTGTCCGCGCCCGTCGCGGCCGACGCCGGACGGCGCGCATGCGGCGTTGGGCTCGAGCCCCACGTAGGCGAACACGCCGGCGCTTGCGATTTCCTCGGTGTTCCCGTCGCGCCTTACGCGCACCTTCTCGACCATTTTAGCGCCGAGAATCGCCTCGACCGTAGTTTTCCACATGAAGGAAATCTTCGGATTGGCGGCGGCCTTTTCGGCGAGGTGCTTCTGCGCGCGCGGCTTCTCGCCACGGTGAGCCACCCGCACGCTGCGGCAGAAATTCGCCAGCACCAGCGCCTCCTGCAGCGCTGAGTCGCCGCCGCCGACCACCACCACGTCCTCGTTGTGGAACATCGGGGCATCACAGTCGGCACAGCTCGATACTCCGCGCCCTTCGAATTCGCTCTCGCCGGGCACACCCAGCTTCTTCAGCCGCGCGCCCGAAGCGATGACGACCTGGCGCGCACCGTAGTCACCGCCGGCCGCGATTTCGAATGCGCTGCCGGCGGGGCGGATGGCGGTGACTTCCTCCTGGATGCTCGCCACGCCCGCATCGGAGTTGGCCTGCATCAGCTCGGACGCAAGGTTGGTGCCCGACTCCGCCCCGGGATAGCCGTCGAGCTCGTTCACATTCAGCACGAGCCCGCCGAACAGGGTGGATTCGAAGGTCGCGACGCGGAGCCCCGCGCGGCGCGCGTGGCCGGCGCAGGCGAGGCCGCTGATGCCTTCGCCGATCACGATCAGGTCGTAGGTCTGTGTCATCGTCAGATAAAAGACGAAATAGACAGGATTTACAAGATTTACAGGATTAATTCAAAATTAGACCGAAACGCGCCAGTAGCTTTTGCTTGAATCTTGTTAATCCTGTCCATTCTGGTTTTGATCTTACCCGCGTTCATCTGCGTTTATCTGCGGCTTTGATTATCGTCTTCGCGGGCGCGCGCGCCGGCTCGGCGGCGCCCAATATCGGCACGAAGTCCTTCCGCATCTTGCGCGCGTCGCCCACGCGCTGCGTGATGCCGAGAGTATCGAGGAACTCCAGAATCTCGATCGCGAGGCTTCTGCCGATTCCGGTCGCGTCGCGGTACTGCGCGGCGGTGAATCCATTCGGGCTCGAGCGGGCAAGCGCGTGCGCGGTCGCAGCGAGCGTGGCGAGCGTGGCGCGCGGATAGAAGCGGTCCGGGGGCACTCTCATGACCTCGCCCCCGCGGCTCTTGCGGTGCAGGAAATCCTTCAACGCTGCTTCCTTGAGCTTGAGCGCGGCGGCAAGCTCCGCCACGGTAGGCGGGGCAAAGCCGCCCTGTTGCAGCGCGGGGAGCGCGAGCTGCCACAGCCGCTGATCTTCCGGGTTGGAGGTCGCGTCGTGTCCCGGCTGGCGCACAAGGTTGCTCGCGATCTCCAGCTTGCGCTCATCGGCGAGCTCGCGCAGGAGCGACTGGAACGCTTCCGCAGGCAGTTGCGGCGCGAGTTGCTTGCGCAGGGCCGCGGGATCCACTCCCACCGCCTGCGGCTGGATACGATGGAAATCGCGTATCGCCGCCGGCACCGCCTCGCGCAGCCTGTCGCGCCGGGCCCGCGTGATGCCGGTGCGTTCTTCCTTGCCGAGGACGGCGACGCCGGCCGCGGAATAGAGGGCAGAGACGCGCTCCGGTTTGAGATTGAAGGTCCGTTCGAAACGCGCGAGGTCCACGCCCCGGGCCTCGTCCTTGAGCAGTTCGGCCAGCGCCGCTTCAGGCGAGCCGCGTTCGAGTGCGGCAAGCTCCGCGCGCCGTGCGGGAGAGGCGCGCCGCGCGGCGCGGGCGTGCGGATCGATCACTACGCCGCCGCCCAGGGTGCGGCGCGCGGACTGGTCGCGCAGGATGAAGCGGTCGCCATTCAGCGCCCCGACCGGCTTGGCGAGCACCAGTTGCGCGATGGCAGAGCCGCCGGGAGCGACCGCGCTTTCCCCGGGGAGCGAAACGCGGGCGGTGACATCGGCCGTTGCGAGGTGCAGGTGCAGTGGCGTCCAGTGCTTGAGAGCCTGCGGTTCCGAGGCGAGGAGGGTGATACGCGCATCGATCCGCTGCGTCGGCGCATGGATCGGCCCCGCCAGCACCCAGTCGCCGCGCGCAACGGTTTCGAGGTCGGCGCCGGTCAGGTTGAGCGCGCAGCGCTGGCCGGCCTGAGCGCGTTCCGCGGGCTGTCCGCGCATCTGAATGCCGCGCACGCGCACCTCGGCGCCCCTGGGCGAGACCACGAGCCGGTCGCCGACGGCGACGGCGCCATTGAAAACAGTCCCCGTCACCACCGTGCCGCTGCCGGCGATAGTGAACGCGCGGTCGATTGCGAGCCGGAAGTGCTGCCCTTCGGTCATGCGCGCGGCAAACGCGCCGGCGGCGGCAGCGAGCTGCTGTTTCAGTTCCTCAATGCCGCTGCCAGTCACGGCCGAGACGGGAAGTACGGGAATCCCTGCGAGCCGGGTCGACGCGAGCAGGGCGGCGGCCTCCGCCTGGACCTTCGCGACGCGCTCGGACGGCACGCGATCCGTCTTGGTGATGACGGCGATGCCGCGGCGGATGTCGAGCAGATCGAGTATGTGCAGGTGCTCGACGGTCTGGGGCATCACGCCATCGTCGGCGGCGACCACGAACAGCGCAAAATCGATGCCGCACACGCCGGCAAGCATGTTGCGAATGAAGCGCTCGTGCCCCGGCACGTCCACGAAGCCGATCACGGTTCCGCTCGCGAGCGGCCAGTAGGCGAAGCCGAGGTCGATCGAGATGCCGCGCGCCTTCTCCTCCGGCAGGCGATCGGTGTCCACGCCAGTCAATGTCTTCACCAGCAGTGTCTTGCCGTGGTCGATGTGTCCGGCTGTAGCTACAATCATTCGTTTCTCGTTTCTCGTTTCTCGTTTTTCGTTTCTCGTGGACAAAGGACAAGCAACGAGTAACGAGCAACGAGTCACTCCTTAAAGTTCTCCAAATCCAGATGCTTCAGTTGCTCCACGAACTCACCTTCATGCTCAAGGCAGCGCAGGTCCATCACGAATGCGCCGTCCTTGATGCGCCCGATGAC
>Ga0210379_10000784_pt1 | contig 10808 bp, 18 predicted proteins | sample PLMedo_2_FD_155468 | JGI IMG/M metagenome (GOLD analysis project Ga0210379, IMG submission 155468) | Groundwater sediment microbial communities from an aquifer in East River, Colorado, USA - PLM4_32_coex redo | ecosystem: Environmental > Terrestrial > Soil > Riparian zone | place: USA: East... | reverse complement strand
CTGAATAATCGTACCTGCGCTCACCGTACCCGCAATCACGCCCACCTTGAACAACGCGCATGAGCCGTATGCAGGTGAGGTAGACAACGTACCAACCGCGCCTTGTGCTACTTCGCAACCGCCGTTGATAATGATTGGCACTGAAGCAGAAGTGAGAAGATTCAACATCTTCCCCACCTGCGTCGGCGTGAGATCCAACGCGTTTGCTGTGCCAGCGGTGTTATTGCCCTTGATCGTCAACGTTGGCATCTGCGCCAACATCGCATTGGTGATCGCGTTATTCGTTACCGCCGTCGCAACCGTGCCCACGGTTGACGTAATCGGTCCTGTCAACGCAGGCATCCGCGCCGCAGGCACCGTACCTGCGCTCAAGTTACTTGCCGAACCTGACGTCGCGATCGCTGCCAAACCTGAAACGTCGCCCGCCGCGATCGCAAGCATCGTCTTGACTTGCGCAGTCGTCAACGTCGTTGAATTCGCCAAACCCCCCGTATTGTTACCAAGAAGCGTGTTAGCTGCAAACTGCGCAATCTGCGACCCACCCAACGAATTAGCCGTGATGTCCAACGTCACAGGATTGCCCGCACCACCATCGCTCACCGTGATGCGACCGGAACCTGTCAAAATTCGTTCTGCAGTCAATGTGGCATCAAGGCCCATCACCACGTAGCTCGAATTGACCGGCGCACCACCACCCGCAAAGATGATGTCATTCAGCGCCAATGCAGTCAGGCGATTATCGACAATCGCGCCCGCTGACCAAATCTGCGCAGTAGTACCGTCCACGCCACGTTGGATCGTGTATGTAGATCCGGCAAGAGCCGTGACCTTCACGATCTCCCGTTGTGCAGGGGGATTCACGTTCCCCTGATAGCTCGCCTGGTCGATCAACGTCGCGTAGAAATACAATCCGGCACCACACAAGGGCATACTCGATGTGCTCGCAACAAGCATCGACGTGCTCGCCGCTGTCATGCCCGCAGCGAGTGTGGTACTGGCGTAATTGGCAAATTGGATGTTAGCCATACTTACCCTAGTGTGGTCGAACCAATCACATTACTGTTGATCGCTCGAAAACTCACCTGCACGTCCTGAATAAAAATAGGAGGAGAGTCCGGTCGCGACCAAGGAACAGGTTTCGGATCTGCTACAGGCCGCATCAACTCCTGCGGATGTAGGGGATCGTAACAAGTCAGGCAAACTCGCAAAGCTCCACGAGTCTGCCCATCTCGCACCAACTGAGACGCTTTGAATTTGCGACCACATTGATCGCAAATAGCGTTCCAATCCCCATTCCTGAAGTAATCCGCATTGCCCATTACGCCGTTGCCGCTTCCTTGATGTTCTTCAAACGAATCGTCAGCGCATCTTCCTTAGCCGTCAAAGCACTTTCACGCGCAGTCAGCGCATCGCGCAACGAATCCATTTCTTTCTTTTGCTTCTGCGCTACAACCGCATTCGCATCCACTTGAGCGCGAGCAGCTTCCAGATCCGCAAACTTCCGCGTCAATTCAGCCTCGCGCTCTTTGAGTGCTTCGGATGCCTGCCGCACATTTTCCGCCGCTTGCGCTACAGCTTCTTTTTGAGCAACGTTGTTTGCTGCCGCCGACTTCGCTTGCGCAGTCAATGTCGCAGCCTTGGCATCGAGATCCTTAGCGTGCGCCGCAAGAGCCTTCTCGCGCTCCCCCAAAGACTCTCGTGCGTCCTGTTCTTTTTGGAGGGCTTCCAGGCGCTCACACTCTTTGTTCAACGTGCCTTTCGACAAAGCTTCAAACGCAATCAGTTGCGCCCGAAACTGCATGATGTCTGATGCGTTCATTTCAAACTCCTATGAAAGTGAAAGCGTACTCACCCGTTCCAGGGGGCGGCGGAACATACAAAGTGTACGGCGTCCCCAAAGAAGTATTCTGCACCTGCCAATGAAACTGATAACTCGCGGTAGCAACAAAGTTCGTCCCACCTGGCGGTAACGGCACCACCACGAAAGGATGCGTCGTCGGATAACTGCTTTGCGACGTATCAACAACGGGCCGAAGACGATCCGGCGCAGACCATTGCAAATTCTGAAATGGCCGCGAAGTACCCGCAAGCAAACCTTGCGACGAACCACGCGTGCTATCTGACGGCTGTTGCCTCTGAAACTGTGGTGCGTAATGCGGTGCGACTACAACCGGCGTTGCTGCAACAACCGGCTGCAGCGTAATCGGCTGACCGTGCGACGTGTCAACAACGACACGTTGGATCTCGGGGGCGCTCGCGCACTGTTGCTGTCCAACCGGCAACGTGACAAGCAGTGGCGCAAGAGTAAGTAAAAATCCGGCAGTGAACACAACTGCCGTAACCGGCGGCAACTCACGCCGGTTTACATACAATGGCCCCCGAGGAATATCTGCCACGAGCTACGCCTTAGACCACTTCATAAAGTATGTGGCCGGAAGTCTTTCCTGCCCCAGCCTTCGAAGACAACAGAACTTCGGCACCCGACGCAGTGTTTCCAAAACCCGTGATTTCCTCACCGTACCGTGCCTGCCACCGCGCAATGCCACCAAATGTATTGAGCGACGGCTGAAGCAGATACAACGTTGCCGAACGCTGCGCGCCGGAAGTCGCCGCCGTATTACCCCAACTCGGAACCGTGCCGGGAGCAGTGGAATTGAAATCAGTCAGTGCGTTGTTGCCGACCGAAAGTGCGCCCACAGAAATCGTTGACGCTCGCGCCAAGATCATCTGCGTCGGCGTCGAAGCAGTATCCTCACCCCCGATGTAGACCTCGTTGATCTTGAACTGCAGCGTCGCACCACCTGAACGCAAGCTGCCTGGATACGTCGCGTTAGTAGCGGCAACAGTGTCGGCCAATGCCGCCGCCGTGACCGCACTCCATGTTGCCGAATAACGAGCCATGTGTATCTCCTACGGCAAAAGAATTGGACTGTCGGGGATCTGCCGCGCTTCCCGTTCCAGGTGTTCGTCAATTACTTGTGTCATCGTCTTGCACTGCGCGCCCTCAAACATCTTCGCAGCACACCCATCGCAAATATGATGGTTGCAACCTTTGCATTTGTATCGCTCGCGCACCCGCAACGGGTGCATCACCACTACAAATTGACAGTGCGAGCAAGTGTACGTATCCGCTTCGAGATGTCTTGGCGTCCCTGGCGGCAACTCCGCAGCAACGTTGCGTTGGTCAATTTCGAGATGACCAAGCCCCCGTGGTAATCCGTCAGCGATTATAAGCACGCCTGCCCCATTAAGAAGTTCGCCGCCCCTGCAGCAAACCACATTGTTTGGTCCTTACGCGGAAACATCTTCCAAAACACACTAGGATCACGAGACACGTCCGAAGCTAGGCTATCAGGTAACGCCCGCCGTCCGTACGCAGCAAAAAGAACACCGCCGTTTAACTTCGCAACAGGCGTCCCGCCAGTGCCTTGCCCCCCTATAAGGAAGCCGTTATAGGCACTAGTAATGCCGCCCATATTTGTAGAGGAAGTGTACTGCGTACCTTTAATATAAAGCCGATGGTCTGTCGCTGACAAACTCTGCGCCACGCACACATAGAAAGCGCCGGACGTAACCCCACTCAGTCCAGTTCCCGCAACGGTGGCGGTGGTACCGAAATTATTACGAATGATGTAGTCGATCTCCGTGCTGGACGTCAACACAATCTCGCACCGAGATGATCCCCCGCCCCCTGTCGTGTTCAAAGAACAGAGAACCCAATTATTTGCTCCGCTGGCGAAATATCCCGCCGCGATCAGGACAAGTGGGAACGCCGAGATGTTAGCTATCCCACCGCCTATGTACCCCGCTCCGTTGTCAGAATAAAAACGACCCTGCGACCTCCACGATCGAGTGGGAGTCCCGTTAGCAAGGAGAAGCGCAGTTCCCTTACGGTCAATTCCCGCCATCCCATCTTGACCAGGAACGTAAACGCTGGAAAGAAAATTTGAAAGCGGTGTTGCGCCATCAACGCGGGCTTCGTCAGGAGGTTGTAATCCATAGCGTGATGGTAAGAGCAACATGGTTTAAGTTCCGTCTACCGCATAAACTTGGTAGCTGCAACTATTACCGGAACCAGCGATCGCGGCACCACTGTCGTTGAACACGACCGGCTTAATCACACGAGGAATAAAACCGAGGGCAGCTAAGACACTCCACTGACGAGTTTGCTGCGTGGAATTGGTATTCAAAGGCAACGCGCCAATGAAATAAAGATTGGGTTGGTCCGTCACGGTAGTACCGCTCGTCGGACCTGTACTGAATACGGAGTTGTCAAGACTTGCTTGGATGAAAAGAAGCGCCTGCTTGTTGCCACTGACCGTCCCCGGTGTCAACACCAGTTCAAGAATCACATCAGTAGGTAAACAGTTCGCCGTAACTCCGGCGATGCCTAGAAGATCGACAGCCGATGCCGCAACGTAAGTGACGTTGGCAAGCGAATTCAGCGTGATGGTAAACGCAGTCTTTGTTCCTGGTTTGTTGGTGAATGCTGTCATGCGAGAGCATCCACCGCAGCATTCACTGCGGTCTGAATTGTCGCGTCGCTAGAAGCAAGAATAGCCGCAAGCGTTGCATTCGCGTTTTGCGCAAGCACTGCAAAAATCATTCTCTTAGCGACATCTTCTGGACTCTGGTACACAGTCTTCGCCCACAAAACCCGTGCTGCGTGGTTGGGTGTCGCTCCTGCTTCAGTGCGAATAACTTCCGTCGCAATGACAACAGCAACACGCATCTTCTGATTCAGTACGTCATCACGAGAAGCACTAAGCAATTCCAGATAGGTTGCCATTTAGCTATCCACCCTCACTACCAAAGTCACACGTTTAATCGTCGCCACCGAGTTGATGCTGAAGCCAAACATATCGCCTACGGAAACCGGAAGACTCCACAACGTAAGCACCGTGTTGCTCGCTGCCTGTTGCGCCGCCAAGGTGGGGAAGTCTGCACCCACAATCGAGTTAGCTCCTGTCGGTATTGCCGGTCCTGCCACCTTCCACACGTCCATTTGAATCGAACCTGGTTGATCCGCCACCACGTACCACGCTTGCACTCTTCCCGCATACGGACACCAGATGTAACCCTTGACTCCGGTTGTCAGCACGTTGCCCGCGCCGTCCACCGTAATCCCCACTGCCCGCCCAATAGTTCGAGATGAAGGAGCGACAGGCATTACACGTATTCCTGAACCGCAAGCAAAGCACCTGCAGACGATGCGATCGCTGCCACAGCCCCAACAGTAAAGTCGTACGACCCCATGTTGTAGACGTCGCCTTGATACAACGTCGCACCATCACCAAGAATTGCCGCGTTACCGCTGAAGCCCAACGAAACAACTTGCCCTGCAAGCGACGTGTTACGCAAGATAAGCCCTTTACGTCCTGCGTTCGCCGCCACTGCAACGGCACTTGCCACGCCAACCCCGGCAACAGTGGGGGCGCTCGCCGTAAGGTTTCCACCCCCGCCTGTTGTCGTGACCTTGAGGGCACCAGTGACATCGACAATGGCGACATTAACGCCATCCTCACTAGTGATGATTGTTTCATCTTTCCAACGCCCGCGAATTAAATTGGAAAAGTATGACATCGATCATTGCTTCGTACATTCGAGAGTTATGTCGAACGAAATAATTGCTGCCGCTGCCCAACCTTGCGTTGAAAGTTGGATCTTGCCTGTCTTACCTGCACCCGCATTGTTTTGCAACCCACCAAACTTGGTGGCGTCGAAAGTGAAAGCGCCCGTACATTGATAGGCTACAACGTCGGCAGTCGCATCCCACAAAATCGCCACAGTCAACGTCGGTTCCACATCGTACTTGATTTTATCAATGCGAAGCTGCGTTGAAAGGGGATTGGTTTGCTTCAACGTCGCCGGATCGAGAATGTCCGTCGCAGGCAGATCCGCCGTGTCCAACGTGCCAACGCAATGCACTACGACCTTTTGGTCGCCATCCATCAAGATTTGCGTTGTGAAGGAATTCGCCACGATGCCTCCTTAGAAGCGTTGAACTTCCGTGGCAGCGTAGATGTAGTCTGACGTCATCGTGATGACTGCAGCCGCACCCGTTTTCACTCCGAAGCCCATCGACAAATTAACCACCGGCAGATTCGTCAGCGGATTTGGATTGGTGCCATCTGCGCTTGCCGTCGCCGTAAGCGCACCACCAGGGAACGGACGGCTTGCAACGCCGAACGGCACAGGAGCGGTAAGCGACGCCGAGCAGAAAGCCGAGATCGTCGGCGTACCGCGACCATCGTAATAGAAGCCCATCGCTACCGACGTCGCTGCCACGAGTGGCGTGAAGATTGGTATCGTTGTCGAAACACCCGCCTTGCGCAACACGAAGTTGATCTGCGTGCCCGCCAGCGGCTTGTCGAAGTACACGCCGTTAGCAGGCGCGAGGCCAACCAACGTATCCATTAAGCCAGCGGTGAACTGCGACGTGGTAGCTTGCGAGATCTGCATACTGTACGCAAACCAAAGCTGATTGCCGCCCACAAACAGGAACTTCGCTGTTGGGCGAATGTTCGCTTGCTGATCGTTGTTGGCACCCGTTGTAGTTTGGAGAACCAGACCACCGTTGCCTGCAGTGTCCGCAGTGGTACCCGCGCCAGTTTGTTGAATCGTCCACTGCGCCGCAGTGTACGTGCCCATGAAATCATCAAAGTCGTCGGCGGTGCCCATCGGCAGCGGGCGCGAAAGATTTCCAAGCAGTGAGAAAGGGAAGGGTGCCGAGTTAGTCACACCCTGAAGAAATCGACTTGGAGGAGAAGGCATTTGAAGCTCCTATAACGCTGCACAAAGGCAGCGCCCGCGAACGGGCGTTATAAAGCTGAAGGGTTGGATGTTGCGTTGCTTAGGTGGAACCAACGGCATTGCACCGTTGCACTGCAGATCTTCGGGGAACCGAAGCCCCCCGAAGAGTACCACATCAATCTTACGGCCCGTTGACACCCCACGCTGCGCGCCAATCACCCCAACCGAACACGTACCGTTCAAACGAAGCTGCCATTGCGTTCTTCGTATTGAAATCGTTGTCCTGGTCGAAGACTACCGGCGTACGCTCCTGGTAGATCAAACCTTGTTCCGCCGCAAACTGCGTGCGGATAAACCAGGCATGAGCCGAGGAGAAATAGTGGTTGACCTTGATACCTTCCGGCAACGCATTGGTCACGCGCAGGATGTTCAGGTCATTGTTCGCCGTGCCGGATTGCTGGATCGACTTCATAATCCGGTTGGCGTTGAACCACTCTTGCCGTGGTACGTGCAGCGAACGCGGCATCAGTTTGATGAGCAGCCCACGAGCATCCGTAAGTCCCATGATCCCGATAATCGCGTCTTCGATCGCCTGTTCCGACAGATCCACGTCAACCGTTGGCTTGTTCGCCAGCGTGCCACCTTGGATTTGCGGATGCGCCGTAGAGAACAGCGGAACGTTGTCACCGCCAACGTAGGTTGCATTGAACCCGCGATTGTAGATGTTCGCCCCAATGAACTCTTTGGTTTGACGCATCGAAGTCGCATTGGAGATCGCTCTCCGCTTACTGACGACTTCGTACAGATTGTCGTTCAACTCTTCCCACGTAACGACATACCCGAGGGCGATCGTAACGTTGGTGAGCCGCACAACTTGGCCTTGCGACTCCGAATCGTACGCAACGCCCTGCCCTTGTGGTTTGATTTGCGCAAGTCCGAACCCACCCACTTCGACGTACTCCTCGTAATTCTTGTCGGAGCTAACCTTGTCGAAGCAATCGGTATACTCGGTTGGATACTGATCGTACGTGCGCCCCCAAATTGCTCTGATACCCGGCCAAAGAAGTTTCGGATGGGCACCTGTGGTGATGACACCGCCAGCCATGATGCCTCCTTAAATTCCGACCTGGTTGCCCATAAGCTCGTGTTGGTTCCAACGACAAACCCACGTAGCAAAGGCACCAAAGGCGTTGGGGGAGCCACCCGCGAGGACCGGAATTTGCGCCAATCCCACCAGTTTCAATTGCAAGCCAACCGTCGTAGCGAACGACGATGACAGTAAGACGTTCCCCGAATACTGATACCCAAGCGCCGGGGCGGTAATCGTTGTTGAGGAATTCAAATTCGCTGACGCCGCCACGAGGTTCGCCCCCGTGATGCCATCATCTTGCATCATCATTACCACACCAGGGTCGTCCACGACGTACACGTAGTAGTCACGCGTCTTGGTCGCGGGGATACCTGTGATGGTTGAATCAATGACTGTACCCTGAATCGAAACGCCACCAACGGTAGGATTTTCCACACCAACGAGAACCCCACGTTGCAGCAACGTGCCAGTGCCTTTTTGAACGTTTGGAATTCCGCTCGCATCTGCACCTGCAATTTGCCGTACGTGATCTCCGATGTAGTACGCCGACGCATCAGCTTGCGGAACACGATACTTTGTGACTTGCGCGTTGAACGCGTCCGCTTGGCCGCTTCGCAGGATAGCAAGTCCAAAGGGCCGGTTAAGAGCCATTCAGTTCTCCTATCGAACGAAAGAAGGTTTGTCAGGGATATAGCTCGTTCCCTGAGAGGGGATATAACGTTGCTTGGCATCCACCGTTGCTTCGTCTTTCGTGCCGACGCTACCGCGACGAATCGCTCCATCCACGCCAGCGTTGTAGGCTTCGAGCGCCATCTGATCTTCCTGAAAGATTTCCTCGGGAATTTTCATCAAGTACCCGTACATCGGATTTCCGTTGTCGCGCTTGCCAACAACGAATCGAACATTCTCACCAGGGTCGCTGTTGAAGCTTGCCACGTCGCGACCCACATTCTTGATCTCCTTGCGCTTCACAAAAGCGTATCCACTGCGTTGCGCTTCTTCCAAACGCGCACCATCTTCATTAAAAATGTGCAAGTGATAACCGGGGATTGTGCCGTAGACGCGAAGCTTTTCCACGCGCCCGTCGAGAGGTTGCCGGTTCTGCCGGATCTCCTCGATCTCTTCCCTGGTGGGTCCAACCGATTCCGTTGCCACAACATCGGCACCGTGAACTTGGAAAATCTGTTCGTCAACACTTTCAGATACGCTCGCCGCGAGACGCGCAGCTTGGTCATTGATCTCGGGCATCATGCTTCTCCGTAGGCTGCGAACCAGTTGTCAACGTACTCTTGTTCCGTCTTGCACATCCCATTCTTGACTTGCCGACGCGCGGCTTCCTGCGCTTCTTTCGATAAGTCTCGTATTGTGTGCTTACCATTTGGACGCGCACCTGCAGGACGTCCCTCCCCCTCAACCATTGGCTCCGCTGCGGCTCTACGCTGATTGCCAAAGATCTCGGGGTAGTCGGCCTTGAGCTTCTTTTCTATTTCCTCAAAAACAGCCGGATTGTTTTTCAACTCAGGGCGCTTCCTCACCAATTCCTGCGATACCACGAATGCGAGTCGGTTCTTTCGCTCGTCCGTCTTAAACCACGGATTGCGATCAATGAACGCATCGCTGGCTTCGACAAGAGCAGGAGGGTACTTGGGATCGGCGGGAACGTTGGGCGTCTTTGGAGCAGCCGGAGCATCCGCCAAGAGATCTGTGATTTCTTTATCGATCTTGGCGAACGCTTCACCGTCGCTATTGGTCACTGCTTCGGCACGACGCGTTCGCAAATCCGTTAGCGTCGCATCGAACTCTCTCTTAGCGTTGACGCGCGCAAACTCAACTGCCTGCGCCGAATCTTTCTTGACGTTCGCTAAGTCCGCTTCCAGTTGCGCAATCCGCTCGCGGCTTTCACGATCGCGCGCACGCACGATCGGAAGAATCTGTTCAGCCCGTTCCAGATACTCAGCAGCTTCGACAAACTTGGTAGGCTCGCCGTCGTACTCCTCACGGGGACGCCATCCTTGTTCGCGAGCTTTGGCAATTTGCTCCGGTGAAGGAGCAGCCGCAGCGCCATCATCGACACCGTTTCCTCCCGGCAACAGGTTTGGATCGGGAGCGCCGCCCTCTGGTTCGAGGTTAGTAAGCACTTGCTCAGGCATGATGGGACTCCTTATACTCGGATTGAACTTAGCTTGTCAAGCTGCAGGTTTCATGGGAGAGCGCGCATTGAACACGTTTCCATAGATACCTTCGGCTTTCGCAACGATCTCTGACGTCATCATAATTCGATACGGCTCACCATCTTTGCCACGATAGACCTGGCCTGCGTACCGCGCAAACAGCACCACGTCTCCTGGTTGGATACCTCCCTTCGCCAAACGCGTAATTGCTTCCGCACCGCCCGCAACAAAAAAACCATGCGACTGCGCCATGTCTTCAGCATCTTTCGTTTGCTGCGCGATGACAATGCCGCCTGCCGTCTTCTCTTCCATCGGTGAGACTTTAACGAGCACCCGATCTTCAATCGGGTGATACCCCGAACTGTTTTTCATTTCTTTGCTCCCGTGTCTTCCAAGTCTTTGATGATTTCTTTCAGCGTATGCACTCCTCCCAACGCGTACGCATTAGCAAGCGCACCTTGCTCCAACGAATCACCAGTGAATTGCTCACTGGACCATGCTTCCTCCGCTTCCGTTACCGACAGACGCAGGCGGCGCAATAAATCCGCCGATTGCGGGTGCTGCAGCCAATCCTTCTTGTCCTGGTCCACTTGCGATATTTGCGCCATTGTTTGCTCCTGTCATTGCTTGAACGTGGTCGCTGCCGATCTTCGCCATCTCTGCGCGGTGCGTCATCAACGCGTCAATCATCTTTTGAATGCGATCGCCGTGCAACTTCTCTGCTTGCGCTTGTACCTGCAACAGCCCAACCATGTGACCTGTCTCAACTCCCTTCGCTTGTGCCACTTCCACAC
>Ga0210379_10000781_pt1 | contig 10845 bp, 8 predicted proteins | sample PLMedo_2_FD_155468 | JGI IMG/M metagenome (GOLD analysis project Ga0210379, IMG submission 155468) | Groundwater sediment microbial communities from an aquifer in East River, Colorado, USA - PLM4_32_coex redo | ecosystem: Environmental > Terrestrial > Soil > Riparian zone | place: USA: East... | reverse complement strand
CCGCGCTCTTGCGGATGACGTAGAGTTTCCTCTCGAGTGCATCGGTGACGGTGATGCGTTTGCCGCGGCCGACGAACACCTGCCGTATGACAGGCTCGATGCGCTGGGCGGGCTCGGCGAGGTCGGAGTTGTCCACCGGCACGTCGCGCCAGCCGAGCAGCACCTGGCCCTCGTCCTTGATCGCGCGCTCGATTTCGTACTCGCAGGCAAGGCGCGAGGCAGGATCGCGCGGCAGAAACACCATGCCCACGCCATAGTGGCCGAGCGGGGGCAGCTTCACGCTGCGCTTGGCCATTTCCTCGCGGAAGAACTTGTCGGGAATCTGTATCAGGCAGCCCGCGCCGTCGGAGAGCTTCGGATCCCAGCCGACTGCGCCGCGGTGCGTGAGATTCTTCAACACCGTCAGGCCCTGCTCGACGATGGCGTGGCTCTTCTTGCCCTTGATGTGCGCGACGAAGCCCACGCCGCACGCATCGTGCTCGTGCCGCGAGTCGTACAGCCCCTGAAATGACGGCATCCCTGGTTGGTTCACGCTACAGTTCCTGAAGAACCCGTTGTTTCAGTTGCTCGCTGCACGCTCTGCTGCGCCGCAGCAAGCATGACCAAAAACGAGGGCGCGAAGGGGAAGTGTACTGGCATCAGCCACTTACAGCAATAGTCTGCCCAGCGTGACTGCCTCACGCTCAGGTTTCCTCGATCGTGAACAGCCGCCGGTGCTCGAGGATCGCGTAACGGTCAGTCATGCCGGCGATGTAATCAGCGATAGCGCGGGGCGCGCCCTTGCCCGCCTGCTCCTGGAACTCCGGCGGCAGCAGCCGGGTGTCCGACAGCAGCGCGGCGAAGAGCTCGGTCACGATGCGGCTCGCCTTGGTGCTCATGCGCACCACGCGGTAGTGGCGGTAGAGGTTCTCGTGCAGAAAGCGTTTCAGCTCCTGGCTCTCCTCGCGGATGCGCGGGCTGAAGGCGATCAGCGGCGGCGCCAGCCGCACCTCCTCGATCGAGCCGGGCGCATGCCGGCGGATGTTCTCCGCGCTGGTGCGGATCAAGTCGGTCACCAGCGTGTCGATCATGCGCCGAACCGTCTCGTGTCTGAGTCGCCTGGGAGGCAGCCGCGGGTATTGCCGCAGCACAGCCCTCATGTGGCGCGCGAAGATCGTCACTCCCGCCAGCTGTTCCATATCGAGCAGCCCGGAACGCACGCCGTCATCCACATCGTGGTTGTTGTAGGCGATCTCGTCGGCGAGATTGGCGGTCTGCGCCTCCAGCGACGGGCTTTGCTTCCTCACGAAGCGCTCCCCGACTTCGCCGAGAGTCCGCGCGTTCTTGAGCGAGCAATGCTTCAATACCCCCTCGCGCGTCTCGAAAGTCAGATTGAGGCCGTCAAACTCGGCGTAACGCTGTTCCAGGATGTCCACCACGCGCAGGCTCTGAAGGTTGTGCTCGAAACCCCCATAGGGCTTCATGCAGGCGTTGAGCGAGTCCTGCCCGGTATGGCCGAACGGGGTATGGCCGAGGTCGTGGGCGAGAGCAATGGCCTCGGTCAGGTCTTCGTCGAGCCGGAGGCTGCGCGCTACCGATCTTGCGATCTGCGCCACCTCGAGGCTGTGGGTGAGGCGGGTGCGGAAGAGATCACCTTCGTGGTTGACGAAGACCTGGGTCTTGTACTCCAGGCGCCTGAAAGCGGTGGAATGGACTATGCGATCGCGATCGCGCTGGTACTCGCTGCGGCCGCGTGGCGGCGGCTCACGGCGGCGGCGGCCGCGGGAGCGCTCCGGCCGCGCCGCGTAGGGGGCGAGCTCACGCCCGGACATGCAACGCGCCCGCGTCGAGCACATCCGCGAGCGCGGCGCGCGGCACTTCGCTCGAGACGTAGGCCTCGCCGATGCGCTTGAGCAGCACGAAGCGGATGCGCCCGCCTTCCACCTTCTTGTCGTGGCCCATCAGTTCGAGGTAGCGCGCGAGGCCCAGATTGGGCGGGTCGAGAGGCAGGCCGGCCGCCTTCAGGAGCGCGCCCAGGCGGCCCACGTCCTCGGCCGAGACTAGGCCGAGGCGGTGTGACAGCTGCGCCGCCAGCAGCATGCCGGCGGCGACTGCTTCGCCGTGGAGCCACGTGCCGTAGCCCGTCCCGGCCTCGATCGCGTGGCCGAAGGTGTGCCCGAAATTGAGCAGGGCGCGCGGGCCGCTTTCCCGCTCGTCGCGTGAGACCACCTCGGCCTTGATGGCGCAGCAGCGCTCGATAGCGTGGGCAAGCGCTTCGGCCTCGCGCCGGACGAGCCGCGCCATGTTGCCCTCGAGCCACTCGAAGAACGAGGGGTCGCGGATCAGCCCGTGCTTGATGACCTCCGCCAGCCCGGCCGCCAGCTCGCGCGCGGGCAGCGTGGCGAGCGTGTCGGTGTCGGAGACCACCGCGAGCGGCTGGTAGAACGCTCCGATCATGTTCTTGCCGAGCGGGTGGTTGATCGCGGTCTTGCCCCCGACCGCCGAATCCACCTGCGCGAGCAGCGTGGTCGGCACCTGGATGTAGGGCACGCCACGCTGGTAGATCGCCGCGGCGAAGCCGGCGAGATCGCCGATGACTCCGCCTCCCAGGGCAATCAGGGCGGTGCCGCGCTCGCAGCGATGCTCGAGCAGAGCGTCGAAGACCTGGTTGAGCGTGCCCCAGGTCTTGTACGACTCCCCGTCCGGCAACGTGACGCTCATTACACTCACCCCACGCGCCTCCAGCGCGCGCTGGAAGGCCGCGAGGTAGAGCGGCGCGATGGTGGAGTTGGTGATGATGGCGGCCTTCTTCTGCGGCAGCCGCTCCACGATCAGCTCGGGGCGGGCAAGCAGACCGGCGCCGATGTAGATCGGGTAGCTGCGGCTGCCCAATTCAACTTTCAGAGTTTGCATGGTTGGTTCGCTCGCTTCCCGTCAGCTGGCGCGCAGCGGCGCACCGGCGCCCTCGGCTGCGGCGGACTGGCGCTCCATCAGAAGCTGTTCCAGCCGCTGGGCGAGGCTGCCCAGGCTCTGGTTGCCGGTGTCGACGATGATATCAGCGACGCTGCGGTAGAGCGGATCGCGTTCGGCAAACAGCTGCTCGAGCTTGGCGCGGGGCTCAGCGGTCTTGAGCAACGGGCGGTTCCGGTCATGACGGGTCCTCTGCCATAAGTCCGCCACCACCGCACGCAGGTAGACCACCACGCCGTTCCCGGCAAGCAGCTTCCGGTTGTCGGCGTGCAACACGGCGCCTCCTCCGGTGGCGAGCACGATATCGCGGCGGCTGACGAGCTCCGCCAACATCCGGGCTTCCCGCGCACGGAAGCCGGCCTCGCCCTCGATCTCGAAGATCACCGGGATCTTCACCCCGGTGGCGCGTTCCAGCTCCTGGTCGCAGTCAAAGAAGGTCTTGCCCAGGCGCTTGGCGAGAAGCTTGCCCACCGAGGTCTTGCCCGCGCCCATCAGTCCCACCAGGAATATGTTGCCGGGGATGTGCCCGTTCCGTACCACAGATTTCTGACCGTTGCCGCCCATGGAGCGATTCTAGTGCCGTTCCAACTAATTGTGCCAATTCATGCAAATTTCTGAGGCTGGTTAGGTAGGGATGCCGCCGAATCTCAAGCAGACAAGTTGGAGTGGTATTGGAACGGGCAGGTGTCGCATGACCCGCGCAGCGACTGCAAATGAAAAGGCGGCCCACCGGCCGCCTCTGTTCGGGATTGACCTGCCCCGTCTTATTGCCGCAACGTCAGGCCGTCCTTCAAGATGCGCGGCGTGATGAAGATCAGCAGTTCGTTTCGATCGTCGGTCCTCAGGTTTTGCTTGAAGAGGAAGCCGACGAACGGCAGGTCGCCCAACACCGGGACCTTGTTGGTCTGGTTGGTCTCGGTCTGGGCGTAGATGCCGCCGATCACCACCGTGCCGCCGTTCTCCACCAGCACTTCGGTCACGATCTGCTTGGTGTCGATGGCGGGCCCCGCGAGGGTTTCGGCCCCGCGGCTGTCCTTGTGGATGTTCAAATTCATGATCACGTTGTCATCGGGCGTGACCTGGGGCTTGACCTTGAGCGAGAGCGTCGCCTTCTTGAACGACACGCTGGTGGCACCGCTCGAGGTTGCCTGCTGGTACGGAATTTCCGTGCCCTGCTCGATGGTGGCTTCCACCTGGTCGGCGGTGATGACGCGCGGGCTCGAAATGATCTTGCCCTTGCCGTCTGCCTGGAGCGCGGTCAACTCGAGGTTCAGGAACTTCGTGGCTGCGTCGTTGAACAGCACCATCGAGAACGCACCCGGATTGGCTCCGGCGAGTCCCGCTACCGGGAGATTCACGGACAGCGAATCGTTGAACGGCGGCGCGGACGCGATCTGGCCGGTATGAAAGCCGGTGTCGTTGAGCTGGCCACCCGCCACGGCGCGTTGTGAGCTGCCATTGCTGGTTCCCGTTTGGAAGCCCCGGCCCGTCATATCGTGATAGCCGAGCCGCACGCCGAGGTTGCGGCCGAAGGTGTCGCTCGCCTCCACGATGCGCGATTCGATCATCACCTGGCGCACCGGCACGTCGACCTTCCGGATCAGCTTGCGCACTTCCTCGAGCCGCGTCGGCGTGTCCTGCACGAAGATCGTGTTGGTGCGCGGGTCGACCACGGCGCTGCCGCGCTTGGACAGCACGCGCTGCTGCGGGTCCGCCAGCAGCTTCTGCAGGTCAGCCCCTTTCTGGTAGTTCAACTGGAAACTCTCGGTGCGCGTGGGCTCGAGGTCCACGATCTGTTGCTGCGCCTCGAGCGCCAGCTTCTCGCGCGTGGCGAGCTCGTCGCGCGGCGCGATCCACACCACGTTGCCGGTCTTGCGCATGTCCAGGCCCTTCGCTTGCAGGATGATGTCGAGCGCCTGGTCCCACGGCACGTCCTTCAGCCTCAGCGTCAGATTGCCGCCTACGGTGTCGCTGGTGATGATATTGAGCCCGGTGAAATCCGCGATGACCTGCAGCACCGCCCGCACTTCCACGTTCTGGAAGTTGAGCGAGAGCTTCTCGCCCGTATAGCCACCGCCGCGCGCGATGCGGCCGGTGTCCTCGGGCTGCGCCTTCACTTCAATGATGAAACGGGTGTCGGTCTGGTAGGCGGTATGTTCCCAGGCGCCGCGCGGTTCGATGACGACCCGCGTATTGCCGCCCTGCGGGAAGGCGTCGATGGTTTGTACCAATGTGCCGAAGTCGGCCACGTCGAGGCGCCGCTGCAGATTGCCGGGCAGCCCGGTATTGATGAAGTCGACGATGATGGCCTTGCCTTGGAGCTTTAAGTCGATGCCGACGGCGTTGTCCGAGAGATCGACCACGACGCGCCCCTCACCGGCAGTGCCGCGCCGGAAGTCGACGTCGCGCAGGGTGTGGCGCCGATCACCAGGCCGCGCCTCGGCGAAATGAGTGGTCGCGCCGGAGGGGCTCGCCACGGCGGCGGCGCCCTGCAGCGTGATCAGCAGCGCCCGCCCATCGATTTGCGTGTCGTAGCCGGTGACACGGGAGAGGTTGAGGACGAGCCGTGTGCGGTCGCCCGCCTGCACCACGTTAAAGCTGCGCAGGTCGCCTTCCGTCACTTCCTGGGTGCTGCGGCCGAGCGCACTCGTGGTGTTGAGGAAGTCGAATGCGATGCGCGGCGGGTTGCTGACGGTGAATCCAGCCGGCAGGCTCGCCGGCGCCTGCTTCAGCGTCACCCGGATGACCACTCTGCCGCCGGTCGCGGGCGAAACGTTGATCGACTCGATGCTATTAGCCTGGGCGTGAGCGGCGAGGCTCGTGCAAGCGAGCAGCAGCGCCAGCACCCCGTGGAGTGCCGCTGAAGGGAAAAGCGCGTTGAGCTTCATTTTCTTGTCTCCTGTTCATCCTGCAGCACCAGCAATCGTTCTTCTTCCTTCCAGTCGTTGCCGCTGTCCTGAATCAACTCCTTCAGTTTGACCGCAGATTCGCTGATGTCGGTGATGCGCCCGAAGTTTTGCCCCATGAAGTCGCCCGCCCTGACCCGGTAGAGGTTGTTGTCCGGGGTCTTGATCAACGCGAAGACTTCCCGCTTCTGGGAAAGCGTCCCCACCATCTTGAGGTTTTCCAGCGGGAAGGCTTCTAGCGGCCCTTTGCGCCGGTTGGGATCGGGCAGCCTGGGATCGGCCTTGGCGGACTTGGGCGGCTCGATCTTGCGCGCCACGAACGGATCGATGAGATCGAACGCCGCATATTCGAACGGTTCGTAGGGCTTCACTTCCGGCAGCGGCGGAATGCGGCCGCGCGGCATGTTGTCCGAATCCTTGACGAACTGCCGCAGGTCCGAATGTTGCTCGCCGCTGCACGACGCGAGCGCGAGGCAGGCGAGCGCGACGAGGAGGATATGGCGCTTCATCATTTCTTGCCACCCGCCTTCTTGGCGGCGGCGGCCCTTCTCTGCAGCGCCAATTCCTCGTCATCGAGGTAGCGGAAGGTCTTCGCCAACGCGTCCAGCGCCAGGCCTCCGCCCTTGCCGGCTGGGGCGAGCGCGATGTTCTCAAGAGTGACGATCCGCGAGAGCTTGCCGATGTCGCTCGCGAAGGCACCGATATCATGGTAACTGCCGCTGACCTTGATCGAGATCGGCAGCTCCGCGTAGAAATCGCGCCGCGTTTCCTGGGCGGCGGGCTTGAACAGTTCGAACTGCAGTCCGCGCCCCAGGCCGGCCTGGTTGATGTCGGTCAGCAATGCGTCCATTTCGGACCTGCCTGGGAGCTGTTTGAGCAATGCCCCGAACTGCTTCTCGATGTCTTCCAGCTGCTTCTGATAGGCTGGCAGATTGATCGCCTCGCTCTTCTTGGTGAGGAACGTCTTGCGCAACCCCTCTTCCTTCACCTTCTCCTGGTTGATGTTCTCGATCTGGTGCTGCCAGTCGAACCAATAACTTGCCGTCACGATCAGGGCGAGCGTGATGAACAGCACTCCCAGCTTGGGCAGGATGGGCCAACTGCCGATTTTCTTTGGATCGAGCCGTTTCAGGTCGTTAAGTGTCATGGCCATGGCGATCACCCCTTCGCTGGCGGCTTCGCTGGCGCCTTCTTGGCGTCGTCTTCGATCTTGGCGCGCGTGATGTTGATGTTCATGATGAATTCGTTGGCTCGCTGCCCGCCCTGCTGCACCGCCTTGATCTCCACCAGCCCGGGGCTCTCAAGTTGCGGCGAGGATTCGAGGTTGCGCATCAGCGTGGATACGCGCGCCTGCGATTGGGTGAGGCCGGTAATGGTGACTCGGGAGCCAGTTTGCTTCACGGACTTGAGGTAGACGCCGTCAGGCAGTTGCCGCACCAGCTGGTCGAGCAGGTGCACCACCTCGGAGCGGTTGCTCTGAAGTGTTTCGACCACTCTCTTGCGCGCCAGCAGAGCCGCTGTCTGATCCTTGAGCTTCTGGATCTCGGCGATCTGCTTGTCGAGTTTGACGATTTCAGCCTGCAGGTATTTATTGCGGCTCTGCTGCGTCTCGATTTCCTCGTCGAGATAGCTGTGCACAACGAACCAGACCGCCGCCCCGATTACGATTACGCCGCCGAGGAGGATGAAGAACTGCTGCTGCTGATGTTTGCGCCGGACCTCGCGGTGCGGCAACAGGTTAATGCGGATCATGGATCAAACCTCCGCATCGCAAGTCCGCACGCCACCATGAGAGAGGGTGCATCCTGCGTCAGACTCTTCGGGCGAATCTTCGAGGACAAGGTCATGTTGACGAAGGGGTTGGCGATGATGGTGTTGACCTGGACACGTTTCGTCACCGTTTCGTCGGCGCCCGGGATCGCCGCGCAGCCGCCGGACAGAACGATGTGGTGAATCTGGTTGTGCTGGGTCGAGGTGAAGAAGAACTGCAACGCGCGCGCGATCTCCAGCCCCATCATGTCCATGAACGGCTGCAGCACATCGGACTCGTAATTCTCCGGCAGTCCGCCGGCGCGCTTGGCGGCCTCGGCTTCCTCCGGCGACAGGCCGAACTTGTTCTGGATCTCCTGCGTCAGCTGGTTGCCGCCGAAAGGCTGTTCGCGCAGGTAGATCGACTGGTCATTGCGCAGCACGTTGACCGCCATGATGCTGGAGCCGACGTCCACGACCGCAATGTTCTGGTCCTTGCCCCGGTCCGCGAACTGGCTTTCGATCAGCTCGAAGGCGGCCTGCGCGGCGAACACGTCCACGTCCATGACCGTCGCCTTGAGTCCCGCCGACTCAGCCACGGCCAGCCGGTCGATGATCTTTTCCTTGCGCGAGGCCGCGATCAGCACCTCGATGTCCTCGGCGTTGTTGGGTGCGGGCCCGAGCACCTGGAAATCGAGGTTGACCTCGTCGAGCGCAAACGGAATGTATTGGTTGGCCTCGGTTTCCACCTGGAGCTCGAGGTCTTCCTCGGTCTGGCCCGCCGGGACCATGATCTTCTTGCTGATTACGGCGGCATTGGGTAGCGCCAGCGCGAGATTCTTGACGTTGCTGCCAAGCCGTTTGTGACAGCGCTTCAGGGCATCGCTCACCGCGTCGAGGTTGTTAATGTTGCCTTCCACCACCGAATCCTTGGGCAGGGGCTCGATGGCGTAGCGTTCAACGCGGTACATCCCTTTGCCAGCTTCCCCGATTTCCACCATTTTGATGGCCGAGGAACTGATGTCGACCCCGATCAAAGGCGGCATCTTGGCCTTAAATAGGCCCTCGAGGGCGCCGAAGTTGAGGCTGAATTTTCCTTTGAGCATAAGTTAATGGGGAGACTATCCCACACTTTACATTAGATGCTAGCAACAACTACCTTGGCTGTAAAGCGTTTTGGCGGATTTTCGTATTCCTGGGGAACCCTGACTATAATGAACGGACAATAAATATAGCTTACACTGCAGCAACTTGCCGCAGTGTTGCAGGTTTCACAAGATATCGGAATCCATGCGATGCTGTTGCAATCACGCAACACATCAGGTTTAAGAGCTTCATTTAAATGTCGAATCGCTGGTGGGCCTTCCCTGTGGTGTCGGCGGCTTCATGTGCGCTGGCTGGCGTCCTGTTGATCGCTTTTACCGCGGCCATTATCTATCCGACTTTGCCGTCTCTGGAAGCGCTCACTGACTATCAGCCGAAGATTCCCCTGCGTGTCTTCAGTGCCGACGGCAAGCTCATTGCCGAGTTCGGGGAGGAACGCCGGGCGGTGGTGAGGATAGAAGATGTCCCCCGGCCCATGACTCACGCCATCCTGGCGGCCGAGGACGAGCGCTTTTATCAACACAGTGGCGTTGACTACATGGGCGTGGCGCGTGCCGCGCTGTCCAACTTCATCTCCGGTGGCGTGCGCCAGGGGGCCTCGACCATCACCATGCAGGTCGCTCGCAACTTCTTCCTGTCAAAGGAAAGAACGCTTACCCGCAAGTTCAATGAAGTGCTGCTCGCATTCAAGATCGAGTCCAACCTTTCCAAGGACCAGATCCTCGAGCTCTATATCAACCAGATCTATCTCGGCCAGCGCGCGTATGGTTTCGCTGCCGCCTCCCAGGCCTATTTCGGCAAGCCGCTCGCTGAGCTCAACCTCGCCGAATCGGCAATGCTCGCGGGGCTGCCGAAGGCCCCTTCGCGCTACAACCCGATCGCGAACTTCAAGCGCGCCAAGCTGCGCCAGCAGTACGTGTTGCGCCGGATGCGCGAACTACAGTTGATCTCGGAGGAAGAGCTGGCGGTTGCCGACCGACAGCCGATCGCGGTGAAGAAGGAGATCAACGAATACCCGGTGCACGCCGAGCATTTTGCCGAGATGGTGCGTCAGGCTCTCTACGAGCGCTACCAGGAAGATACCTACGCGAGAGGCCTTCGTGTCTACACCACTCTGCGCACCTCCGACCAGGAGGTGGCCCATGCGGCGTTGCGCTTCGGTGTCCTGGAGTATGACCGACGTCACGGCTACCGTGGCCCGGAAGGTTACGTTGAGTTGCCGGACCGGCCGACCGAGGAAGCGCTTGAAGATGCGCTGCAAGAAACGACGGACAGCGACGATATCTACGCCGCCGTCGTGTCTGAAGCGAGTCCACGGCTGGTGCGGGCGTACCGCAGGGGCGGCGAGTGGCTGGAGATCAAGGACGAGGGGCTCCGATTCGCATCCCGCATGCTGGGTGACAGAGTGAGCCTAGGCCAACGCATCCGCCGCGGCGCAATCATCCGCGTGCTGAGGGGCGAAAAAGGGCAATGGCAGATCACCCAGCTGCCCGCGGTCGAAGCTTCTCTCGTTTCCATGGACCCGCGCGACGGGGCGATACGGGCGCTGGCGGGAGGTTTCGATTTTGGCCGCAGCCAGTACAACCACGTTACCCAGGCGCTACGCCAACCGGGGTCCGCCTTCAAGCCGTTCATCTATTCCGCCGCTCTCGAAAAGGGCTTCACCACGGCGACCGTCATCAACGATGCGCCGCTCACATTCACCGCCGCGCAGACCGGCTCGGAGCCTTGGGAGCCGAAGAACTTTGACGGCAAGTTCGAGGGGCCGATGCGGCTGCGCACGGCGCTCGTCAAGTCCAAGAACCTGGTATCCGTGCGGATCCTGCAGGCGATCTCGCCGCAGTATGCGCAGGACTACATCGCACGCTTCGGATTCGATCCCAAGCTGCATCCGCCGTATCTCACCATGGCGCTGGGCGCGGGCAATGCGACGCCGCTGCAGATGATTACCGCCTATGCCGTCTTTGCCAACGGCGGCTACCGCGTGGCGCCGTATTTCATCGAGCGCGTGGAGGACGCCAAGGGCAACGTGCTGATGGCGGCGCAGCCGGCGGCGGCGGGCGCGGGCGCGGAGCGCGCCATCGACGCCCGCAACGCTTTCATTATGACGAGCGTCATGCGCGACGTAGTGCGCACG
>Ga0210379_10000780_pt1 | contig 10847 bp, 7 predicted proteins | sample PLMedo_2_FD_155468 | JGI IMG/M metagenome (GOLD analysis project Ga0210379, IMG submission 155468) | Groundwater sediment microbial communities from an aquifer in East River, Colorado, USA - PLM4_32_coex redo | ecosystem: Environmental > Terrestrial > Soil > Riparian zone | place: USA: East... | reverse complement strand
GATGACGACGGTGCACGGCGCCGCCGGTGCATCTCCGTCGAGCCGATCGGTGAACGGGTTCTTCTGCGTCATCTACTCCACCTCTGGAGCGGAACTGAACGGCCGCCTGCCGGTGGCATGTCCTGACGGGAGACGCGCACGCCTCGGCGCATTATACCCGCGCGCCTTGGAGGCGGGCGACCGGCTCAGGCGCGCTTCAGGATCGCGTGGCCGCCATCCCAACGTCCGATGCGGAACCCCGCGGCGGCGGTCTCGCGCGTGAGCTGTCGCGCGGTGAAGACGTGCAGGAACGAACGTCGCAGCTCGCCGCTCGGGGCGATCCAGCGCGTGTGACTGTCACCGAACCGGGTCCCGCCGCGCCGCAGCGACGCGGCGGCCTGGATCGCGAGGCAGCCGCGCTCGTAGAGGCCGCGCGCGCGGCGCGCGGAGAGGAAGATGCTGCCGTCCGCCTCGAGCCATCCGGCGGCGCGGCGGAGGAGCGCAACCCGATCGGCGCGGGCGGCGAGGAAACTATAAGTGTCGTACGTGAAGAGCACTGCCGCAAGCGAGCCGGCCGGTTCGTCATGATGCCGCAGGTCGCTCTCGGCGAACGCCACCTGGAGTCGGCGTTTCTCCGCTTCCTTTCTCGCGAGCCGCACCATTGAACCGGAGAAGTCGACCCCGACGACGTCGAAGCCGGCCGCGGCCAGCGTGAGGCACCCCCCTCCCGTGCCGCTTCCCGCGACGAGGATCCGCCCGCCGGGGCGGACCTGGGCGCGCAGGCGCGCCAGGAGCGCCGGCGGGATCTCCTCCGTGCGGGCGTGGGCGTAGTAGGGGGCCTGCGCCTCGTACTTCTGTCGCACGGTCTCGGTGGGATCCGGGGCGCGATCTGCCCGTCCGGTGCTCGCTTCTCGCAGATCGAGGAGCAGGCGCCGCAGCGCCCGCTGCAGCGCAGGCGGCGCTCCGCCCGGCGCGGCGTCGCCAACCCGTGCCACGATCGCGTCGAGCTTGATCTCTACCGGTGGTCCCGGGTCGGCATCGCCGACCACCTCCACCCCCTGCTCTCCGAGGCTCGTGACCCGCAGCAGATCGAGCGCCCCACCGATCGAGACCACCACGAGCTCACCGGGGCGCGGCGCACCGGCTGCGAGGGGAAGCGCCCGCAACGGAGCGTCGCCGCGGATCGTCGGCCACATGCGGTCGCCCCGGTACACGATCTCTACGGTCCGGCCCGCGGCGAGCTGCCGCTGCAGCAGGTAGGCGGAAGCGTATCCCGGGAGATCACGCAGGAAGAGCGCCGACTGTGGCTGCCAGAACGAGTGCATCACGGTCGGCGCGGGCTCACGCGCCGGAGAAGCGCGCGTGCTCGGTCCGTGGGGTCCCCCCGGTGCGCCACGCAAACCGCTCCGCGACAGGGCTCGGCGTGCGCTCGATGACGTCCGCGATGATCCGCCCCAGAACCGGTGCGAACTTGAAGCCGTGGCCGCTGTCCCCGGCGGCGACGATGAGCCCCTCACGCTCGGGATCATGGTCGATCCAGAAGTTGCCGTCCCAGGTGTCGCAGTAGAGGCAGAGGCGCGTTCCGGCGAGCGGGGCGCCGGCGAGAGCCGGGATCGTCCCGCGCAGGAACTCGCGGAACCGTCCCTCCCAGTCGGCGGGCACCTGCCGCGGGGCGTGAGGGTCGATGCGGATCCCCGGACCGTGGTTTCCCATCTTGACCCGCCCGTCGGCCACCGCCGGGAAGCCGTACCAGCCGGTGCTGCCGATGTCCGCCGCCCACACCGCGAAGCGCGGCGCGCGGTACGGGTCCGGGTTTGCCGGCTGAAACTGGAGCACCGGGTGGCCGGTCGCCCACATCACGTCGGCCAGCTGCGGCAGCAGGGTCGGGGTCCAGGCGCCGGCCGCCATCAGCACCCGGTCGGCGGCGATCGTCTCCCCCTCCACGGTCTCGATCCCGGCGACCCGCGAGCCGTGCTCCCGCAGTCGCGCGAATCGGCTTCCCTCGCGCAGCGTCACGCCCGCGTCGCGCGCCTCACCGACGAGCCGCTCCACGACTCGGCCGCTTTCGGCCCAGCCGGCGCGAGGATTGAAGTATCCGTCGGGGTAGCGATCGGTTCGCCAGGCGGGGAAACGGCGCTGCAGGTCGGCGCCTGACAGGCGCTCCAGCGACTGGCCGCGCGCCGCGAGCATCGCGAAGCTGTCGTGCTCGTACCCGCCGGGGCGCATCGGTGCGCCGGCGAGCACCAGGAAGCCGTCCTGGTGAAACGGCGGCTGCGCCCAGGTGCGGTTCCACTCGTCCCACCCCGCGAGGGCCTCGGCGGCGAGGTCGGCGTACAGGCCGTCCGTGCCGTAATCCATCCGGACCGCCTTGCTGACGTCGGTGGACGCGGCATCCGCATGCGGCAAGGGCCCCGGGTCACAGAGGGTGACGCTCCAGCCGCGCTGCCGCAGCTCCAGCGCGGCGGTCACGCCGAAGATCCCCGCGCCGACGATCACGATCGAACGCGGGGTGGGGTCGGTCGAGGATGCAGGCAACTCCGCTCTCTCCAGGCGGCGAAGTATAGCGTGGGAGGGACCGGATCGCGGGCCGCAGACAGTCCGCTGGGCACCTTCTACTTCGAGGCGGCGCCACTCCGCACGCAGCGGAATCCTAGATGGTTGGCTCCGGTCGTCACCTCACCTTTGCCGCGGGTCCCCGGCATGTAGCGCGTGCAGTACTGGTCGGTGCAGAGGAACGAGCCCCCCTTGTGGACCCGCTTCTTCTCCGTCGGCTCGCTCGGGTCCCAGGGCGACTCCGGGCCCTGCGGGTTGCGCGCCACGCCGCCCGCGGCGAGCCGGGCGTAGTAGTCGGGACGATACCAATCGCTGCACCATTCCCAGACATTTCCCGCCACGTCGTGCAGCCCGTACCCGTTCGCTGGGAACTGCGCGACCGGGGCCAGACCCGCGAACCCATCCTCGGCCGTGTCCTGCACCGGGAACTTCCCCTCGTAGATGTTCGCCATCCACTTGCCGCCCGGCTTGAGTTCGTCCCCCCACACGTACGTCTTGCCGCTCAGGCCGCCGCGCGCGGCGAACTCGAACTCCGCCTCGGTCGGCAGGCGCTTGCCGGCCCATGCCGCGTACGCCACCGCGTCCGGGTAGGCGATGTGGACGACGGGATACTGCCCGCGACCCTTGAGGTCGGCCGTCGGTCCCTCGGGGTGGCGCCAGTTCGCCCCCGTCTGGTAGCGCCACCACTGGAACATGTCGTGGAGTGGCACGGGGCCGGGGGTCGGCGTGAAGACGGTCGAGCCGGCAACGAGGTTCTCCGGCGGCGCGGTGGGAAACTCCTCCTGCGTCGGCACCCGCTCGGCGATCGTGACGTAGCCGGTCGCTTGCGCGAACTTCTCCCACTGTTCGTTCGTCACCTCGGTGCGATCCATCCAGAAGCCATCCACGTAGACGCGGTGGATCGGCCGGGCGTCGGGCATCGGATCGTGCCCGCCGCAGACGGAGTCGGTCGTGGGGTCCTCGCTTCCCATCGAGAACTCACCACCGGGGATCCAGACCATCCCGTCCGGCGCGGGGGCTGACGCGGGTGCGGAGTTCGGCTTCGTCGGCAGGAATCCCGCCGGCCTCGGAGTGGAGGGAGCGGGGGCGGGTGGCTCCTTGCGGGTGAGGACGAACGCCGCTCCCGCGGTCGACGCAATGAGCGCGAGCCCCACCACCCAGCGCCAGGCGGTGCGGCGACGCGCTGACGGAGGCGATCCCTTCGGGGGTTTGCGACTCATCGAGGTTACGGCTCCGATCCCTATCGCGATCCTTCATCGGGGCTGGCCGCACCCGGTTGGGACGGGTGCGGCCCGGAAGGTTGACCCCGCGTAACACTCAACGCGCGGTCACTTGCCGCCGCCGGCTTCGCCAGTGAGCTGATCCATGACCTTCTCCAGGCTGAAGCTGCCCGACTTCATGCGAGGCGGGAACTCCTTGAAGCTCGCGAGCCACTGGCCCACATAGGCCTGCGCGGGCACGAGCATGTAGATGCGCTCCATGCGCCACCGCGGGTAGTCGATGCCCTCGTGGTCGGCTCGTTCGAAGGGGTCCATGCGAAGGTTGATGATCTTCGGCAGGCGAAGCGCCACGAACGGCTCCTCCCAGACGTTCAAGCCGTGGGCGCGCTGCTCCTGGAAGACGAGCTTCCAGTTGCCGTAGCGGAGATTGAGCAAGCCTCCGTCATCGCCCCAGTAGAGGAACTCCTTACGCGGCGAGTCCTCGACCTGGCCGCTCAACCACGGGATGAGGTTGTAGCCGTCAATGTGCGCCTTGTAGGTCGTGTTGCCGATCTTCTTGACGCCCTTGACGACGTCTTCCTTGACGTTCGGGTCGCCTGCGGCTGCGAGCAGCGTGGGCAGCAAGTCCTCGTGCGAGCCGATCCCGTTGAGCACCGTGCCGGGCTTGATCGTGCCGGGCCAGCGGATCGCACAAGGCACCCTCCAGCCGCCCTCCCAGTTGGTCGCCTTCTCGCCGCGGAACGGCGTGGTGCCACCGTCGGGCCAGCTCAACACCTCCGCGCCGTTGTCGGTGGAATACATGACGATGGTGTTGTCAGCGATGCCAAGGTCGTCCAGCAGCTTGAGAAGCTGGCCGACGTGCCCGTCGTGCTCCACCATGCCATCCGCCTCGATGCCGAGGCCGGTCTTGCCCTCGGACTCCTTCTTGAGGTGGGTCCAGACGTGCATGCGGCTGGTGTTGAACCAGGTGAAGAACGGCTTGCCGTCCTGGTGGGCCTTCTTGATGAAGCTGACCGCACCGGCCAGAAACTCCTCGTCGATGGTCTCCATGCGCTTTACTGTAAGCGGGCCCGTGTCCTCGATCTTCTGGGTGCCATCGGCGTTGGCGAAGGAGTGAATCACGCCCCGGGGGCCGAACTTCTTCCTGAACGCGGGGTCCTTCGGATAGTCCACGTTCTCCGGCTCCTCCTCCGCGTTCAAGTGGTAGAGATTGCCGAAGAACTCGTCGAAGCCATGGTTCGTGGGTAGGTGTTCATCCAGGTCGCCGAGATGGTTCTTGCCGAACTGGCCGGTGGCATAGCCGAGCGGCTTCAGCAACTCGGGGATGGTCGGATCGAGCTTGGTCAACCCTTCCTTCGCGCCCGGCAGACCGACCTTGGTAAGGCCGGTGCGGATGGGTGACTGGCCGGTCAGGAACGCCGCGCGGCCGGCGGTGCAGCTCTGCTGGCCATACCAGTCGGTGAACAGCGCGCCTTCCTTCGCAATGCGGTCGATGTTCGGCGTCTTGTACCCCATCATGCCCTGATTGTAGGCGCTGATGTTCCAGATGCCGATGTCGTCGCCCCAGATGATGAGGACGTTCGGCTTCTTCGCTGCAGCCTGCGCCGACAGGGCGGCGCTGATCGCCAGGCAGAAGATGAGTAAGAGAGATCGGGGTGCAACTCTCCGCATGCGTGTCTCCTTGGATCGGATGCGATGGGTGTCGCTAGCGTCAATGCCCGCGTGACCGGTATTCTACTCGGCGGCGTGGGGGGCGCGTCAACCGGGCGCCGCGAAGCGGCCTCGGGCGCGGGATATCGGAATGAGCGTGTCGCGTGTCGTGATCGTCGGGGCGGGGTTTGGCGGCCTCGCCTGCGCGCGGCGGCTCGCGGGCGCTCCGTTCGACGTCCTGCTGGTCGATCGGAACAACTACCACCTGTTCACGCCGCTGCTGTACCAGGTCGCCTCGTCGCTGCTGAACCCGGGCGACATCGCCACTCCCGTGCGCGCGATCCTGCGGGGCGTCCGCAACGTCCGCTTCCGGCAGGCGGAAGTCACGGGGGTGGACCTCGAGGCGCGGCGGGTGCGCACGGCCGCGGGAGACGACGTCCCGTACGATTACCTGGTGCTGGCGGCCGGGAGCACCACGCACACCTTCGGCATCGCCTCGGTCGCGTCGCTGGCGCGCGGACTCAAGGACCTCCCCGAGGCGCTGGCGCTGCGCAACCACATCCTGTGCTGCTTCGAGGAGGGGGCGCGCCGTCCCGACGCCGCGGCCCGGCGTGAGTGGCTGACGTTCGTCGTGGTCGGCGGCGGGCCGACGGGCGTCGAATACGCCGGCGCCCTCGCGGAGCTGGCGCGGCTCGCGCTGGCGCGCGACTACCCCGAGTTCGACATCGAGGAGGTTGCAATCGTTCTGCTCGAGGGGCGCGAGCGCCTGCTCTCCGCCTTCCCCGAACCTCTCGCCGAGGAGGCACGAGCGCAGCTCACGCGGCGCGGGGTGCGCGTGCGGACGGGCGTGCAGGTGAGCGGGGCGGCGGCAGGCGAAGTCGTGCTGTCGACCGGCGAGCGGCTGCAGGCGCGCACCCTGGTGTGGGCGGCTGGCGTCCGGCCCGCGGCGATCGCGGAGCAGCTGGCGGTGTCGCGGTCACGATCGGGGCGCATCGAGGTGGACGAGTTCCTGCGGGTGCGCGGACAGGAGCGGGTCTTCGCGGTGGGCGATGTTGCCGCCGCCCGCTCCGGCGACGCGGACCTTCCGATGCTGGCCCCGGTCGCCACCCAGGCGGGCCGTGCGACCGCCGAGAATCTCCGCCTCGCCGTGGACGGGCGACCGCTGCGGCCGTTCCGCTATCGGGATCGCGGGACGATGGCGACGATCGGGCGGAACGCAGCGGTGGCGTGGATCGGGAAGGTGCAGCTCAAAGGGTTCGCCGGCTGGGTCGCCTGGCTGTTCCTGCACCTCTACATGCTGATCGGCTTCCGCAACCGGCTGCTCGTGTTGATCGGGTGGGGGTGGAACTACCTCCGCTACGACCGCCCAATTCGGATAGTTGCTCGCGCCAAGGATGACTGAGAAGCAGGCGGGAGCCCCGTCCGGAAGCGATGGAGGACCGGCCTCTGGCCTTCGTGAATCATCCGGGCTAGGATCCCGCGATGCCTCCAACCGAGCTCCCCGTGATCGGCTGGCGCGAATGGGTGGGACTACCCGACCTCGGGATCCCCGCGATCAAGGCCAAGGTCGACACCGGGGCGAGGTCCTCCTCGCTCCACGCCGTCAACATCGAGCTGTTCCGCCGCGGCGAGACGCACATGGTCCGGTTCACGGTGTTTCCGCTCCAGCGTGAGCGACGCCGCGCCGTGACGGCCGAGGCCGTCCTTCTCGGCCGGCGGCTGGTGCGCAACTCGAGCGGTCAGGAGGAGTTCCGGCCGATCATCCGCACGTCGATCGAGGTGATGGGGCGCACCTGGCTGATCTACCTGACGCTGGCAAGGCGAGATGCAATGGGGTTCCGGATGTTGCTGGGGCGCCGCGCGGTGCGGCGGAAGTTCCTGCTCGACCCGGGACGCTCGTTCCTGACGGGGAAGGCGCGCGTGCCGGCCTCGAGGCGCAAGCCGAAGCCCCCGCGCTGATCCCCCTCCCCCGTCACCCCCGTTCTCCGCCACCCCCGTCCTCCGTCACCCCGTCCTCCGTCACCCCGGCGAAGGCCGGGGTCCACCGGTAGCGAGGTGATCCCGTGGGCCCCGATGCATGTCGCCGGATCGGCGGAACTCCCAGCCCAACCACGCTTCCGGGCGGTCGGTGGATTCCGGCTTGCGCCGGAATGACGGTAGTTGGGGCGATCGTCTCGCGAACTCCGTCGCCCGCCAGCTTCGTCTTCGATTCGCTCGGAAGAATCTGACAGGTACTGTTGCGCCAGTAATGACGGCGAGGTCTGGCGGGCGTCGGTGAAATCCCGCGGCGATTCTCCGATTCGCCTCGCGTCAAGCTGGCGGATACCGCTGCACGACACGGGTATGCTGCGCCTCGCCAGGCGCGATCAACCGCCGCCGCGCGTCTCGATCTCCCGCAGCAATCCGGAGGGCGTCGCGGGCCGCTGCAGCAGCGCGAAGAAGCGCTCGGTGCGCTCGGACCCCGCACCGACGTACCTCCGCGCCAGATCCTCGCCGACGGTGTAGTTGAACACGTACGAGCGGTAGGTGCGGATGAACTCGATCGACTTGCGCGCCCGATCCTCGCTCACCAGCCAGTGGCGGACCAGGAACGCCGCCACCTCCTCCGCCGGCCGCCCGTCATCCAGCAGCAGCCGCGCCGCCTCGCCGCGCACGTGGCGAAGCGGCTCGAGCGCCTGTATCACCTCGCGGTAGCGCGCGAAGTCGGCGTCCCGGATCCCCGCGAGGGGAGCCATCGCCTCTGCGACGAAGCGCCACTCCGCGTCCGGCGTGAAGACGATGGAGGCCGCCAGGTTGGCGGTCCCCTCCGCGAGCAGCGACTGCGGCGAGTACAGCGGGTAGATCTCGTACTCGGGCCAGCCCCGGCCGCGCACCAGGCGATCCTCGAGCAGGGCGTTGTAGGTATGATGGCCGGGGTACCCCTCGTGCGCGATCGTGATCAGGTGCGGATGGAGCTCGATTGGCAGGTCGGTATTGACCTCGATGAGGCTCTGGAACCCGCCCTGGTACCAGTTGTAGGCGTTCCAGGGTTTGCCGGTGACAAAGGCGGCGCGGAACGCTTCTCCCTCCGGAAGCCGGACCTGGGCACCGGTGCGCCGCCGGGTCTCGTCGAGGCAGCGTTCGACGACGGCGGCGAGCCGGTCCTTGGGGATGACGAACCGCTTACGGAACGCCTGCACGCGCGCCCCGAGATCGCCGTCACCCGGCAGCAACGCCTCCAGCCGGGCACGCGCCGCCTCGAACTCCGCGATCGGGTGCCGCGCCGGCTCGAGATCGTAGAGCAGCGTCGCTTCCTGGGCGAGAGACATCGACTCGCCGAGCAGCCGTCGCAGGAATGTCTCCACCGCAACGGACTGCTTCTCCAGGAACTCGCGCCGATCGGAGGGGGGGAGCGTGCGCAGGCGCTGCAGCAGCAGCCGCGCGCGCTTGAGCAGCTCCTCCGGCGGGATCGGCATACCGCGCCCGGCGTCCTCCTTCCAGGCAGGAGGCCCGTAGTAGGCGTCGACGTAGTTGCCGTCGTGCCGGCCGACGGCGAGCACGAGATGGATGTAGTCGACGGCCGCCTGGTCGAGCGGATCCGGCTCCGTCCCCGCACCCGACGCCGCGGCCAGGAGCCAACCGCTGGAGAGCAACAGCGCGCCGGTCAGCATCAGGGCGAGCCGGCCGCAGACGAAGGCGCCGACGCGGCGCGCGCCGCCTGCACCAGCGGCACGCTCACGTGCTCATGGATCGGCATGCGCTCGTTGTTGTCCTGCGGGTGCTCGCGCAGGTACGGTCCTGCGATGGCCTGCGACGACTCGTCGGCCTTGAAGCGCTGGTAGAGGACCGACTCGCGTGTGGCGTTCTCCCGATCCCCCGCCCCTCGGTACGCGAGCATCAGGTGGTAGTGCGCCTGCAGGTCCTCCGGGTCGACGGCGAGCGTCTGCTTGAGCTGCGCGATCGCCTCCGGGAACTTTCCTTGCAGGAACAGCACGCGTCCGATCTGGTTCGACACCGCCCGGTCACGAGGGTAGCGGGCGGCGGCGGCCCGCAGGTGCCCCAGCGCGCCGTCGTAGTCCCCCATGTCGCGCAGCGACATGCCGTAGAGGAAATGCGCGATGCCGAGGTCGGGATTGAGCGCCAGCGCCTGGTCCAGCAGCGGCAGCGATCCGCGGGCGTCTCCCTCGCGATCGCGGACGCGCGCGCGGTTTGCCCAGCCGTCGGCATACGCAGGGTCGATCCCGGTGACCTTGGTGAAGGCGCGCTCGGCGCCGCGCAGGTCTCCCTGTAGCAGCAAGCCGATCCCGTAGTCGTTCCAGCGCGTCCGGGCCGCTTCCCCTTCCCCTGCCTGGAGCTCGACGGCCGGCCCGGCCGCGATCGGCAGCTCCACCACCTGCCGGGCCATCACGACGATCGGCACGTCCGGGATCCGGCGAATCGTCGAGGAGGTCTTCGTCGGATCGCCGGTGAACACGAATCGGCCCATGTCGAAGTCGGGAGTGACCTCGAACTCCGGCTGCGCGGGGTCGCGAACCCCCGCGAACGCCCACTGGTTCTGGAACCAGGTGAACTTCCGGTACGAGAGCTTGGCCTCGAGCGTGACCGGGCCGCGTACATCCACCGGCACCTCCATCCGGAAGTGGACCGTGTCCGCGGCGCCGGGTGGGATCAGGCGCACGTAGGCGACCGAGCGCCCCGCCCAGGCGTTGCGCTTGTCGATCGGGTTGCCGCGCGCGTCCAGCATCAGCGAGCGGTAGCGATGCGCCCCGCTCTCGAGCGGCCCGCGGCCGCCGTCCTCCGCCCGGCCGCTCCAGAAGAAATCGCGTCCGTCGGCGCCGGTCGCCCGCAGCTCGGCCCAGACGTCGAAGGCGTCGACCGTCCCGCCTGGGAAGAAGTGGCCGACCCCGAGCGTCCGGACCACGACCTCGACGCTGACCGTCTCCCCGGGAACCAGCGTGGCGTCGACCGCGCCGAGCGGCGCCGTCAGACGGGGGAGCGCCCGCGTCTGCGCGGTCGCTTCGATCCCCATCTCCTCCGCCTCCGGGAAACTCGCCTGCGGCCTGGCCTCCGCCCGGGCGGCGCGCGGGGAGACCCCGGCCGCCTCGGCGGCTTCGCCGGTGGTGCGCGCCAGGCCGAAGATGTCGATGCGGACCTGGTTCGCCTGCAGGAAGCCGGTCACGGCCTTCACCTGGTCCTCCAGGCCGTGCGAGGTGGGGACAGCCGTATTGGCGGCGGCGAAGCGGTGCGAGTGCACCTTCCCGCCGCGATTCCCGGCGTCACGCGAGTCCACCAGCGGCATGTGGCAGTCGGCGCAGTTCTTGACCTCCTTCGGGTAGTAGAAGGAGCGCGCCCCCTGCCCGCTCGCCGCGCTCGCCTGCCAGGCGTCGTAGTCGTTGAAGCCGCGGAACCAGCGATAACCGTTGACCGGCACGTCGAGGTGCACCTTGTGGCAGGCGGAGCAGAACT
>Ga0210379_10000779_pt1 | contig 10855 bp, 16 predicted proteins | sample PLMedo_2_FD_155468 | JGI IMG/M metagenome (GOLD analysis project Ga0210379, IMG submission 155468) | Groundwater sediment microbial communities from an aquifer in East River, Colorado, USA - PLM4_32_coex redo | ecosystem: Environmental > Terrestrial > Soil > Riparian zone | place: USA: East... | reverse complement strand
CGAGGTCGCCCCCGAAGAGGACTTCGACTCGGACCTGGTCGAGGAGGAGACCGAGGACGAGGACCTCGAAGTCGAGGAGGAGTCCGACGGCGACGACCTGGACGACCTGGAGCTGACCGAGGTCGAAGAGGACGACGAGGACGAGGTCGAGGACGAGGCCCCGCAGAAGAAGACCCGCGCCAAGAAGGGTGCCGCGAAGAAGCCGGCTGCCAAGCCGAAGAACGCGGTCGAGTTCGGCACCGCGGAGCTCCTGGCGCACATCGAGGCCGAGACCGGCAAGGCCTACGACGGCCGCGCCCTGCGCGTCCTGCTCCGCAAGATGAAGGCCGCCGGCGAGCTGCCCGGCGACGCCGCGGACGGCAAGCGCTACTCCTTCACCGGCCCGGAGGACGAGAAGGTCGTGGCGATCATCGCCCGAGTCAAGTCCGGCGAGATCGACGAGGCCACCAAGCTGGCGCTGGACAAGCTCAAGAAGGACGCCGAGGCCAAGCGCGCCGCGAAGAAGGCCGCGAAGGAGGCCGAGGAGGCCGCTGCGGCCGAGGCCGGCGACGAGGACGAGGAGCTGGAGGAGGACGAGGTCGAGGAGACCCCGGCCCCCAAGAAGCCCGCCCGCAAGCCGGCCGCGAAGAAGACCCCGGCGCGTCGTGCCCCGTCCCGCAAGAAGGCGACCGAGGTCGCCGAGGACGACGGTGACGACGAGGAGTGATCCTCGTTCCAACCGCCTGATGGCGTGATCCTCTCCGAGAACCCCTGGTGCCCCCAGCGCCGGGGGTTCTCTGGTATCTGTGCCGGCAACACTCCATGTCTCGTGCGGGTTGACAGTGCGGCACCACGTGGTATAGAGTCGGAGACATGAGACGAGATGAAGCCGCAGCGATGATGACCGCCCTGATCAAGGAGCACCGTCTGGACCGGCAGGGCTGGAGCTTCGCGTGGATGAACCGCATGAGGACTCTGGGCCTGTGCAAGTACGGTCCCAAGGAGCTCTTGCTGTCCGTCGCATACGTCGACCGCCACGACCGTGATCACGTGGAGCAGACGTGCCTCCATGAAGTTGCCCACGCCCTGACCCCGGGAGCCAAGCACGGTTCCGAGTGGCAGATGATCGCTCGCCAGTTGGGTGTGGAGGATCCCAAGCCTTGCACCGCGGCTGACATGCCCGAGGGTCGATGGGTTGCTGTCCACTCGTGCGGTGGGCGCTACTCCAAGCACCGTGCTCCGAAGCCTCAGACGGGCGGCCGCTTCTATTACTGCCCGCCCTGCTGGAAGGGTCTGTCGTATCTACCGAAGGCCGAGAGGGCTAAGCTCTCCGAGATCACGTTCAACGACACTCGACCGAGCGTCATCGTTGTCCCTGAGAAGCGCCTGAGCGCGCCTGTGAGCGCCGTTGCTAGCTCGCCGGCACAGACTCTCGCACCGACGTCTGCCGACGCTCCTAAGACAGTCTCAGCGCCCGAGCTGGCAGACGCCATGAACGTGCCGGCAAAGTCGTTCCGAGCGTGGCTCAGGAAGTACGCGGTCGGGAAGAACTTCCAGCAGAGTGCAGGAGGTGCCTATGTGTTCACCGCGGATGATGTGACGTTGATCGTTCGGGCGTGGAACCAGACGCACTGACGACCAGCACCTATCAGGGTGGTGTGGGACTGACTCTTCCACACCACTCGAACCGAGGGAGCGAGTCATGGCAAAGAGCGGTGCGCAGGTAGCGCGAGACAACGACCTAGACCCCAAGGAGTTCCGGCGCTTCCTGCGCTCGGTACCGTCGTGGAACAACCCGGGCACGGGCAAGCGGTACATGTTCTCGGACAAGGACGAGGCCTCGGCCATGAAGGGGTTCAAAGCCTGGAAGGCCGGCCGGCAACCTGTGACCAAGGCCAAGAAGATCGAGGGTTGACAGATGCGCGTGATGGTCTGTAGTGTTCTTCTTGTCAGCCCGTGAAGAAGGACACGAACCACTGACGCTCCTTGCCGGCACTCACCCGGGGGACCATCCCCTTGCTAACCCGGGTGAGAGTCGCCGGAGATCTTTGATACTTCCATAGCGTGAGATGTTAAGCCCCCGTGGCGGAACGGCAGACGCGCTGGCCTTAGGTGCCAGTGCCCATCGGGTGTGCAGGTTCAAATCCTGTCGGGGGTACTGCTCATCGGGGTTGCGTCCCTGACGAGAGGTCATAGATGTTAGCCGGATGAGCCATCCCGCCCTGTTCGCACAGTGCCGGAGCCTGCGCATTCGTGATGACCAAACCACCGTCATCCTTGGTTGGAAGATAAACCACTGAGTGGCGTTGACCGCTGGAGGAAGTGCTCATGCAGTGTCCGGAGAGCGTCGGTCTACGCAGCCGACCCTCCAGCGGTTTTAAACTCCTGGTAGGAGTGGGGGACAAGTGCTGCGGTACAGTCCACGGGCCCACTCCTACCGGGTAGATTGTTTGCCCCCATAGCTCAGTTGGCAGAGCAAGGGATTCTTAATCCCTGGGTCGTTGGTTCGAGTCCAACTGGGGGCACGTGTTAACAGGAGATGGGCCGGAAGCACCCTAGTACGGTGCAGGCTGCAGCCTTCTTTGGTATCCGTAACTGTTGACTGGGTGGGTTATCGCCAAGGCGCGGTAGCTGTTATCTCTTCGGCTTCCCTCAAGAGCCGGCGCAAGCTCCCATCGGCTAGTCTGGTCTAGGCCGCTGCCCTCTCAAGGCGGAAACGCGGGTTCAAATCCCGCTGGGAGTACAAGGATCTGCCGAGAACGAAGGGGTTCCGTTCTCACTCTTGACCGGGCGGATACCGCCCTCTCTCGGCAGATCCTGCAACCTTTCCGGGATGGACTAAAGTCGGCTATGGCTGACGTGGTAAGTCGTCTGTGGGCTCGTACCCCATGGTAAGATGCTGGTTCAAGCCCAGCGCCCGGAGCCACCTCGTGTCCGCTGTTCGTACGGCAGCGCCGGCGCTATGGTTGTCGGAGACCAAGCCGAGTGAAGTCCGACGACACGGGGGTAACGGAGCGGGGTCCCTGGTTAGTTAGGTCGCCAGGTAAATGGCTGGGGCACTCAGATGTCAGCCAGCCCCGCTCCGCCTTCTGGAAGGAACTCCGACTCATGGTCGTGGAATATCGCGCCGTGGTAATCCCCACGCGGGACCGTCACCGAATGCTGTTCGACTGTGTCCAGTCCATCGTCAGCCAGGTCGACCGCGTGTGCATCGTGGACAACGGTTCCGACCCCGCCATCACCCCCGAGACGTGGGGTATGATGGAATGGTGGGATGAAGGTAAGGTGGGTGTCACTCGTTACGACGAGGACCCGCCCAACATCTCGCGCCTATGGAATCACGGCCTGGACATGGTCACGGACGAGGCTAACGCGCTGTTTGATGGCGACTGGGACGTGGCTGTCCTGAACTCCGACGTTCGCGTGCCCCACGACTGGTTCTCTCGTCTGTCCGCGGCCATGCGCTCCACGCCTGCTGTCCTCGCATACCCCGATCAGCACGGGGGTCAGCGGCAGATGTTGCACATGGAAGCCAAGCCTATCCCCCTCACCCAGCGGATCACTGGGTTCGCGTACATGATGCGTGGGGAGGCGGGTCTGCGACTTGACGAATCAATGGCTTGGTGGTACTCTGACGACGATCTGGATTGGACTGCCAGGGAGCGCGGCGGAGCACTACTCGTGCCGGGGTTGAGTGTGGAACATCGTGATCCCAACGGTTCGACCAACGCGCGAACTGAGCTCCAAGTCCAGGCAGGTTTGGACCGTCAGACGTTTGCCGACAAGTGGGGACGTACCCCGTGGTAAGGAGTAGACCGTTGAAGATCGCCATCACCGGGGGAAGTGGTTTCCTCGGACAAGCCGCTGTCCGATATGCGCAGGAGGCCGGACACGAGGCGTGGGCGTTCGACCGAGCCGACGGGAATGACATTCTCGGATCTCTGGAAGGCCTGCGAGACGCGGACATCGTGATCCACCTCGCCGGCATGCTTGGCACGTCGGAGCTGTTTGACGAGGTCGAGAAGGCCGTTCAGGTCAACGTGATCGGCACAACCCGCATCCTCGATTGGTGCCGTGATAACAGCGCGGGGTACGTCGGCATCGGCATGCCGCCTGTGTTCCCGTCTGTGTACACGGCGACCAAGGTATGCGCCACTCGTCTGGCGACCGCCTACCACGTCGCCTACGGCGTCCCTGTGTCCCACGTACGGGCATTCAACGCGTATGGTCCGGGCCAGAAATACGGCCCCGGGCATCCTCAGAAGATCGTTCCGACGTTCGCACGGTACGCGTGGGAAGGTCGGCCGCTACCGATCTGGGGAGACGGTGAGCAGACGACCGACCTCGTTCATACGGATGATGTCGCGCGAATGCTCGTGGATGCCGCGGGCCACGGGGATGATGTCACATTTGACGCCGGCACAGGCGTGGCCGTGACAGTCAACGAACTGGCCTCGTTCGTGCTGGATGCCACGGGATCCAAGGGAGGTGTGGAACATCTCCCAATGCGCATCGGCGAGACTCCCACGCTGATCGTCGCACAGGGTGAAGGCTGGGACCGCCTCGACTGGAAGCCCACTCACGACTGGTCCAAGGTCGCCGACACGGTCGAATGGTACCGGGACAACACGTGACCAAGGTCGCGATCCTGTCCGCTGTGTACGACCGGTATGACACTCTCAAGCCCGCGTTGCCGCAAGTCGGTGCAGAGGTGGACTGGGTGTTCGTCACGGATGACCCGGACATCAGCCAGGAGCATCTGTACCGGGGTTGGCGGGTAGTGTACGAGCCGAGGCCGGGTGTGCACCCGAACCGGGCGGCGAAACACCCCAAGTACGAGCCGTGGAAGTACACCACCCAGCCCGCTTCACTATGGGTGGATGCCTCGTTCCGAATCGTCTCGGACATGTTCGCGGTCGAGGCTCTAGCTCTGGCTAACCCCATTGCCCAGTTCACCCACCCGTGGCGTGACTGTCTGTACGCCGAGGCCCAGGAATCTGTCCGGTTGCCGAAATATGGGGGCGAGCCAGCTGCCGGCCAGGCTCAGCACTACCGCGACCGGGGGCACCCAGAACACTGGGGCTTGTGGGCAACTGGAGTCATTGCCCGTCATCACACCGACGCGGTAAGGGACCTGGGACAGAAGTGGTTGGACGAGACCTACACCTGGTCATTCCAGGATCAAATCTCGCAGCCATACGCCCTGCGGGAAGCCGGACTCCGTCCGACGTCATTCCCGGGTAACCATCTGGCCACACCGTGGCTGGCATATGAAGGAAGTGGGAGGCACTAGGTGAAGATCGAAATCGGTGGCGGCACCCTGGTCCAGCCGGGCTGGATCAACCTCGACAGCCGGAACGGTATCGAGGGCTGGCGACGTGAGGCACAGGACACTCCCTGGCCGACCGGCGATAACACCGTGGAGGCCATGCGTGCGTCGCACGTCATGGAGCACATCCCCGCGGGACAGGCTCGGATCGACGTCATGAACGAGGCACACCGCGTGCTCCGTCCGGGCGCGGTGTTCGAGGTCATCGTGCCGATCCTCAACAACCCGTTGACCTGGCACGCCATCGCGGACCCCACCCACATCTCATTCTGGGTGCCCGAGTCGTTCCACTACTTCGATGGCCACTTCGCCGCGAACGCGGACTACGGCATCAGCCTGTGGACCACGCTGGAGCTGGAGGTGCGCGGCGGGTTCGAGTGCCACTGGAGGGGCACGCCCAGGTGAAGCCTGAGGACGTCACGGTAGTGGTTCCGTTCCACACCCAGCGTGAGACGAACGGCTATCTCCAGCGTGCTCTCCGCTCCATCGACCAGCAGACTCTCCGGGGTGTGCAGGTCATCGCTGTCCGCGACGAGGAGCGGCAGGGTGCAGCCGTGACACGTCAGACCGGGCTCATGCTGGTCGACACGCCGTGGGTCGCGTTCCTCGACTCCGACGACGAGATGGACCCATGTCACCTGGAGCGGTGCATGGGTGCAGCCGAGGAGCGGGGAGCGGACTACGTCTACCCATGGTTCCGTGTCATGGGTGGACACGACCCGTTCCCAATGTTCTTCGGCAAGCCATTCGATCCAACGTCTCCGAACAGTACGACCATCACCATCCTCGTGCGTACCGAGCTGGCACAGGACGTCGGGTTCACACAGGACCCGAACGTCCAGGTAAGCGGCGAGGACTTCCAGTTCACACTGGGGTGTGTGGCGCGAGGGGCGAAGATCTGGCACCACCCTGAGCGCACCTGGACGTGGCACCATCACGGTTCTAACTCCTCCGGAATGCCGGGTAGGGGCGACGCCCACTGAGGCTCTTAGAGAGCCGCACAGCCACACGAGAGCCCCGGCATCTGGGTGAGCAGATGACCGGGGCTCTCTGGTAGGGTCAGGTTAGCGAGGAACCCGCGGGCTCTCGACGTTCATACGTCCCATCGTGCAGTCGGGGCAAAGGTCGTTCCCGGGGGTAACGGGGTTCCCACACTCTTCTCCGTACCCGCGGCACTCGGTGATCTCGGTCTCCATTGTGTGCTCCCTCGTCGTTGCTGTCTTGCTTACGAGGACAACATTACGGCACCCGCGTCTGGATGTCAAGGAGTCAGATGGCCTTGACACGGGACAGCGTGGAGCGTAGTGTTCTACTCGTAAGCCCGTACAGAACACGAGGGAGAGCACATGTCAGACGCCCATACGCTTGCTTACTTGATCGCGGTGGACACCGCGCTCAAGAGCGAGACCAACGAACTCCTGACCACCACGAAGTGCACGGAGTGTGAAGCCCGTATTGGAGAGGACGGGTTCTTCGCCGTCGAACACTGGGTGTTGTTCGACACCGCCCGAGATGAGCTGGTCGTGGTGATCGCCTGCGAGGGTTACTGGGTCGTAGACCCGAGTGCCGTCGGCATCGAGAGCGAATACTGGAGCGGGATCCCGGGCTTGAACGTCTGAACGACGTAAGCGCGTGATAGGGAGCGAGAGACAGAGCGCGTGTGTCTCTCGCTCTCTTGCGTGTGTGAGAGCTCCTGAGCGCGTCTCTCGCGCTCCGTACGCGTGTCTGCGTGCTCTGTGTCGAGTCACGTACGCGAGAGCGTCACGAGAGCGCACAGAGCTTTCCCGGCTAGCGCTTGACAGTCCGGCTAAGTCCGGGTAGTGTTCTTCTTGTGAGCAAGCGAGACCGGCTCACACAGCAAGGATTGTTAACTCAACAGTGGGAGTCACGCAATGGCTGACAGCGTCAACAAGCTGACCGCGGACGAGATCCGGGCGAAGATCGAAGAGGGTCTGACGGTGATCGGATACGAGGGCGCCGGCTCTATCGCGGAGTTCTTGATCGATCAGGAGGCAGAGAAGGTTACTGCTGACATCGAGGATGTCAAGGCTAAGCGAGGTGCAGAGTTGATCTACATCCGGATGGTTCTGGATCAGCTCGAAGCTGCATACGCGGAAGAGCTTCACGTCCACGAGACCGGCGAAGAACCGACGTACAATGCCGGCTGAGTGATCAGCTAGGGAGCCCGGGCAGTGTCGAGAGACGCTGTACCCGGGCTCTCGTGCGTCTGCGCCGGCACAGGGTACCCGGCATACCGGGAGCAGTGAAGCCGGCTTAGACGGGCTTAGAACTCGCCGGCTGTGCTCCTTGTCACAGACGCCCGGACCGTGTATTGTTCTTCTTGTGAGCCCGAGAGTCGGGCAGCGAAGGAGCGTCAGATGACCGCCCACATGACCCCGATGCAAGCCAAGATCGCCGGCATCATGAAGGAGGCCAACCTCGAAGCCATCGCCCAGCAGATGATCGACGCCATCTCCGCCGAAGTCTGCGACTACGCGGACGCCATCTCGATCGCCCGCTGTGACGAGAAGGGTGTGGAAGATCACGACAGCCACGACGCCATCAAGATCTACAACGCCGCGGAGACCATGATCACCAACACGATCCTCGATCACATGAAGAAGATCAACAACAAGGGCTAGGCGCAGCCGGCAAGAAGAGGGGCCTCCGCTCATCCGAGTGGGGGCCTCCTCGCATGGGCGAGGCGCTGTGTGCCCGTGTGCGAGACGCTTGCCGGCAACGGATACCCGGGTATCGTGCGGCTAGTTAGCGGCTCTCAGATCCGCGTAGGATTCATCGGCGTGCCGCCTTGCATGAGCGCGGACGAGATGGTAAGCTTACTACGTAAGCAAGACAACAACACGAGGAGAGATCATGAACGACTCCGCCGAGAACTTCGCCCACAAGAACCCCGATGTGATCGGGAAGTTCGTCGCCCTCGCTGCCCAGCTGATCACCCCCGACATGACCCAGTCCGACTATGACAAGCTGTACGACGTCGCCGCGATCCTGAACCCCAACAAGCGCGGATATGTCAAGACCCTGAACGACGACGTTACCAAGATCGCCCCGCACATCGCGCGCCGCTAGTCAAGGGTTCACACAGTAGAGAGAGCCTCCTCTTCCGAGAGGGGGCTCCCTCGTTTGGGCGCGGGCCTGAGAGCGCGTCTGAGACGAGACATGGGGCCCAGGATACCCGGGCATTCCTGGCTGCCACAGCCGGCGTCACAGAGCCGCACAAGGATTTCTAAATTACTTCCTGGTAACCCCTCGATCTGCCTTGACGGAGACGACGCGGTGCCGTAGTGTTCTACTTGTCAGCACGACAGAGCAACACCAAGAACCCGAGGAGCACACCATGTCCGCTCGCATCAACCACGCCGCCTGCCAGCACCCCTCCACCAAGGTTGCCCGCGCCGCTTGCCGCCGCGCTCTCGCCAAGGCCGCTGCTACCATCGTCGCCGTCGTCGCCACCGTGACCGAGTCGCCGATCATCACCGAGTGGAACGCGATGAAGTCGGGTCCGCTGGAGCTCACCGCCGCTGTCCCCGCCGTCGTCGTGACCCGCGAGAACTGGAGGGAGTACAAGGGTGAGCTTGTCACCCTGTCTGTCGCCGACGCCGAGAACGCCCTGAACGTCATGATCACCGGCTGGAGCGAGAACCTGATCCAGTACAAGGTCGAGGGTGCCGGCAAGCTCGTCCGCCTGCCCGCCGGCCGTATCGAGAGCGTCACCGCCTGATCTACCCGCATCAAGTAGAGAGCCCCTGAGAGCTAAGACAGTCTCAGGGGCTTTCGCGTGGCGTCTGCACACAGACTGACGCGAGAGCACAGAGAGGCGCCTAGAGAGCTCCTGAGACGCGCTCTCAGCGTCCGTGACAGCACGCGTGCACTCTCGTGCCGGCAAGACGTGAGAGGCGCTTAGACGGACGCACAGAGCCGAGGGCACAGACGGCGATCTGGCGGAGGGTGTGGGACTGAGGATACCCGGCATACCTGGGTGCCACATCGTCGCTTAGGCGGGCTCTGAGAGCCACGTAAGTTACCTACCAGTAATGCCCATCTCGACTTGCGCTCGCCAGCGTGGGCGTGTAGTGTTGTCCTTGTAAGCAAGCAAGAGCGACACGAGGAGTGATTTTGAGCACGAACCAGAACACGCACCCGACCGCCGCGCCTGACCCCGTCGAGTGCGCCGCGTCGCCGACCGGGAAGCACCAGCCGCGCACCGTCGAGAACATCGAGACCGTGAACGGCGTTCGGACGCACACCAAGACCAGCGTCTGTTCCTGCTGCAACCAGGTTGCGTGATCGCCTGACACATGCTAGACGGGCGGGAGTCGAGTAAGTGGGCTCCCGCCCTTGCACGTAGCGTGGGCACGTGGTACGCTTACTCCGTAAGCAAGAGAGCCCGACGAAGGGAACCGACCATGATGAGCCACCAGAAGAAGCCCGAGGGTTCGTTCACCGGAACCATGATCATCGTCATCATTACCCTCGTGATCGGCACTGCCGTGATCTTGGGCCCGGAAGGGATCGCCGCGCTGATCGGCAAGTAACCCCACAGTAGGGAGCGGGCATCCTCGAAAGAGGGTGCCCGTTCTCATGGGCACAGACGACCTCGTGAGCGCCGACGTGGGACACAGGAATGCCGGGTATCCCCTGAGCCGCAGCCGGGCACAGAGAGCCGTACAGAGCCTCGGAAGTTACCGGCAAGTAAGTAACCGGCTGCCTTGACGGTCAGCGCGGCGCCGTGTAGAGTTCTACTCGTAAGCAAGTCCGCGAGACACAGGGAGCCCGAGATGTTCACACCCGGCGAGCGCCACTGCACCACCTGCCACACTGTTGACCCGGAGACCGACGAGGACGGCGAGACCACTTGCTGCCTCGACACCGTGTGTGAGGCCGACGAGACCGGCCGCTGTGACCGCTGCAACCCGCTGTGTGGTCTGTGCGGGTTCGAGATCTCCGACGGGTGGGAGCTTGACGCCCGCAACCGTCAGATCCACTCCGAGGGTCGTTGCACCGAGGCCCTTGACAAGGCGTCGCCGGCTGTGAAGAAGACCCGCAAGACGCCCCAGCGAAAGCTCGCCGAGAGCGCCGGCATCGTGTCCGAGAGCACCCCTGAGAGCGCCGCTAAGCGTGGTACGCACGCCGCGTGTGAGCACCCCGCCACGAAGGCTGCGCGTGCCGCGTGCCGTCGTAAGCGCTCCGCGTGATCGAGTAGCAGAGAGCCCCTGTCCTCGCAAGAGGGCGGGGGCCCTCGTGTGGGCATGAGCTTGAGATCCCGTGTAAGAGCCTCTGCCAGCCGTCGGGTACCCGGCATACCTCCGTGATGCTGCCGGCGTCAGATCGCCATACAGGCCTCCTCAAGATTTTTTCAATGACAACGTTGCCAGGCCTTGCGCTAGCCGCGGGACCCGTGTAATGTTCTATCTATCAGCACAGAGCAACACCAACCAGAGAGAGTGATCCAAATGGCTCGCAAGCTTTGCACCTACTGCACCTTCCGCCCCGCCGAGAACCTCCTCGACAACAACATCTGCCAGG
>Ga0210379_10000778_pt1 | contig 10870 bp, 9 predicted proteins | sample PLMedo_2_FD_155468 | JGI IMG/M metagenome (GOLD analysis project Ga0210379, IMG submission 155468) | Groundwater sediment microbial communities from an aquifer in East River, Colorado, USA - PLM4_32_coex redo | ecosystem: Environmental > Terrestrial > Soil > Riparian zone | place: USA: East... | reverse complement strand
GGCCGGATCGATGCCTGGGTGCGCCGCGAGCGCGTCATAGGCCAGGTCGGCGGCCTCGTACACGGCGCCCTCCCTCGCCCGTCCCCCGCTGGCACCGTACCCGGGATAGTCCACGACGAGCAAGCCGGTTCCCGGGGGCCGGAATTCTCGGAGCACGTTCGCGAGCGTGGCGATGTTTTCCCCATTTCCGTAGAACCAGAGCAAGCCCGGGCTCGTCGTGCGCGCCGACGCGACACCGACAGGGATCGGGGGGAGGAACCACCCGGCCAGCCGAGTGCCGTCCGACATTGCCAGGGTGAAGGCCTGAGCATCGGGCAATCTTGCCCTCGTCGGATCGGGAAGGGGAGCTCGCGGGGCGGGGAAGGCGAGCCGGTCCTGGACCATCCACAGGACACCCGCGATGACGACGTAGCCCGCCAGCGCGCCCAGCGCCAGACGGATCAGGAGCATGCGCGGGGGAAAGGAGCCGCCTAGCGCCGGCGACGCGGGATGTAGCCGGCGATCCGGTTCATCAGCGGCTCGTCCCACAGGGCCACATACACCCAGCGGACCGGGCCACGCCCGCGCCAGGTGAGGCGGACGACCTCGCGCCCGGAACGCCATTCCCACATGCCGGCGCGGGAGGCGTGGGGCCGTCCAAACCGTTCCTCCAGGTCCCGCTGCAAACGCTCCACCAGCGGGGCGGTTCCGGAATCGCCGAAGGAGAGGAACGCCACCTGTCCCTCCAGCACGTAGGCGGCAAGATAGAAGCGCGCGCTGTCCGCCGGATCGCGGATCGGGGCGCCGCATTCCATGAGCTGCGCGGTCCGTCGCGAGGTGGTGCAGACAAGGGGCGTCGCTTGGGCCTCGGCCAGGAGGCGGGCCCGGGCAGTGAATTCCCCGTAGGGCGCAGCCAGGACGAATCCCCGATAGGCGAGGGGAACGGTCTGCGACCGAAGGGCCGGGGCGAGCAGCACGGGGATGGCAAGCAGGATTCGGTGCATCGGCGGAATATGGGCTTGGGGAATGAGTAGGTCGGAAAACGTACGGGCCCGGGGTTACCCCCGGGCCCGCACACCTACCGCGACCCGACCGCGGTCACTGGACCTTGCGGACGTTCTGCGCCTGCAGACCCTTCGGACCCTGGGCGACATCGAATTCGACGGCGTCACCCTCGGCGAGGCTACGGAAGCCATCGGCCTGGATCGCCGTGAAGTGGACGAACACGTCCGGACCCGACTCCTGCGCGATAAAGCCGAAGCCCTTCGCGTCGTTGAACCACTTCACTTTACCCTTTGCCATACAGATCAACCTCTACACTAATGGGGCATCGCCCCGGAGTGGTTCGACCCAGGTCCCCGCGACCAGGGGCGGGCTCAAACAAAAACCGCGAGACTGTTTGGTCCTCGCGGCGCGCAGACATCCGGTGACGGTGCCACGTATTGCTTGAACCGGGGCCAAAGGTAGGGTTCGAATACCGGGACTGTCAATAGAATGGATGCCGGTCACAACCGGGCCAGAACGCACTCCGCCACCATATCGACAGTATGGAGCCACGAGACGACGATTTCGCTGTGGCGCCGGGCTCTTCCGTCACTGCGCTTGCGGCCGTAACCTGATGCGTTCCGAGTGCGGCCGCCGTCGCTTACTCCGGCTTCGTTCGCCACATCATCTCGCGAGGATGTCATGACGTCGTCCCTTCTGCTCGCGCTGTTGGCGGTGCAGCAGCCTGCCCAGCAGTCCGCGCCGCTCCCCCAGCCGGTGGCCCGAGTCGAGGTTCGGCCAGCTGCCTACGCGCTCAAGGTCGGAGATACTGTCCGCGTCGCCGCTGTCGCCTACGACTCGGCGGGTCGACGGCTCGACAGCGTCAATGTTCGATGGGTCATGGGTGGCGGGCGCTTTGAGGGGCGTGTGGACTCGACCGGGCTCGTGTCGGCGGGCGCCACCGGTACGTTAAACGTGGCGGCTCTGGTCACCCTCGCCGGGCCGCCCAACCGGCCCGCGATCGGAATCGCGCGGATCACCGTGCTGCCCCTCCCGGCCGCGAAGATCGTCGTCACACCGCAGCCCACGCGCATGCTCGTCGGTACCTCGCTGGTACTCGACGCCGCACCGATCTCCGTCGGCGGAGACCGCCGCTACGATCCGGTGTCCTGGTCCTCCAGCCGGCCGGCGGTCCTCGAAGCGAGCGCCGCGGGACGGCTCACCGCACGGCTGCCGGGACAGGCCGCGGTCACGGCCACCGCGGGGGGCGCTTCCCTCACCTGGCGCGTCACGGTCGTCGCGAACCCCGTGACGCGGATCGGAGTGGCGCCCACCGATACCACGGCGCGTACGGGGGACGTCATCCGATTCCGGTTCGCGGCGACGGATGCCGCACGCCACGCCGTAGCCGATGCGCGGCCGGAATGGGCCGTGGCGCCGGTGGGAAGGGGGACGGCGACGATTGACGGCGACGGCGTGTTCGTGGCGAACGAGGCGGGGACGTACCGCGTTGTGGCGGCCCTCGGGGCGAGGGCGATCGAGGCGATCGTTCACGTCGACGCGCGCAACGCGACTCGCATGGTAGCGATCGTGGGCCGTCTCCCGCTCAAGGGTTTTGAGGCTGCCGAGCTGTGGCTTCATCCCGACGGGAAGCACGCGTACATGTCCACCATCGGCGACCGTATCTACGCCATCGACATCTCGAATCCGGCCAAGCCGTTCCTCACCGACTCGGTGGTCGTGGACGCCCGTGTCGTGAACGACGTCATGACGACGGAGGACGGCAAGTTCGGCGTGATGACGCGCGAAGGGGCATCCAACCGCAAGAACGGCATCGTCATCCTGTCATTCGAAGATCCGGCGCACCCCAAGCCGATCGCCGAGTTTACCGAGACCGTCACCGGCGGCGTCCACAGCACCTACGTGTATCGCGGCTACGTCTACCTGACCGACGACGCGACCGGATCGATGCGGGTCATCGACCTGCACGATCCATATCACCCGAAACAGGTCGCGCGCTGGCAGGTCGAACGCCCGGAGGCCGGGCGCACGCTGCACGACATCGACGTTCGGGACGGGCTCGCCACACTGTCGTACTGGAACGATGGCCTGATCATTCTCGACGTCGGCAACGGCATCAAGGGGGGCAGTCCGGAGAACCCCCAGCTCGTCTTGCAGTACAAATACGACCTCAACGCGCAATACAAGACCGTCGAGCTGGCGGGCGGGCCGGGTTTCATCCGCGGAACCCACACGTCCTGGCGGGTCGGCATGCGGTACGTGTTCGTGGGCGATGAAGTCTTCCCGTCGCGCCAGCAGGGTGGCGGCGGGGGTGTGATCGGGCTGGGCCGGGCGTATGGCCGGCTGCACGTGATCGACATCTCGGATCTGGCCAACCCGAATGAGGTGGCCTGGTTCGAGCCGGAGGATGGCGGCAGCCACAATGTCTGGGTCGCGGGCGACACGCTGTACCTCGGTGACTATCAGGGCGGCTTGCGGATCCTGGATATCTCCGGGGAGTTGAAGGGCGATCTCCTCGCCCAGGGGCGCGAGTACGCTCACGTCCATACCGGAGACCAGGACGGCAACGTCCCGAACACGGCCAACGCGTGGGGCGCGATTTATCGCGACGGCCTCATCTACGTACCGGACATCAATAGCGGGCTTTGGGTCGTGCGGCTCGAACCTCGTCAAACCGCCATTCCCTAGAGGAGCACGCATGCACTTCGGACTTCTGTTGACCCTGCTGCAGCAGCCGGTCACGCCGGCGCCGGCCCCCGCCATCGCCAAAGTGGAGATCACGCCGGCGGCCGGGGAGCTGCAGATCGGGCAGACGCTACAGCTTTCCGCCCGTGCGTTCGACGCCAACGGGCAGGCCGTGCCGAACGTTCAAATCCGGTACTTCGTGGGCTCCGACAACGGCCGGGTGGACTCCACCGGCGTGCTCACCGCCGGATACGCTGGCCCATTGCGCGTGGTCGCGGTCGCTTTCGTGCAGGGTCAGCGAGGGTCGGTGCGGGGAGAAGCCGTGTTTCGCGCGACGCCCGAACCCCCGGCACGGGTGGTCGTGGACCCGATGCCGACCCGGCTGGTGGCGGGAACCCAGTTGACGCTCGTGGCCACGGCGTTTTCGAAACACGGTGACCGTCGGCCCGATGTGGCGTCGTTCACCACGAGCAACGCCCGCGTGGCCAGCGTCAGCACCGACGGGGTCGTGCGGGCCATCGCGCCCGGACGGGCCACGGTCACGGCCGCCGTGGGGCCGGCCCAACAGCAGCTGCCGCTGCTCGTCGTGGCCGCAGCCGTGGTGAGCCGGGTGAGCCTCGCGCCAGCCGCGGCCTCAGTGCGGACCGGGGATGTGGTCCGATTCACGGCGTCACCGAAGGACGTCGCGGTCGCCTGGAGCCTGGGCGCCGGGTCGGGAGCGGCGGCGATCGACAACGCTGGAGCGTTCGTCGCGGAGCTGCCCGGCGTGTACACGGTTCAAGCGACGATCGGCACGCGGACGGCGGAGGCCGTGGTGCGGGTGGAGGCGCGCCGGGTCACCCGCGGGATCGAAGTGCGGGCGCACCTGCCCATCAAACAGCGGGCGGCGGAAGTCTGGGTGCACCCCAACGGGCAATGCGCGTATCTGTCGACCATCGCCGACCGCGTGTACGCCATCGACGTGTCGGATCCCACGCAGCCGAGAATCGTCGACTCCATGATGAACGACGCGCGCATCAACAATGATGTGATGACGACCGAGGACGGGAAGTACGGCGTGTTTTCGCGGGAGGGTGCCTCGAACCGCAAGAACGGGATCATGGTGTTCGACGCCAGCGACCCGTGCCATCCGAAAGTCATCGCCGAATACACCGAAACCGTCACCGGTGGGGTGCACAGCTCCTACGTCTACCGGGGCCACGTCTACCTGACCGACGATGCGACCGGCTCCATGCGGGTGATCGATATCCAGGACCCCTACCACCCCAAGGAAGTGGCGCGCTGGCAGACCGAACAGACGGAGGCTGGCCGCTATCTCCACGACATCATGGTCGTCGACGGCCTGGCGTACCTCGCCTATTGGAATGATGGACTCGTGATCCTGGACGTGGGCAACGGGATCAAAGGCGGCAGCCCCGAGCATCCCCAGCTCGTCAGCCAATACAAGTACGATCTCAACGCAACGTACGCGCGCGTCGAGCAGCTCTGGGGCCCGGGGTTCGTGCGCGGCACGCACACCGCCTGGCGGGCGGGCCACTACGTCTTCGCCGGGGACGAGGTCTATGCGGCGCGGCCGTACACGGGCCTCACCGACGGCAACGACCTCACCTTCGGGCGGATGCACGTCATCGACGTGGCCGACATCGAGCACCCGAGGGAAGTGGCGTGGTACGAGCCCACCGATGGCGGCGTGCACAACGTTTGGGTGGTGGGCGACACGCTTTACCTGGGGAACTACCAGGGCGGCGCCCGCGTGCTCGACGTCTCCGGAGAGTTGAAGGGCGATCTGCTGCGGGAGGGCCGGGAAATGAGCTGGATGCTCACAGCCGATTCGACCGGCGCGCAGCCACACACACCGTTCGCCTGGGGCGCGGTCGTGCGAGACGGCAACATCTTCGTCCCGGACATCAACTCCGGGCTGTGGATCCTTCGATTGGAGCCGAAACGGGAGGTGACACCGTAACTGAAGAAAACGTAGGGAGAAGTGCTTACGCTTTTTTTCCTTACGGTGGTCATCTGTTTGGAAGCCCTATCGCCGTCCGGAATGCCGCCAACGCCGCTTCGTATGCTCGCAGGCGGGCCACTAAGCCGGCCGCGACGGGCATCGGAGTCTTGCCGGCCGTCAACTGGCACTCCTTCGTGATGATCGAGAGGGAGTCTAGCTGGAGGGCCAGATCCCGTGCGGGCCGGCGCGTCGGGGTCTCGTAGGCCATAGGCTCCATGGCACCGCGACCGCTCACCAGAAACCCGCGGGCGGCGGTGCACAGACCGCCGAGACGCCTCCCCGCCTGGCGTACCTGCAGCGTATCGTGGCCGCCCTGGGCCCGCCCGAGCCGGTCGATCCCTGACTTGATCTGGGCCACACCGCGCCCTGCCGTCCGGAGTCCCTGGAGGTACCGGGTCTGGGCATGGGTCGGGAGCGGGGGGGGAGGGGGCGTCGACTCGACCGGGGGCGTCGACTCGACCGGCGAGGGGGGTGGTTGTTGCCCCGAAAGCGATGCCGCAGCGAGTGCCGCGGCGAGCAGGGCGGTTGGAACTCGAACTCGCATGCAAAGCCCTCGCATCTTCCCATCGATTCTGAAGTTATCTGTCACTCTGGCCACATTGCGCCAGCCATGGGTTATAATCCCTCCATGAGTGTTCCCGCAACCACCCGCATGTCGAAGACGTTCGATGACCGCGCCGAGGCGCTGAGTCATTTCTTCGCGCGCGCGGCCGAGGCCCCACGGTTCATCGCGTTCGATGATGCCGTCGGGTGCCCGCTCGACCAGGCGCTGGCGGTCGTCGAATGGACCGAGGCCGCCGGGATCCTGCACGATGACGATCTCGTTCACGCGGCTTGGATCCGGACCGATTCCGCGGCAGCGGTGGTCGAGCGCCGCGAAGGGGAGCAGCGCTCGTTCGCGTATTTCGGCCCGCGGTTGGATCAACCCTACGCTGACCCGGGGGAGTGCGAGCTGATCTACGACGGCCCCGGCGTGCGTGCCTACGCGTTCGCTGAGCGGGGACATGCGCTGGCGCATTTCCTGCGCGCGACGCAGGGGACCGGCGCCATCCTGGCCCTGCTCGGCCGTCGCGCGCCGGAGCTGCGGCACGTGCGGCGCTGGCTCAAGGAATTGTTCAACGCGCCGCCGGCCGGCGAGCATCGTTCCACACAACTCGTCGCCGGATGGTTCGCCACCTCCGGCGCGGGGTGTCTCTTCCTCCCGGCCCAGGCCGGCGAGCCATACTCCTACTGCGAAGTCGGCATCGACTCCTGAAATGATCACGCTGGTCCTCGCGCTCGCCGTCGCCCTGCAGGCGCCGGACAGCGCTCGCGCCGCGCGCTGGGAGCACGCGCTGAGTCGGACGGCCGATTCCCTGAATCGTATCCGCGGCGCGACCGCCGGCTTCCGGGTCGATCTCGGGAGCGCCTCTCACGACCTGATCCTGGTACGTGCCGCGCACGTGCGGGCGACCTGCGGCGCGGCCAACGCTCCCCTGAAGGCAATGGAAGCCCTCCTCGACGGCGAGGTGTATAGTCCCCGCGCGCAACGTGAGCAGGCGCAACTGCGGTCCGGCAGCATCGGCCTGCGCCGAGCGCTCGAGCGCTGCGAGCGGGAGTGGCGGACGCTCGAGCAGCCGCCTGTGAGCGATGCGGATAGTCTCCGCGCCTGGGGACCGTATCGCAGCGCCCAACTGGACACGGCGCTGGGACGCTACCTGGCGCTGGTTCGTTCGTTCATGAAGCAGGCTGACTTGATCAAGAAGCGCCCGGCGCTCTGATGTGGGAACGTGGAAGTGTGGATACACAACTCCACACTGTGTGGACGGACGTCGTAACGACCGCAACTGACCACGCTTAGGTTCCACACTCGGTGCACATCGAAGTTAGCTAACCCGAAGAAAGATCGGCACTTGCGCGATTTCTAGGAGCTCCTACATTGTCTCCCACGTCGCGCGGGGAAGGGTTGGGGCCACGTGTCTCAGCAACGCCTGCACGATGCAGTTCGAGCGGAAATTCCGGGGAGGGCGCCGACGCAACAAGGGCTCAGGCGCCCGTCGATCCGGGAGGATCTCTCCGGCTCGAATCGCGGGGGCCAGTCGCGTGCCCCAGCCACGTCGAAGTTGTGCCTCGACGTGCAGTGCGGAAGGTCGGTCCGCGACCCGATCTGACCCGCAGCACTCGCACCGGTGAACCGTGCGGCCCGGCCAGGCCGTGTGGGGATGGAAGCCGGAGCTCCTGATCGCCCTACCGAGCGACGCAACAGTCAACCGGCGGCGGCAGGATGAAGAACGGAGGGAGCAATCCCCCGGCTCCGGGTAACCGATGTGCGGAGCCCCCGGGCGGCCTATCGCGCCGTTCCGGGGGCTTCGATTTCCCCCCCAGTTTGACGCTCCGGGTGGTGATAGGGTCACATGGGGACGCATGCGCTTGGTCCTCGTCACCGAGTTCTACTACCCCCACCTCGGTGGGGTGACCGAACATGTCCATCACCTCGCCCTCGAGCTGCGCCGCAGAGGTCATGACGTCACCATCCTGACGTCGCACATGCGGGGCGAAGGTACCGACCCGCCGTTCCTCCGACGCTTGGGCACCAGTCGGGTCATCTATTCAAACGGGGCCTTCGCCCGGATCACGACCGGCTGGTGCCTCACCCGCCGCATCGAAGGGCTGCTGCGGGAGACCGGTGCAGACCTGGTACACGTCCAGGACGGGCTCGCCCCGGTGCTCGGGCCGCTGGCGGCGAACGCGGCGGGACGCCTGGGGATTCCGGTCGTCGCGACCTTCCACAGCTGGTTCCCTCGCTCGATCGGGTGCCGCGTGTTCCGCCGCCCCTTGCAGCGGCGTCTCGACCGCCTCGCGGCATGCATCGCGGTGAGCGAGCCGGTCGTCGCGGCGCTGTCCCGCTATTTCACCGCCCCCTGGGAGATCATCCCCAACGGCGTCGACGTGGACCTGTTCAGTCCCAACGGCCGGCGTCCCACCGATTACCTCACCCGCGGACCACGTCTCCTGTTCTTGGGTCGGCTCGATCCTCGCAATGGGCTCGACACGATTCTGGCGGCCATGCCCCGGATCCTGGAACGCTATCCCGACACCCGGCTGGTGGTCGCGGGAGACGGACCGCTGCGCCGGGTCTATGAGCGCGTCGCCAGACCACTCGGCGCGGCGGTCTGGTTCGTCGGGCGGGTGAACGGAGAACGCCCCCACTATTACGGCACGGCTGATCTTTACCTGTGCCCATCCACCAAGGCGTCGTTCGGCATCACATTGCTCGAGGCGATGGCGTGCGCGACCCCAATGCTCGCCTCGGACATTACCGGCTTCCGCGAGCTCGTGGCGGGCGGCGGGGAGGCGGCTCTCGTGCCTCCTCGAGAGCCCGCAGCCTGGGCGGACGCGGTGGTGAGCCTGATCGGTGATCCGGGCCGGCGCGCGGCAATGAGCGAAGCCGGCCGCACCAAGGCCGCCGGTTTCGCGTGGCCCCGCGTCTCGGACCGCGTCCTCGCTGTGTACCAACGGGTGCTGAGATGATCCTACCGCTCGCGGCGACGGCGGCCGCAGTCACCGGAACCCTCTCCTGGGGCACGTACGCTCCCACCAGCCCGCTATTCGGGCGCGTGACGTCGCGCGGGCCGCGGCACGGGCGAACGCTGTATCTCACATTCGACGACGGGCCACGCCCGGGAGTCACGGAGCGGATCCTCGAGACGCTGGCGCGGGAGCGAGTGCCGGCCGCGTTCTTTCTCGTCGGGGCCACGGTGCGGCGGCACCCGGCGACGGCGCGCGCAATCACCTTGGCGGGACACGAGATCGGCAATCACACGCGATCCCACCGCAAGTTGCACCGGCTCGGCCCGGCGAGCATCCGCGAGGAGCTCGTTGGGGGCCACAAGGACATCGTCGAAGTCACGGGCGAGATCCCGCGCGCCTTCCGCGCGCCGCATGGGTACCGCAATCCGTTCGTCGCGCGCGTCGCCCGGCGCCTGCGGTACCGGACCTTCGGCTGGACCTTCGGGGTCTGGGACTCCGACCGTCCACCTGCCGCGGAGATCCGTCGCCGCGTGCGCGTGAAACTCAAACCCGGCGCCATTATCCTGCTCCACGATGGGGATGGGTACGATCCTGAGGGGTCGAATCCCCGGGGCGACCGCACGCCCACGGCCGAGGCGCTCCTGGGGATCATTGCCGATGCGCGGGCGGCAGGCTACGATTTCCATCCCCTCGTGGAGCTGTTCGGGTGAAACGGTGGATTTGGGGGCTGATCGTCGTCGCCGGCCTCGGCGCGGCGGTGCGGCTGATGTGGCGGTTCCCGTGGCCCGAAACCGGGGCGGCGATGGCGGCGATGCACCCGCTGCTGCTGCTGGCCGCGCTCGGGGTGAACCTGCTGTCCCCGCTCGCCAAGGGCTGGGCCTGGCACTTGCTGCTCCTGCCGGTCGCGCCGCACCGCTGGCGCTCGGCGCAGGAGGCGACGCTCGTCGGATCCGCAATCAACTCCATCAGCATGGGCGTGACCGGAGACGCCGCGCGCGTGACGCTGCTGGTGCGGCGCGAGGCGGTGCCGGTGAGAACGACGGTGTTGTCGGTGGCGTGGACGCGCGTCGTGGAAGGCGTGGGGCTGGCACTCTTCCTGGTCCTGGCCCCCTTGCTCATTCGTCTCCCGGCACCACTGCGCGGGCTGCAGCTGGGGGCCGCGGTCGCATTGGCGACGGTGTTCGCGCTGTCACGCTTCGGACGATGGGCCCGCTTGATCGCTCGGCTCCCGCGTGTCTTGCGGGACCCCGTCGCGGTCCTCGCCCGCATGAGCGTGGGAACGCGGCTCCTGGCCCCGGTGCTGTTCACCCTGGCGAACTGGATCGTCCAATGGGCGACGTATGATCTGGTGCTTCGGGCAGCTGGGTTGGGGCTCCCGGTCGCTGCGTCGCTCACGGCGCTGTTGGCAGTAAACATCGGCGGGATCGGCAGGCTCACGCCCGGGAACCTGGGGGTCACACAGGCGGCCGTGGTCGGAGCGCTGCTGCCCTTTGGTGTGGCGCCGGAGCGGGCCGTCGCCGCCGGCCTGGCCCTGCAGGCCATTCAGGTGTTGCCGGTGCTTGGCCTGGCCGCGGCCCTGGTGGGGTGGTCCGGGCTCCGCCGGCTGACGGCGGCCACAGCGGAAGAAAGGGACGCTTTTCGGGCAGCGGCCTAGAGCTCGACCTGGGCTCCCACTTCGAACACCTG
>Ga0210379_10000777_pt1 | contig 10870 bp, 7 predicted proteins | sample PLMedo_2_FD_155468 | JGI IMG/M metagenome (GOLD analysis project Ga0210379, IMG submission 155468) | Groundwater sediment microbial communities from an aquifer in East River, Colorado, USA - PLM4_32_coex redo | ecosystem: Environmental > Terrestrial > Soil > Riparian zone | place: USA: East... | reverse complement strand
TGCTGAGCTGGAGTGGCCATCGGCGCGGCGATTGTACTGTCCCGTCCGGCCGCCCGCATCCGGGCGCCGGTTGCTGGAGGGGCGTTCGCAGCGATGAAGCTCTCGATCGTGATCCCGGTCTACAACGAGGCGAGCTCGCTCGAAACGATGATCGCGAAGGTGCGCGCCGCGACGCCGGGGATGAGCCGCGAGATCCTCCTCGTGGACGACGGCTCCACCGACGGCTCGCGCGAGATCGCCGAGCGCCTGCGCGCCTCCCCGGACGTGCGGGTCGAATTCCACGACCGCAACCGCGGCAAGGGGGCGGCGCTGCGCACCGGCTTCGGCATGGTCCAGGGGGACATCGTCATCGTCCAGGACGCCGACCTCGAGTACGACCCGGTCGACTACCCGAAGCTCCTGGCGCCGCTGCTGGACGGCCGGGCCGACGTCGTGTTCGGCTCGCGCTTCGGCGGCGAGACGCACCGGGTGCTGTTCTTCTGGCATTTCGTCGGCAACAAGGTCCTGACCACGCTCTCGAACATGTTCACGAACCTGAACCTCACCGACATGGAGACCTGCTACAAGGCGTTCCGGGCCCCGATCCTGAAGGACCTGCGGTTTCGAGCCGACCGCTTCGGCTTCGAGCCGGAGTTCACTGCCAAGGTCGCGAAGCGCGGCTACCGGATCTACGAGACGAGCATCTCGTACAGCGGGCGCGACTACACTGAGGGGAAGAAGATCACCTGGTGGGACGGGGTGAAGGCGCTCGGCGCGATCGTCTGGTTCCGCTTCTTCGACTGAAAGCGCCGCCCTATCCCATCCACTCGGCGCGGTAGGCGAGCCCGAGGGCCAGGATCCGCTGCAGCAGGCGGCCGTACGAGAGGCCGGCGGACTTGGCGGCGTCGGCGAAGTCCTCCCCCCTGGCGAGCATCGGGTTCGGGTTCGCCTCGAGCACGTACACCTTCCCCTCGGGGGTCAGCCGCAGGTCGATGCGGGCGTACCCGGACAGACCCAGCACGCGGTAGATGCGGCGGCACAGCCTCCGGATCCGCTCCTCGGCCCCCTCCGGCAGGTCCTTCGCGGCGCGCGACACGATGCCGCGCTCCTTCTGGTACGCGAGATTCCACTTCACCCGCGCGGTGGCGATGCGCGGCGCGCCCTCGGGCCAGTCGGTGAACAGCAGCTCCCAGATCGGCAGCGCGCGGACGCGGCGGTTCCCGAGCATGGCGACGTACAGCTCCCGCCCCTCGATGTACTCCTCGACCAGAGCATCGGTGCCGATCTGCGCGTGGATGAACTCGACCCGCTCCTTGAGCCGCTCATCATCGCGCACCACCGATGCCTGCGCGATCCCCTCCGATCCCTCGAGGGTGGTCGACTTCACCAGCAGCGGGAACTTCAGGCGCGCCGGGCGACGGAACACTCGCTCCCGCGGAAAAACGACGAAGTCGGGGACGCGGATCCGGTGGTAGGCGAGGAGCTTCTTCGCCAGCGCCTTGTCGTGCGCCAGCATCAGGCCGCGCGGGTTGCAGCCGGTGTACGCCTGGCGCGACAGCTCGAGGTAGGCGACGACGTGCTGCTCGTAGACCGGCACGCCGTGGAACTCCTCGAGCAGGTTGAAGGCGATGTCGGGCTTGAAGTCGAACAGCGCGGTCCGGATCGCCCCGAGGTCGGTGCTCACCCCAAGCGCCTTCGCGTCGTGCCCCAGCCTTTTCAGCGTCTTGACTACGTCGTACTCGGTCTTGAAGGCGGCGACATCCTGGTTCGACAGGCCGTTCACCGAATCGGGCGGCACCAGGTCCTCGTGCATCAGCACCAGCACCTTGAGCGGCTTCACAGCGGCACCCGGTGGTGGCCGCTATTCAGGAAGTTCATCGTCTGCACCGTCAGCAGGATGGTCGCCTCCAGCCGGACCTGCTCCACCGGCCGGTGCACCCGCAGACGCAGGTCGCGGCAGCGGCCGACCATCGCCTTGAGCGCCTGATCGACGGTGTACTGGTACTCCCCGGTGCCGCGCGCCACCGCGCGCCGGATCTCCGGCCGCAGCCGGTTGAGGAGCGTCCAGGCGGGGGGCTGCCGCGCGTGCTCCGGCGCGTCCGAGAAGAGCCGCCGCAGATCGGCGTCGTAGAACTCGGGGCGGTGCTTCACGTACCAGCCGCGCTTCGTTTCGTAGTGCTCGCGCAGCGTGCGGGTCTGCCGGTTGAGCACATCGACCCGTACCCGCGACCGGACGCGCGGCAGCGTCGAGCCGATCTCCGCCATCAAGGCGTCGACGAACTGCAGCTTGCGCAGCGCCGGCCAGCCGGCGTAGCGCTGCCGCCAGCCGTCCCCCGGCGCCAGCCAGACCGCGAACGTCTCGGCAAAATCCTCCGCCGGATGGCTCTGCGCATACCACGACGCCAGGTGCTGGACGTACTTCTTGCTGTACGGCCGCGGCTGGTAGTGGTCGGGGTACTTCTGCGAGAAGCGGCCGAAGATGCGCCGCCATGGCCGGCTCCGGTGCAAGCGGTAGGCGTTGTCGAGGGCGTGGCCGACCTCGTGGCGCAGGATGCGCAGGCATTCGTCCGGCTCCGCCCCTTCCACCTCGAGCATCTGCCGTTCCTCGAGACGCATCAGGCGCGGGTGGACGAGATAGAACGGGATCGCGATCCCGGGCACCCCGTCAGGGCTGAACCACTCGTCGGAGATCCAGAAGTGCGGGCGGAAGCGCAGCCTGCGGCCGCGAATCTCGCGCCGGATCTGGACCAGGAACGGCGTCATGCGGCTCTGGCGCAGATTCAACCCCAGATCCCCGAGGCGCAGGTCGAGCAGCTTCTCGTCGGGGAGCGCCTCCCACGCCTTGGCCTCCTGGGGGACCGGCGTGCGCGGCTCGGGCATCAGAGCGGACCGCGGGCGGCAAGCGCCTGCAGGCGGACGGAGACGGCCGGACTCCTCATCGGCCGTCGAGTATACTTGCGTCGCTTCCTAGCGAGAAGAGGCACTCTGCCGCTTCTCCCCCCAGGAGAACGGATGGCGGTCGCGGGATCGGCTACGCCGGAGGGCACGCGACGCTATCGCGACCGGATGGTGGAGCGGGGCGTCCGCCCCGATCACTTCCGCCAGATCCACGGTCTCTGGATCTCGTCGATCGGCATGGGGACCTACGCGGGCCTCACCACCGACAGCCTGGACGCACGCTACCGCGACGCGGCGGTGCAGGCGATGCGGCACGGCTGCAACTTCTTCGATACCGCGATCAACTACCGCCACCAACGCAGCGAGCGGGCGCTGGGCGAGGCGCTTGCCGAGATCGAGTCGGAGGGGATCGCCGCGCGCGACGAGATTGTGGTCGCCACCAAGGGCGGGTACATCCCGTTCGACGGCGAGATGCCGCGCGATCCGAGGGAGTACTTCCTGGCGACTTTCTTGGCACCGGGGATCCTGGGACCGGACGACGTCGTGGGCGGCCTGCATTGCATGAGCCCACGCTTCCTCGACGACCAGATCCAGCGCAGCCTCACGAACCTCGGCCTCGAGACGATCGACCTCTACTACGTTCAAGGTCCGGAGGAGCAGCTCCCGGCGGTCGGTGCGGAGGAGTTCGAGCGGCGGCTGCGCGCGGCCTTCGAGATGCTGGAAGTGAAGGCCGCCGACGGCTTGATCGGCGCCTACGGCACCGCCACCTGGGACGGGTACCGGGTGACGCGCGAGGAGCCGGAACACCTCGATCTGCCGCGCCTGGTTGCCATCGCGCGAGAGGTGGGCGGACCGGAGCACTTCTTCCGCTGGGTCCAGGCGCCGGTCAACCTGGCGATGCCCGAGGCGCTCCTGCGCGCCACGCAACCGGCGGCGGGAGGAAACCAGGTCCCGCTCATCGAGGCCGCGCGGCGCGCGCGTCTCGCGCTCGTCGCTTCGGCCTCGCTCCTGCATGGGCAGCTCGGCAGCGGCCTCCCTCCCGAGATCGACGAAGCGCTGCCGGGCCTCGACGCGGACGCGCAGCGAGCCTTGCAGTTCGCGCGCTCGAGCCCGGGAATTGCGGTCGCCCTGGTCGGCATGAGCCGCCCGGAGCACGTGGAGGAGAATCTGGCGCTGGCGAAGGTCCCCCCGGCGACTCCCGAGCAGTACCGGCGCCTCTTCCGCGCGGCGACCCCCGGCGGAGACGACTGAGAGTGAGCTAGCGGCGGGTCCGGAATAGCGAGGGTCGAGTCCAGCAGTGCCGGGCGGATCGCCACCGCCGCCGACCATTCCGAATCGCCGATCGCATCGAACGCGGTCACCGCGAGGTCGACGAGCACCTCTTCCTGCAATCCCGTGAGCGTCGCGTGGATGGTACCGGGGGGCACATCGGTCACCACCAGTGGCGCACCGCGCGCGGTGTAGATCGTGACCGGGGAGGATAGCCGGTTCAAGCTGGGTCTGCGGCGATTATGGGGCCAATAAGCCTCGATCTGTCAACCTGGCTGGGGGTTCCGGACCGGCGAGGGGCACCTCGGGCGCACTCGCGCACTCCGGGCCGTAGTTGCTGGCGCGGCCGTCGTCGTACTCGACGAGGTAGAAGAAGACCTGGCCCGAGGCAGGGCTCACGGGATCGGCCATTCCCGCCGTGTTCGTATCGAGCGAGGCGGACTCGATGCAGGCGACCGCCCCCAGGTTGATGAAGGAGCCGGCGCGGACGATCTCCGACAGCCGCCCCCGAATCACGTTGTAGAAGCGGGCGCCCGGCACCGCGCTCCAGAATACGACGGTCCCCGCGGTCGAAGGCTCGAGCGTGATCCGGATCGGATCGACGGCCCCACGCCGGTCTTGCGGCACGAGCACATACCGCGTCGCCGAAGTCGTGTTCCCGGAGCCGTCCAGGGCCATGTAGGCCACCGTGTAGATGCGACCGGCGCCATCGGCCCGGCGCTCGGCGCGCAGCTCGAAGCGATCGTCGGCCGTGCCCAGCAGGGCGCCCTGGATGTCGCCCATGGTGTTTCCGTCTCCCTCGCCGTCGTCGGGCTCGTTGCTCGAGACGGAGGCGAGCACGACTGTCGGCGTGCTGCAGAGGTCCGCAACCGAGAGCGACGCCGCGATGTCGATCAGGCGGTGGTTGGGCGGCCACAGCAGATCGGGCGAGAGGTCGACCAACAGCTCGGGAGGCGTCGTGTCCTGCACGGTCACGAGAAGCGAGTCCACCGCGGTCTGGGCGAGAGTGTCGGTCACGCGCAACGTGATCGCGTGAGCACCGAGCGGGAGGGTCACGGAGACGATCTCGCCCGTGCCAAGCAACGTCTGTCCCGGGAGCCCCAGATCCTCGAACCACTCGAAGAGCACGATGCCGTCATTGGTGCCGGGTGTCGAGCTGGGGTCCGAGGAGCCCGCGCCGTCGAGCCCCACCGTCGCACCGGCCAGAGAGGCGCACTCGGCGAACGGCGCTGATGCCGCGACGGCGGTGGGTGGCCGACAGGCCACACCGTTGATCGCCAGTTCCGCTTCGCCGGCCTTCGTGAACGAGGCGCAGTCCCGTGCCGTGATCCCCGGGGCCGTCACGCACACAGTGGCCGGCCCGTTGGGCACTCCCGCGAGGTCGATTGCGCCCGGGATCTGGCCGCCCGCGAAAGGGGTGACGCTCACCAGCTCCTCGGTCGCGAACAACCCGGTCGTGGTCTGCTCCTCGTCGACGGCGGACGACGTGAAACCGGCCGTGCAGAGGTTGAGCTCGGCACACGTGCCGCCGCCGAAGTCGAAGAGGCACGCGGTCTCGCTCGCGCCGACGGCGTCGAAGTGGGCGCGCACCCAAGCCAGGTTGCTACCCGAGCCCAGCGTGCGGATCCGAATCTTGTTCGTCCCACCAGGGATCCACGCGGCCTGGAGCAGGGCGGTGTCGGACACGGTAAAAGTCTGGAACCTCGGCTCGCAGGTGCAGCTGCGTTCCGGGTCGAGCGGTGGCGACCCGATCTCGGTGCCGTTCAGCGACAGCTCGAGTGTCTGCACGGCCACGCACGACGTCACCAGGATCTCGAACCTGATGGCGACGAGGCTCGGGTTCGTGACGGTGAACAGGCGGATCTCTCCCGCCCGGAGCGGGTCGATCGACTCGATGCGGACCCCGAGACACTCTCTGCCGTTCGGGTCGGCCTCGAGACAGGCCAGCGTTTCCTGCTGCAGCGGGTTCGCGATCGAGGGACACGTGTCACATGCGTCGCCGAGCCCGTCGCCATCGGCATCGGCCTGGTCCGCGTTCGCAGCCTGTGGGCAGTTGTCGACGTTTCCGCAGAGCCCGTCCCCGTCCTGATCAACCCCCGCACCATTGTATCGCCCGCCTCCGCCGAAGGGGTATCCGCCCCAGACGATCATCTGGCTCCCGGTCCAGACAGCCGTTTGGCTCTGGCGGCCCGTCGGGGCGCCTGCGAGCGAGGTCGGCGTCCAGGTGTCGGTCGCCGGGTCGTAGCGACCGCCGGAGCTTGGCAACGCGGAGCTTACTCCTTGGCCACCCCAGACCACCATCTGGCTCCCCGTCCAGACCGCCGTGTGGCCAGAGCGGCCGGTCGGGGCACTCGCGAGCGAGGTCGGAATCCAGATGTCGGTCGCCGGGTCGTAGCGGCCGCCGGAGTTTAGCAACACGGAGGTTCCATCGAAGCCACCCCAGACGACCACTTGGCTCCCGGTCCACAACGCCGTGTAGCCAGCGCGGCCGGTCGGGGCGCCCGCGAGCGAGGTCGGTATCCAGGTGTCGGTCGCCGGGTCGTAGCGGCCGCCAGAGTTGACGCGAGAACTTCCATCGAAGCCACCCCAGACGACCATCCGTCTCCCGGTCCAGACGGCCCGGCTGATGCGGGGGTTCGGGGCGCCCGTGAACGCGGTCTGAGTCCAGGTGTCGGTCGCCGGGTCGTAGCGACCGCCGGAGCGGAGGTAGGTTCCATCGTAACCACCCCAGACAACCATCTGGATCCCAGTCCAGACGGCCGTGTGGCTCCGGCGGCCCGTCGGCGCACCTGCGAGCGAGGTCGGAGCCCATGTGTCGCTCGCCGGGTCGTAGCGGCCACCGGAGTTGAGGTAGGTTCCATTGAACCCGCCCCAGACGACCATCTGGCTCCCGGTCCAGACGCCCCCGGGGTAATAGCGACCGGTCGGGGCACCCGCGAGCGAGGTCGGCGTCCAGGTGTCGGTCGCCGGGTCGTAGCGGCCGCCAGTGTTGAGGCTGTGGCTTAAGAAGCCATCGTTGCCGCCCCAGACGACCATCTGGCTCCCGGTCCAGACGGCCGTGTGGAGATGGCGGCCAATCGAGGCGCCCACGAGCGAGGTGGGGGTCCAAGTGTCAGTCGCCGGGTCGTAGCGGCCGCCGGAATCGCCGTAGGGGTACGTTCCGCTCCAGACGACCATCTGGCTCCCGGTCCAGACGGCCGTGTGGTCAATGCGACCAGTCGGGGCACCCACAAGCGCGGTCGGAGCCCAGGTGTCGGTCGCTGGGTCGTAGCGGCCGCCAGAGTTTAGCAACGCGGCGGTTCCATCGCGGCCGCCCCAGACGACCATCTGGCTCCCGGTCCAGACGGCCGAGGGGTTTCGGCGGTAGGTCGGGGCGCCCGCGAGCGAGGTTGGCGTCCAGGTGTCGGTCGCCGGGTCGTAGCGGCCGCCGGAATTGCCGTAGGTTTCCGTTCCATCGCAGCCGCCCCAGACGACCATCTGGCTCCCGGTCCAGACGGCCGTGTGGTCAATGCGACCGGTCGGGGCACCTGCGAGCGAGGTGGGCGTCCAGGTGTCGGTCTCCGGGTCGTAGCGGCCGCCGGAGTTGCCGTAGGGGTACGTTCCATTGTCGCCGACCCAGACGACCATCCGGCTCCCGGTCCACACGGCCGTGTGGTTAGAGCGGCCGGTCGGGGCACCCACGAGCGAGGTCGGAGTCCAGGTGTCGGTCGCCGGGTCGTAGCGGCCACCGGAGTTGAGGTAGGTTCCATTGAAGCCGCCCCAGACGACCATCTGCCTCCCTGTCCAGACGGCCGTGTGGTCATAGCGGCCGGTCGGGGCGCCCGCAAGCGAGGTCGGGGTCCAGGTGTCGGTCGCCGGGTCGTAGCGGCCGCCGGAGTCGACGTAGTAGGGGTACGTTTGGTTGAAGCCGCCCCAGACGACCATTTGGCTCCCGGTCCAGACGGCGGTGTGGTCATAGCGGCCGGTCGGGGCGCCCACGAGCGAGGTCGGAGTCCAGGTGTCGGTCACCGGGTCGTAGCGGCCGCCGGAGTTTGGCAACGCGGAGGTTCCATCGGAGCCGCCCCAGACGACCATCTCGCTCCCGGTCCAGACGGCCGTGTGGTCAACTCGACCGGTCGGGGGGTCATCGAGCGAACCATTGTCCCAGGCATCGTCGGGTCCGCAGGAATGCACAGTGCCAACTCCGAGGCCGGGCGGCAGGCTCCCCTCCGCCGCGATGGCGTTCTCCCCACCCGGAGGGAAGATCTGAGCCGACCCGGACGGAAGGACGAGAGAACTCCAGGGGTCCGCCATGGGGACCGCCGTGTCCGCATCGAAACCAGGCCGGACGCTCGTCCACCAGGTTTCCCACTCAATCTTCGCGACCGTGTACGTGGCGATCTCGGCGGCGTTTTCGCTCTCGCTGAGCGGGACCGTGATGGTGAACGCGTGTCGGCCCTCGACCACTTCTCCCACGGCCCAGACCTCGCCAGGCGCCGTAGACCTCCAGCGTTCGTAATCGGTCGGCGAGAGGGTCATGCCCTCGGACTCCTCGGGCAGCGTCGGAGCGATCGAGGGCTCTACCGCGCCGCCCTCGGGCGGGGTCGGCGACCTGCGAATCGTGGCGGCGGTGCGGCGCGGGTCGGTCGACCGGAAGTCCAGCTCTCCACTCACGAGCCGCTCGCGCAGTTCTTCCGCCTCGGCGCGCACCTCGGCGTGAATGGTTCCGTCGTAGGAGAAGAAGTTTCGCGCTAGCCGATCCACGAGCGTCTGGCGTGCCAGGCACTCCTGCACCAAGAACGAATCGTTATCCAGCGCTGCGTAAATCGCCGAGAGTCGGTCGGGGAGCCGAGTCTGACGTGCGAGCCGTTCCATCTCGCGCCTGAGCGCCTTCGCGGTCACCGGCGTGTGCCAGGTGCGATCGAGGGCGACGGATTCCTCCAGGTAGGTCCGGACCTTCTGCTCCAGGAGCTGGCGTGGCACGGCCTCCTCGAACGGCTTCGTCGCTCCGATCTGGTGGGAGTAGTAGACGCGCTCGATGGCTTCCTGCGCAGCGACGCGCTCCTCGAACGTCAGATCGCGGGCCGCGGCCGGCGCCGAACTGATCAAGGCCAGGAGCGCGCAAGGGAGGATGAGGGATGCGAGGGAACCGGAGGAAGGCCGGTGACGCATGGAGGTACCTCCACGAGCGGATACATCCCTTGGCACAAGCAGCCTCATACTGCCCCCTGCGTTGTGGAAAACGCACACTGCAAAACCTCGTTCTGGAAACTGTGAATCTGAACAATGACCGGCGTTGCCGCTCTCCGCACGTGCGAACCCTCCACGGTCAAGCTGCGGTTCCGCGACCGAGCACTGAGTTGGGTGATCGTCTAGCCCTGCCGCGCCCTCCAGATGAAGAAGAACGGGTTCGCCTCAGCCTTCTTTCGATCCCCTATCGAACCGGCCGCGGCATGCACTGCGCCGGCCGCACCGCCGACGAGCGCTGTAACGAGCGCCGCGGGGCCTGCCCCGATGCAGGCGCCGACCAGTGCCCCCATGACAGAAACCGCCGGGAGCCCATATCCGAGTACGCGGCCCTTTCGCGCCGCCGCCTCCATCTCCGTCTGGAGCTGTCGCAGATGGGGAACCACGTCGCGAGCTGCCGCAAGCCTTGCCACCTCCGCAGACCGCGCGGGATCCTCCTTCATTGCATCTTGGACAACCTTTACCATCCTTGCCCTGAATTCCGTGAACGCATCGGGCATCTTCTCCCGAAGATCCACGAGGCGGCGTGGAGGTACGCGCTCCAGGTAGGGAAGTGCCAAGTTCATTGAGGCTACGGTTTCCAGCTGACGGTCCGCGTCCAACGGTGGCTCCTCGAGGCCGGAGAGGATCACCCCATCGACCCTGCGATCGAACAGAGCCGCCGACGCGAGGTTCGCCGCCACGCCCGCTGCGTGAACGGTCCGCTGGACTTCCCGAGGGTAGTGGTGCCTGACCTGGCCAAGCACATCCTGTCCCACGACTCGGGAGATCTCCTCTGCCGAGGACGGAGGCAGCTGCTCCCCGACGACGAACGGTGGCGATTGTACCGTTCCGCTGAGTTTCTCCACATACCAGCCCATCGTCCCTCCGGTGTCGAGTGACGCTTGGTAGAGGACCCACTCCCGTCCCTGATCATCTCTTCGACGATCGAATCCGAACTGGACCGCCCGATCCAGATCCGACACCATCGCCGGGCTTCCCGAGAGTTGACGAACGCGCTCCGGGACTTCCTCTGGCATCGAGGCCACGAGGTTGTTGCCCGCAAGAAGTACATACCCGGACTCGATGGCTGGTCTGAAATGGTCGAGAACCTGGAGCAACTGCCGTAGCTGCTGCCTCGCAGCTTCAAGCGCCCCGGTATCTGCGGTTTCAAGAATCCCTACTACGCGATCAGGAACGATGACCTCATCGAGGTACCAGTGCACTTGGTGAGCGAGCTGAAATACCCTAGGGCCGGACGGCAGGTAGCATCGGAAGCGGTCTGGATGCGCCAGCAGATGCTCTTTCAGAGCGGCATCTCGCCTCGGCGCCCATTCTCGATACTCGTTGAGGAAGCGTCGCAGGCTGTCATCCTCGAGCACATCCTGCTCGCCTGGACCAAGAGGAACCCCAAATCGCTCCGCGAGCGTGAAAAGGTGAGATGACCTTTCGGGATTATCGTCTGGCATGGCACCTCAGGGGCACGGCCAGTCGTTCGGCCGCTCGACGCCGGCGCTGT
>Ga0210379_10000774_pt1 | contig 10889 bp, 8 predicted proteins | sample PLMedo_2_FD_155468 | JGI IMG/M metagenome (GOLD analysis project Ga0210379, IMG submission 155468) | Groundwater sediment microbial communities from an aquifer in East River, Colorado, USA - PLM4_32_coex redo | ecosystem: Environmental > Terrestrial > Soil > Riparian zone | place: USA: East... | reverse complement strand
CGGAAGCGCTCGGGATCGCCGATCCCGCAGAACGCGACGACCCGCTCCGGCGGCCGGACCGTCTTCCCGTCGCGCCCGACGAACCCCGTGGGGACGTGGCCGGCCCGCAGGACCGGTCCGGTGAAGCGCGTCCTCCGGACGAGCTCCTTCACCTTCTCGGCCGTGTCCTCGGCCGCAAGCCGGGTCAGGAGCACGACCCCCGCGCGACGGAGCGCCGAGGGGGGCTCGCGGAGCACACCCGCGGGGAGGAGTCGCCGCCGCGCGAACGGCCGGCGTCCATCGAGAAGCACGACATCGAGGTCGCGCGCGAGCCGCCGGTGCTGGAACCCGTCGTCGAGCAGGACGACGGTCGCGCCCATCGACGCCGCGGTGCGTGCTCCTTCGACCCGGTCCGCGCCGATGATGACGATCGCCTCGCGGACCGTGCGCGCGAGCAGCAGCGGCTCGTCCCCCGCGACCCTCGCGTCCAGCCGCGGCCCGTCGCCGGCCGACACGACGAGCGGGCCCGGACCCGCGGTCCCGCCGTAGCCGCGGCTCACGATGGCGGGCGCCTCCCCGAGAGCCGCGAGGCGCCGCGCCAGCCACGCGACGATCGGGGTCTTCCCCGTGCCGCCGACGGCGAGGTTGCCGATCGAGATCACCGGAACCGCCGCGCGCTCCGCATGGCCCGGGCGGTCGAACCACGCGTTGCGTGCGCGCACCGCCGCGCGAAAGACCAGTTCCGCGGGCGCGAGGAGGGTCGAAGCGATGGGGCCCGGCGCGCCGCTCACCTGAGGCTCCCGTCGAGGGTGGCGAGCACGAGTTCGACCGACCGCGCGAGCGCGCCGCGGTGGAGGACGAGCCAATCGCGCCCGGCGCGGATGCGCCGCTCCCGCTCGTCGGGGTCCGCGATCAAACGGGCGATCGCGGACGCGAGGGCGTCGGGATCGGCGACGCGGTGCCCTGCGCCGCACGCGTCGAGCGCGGCGGCGACCTCCGCGACGTGGCCGACGTGCGGGCCGAAGACGACCACGGATCCCGCCGCGACCGGCTCGAGGAGGTTGTGGCCGCCGACGGGCACGAGGCTCCCGCCGACGAACGACACCGCCCCCAAGGCGTAGAGCGCGGCGAGCTCGCCCAGGGTGTCGACGACGAGGACGTCCGCGCGGCCCGCCTTCCCGTCGTCGCGGGCCGAGAGCGGATGCGCCGACAGCCCGAGCGCCGCGATGCGCTCCATCATGCCGGGGACGCGCTCGGGGTGCCGCGGCGCCAGCACGAGGAAGAGGCCGGGGTGGGCGCGGCGGACCTCGACGAAGGCGCGCAGCACGAGCGGGTCCTCGCCGGCCGCCGTCGAGCCGGCGACGAAGACCGGGCGGCGCGCGTCGAGCCCGAACCGGGCCCGCAGCGGCGCTGGGTCGACTGCGGGCGCCGCGAGGTCGAACTTCACGTTCCCGGTGACGACGAGCGCTCCCTCCTTCACGCCCAGCGCGGCGAAGCGTGCGGCCTCGGCGTCGCTCGCGGCCCCCACGGCCGCCAGGTGCGAGAGCGCCGGTCCGTACAGCGCGCCCAGGAGGCGGTAGCGCGAGAGCCGCTCGGGGGCGAGCCGCCCGTTGACGAGGCACGAGGGGACCCGGCGGGCCGCCGCCTCCGCGAGCAGGTTCGGCCAGATCTCGGTCTCGACGAGGACGACCCCGCCGGGCCTGAGAGCCTCGAAGGCCCGGCGCTGGACGCTGCGGAAGTCGAGGGGGAGGAAGAACGCCGCGTCGACCTCCGGCTCCTGCGGGATCATCGCGCGGCCCGTGCGCGTTACCGACGACGCGACGAGGGGGAGCGCCGGGCGAAGCCTTCGGACCCCGCGCGCCAGCGCTCCCACGATGCGGGCCTCGCCCACCGATGCACCGTGGATCCAGAGCGCCCCGGGGGGCGGCGACGGGAGGCGGCGCCCCATGCGCTGGTCGCGCTCGAGCGTCGCCTCGGGGGTGCGGCGCGGCCAGAGCCCGTAGAGATACGACGCGCCCCGCAACGGAACGAGTGCCGCGTCGTAGAGGAGCTTCATCGGGGCGGCTGCGCCAAGGCGGGGCGAGTCTACCAGAGGGGGCGGGCCCGACTTGGCCCGCCCCGGGTCGGAACCTATATTCGCGCCCCATGCCGAAGACCGAGGTCGCCCCGCCCGTTAGCCGAGCCGGTCCGCCCCGGCGGCGCGCGCGCATGGTGTATCTCCTCCTCGCGGTCTTCAGCTTCGTCGCGCTGGCACCCCTGGCCTCGGTCGCCTGGAAGCTCATCGACGGCAACCGCGAGGCCCTCAAGACCTCCCACCAGGAGCGTCAGCTCCTGCTCGCCTCGATGGTCGCCCGCGGTGTCGACATCCACGTCGAGGCGCTCCGCGGCCAGCTCGCCCACCTCGCCGCGACGCTCGCGCGCAGCGCGGCCCGGACGGGGCATCTCGACCGGGAGGAGATCCAGGCGGTGCTCGACGGGGTCGCCGACGAGCGCCTGGTGTACCTGCGCTTCACCGACCTGCGCGGCGGAGCGATCGCGTCACCCCCCTCGCTGCGCCTTCCGCGCGAGCTGGAGCCCGCCTTCCTCGCCGCCTTCCGCTCGGCGGCGGAGCGATTGGCCGAGCGGCGCGCCGTCGACGTCGCCGCCGTCACCGTCTCCGAGCCGATCCTCGTGAAAGCTCGGGCCACCGTGGTCCTCTCGGCGCCGGTGGTCGAGAGGGGGACGATCCGCGGCGTGCTCTGCGCCCTCGTCGACCTGCAGCGCGTGTGGGAGGCGGTGACCTCGGAGCGGGGCGGGTACGCGGTCTTCGCGATCGACAAGAAGGGGCGGCTCTTCGCGGCGACCGGCCTTCCCGAGGTCGAGGTCGGTCGGGACATGACCGACTCGGGGATCGTCAAGCGGTTCCTCGAGAGCCCCGGGGCGACGGAGACGGTGCCCTTCGAGTGGTCGCCCGGACGCGCGAGCCCGACCGAGCGCTACCTCGGCTCGTACGACGTCGCGCGCGAGGGCTGGGGCGTCTTCGTGCAGGGGCGGGAGCGTCAGGTCTACAGCGCGGTCGCCTCGATGATCCAGCGCACGCTGCAGTGGGCGCTGCTCGCCCTGGCGTGCGCCCTGTTCGCCGCGGCGATCTTCGCGCGGATGCTCGCCGATCCGATCAAGAAGCTGGCGGAGGCGTCGCGGGCGTACGCGCAGGGGGATTTCTCCACGCGCGTGCGCGTCCAGTCCTTGACCGAGGTGGGCGACCTCGCGGACACGTTCAACCGCATGGCCGCCGAGCTGGAGGAGCTCATCCGGCGGCTGCGGCTCGCGGCCGAGGAGAACAACGAGCTGTTCCTCGGGACCGCGCGGGCGCTCGCGTCCGCGATCGACGCGAAGGACCCGTACACGCGGGGGCATTCGGTGCGCGTCAACCGGTACTCGGTCATCCTCGCGCGCTACCACGGGCTGGCGGAGTCCGAGATCCGGGACATCCACGTCGCCTCGCTCCTCCACGACGTCGGGAAGATCGGCGTCGACGACGCGATCCTGAAGAAGCCGGGGCACCTCACGCCGGAGGAGTACGAGGTCATGAAGCAGCACACCGTGATCGGCGCGAACATCATGGCGCCGATTCGAAAGATGCAGCGCCTCCTCCCCGGCCTGCGTAGCCACCACGAGCGGTGGACCGGCGGGGGCTACCCGGACGGGACCGCAGGGGATGCGATCCCGCTGATGGCGAGGATCATCGCGGTCGCGGACAGCTTCGACGCGATGACGACCGACCGTCCCTATCAGAAGGGGATGACCTTCGAACAGGCGCTCGCCCGCGTCAACGAGCTCAAGGGCACGGCGTTCGACGAGCGGATCGTGGAGTCGTTCAACCGCGCCTACCGCGCCGGCGAGTTCCGTCAGGATCCCAAGCCGACCCCGGGCGTCCCCGCCCCGGTCACAGCGTAGACAGGCGCTCGGGCGGGACGTCGAACCGGCGCGGGGGACGCCCGCGCTGGAGCTCGCGCAGGATCTCGTCCAGCTGCTCGTCCTCGCGGCCGAAGGTGGCCTCGGGGTAGCGCACGCGGCGGGCGCGCAGCGTGCGGATCGGCTCCGCGGCGCTCGCCGGATCGGAGACCGCCCAGTACGCGAGTGTCGCGAAGTCGCGGCCGTCGCGGCGCACGGCGGAGTCGCGCAGCGCGTGGAGCAGGCGCGTCCCCCCGATCCGGCGCGCTGCCCACGCCGCGGCGACGCGCGCGTCGCGGAGCGCTGCGGCGTCGTAGGTGGGGTCTTCGAGGTGGCGCTCGACGGCGGAGGCGGCCGCCTCCGGCCGGAACTCTCCGATGGCGCGGAGGATGTCGGCGCGATCCACCGGGGGAAGCGCGGGGTCGGCGAGGCGCCTCTCCAGCGCCGCCACCGCCGCGGCCGAGCCGATCTCGGCGAGGCGGCCCGCGGCGAGCCGCCGGACCGGCTCCTGCGGGTCGGCGAGCTTCACGGTCCACTTCGGCGCATCGTTACCGAGCTCGACGACGAGCTTGAGTCGCGTCAGCGCCGAGGTCAGGTCCGCGACGATCTCCGGATCGGTCTGCTTGCCGATCGCCTCCGCGAGCTCGGCGACCGGCTCGGTGTAGCGCAGGGTGACGAGGGCCTCCGCGTACTCCCGGATCGGCGCCCTCAGGCTCAGGTTGCCGACCGGCTCCCCGACGATCTCGAGCAGGTTCCCCGCCACGCGCGGGCCCGCGCGGCGCTCGCCCATCTGGGTCAGGCTGCGGCAGGCCAAGAGCCTCACGGTCCGCCGGGAGTCGAGCGTCTTGGCGAGGAGAGTGTCGACGGCGCCCTCGCCCCCGAGGCTCGCGAGCGTCTCGAGCGCCCGCTGGACGGCGCCTCCGTCCTTGCTCTCGAGCAGGGCGCGCACCATCGTCAGCCCCTTGCGGCTGCCGATGCGGGCGATCGTGTCGAGCAGGATCGTCGGCTCGTAGGGGCGCGTCGTCGCGATGTAGGGCTGGAGCGATTCGAGAGCGGCCTCCCCCTGCACCGAGGCGACCGCGCGGTAGAGCTGCGCGCGCACCTCGATGCTGGGCTCGGTCTTGAGCCGCTCGAGGATCGCGGGGACGCACTTCTCCGGACGGATCCGCGCGAGCGCCAAGCCCACCGACTGGTTCTCGCGGAGCTTCGCGTTGGCGAGCAGAGGAACGAGCTTGTCGCAGACCGAGCCGTCCGCGAGCCTCCCCAGCGCCTCCTCCGCCTGCGCCCGGACGCCGATCGACTCGCTCGACAGGAGCGGGACGATCTTCGGGACGACGCTCGGATCCCCCGCGCGCCCGAGCCCGCGCAGCGTCCACGCGAGCTTCGTCGACGCCGCGGCGTCCGCCGCGTACGTCTCGAGCTGCTTGGTCAGGTGGGGCACCGCGGCGGAGCCGAGCAGGAGCGAGAGGTGCGGCATGAGGTAGAGGTCCGGGATGACGAAGGTTCCGGCGCACTCCTCTCCCTCCTGCGCGAGGTCGACGACGTCGGCCTTCCCCATGAGGGCGAGCCCGTAGAGCGCCACGCCCTTCGACGCCTGGCCGAAGGGCCCGCCCCGGTCATCGCCGCGGCGCACCGCCTTGCGGAGCGCCTCCTCGGCACCGGGCAGCCCTTCTCCGAGCCGTCCGAGCGCGTAGACGGCTAAGTAGAAGGTCTGCTTATCCTCGAGATCGACCTCGGCGACCAGGAACGGCACGACGTCGGGGCCGAGGGCGATCAGGGAGTCGGTGACCTCGAAGAAGTACCGCGGGCGAGGCTCGGCGTTCTTCTCCGGCGGGGTGCGCACCTCCCGCCAGATCGCCTCGACCTTGGGACGAACGCGTTCGCGGGCAGCCAGCTCCTCCGGCGACGGTGGCTCGAAGGTCTGGGCCGCGGCCGGCAGTGCGACGACCGCCGCGAGGAGTAGGGGGAGGAGTCTCATGGCGAACGACAAAATATACAGCAAACCCGGCGGGAGTATTCGGTTGAGTTTCGTCCCGCGTTCGCCTAACCTGCGCGCCGGGAGGTACCCATGGCCCTCACCCGGCGGCAGCGCGAGGTGCTCGACGTCATCCGGGACTTCATCGCGCGCAACGGCTACTCACCCAGCCTCGAGGAGATCGGCGGCAGCCTCGGCCTCTCTTCGGTGGCGACCGTCCACAAGCACGTCTCCCATCTCGTCGAGAAGGGGCTCGTCCGCCGCGTGTGGAACCAGAATCGCTCGATCGAGCTCGTCAACGGCGAAGCGGGCGGCCGCGCGATGGACCTGCCGCTCATCGGTACGATCGCGGCGGGGACCCCGCTCGAGGCGATCCCGACCTCCGAGACGATCACGGTGCCGGCGGACATGGTCTCCGGACGCGGGCGCACCTTCGTCCTGAGGATCCAGGGCGAGTCGATGACCGGGGAGCACATTCGCGACGGCGACTACGTCATCATCGAGGAGCGCCAGACCGCACGCGACGGCGAGACGGTCGTCGCGCTCGTCGACGGCTCCGAGGCCACCTTGAAGCGCTTCTACCGCGACGGGGCGACCGTGCGTCTCCAGCCCGCGCACCCCACGATGGCGCCGATCGTCGTTCCGGCCGACCGCGTACACGTGCAGGGGGTCGTCGTGGGGCTGATCCGCAAGTATTGACCGACCCCGAGCTGACCCCGGAGCAGGCGGTCTCCCGCGCGCGCGGCCGCGGCGCACCGGTCGTCTTCTTCGACGGCCGCGGAGGACACGGCAGCGCCTGGCCGACGCGTCTCGCCATCGAGCCGAGACCGATCGCCTCCGACCTCGCCTCGATCGACCGGCGCGTCGCGACGCGCCGCCGCCGTGGCGGACCGGGAGGCTCGGGGGTCGCGGTCCTCCTCCCGTACGAGCTCGAAGGGTGCGTCGCGCTCGAGTTCGACGCTTCGATCGCCTTCGGCAGCCTCCCACCTCCGACTCTCGAACGGCCCGCCTTCCCTTCACGGCAGCCGAGGACGAGCCTCCCACGCGAGCGCTACCTACGGGCCGTCGAGGCGGTGAAACGCCACATCACGCTCGGCGACATCTATCAGGCGAACCTGACGCAGAGGTTCGCGTCCGAATTCGGGGGCGACCTGTGGGAGCTCTACGGCGCCCTCGTCACCGCGACCCCCGCGCCGCGCTCGGCGTACGTCGAAACCTCGGAGTTCGCGCTCGCCTCGGTCTCGCCCGAGACGTTCATCGACGTGGACCGCCATGGGAACGCGACGACGCTCCCCATCAAGGGCACGCGGCCGAGGGGCGGCACCCCGGAAGAAGACGACCGCCTCAGGAGCGAGCTCCTCCTGTCTGCGAAGGACCGCGCCGAGCTGACGATGATCGTGGACCTCGAGCGCAACGACCTCGGCCGCGTCGCGAAGACCGGCTCCGTGCGCGTCCCCGAGCTCGCGGCGCTGCGCACCTATCCCGCCGTCCACCATCTCGTCGCCACCGTCACCGCGGAGCTGAAGGATGGAACGGGATTCGAAGATCTCGTGCGCGCCGTTTTCCCCGGCGGCTCCATCACCGGCGCGCCGAAGCTCCGCGCGATCGAGATCCTGAAAACGCTCGAGCCGGTGCCGCGTCATCTCTACACCGGCTCCCTCTTCTTTCTCGACGATGATGGGACCACCTGGTCGAGCATCCTGATACGATCGGTGGTCGTCCGAGGAGGTGTCGCGTTCCTCGGTGCCGGTGGTGGGGTCGTGGCCGATTCCGAACCGGAGGGCGAGTGGATGGAGTCGAACGCGAAGGCCCGCGCGCTGACGCGCGTGCTCGGCTTCGAGCCGGAGGAGGCGGTCTGATGGAGCGCCGCCCGACGGTCGACGCCGGCGAGTCGGCCCTCGCCTGGTCCGACCCCGCGGTCCAGTGGGGCCTCGGCCTCTTCGAGACGATCGCGATCCGCGACGGAGAGCCGCGCTTCGTCGATGAGCACCTGGCGCGCCTCACGACCGCCGCGGCCCACATGAGCGTGCCGCTCCCCGAGCGGAAGGAGATCGACAAGGCCCTCGCGAAGATCGCCCGGGGCGTCGAAGGGCGCCACGGCTGGCTCAAGCTCCTCGTCTCCCGTTCGGGGGCGTGGACGGCCTTCGGCGGCCCTTCGGATCCCAAGGACGAGAACCGGCCCGTCTCGGCCGTGCTCCTCTCCGGCCGGCGCCACCGTCTCGATCCGCTCGCCGGGATGAAGACCCTCGCGTCGGCCGGCGCACCGCTCGGCCTCGAGGAGGCGCGGCGCCTCGGCGCCGATGAGGGGATCTGGCTCAACGACCGCGGCCACGTCATGGAGGCGTGCACGGCGAACGTCTTCGTCCTCAAGGGACGGCGCATCGTGACCCCGGCGCTGTCCGACGGCGCGCTCCCGGGGATCACGCGGGCCCGCGCGATGGTGACGCTCCGGGGGATGGGCTACACGGTCGCCGAGGGAAAGGTCCGCGTTGACGCGCTCCGCGATGCGCGCGAGGTGTTCCTGACCTCGAGCCTGTCGGGTGTGCGCCCCGTCGTGCGCCTCGACGGCCGTGACATCGGCTCCGGCAAGCCGGGGTCGTGCGCGCTGAGGCTCGCCGACAAGCTCACGAAGCTTCCGCGGATCGCGACGGTCGCGCGGCAAGGAGATCGCTGATGCACGAAGCGGCGGGCTGGTTCCTCGACGCGCGGACGGCCTGGGTCTTCCTGATCGCCTGGCTCACGGCCGTGCTCATTCACGGAAGCTGGCGCTCGCTCGGCGACGCCCCGCAGGATCCGGTCAGAGAGAGTGGGCCGTTCGCATGAGCGTGAAGCGGAAGCCCGACACGCACACGAAGGCCGAGACGGCGGCAGGACGTCCGGGAACGACGTTCACCCGGCCGAAGCAGGCAAGCCGGCTTCAGCCCAAGGTGAAGCAGGCCCGAATCAAGTCGAAGAAGGGTCGCGGCGACTGAACGCGACCGCGAGCAGGGCGAGCGAGACGAGCGAGATCGCGGCACCCACGACGAGCCCGCGAGGCACATAGCGGAACTGCACCTCGTGCGTCCCGGCGTCGAGCCGCACGGCGCGGAAGACGCCGTCGGCACGGAGCAGCTCCGCCTCCTTACCGCCCACCTTGACCCTCCATCCGGGATCGAAGCTGTCGAGCAGCACGAGATAGCCGCCGCCTTCGGGCACGGACGCCTCGACCACGACTCTCGTCGTCGTGTCCTCGCGGATCGTCGCGCGCCGTGCGACCTCGGCTCCTGAGACCGCCGGCCCCCGATCAACGACCACGGTCGAGTACGGATCGAAACCGGGATCGAAGACCTTCGCGAGCTGGGACTCCGGGTCGGGATCGACGACGGCGCGCGCCACGACGAACGCGCGCGATCCCTCCGGCACGCTCTCGTAGAGTGCGAGGGATCCGACCGGGAGCTGCGCGCGCTGGGTGGCCGGCACGGCCGGCGATGACATCGTCAGGAAGTACCGCGTGCCGGCCCACGAGAGGAATCGATCGCGGACGACGCCGTCGCTCTCGCGGAGCCGCCGCATGAGCGAGAGGTATTCCCGCGGCCTCAGGCCGGTCAGCTCGCGCGAGAGGGTCTGAGGAACCGCCGCGGCCGAGAGGTCCGTCCCGAGCGCCGTCTCGTACACGGCCTGGTAGACGACGACCGGCCGGTCGGGCGGAAACACGGGCGGCGGTGCGACCTCCCGCGGCGCGCCGCCGTCGTGCAGGTAGTCGCGCGCGACGAAGACGCGATCCCTCGGATTCGCCTTGGTCAGGCCAACCCACTCGAACGGCTCCAGGACGGAGGCTTCCACGGTCGGGTTGATCGGCGCGTTGGCCACGACGAGGTCGCCGACGATCAAAACGAAGAGGACGACGGCTCCCGCGCGCGCCTCGCGACGGGACGAGGCCGCGAGCCACAGCGCAGACCCTCCGAGCACCGTGACGACGAGGAGCCGCGGCGCCGCGCTGCCGACCGAGGCGAGGAGCGAGCGGGCACCGGTTTCGACCTGGGGCACGCCGGCCTGTGTCGCCCACCGTGTCGCGATCGACAGGCCCGTGTCCGGCGCGGCAAAGACCAGCACGAGCGCGAGGGAAGCGAGCGCCGCGAGAAACCCTGCGACGACGAGCGCGCCCCGCATCCCGCGACGAGACCCCGAGGCGAGCGCGTCCCAGCCGAGCGCTGCGAGGACGGCGACCGCCAGTGCCGTCACGATCACGTACTTCGAGGGGAAGCGGAACAGGGCGAGCGGAGGAACGAGCCGCACGGCGGCGCGGTACAGGGGCGTGTACGTGCCGAACGCGGCGAGGAGCCCGATGAACCCCGCAACCGTCCAAAAGGCTGCCCCTCGTGCCCTGGCACCCCACACGGCGAGGAGCAGCGCCGGCACGCCGAGGTAGATCGAGAAGAGCAGCGGCTCACGCGCGTCGTTGAAGACGAACAGCCACTGCGTGATCTCGTGAGGGAGGCCGGTGTACCGGCCGAACAGGAACGGCGCGACGGTCTCGAAAAGCCTGACCGGATGGAGCGACCACATGTCCCGCAGCGCGCCGGTGCTCCGGATCGATCGCGAGGTGATCATGGCCGTCGGGAGGATCTGAACCGCGGCGAGGGGCGCCGCGAACAGCACCGCACCGGCGGTCGTCAACGCGAGTCGCAAGTGGCCTCGCACGGCGGCGTAGACGAGAACGAGGCCAGCACCCGCTACGAACGTCACCGGCTCGCCCGCGAGGAGCATCAGCCCGAAGGTCCCCGCGAGCGCCGCAGCCCGGCGCCACGTCCGGTGCTCCGCGAGCGCTTCGACGGCGGCGAACACCCACGGCAGGAGCGCACAGCTCCACGCGAGATTGGGCATGTTCGCGGTCGAGAGCATCGGGCCCGACGCGGCGAAGACGATCGCGCCGAGCGTGGCCGCCCGCGGAGACGCGATCTTCCGGAGAAAGCGGTGCATGCCGATCGCCGCGACCGCGATCGGGAGGGCGACGAGGAGGTTG
>Ga0210379_10000773_pt1 | contig 10890 bp, 10 predicted proteins | sample PLMedo_2_FD_155468 | JGI IMG/M metagenome (GOLD analysis project Ga0210379, IMG submission 155468) | Groundwater sediment microbial communities from an aquifer in East River, Colorado, USA - PLM4_32_coex redo | ecosystem: Environmental > Terrestrial > Soil > Riparian zone | place: USA: East... | reverse complement strand
GCGCGGGCTGGTCGCTCCTGACCGACCTCGAGATCGCGGGCGGCCCCTTCGGGGGGGACACGGACTACATCCGGGCCCGGGCGATCGGGACGAAGTACCTGCGCGGGTTCCGCCGTAGCCACTTCGCGTTCCACGGCGAGATCGGCCAGATTTCGACCTGGGCCGAGGGGAGCACTCCCTCGGCCGCCAACGTCAACGGCATCCCGCGCTTCCAGCGTTTCTGGCTCGGCGGGGAGACCTACGGTCCCCGGGTCTTCCAGACCCGCAGCGTCTCGCCTCTGCGGTACGTGAGCCTCAACTCGATCGGCGAGGTCGTGGAGGCGGTCAAGGATCCGACGGGCCGCCCTGTGAGCGACTTCGACCTCAACGGGGACGGGGTGATCAACCGCAACGACCTGGTCGCCCTGGGCGGGAACCGCTACTGGCTCGCGATGGGGGAGTACGCGGTCAGCTTCAACCAGTCCCCCGTGGAGGTCGCCTTCTTCCTCGACGTCGGCAATACCATGTACGAGGACACCTCGTGGGGGTTCGAGGACTACCGGGCCGCGGCCGGCCTCAGGGTGCGATTCTTCCTGCCGGTCTTTCCCGTTCCCCTCCGTTTGATTTACGGTTGGCCTCTCCGGAAGCTGCCCGAGGACCGGACGAGCGCCTTCACCTTCTCCATCGGGCGCAGTTTCTAGCCGAAAGGACCGCCATGAAGCGCATGTTCACGACCCTGATCCTCTCCCTCATGATCGCGACCGGACTGGCGCACGCGCAGGGGACGGGGATGAAGATCGGCGTTTTCGACGCCAACCGCGTGTCCGAAGAGAGCGACGAGGGGAAGCGCATCGCGGCCCGCCTCACCGCGTTCGGGGACCGGAAGAAGGCCGAGCTCACCACCAAGGAAAAGGAGATCGCGGACCTGAGGCAGCAGCTCGAATCGCAGACGCTGTCCCTCTCCCCGGAGAAGCAGACGCAGCTCCAGAAGGACATCCAGAAGAAGGGGCTCGAGCTGCAGCAGAACCAGGAGTCCGCCCGGAACGAGTTCCAGATCGAGGTCTCCGAGGCCCAGAACAAATTCCAGGAACAGCTCCTGCGCGTCATCAACCAGTTCGGGCGCGACGAGGGGTTCACCCTCGTCCTCGAGCGCGCCACGGGCGGGGTTGCGTTCGCCGCGGAGTCGATCGACGTCACGACGGCAATCGTCGACAAGTTCAACCAGATGGTGAAGGCTCCCGCGGAGGCGGCGAAGCCCCCGGCGGCCAAGCCCTAGTGAGGGAGCGGGTCCGGCTCGGCGACCTCGCGGCGCTCGTCGGCGGTCACGTCCGGGGCGATCCGGAGCGGCGTGTGCACGGGGTCGCGACGCTCGAGTCCGCGGGGCCGGACGATCTCTCCTTCCTGACCAACGCGCGGTATCGCTCGGCCGTCGAGTCGAGTCGCGCCGGGGTGCTCCTCGTCGGCCCCGACGACGACATCCCGGGGCGCGATCTGCTCGTCGCGAGCGAGCCGTACGTCGCGTTCGCGCGGATCCTCGGACACCTCCACCCGGAGGCGCCGGCACAGACCGGGGTCTCGGCCGACGCGCGCGTCGCCCCCAAGGCGAGCCTGGGGCGGGACGTGGCGGTCGGCCCCTTCGCGGTCGTGGAGGACGGCGTGGTGCTCGGAGATGGGGTCGCGGCGGGCGCCGGATCGTACGTCGGCCGGGAGTGCGTCGTGGGGGCAGGGACCGTGCTCCACCCGCGCGTCGTCCTCTACGCCGGGACGATCGTCGGGGAGCGATGCACGCTCCACGCGGGGTGCGTCCTCGGCGGCGACGGGTTCGGGTTCGCGACCTCCTCGACCGGGGTCCACCACAAGATCCCGCAGCGCGGGCGGGTCGTGGTGGAGGACGACGTGGAGATCGGCGCCAACACGACGATCGACCGCGGGACGCTCGGCGAGACGCGGATCGGGCGGGGGACGAAGATCGACAATCTCGTCATGGTCGGGCACGGTGTCGAGATCGGAGCCGGTGGTCTCCTCGTCGCCCAGGCCGGCATCGCGGGGAGCACGCGCCTCGGCCGCCACGTGACGCTCGCGGGGCAGAGCGGCGTCGCGGGACACCTGAGGATCGGGGACCGAGTCGTCGCGGCGGCGAAGAGCGCGGTCTTCGCGGACGTTCCGGACGGACGCGTGGTGGGAGGGATCCCCGCGACGGACCTCAAGACCTGGAAGCGCGTGCAGGTGGCGCAGCGGGGGCTCCCGGGGATGCGGGCCGAGCTGCGCGCGCTGCGGGCGAGGCTCGAGGCGATCGAGCGCGAGAGGGGGGAGGCGTGAGCGTGACCGACGTACGCGGGATCCTGGAACGGATGCCGCATCGCTATCCGTTCTTGCTCATCGACCGGATCGTGGAGGTCGTGCCGAGGAAGCGCATCGTCGCGCTCAAGAACGTGACCTTCAACGAGCCGTTCTTCGCGGGACACTTCCCGGGCGCTCCCGTGATGCCCGGCGTGCTCATCATCGAAGCGCTCGCGCAGGCGGGGGCGTACCTGATCCTCGACGAGATCCCCGACCGGGAGTCGAAGCTCGTCTACTTTACCGGGATCGACGAGGCGCGCTTCCGCCGGACCGTCGTGCCGGGGGACCGGCTCCGCCTCACGCTCGACGTCCTGCAGATCCGTTCGCGCGCGTGCCGGATGCGGGGCGTGGCGGACGTCGAAGGCGAGCCGGTCGCCGAGGCCATCATCATGTCCGCCCTGGCCGAGAGGTAGGACCCATGGCGAACGCCACGATCGATCCGAGGGCCGTCGTCGACAAGGCCGCGACGATGGGCGAGGACGTGGAGGTCGGGCCCTTCTGCGTCGTCGGCGCGGGCGCCGAGATCGGCGCGCGGACGAAGCTGACGGCGCACGTCGTCATCGACGGCGCGGTCACGATGGGGCCGGACAACGTCGTCTCGCCGTTCGCGTGCCTGGGCGGCCCGCCGCAGGACCTCAAGTACAAGGGGGAGCCGACGAAGGTCGTCATCGGCGCGGGGAATCAGATCCGCGAGTACGTGACGATCAACCGCGGCACCGAAGGCGGCGGCGGCGTCACCCGTGTGGGGGACCACTGCCTCATCATGGGGTACGTCCACATCGCGCACGATTGCCAGGTGGGGAGCCGGATCATCTTCGCGAACGGCGCGACCCTCGCGGGCCACGTCGAGGTCGGCGACGACGCGACGGTCGGACTCTTCTGCGGCGTCCATCAGTTCGCGCGCATCGCGAAGAACGCCTTCATCGGGGGCTACTCCGCCGTCTCGCAGGACGCGCTGCCGTGGATCATCACGGTCGGCAACCGGGCGGAGAGCCACGGCATCAACATCGTCGGGCTCAAGCGCAAGGGCTACCCGCCCGAGACGATCGAGGCGATCAAGCGCTGCTACATGACCCTGTTCCGCTCCAAGCTCCTTCTGGCCGACGCGATCGCGAAGGTCGACAAGGAGCTCGGACACGTCCCTGAGGTGCGGTACTTCCTCGACTTCGTCCAGTCGAGCAAGCGCGGCGTGATCCGGTGAGCGAGGGCCCGATCCCGGTCGGCGTCGTCGGCGTGGGGCACCTCGGGCGCCACCACGCGCGGCTGTATGCCGAGCTCCCCGAGGCGAGGCTCGTCGCGGTCGCGGACCGGGACTTCGAACGGGCGCGCGCCGTCGCCGCCGAATTCGGCTGCGAGGCCGTGCGTGAGGCGAAAGATCTCGCGGGGCGCGTCACCGCGGCGAGCGTCGCCACGCCGACCTCCCACCACCGGGAGGCGGCGACGACGCTCCTCGCCGCGGGCGCGGACGTTCTCGTCGAGAAGCCGATCGCGGCGACCCTCGAGGACGCCGACGCGATCCTCGCCGCGGCCGCCTCCTCCGGGCGCCTCGTCATGGTGGGCCACACGGAGCGCTTCAACCCGGCCATCATCGCGCTCTCCCGCACGGTGGACGCGCCGAAGTTCGTCGAGATCCATCGCCTCGCCGGGTTCACCGCCCGCTCGACCGACGTCGACGTGCTCCTCGACCTCATGATCCACGACCTCGACCTCCTCGCCTGGTTCGACGGGACCGAGGTGACGAGCGTGGACGCGTCCGGCGTGGCGGCGCTCACGGACAAGGTCGACATCGCCAACGCGCGCGTGCGGTTCGCCTCCGGGTGCGTCGCCAACGTCACCGCTAGCCGGATCTCCGTCGAGAAGCTGAGGCGCATCCGGATCTTCCAGTCCCGTACCTACATCGCCTGCGACACCGGGGAGCGCAAGGTCGAACGCTTTCGCCTCGTCATCGGGCCCGACCGGAAGCCCGCGATCCAGCGCGACCTCGTTCCGGTCGAGGACGGCGAGCCGCTGAAGATCGAGCTGCAGGCGTTCCTCGCCGCGGTCGCGACGCGCCAGCCTCCTCCCATGACGGGGCTCGACGGGCGCCGCGCGCTCGAGCTCGCGCTCAGGGTGCGGGATGCGATCGCCGCCTCGGGCGGCGCGTGAGCCGTTCGAAAGACCCGCTGGCGCGGGTCGTCCTCGAGCAAATCGCGGCCGGAGCGATGCCGGGCGCTCAGTGGTGGGTGGGGGGGCCGGACGGCCCGGCGTCGAGCGGTGCCGTGGGCCTCGCCGCGATCGAGCCTTCCGACGAGGTGGTGCGCGAGGACACCCCCTTCGACCTCGCCTCGCTGACGAAGCCGCTCGTCACCTCGCTCCTCGCGATCCTCCTCGAGCGCGAGGGGCGGCTGCCGCTCGTCTCCACCCTGGGGTCGATCTTCCCCGAGCTGCGCCCGACCCCCTACGGTTCCGTCACGCTGCGCGACGCCGCGTGCCACGGCGCGGGGTTCCCCGCCTGGAGGGCTCTCTACCTCGAGGGCGTGACGCGCGAGGACTACGTCCACGCGATCGCGAGCACCTTGCCCGAGGCCGCGCGCGGCACGACGCTGTACTCGGACCTCGGCTACCTGCTCCTGGGCTTCGCGGTCGAGCGCGCGGGGGGCGCCGCCCTCGACCGCCTCTTCGAGGAGCGCGTCGCGCGCCCGCTCGGGCTGTCGCGCTGCGGCTTCGCCGGACGCTCGGGCCGGTATCGAGACGCGGCGGCGACCGAGAGGGGTAACGCCTACGAACGCAGGCTCGCCTCCGCGGAGGAGGCCGATACCCGCTTCCGCCGCGAGCTGATCCGGGGGGCGGTCCACGATGGGAACGCCTGGGGGTTGGGGGGCGTCGCCGGCCACGCCGGACTGTTCGGCACCGCGACGGACGTCGCACGCATCGCGCTCGCCCTGCTCGAGCCGCCCCGCCTGGGCCGGCCCCGCGGGAGCTTCGAGGCGATGCTCGTGCCGGCCGGGCGGCAGGGCGATCGAACGGTCGGGCTCATGACCGCGGCCAGCACGGAGTCCGTGAAGGGGATCCTCGCGGCGGACGCCGTGGGGCACTTCGGGTTCACCGGGACGTCGCTGTGGATCGAGCCCGCGGCCTCGCGCGTTTACGTCTTGCTGACGAACCGTGTCCACCCCGAGGTCCCCGCGGAGGATTTCGTCGCCACACGGCGCGCTTTCCACGCGGCGGCGGTCTCGTCTTCGGCTTCGTAGAATGGACGGACCGATGGACGAAGCACCCCAGCCGCGTTTGGCCCTGGGTCCTCTGGAGATCACCCTGCGGAGGCGTGGGCCCGACGACGTGCGCCGCATCGGGGTGCCCGGCTCGATCCTCGTGCACCTCGTCCTGATGATCGTCTGGCTGCTCCTCGCGCCGTACACCCACGTGCCAGAGGAGAAGGAGGCGGTGCTCGCGGCGGAGCCTCAAGTCCCGATCACGTTCATCAATCCGTTCCCGCCACCCCCGCCTCCGCCTACGAAGTCGGTCGCCGAGATCCGCACGCCGCCCCCAGCGGTGAGCGCGAAGCCGCTACGGATGCAGGAACCGCCCAAGGAGACGACAACCCAGCGCCCGACGGAGAAGCAGCGGGACACCGTGCGCGCGGCCGGGGAAGGGGACACGAAGCCCGCTGGCGGCGAACGCGGTGGCCTGCTGCCGGATCCGACGTCGGGGATGCCGGAGCAGAACACCGGGGCCGCGAGCGCCCCGGAAGAGCGACCGGACCTCAACGGCCGCCTGCGCGAGTTCAAGCGGGCGCTGGAGGCGCCGGTCCCGCCGGGGCAGAAAGGGGGCGGCCGTGGGACGGGAGGGCTGTCGATGCCCAACGTCCCGACGATCGGGACCGGCATCGGGAACCTCGAGTTCGAGAGCCGCGACTACGACTGGTCGTCCTACGCGCGCTCGATCCACGGACTTATCTGGCGCGCATGGCACAACCGGCTCCTGGCGACCGCGGGGGTGTTCGAGCGCTGGGCGGAGGAGCACCAGCGCTGGGTCATCGACCCGCGCTCGCGCATCGTGTTCACGATCGAGCGCTCGGGGCAGATCTCGGGTGTCGCGCTGGAAACGCCGTCGGGGTGCTTCCCCTTCGACGACTCGGCGGCCGACGCCCTGCGCGAGGTCCTGCTCCCGCCGCTCCCCGCCGATTTCCCGCGGGAGAGCGAGCGGATTCACGCAACCTTCATCGGGGAAGACATCCACATTCGCGGCATGCGCGTGGGGCTCCAGGAGCTCAAGAACCGCGGCGTCTTCTGAGCTACGATGCCGGGCATGGCCGACGATCTCATCCACGACTGGAACTTGGACGCGCCGGAGAAAGCGCGCCCTCGGGAGGTCCTCCTCGACGACGAGACGCTGCGGGACGGGCTCCAGTCGCCGTCGGTCGTCGATCCCCCGATCGAGCGCAAGCGCGAGCTGCTCCACCTCATGGACGAGCTCGGCATCGACACGGCGGACGTCGGGCTGCCGGGCGCGGGGCCGCGCGCGGAGGCGGACGTCGAGGCCCTGTGCCGGGAGATCGCTTCGGCGAAGCTGACGATCCGGGCCAACTGCGCCGCGCGCACGATGGCGCGGGACATCGATCCGATCGACCGGGTCGTCCAGAAGACCGGCGTGCCCGTCGAGGCGTGCCTGTTCATCGGCTCGTCGCCGATCCGCCAGTACGCGGAAGGGTGGGACGAGGAGTTCCTCGTCCGCCAGTCGACCGAGGCGATCGCCGATGCCGTGAAGCGCGGGCTGACCGTGATGTTCGTCACCGAGGACACGACGCGGGCGAAGCCGTCCACGATCCGCCGGCTCTACACCGAGGCGGTCCGGGCCGGTGCCAAGCGCGTGTGCATCGCCGACACGACGGGTCACGCGACCCCGCCGGGAACCGACCGCCTCGTGCGTTTCGTCCGCGGGTTCCTCGACGACGACGGTCATCGAGAGATCGGCGTCGACTGGCACGGCCACCGTGACCGCGGCATGGGGCTCGCGAACTGCATCGCTGCGTTCGAGGCGGGTGCGACGCGAGTCCACGGCTGTGCGCTGGGGATCGGCGAGAGGTCCGGCAACGCGGAGATGGATCTGCTCCTGGTGAACCTCAAACTCCTCGGATGGATCGACCGCGACCTGACGAAGCTAGGGGAGTACTGCCGTGTCGCCTCTGAGGCGCTGGGAGTCGCGATCCCGGACAACTACCCGGTCGTTGGATCGGACGCCTTCGAGACCGCCACCGGGGTCCACGCCGCCGCGGTGATCAAGGCCTTCAAGAAGGGGGACCGCTGGCTCGCCGACCGGATCTACTCCGGCGTGCCGGCCGGGGATTTCGGGTTCAAGCAGTCGATCCGGATCGGGCCGATGAGCGGCCGCTCCAACGTGGTCTTCTGGCTCGAAAGTCGGGGCCACGAGCCGACCGAGGAGCGCGTCGAGCGGATCATCGCCGCCGCGAAGGGGTCGAAGCGCCTCCTCGAGGACGCGGACATCCTGGCCCTCGTCCGGGGGTGAGCGGGGCGCGGCTGATACAATCCGCGCCGCATGCCATGTTCCTTCAGCGATTTCCGTCTGCGACCGGAAATTCAACGCGTTCTCGATGAAGTCGGCTACCACGAGCCCACGCCGATCCAGGAGCAGGCGATCCCGCTCCTGCTCGAGGGGCGCGACCTCATCGGCATCGCCCAGACCGGCACGGGCAAGACCCTGGCCTTCCTCATCCCGATCCTCCAGGCTTTCAAACCCGGCGCCGAGGGGCCGCAGGCGGTGGTGATCTGTCCCACGCGCGAGCTCGCCATCCAGGTTGCGGGTGAGGCCGAACGGTTCTCGAAACACCTCGGCTTTCGAACCGTCCTCGCCTACGGGGGGACTTCGAGCGGTCATCAGAAGCAGGAGCTGCAGCAGGGGGTCGACCTGCTCGTCGCCACTCCCGGGCGACTTCTCGACTTCCTGACGGGGGCCTGGGTCTCCCTGAGGCGCGCGCGCTTCGTCGTCCTCGACGAGGCGGACCGGATGCTCGACATGGGGTTCATCAACGACGTGGACGCGATCGTCCGGCGCGCGCCCATGAGCCGCCAGACGATGCTCTTTTCGGCGACGATCCCGGATGAGATCAAGCGCCTCGCCGACCGCTACCTGATGCACCCGGAGGTCGTGCGCATCGACACCGTCGTGCGCGTCAAGGAGTCGGTCGAGCACGCGTTCATCGAGGTCTCGGAGCGGCAGAAAGAGGATCTCCTGCTCGCGGTGCTCGATGCCGAGAGACCGAGCAAGTGCCTCGTTTTCACCGCGACGCGGGAGAAGACGTCGGAGCTCGCCCGCCGGCTGCGCACGCGCAACCACGAGGTCGTGTCCCTCTCGAGCCTCCTCTCCCAAGCCAACCGCGAACGGGCCCTGTCCGCGTTCCGGACAGGCGTCTTCGACGTGCTCGTGGCCACCGACGTCGCGGCCCGCGGCCTCGACATCGACGACATCGACCTCGTCGTCAACTTCGACGCGCCGATGCACGCCGAGGAGTACATCCACCGTATTGGGAGGACCGGCCGCGCCCACCGGGCCGGCAAGGCGCTGACCCTTGTGACCGAGCGGGACGGCCGCCGGATCGCGCAGATCGAGTCGCTCTTGGGACACCCCGTTCGGCGCGCCAAGGTCGAGGGCTTTTCCTTCGTGGCGCCTCCGGCCGAGCGAGCGCGCGGGCGCGGCGGCCGTGACCGCGCCAGCGCCGGCGCTGGCGGCCGGCGCGGAGGCCGCGGAGGGCGGCGGCGCGCCGGAGGCGGGACGCCCCCGGCGCCCGCGGCGTGAGCTCGGCGGGCCGGTGGGGTCGATCCGGATCATCGCGGGTCGCTTCCGGGGCCGGGTCCTGCGCGTGCCGGACGTCGCCGGCCTCCGGCCGACCGGCAACCGGGTCCGTGAGGCGCTGTTCAACATCCTCGGACAGGACCTAGCGGGACGGGCCGTCCTCGACCTCTACGCGGGGACCGGCGCCCTCGGGCTGGAGGCGGTCAGCCGGGGCTCTCCCCGGGCCGTCTTCGTGGAGTCCGACCGCACGCTAGCCCAGGGGCTGCGTCGCGCGGCGGAGGCCCTCGGCGTCGCCGGGTCGGTCCGCGTCGTCGCCGGCCGCGTCGAGGACGTCCTTCGCGCCGGAACGATCCGAGGGAGCTTCGACGTCGTGCTGGCCGATCCCCCCTACGGAGCCGTGGAGCCCCAGGCGCTGGCCGACGCGGTCGCGGGAGCCGACGTTCTCTCGCCGGGTGGGGTGCTCGTCCTGGAAACCGGAGCTGCCAAGGGCCCTCTCGTGCCGCCTCGAGCGCTGCGGCTGATGCGATCCGAGCGGTACGGCGGGACCACACTCCTGTTCTTCAAATACCCAAACCCGGGTTCTTGCGGAGAGGAGAGTTGAATTCTCCGCGTCGATGCTTATATTTGGCCGCGGTTTCCGGATTCCCGGGGGGTAGCTGAGCGCCGGGGTCCAAGCCGGAGGAGTCGCCGATGAAGATGACGGTCAAGGTCGGGACGGTCTTGGGGGTGGTCCTGTCGGTCGTCGTGGGACTTGCCGTAGCCGAGGAATCCTCCCGTCCGCCCAAGAACCTCAAGCTAGTCGGGGATCACTGGACGCCCTGGGACCCCCCGCAAGCGGCGGAGGGGGCCTACATCATCCAGCGCGGGGACACCTTCTGGGACCTCTCCGGGAAGTGGCTCGGCGACCCGTACCTCTGGCCGCAGGTCTGGGACCAGAACCGCTACGTTCTCGACAGCCACTGGATCTACCCCGGCGATCCCCTCAACATCCCGGCGCGGCCGGAGGTCGTCCCGCCCGAGGGGCCGCCGACGGCCGAGAACGAGCCGCCTGCGGAGACCGAGACGGCGGGCGCCGGCGCCGGCGAGGCGCCCCGTCCCGCGCCTTCGGCCACGCCGGCGATGATCCAGCTCGCCGACCACCACGACCTGTACTGTTCCGGCTCGATCGCGGACAGTCACGAGGTTTCGAGCCTCCTCGTCGCGGGAGCCGAGCTCGAGAAGGACATGCAGGCGGACGACGACATCCTCTACCTCAATCAGGGCCGCAACCAGGGCGTGCAGGCCGGAACCGAGTACCTCGTCGTGCGGGCCGAGCACACGGCGATCCACCCCGCGACGCGGGAGTCCCTGGGGACCTACCTGCAGCGCCTCGGTCATATCCGGGTCCTGTGCGCGCAAGAGGAGACGGCGATCGCCGTGGTCCTCGACGCGTGCACCGATCTCAAGCCCGGTGACGAAGTCCTCCCGTGGCGGGCGCTCGAGTCGCCGATCCTCGAGCACGTGCCCCCGGTCGATCGTTGTCAGGAGCCCTCGGGTCTCGCACAGGGGTACGTCGTCGACGGTGGCGCCGATCAACCCACCGTGTACGGCGCCGGGCACGTCGTCCACGCGGACCTCGGCGATGACGAGGGCGTCCGGCCAGGCTCGATCCTCACGATCTACCGCGACAACGGCGACATGCCGAGGATCGTCCTCGGTGAGGCGGTGGTGCTCACGGTGGACGGCGCGACCTCGACGATCAAGATGATCCAGGGCACGCGCGAGGCGCGCTGGGGCGACTGC
>Ga0210379_10000770_pt1 | contig 10901 bp, 8 predicted proteins | sample PLMedo_2_FD_155468 | JGI IMG/M metagenome (GOLD analysis project Ga0210379, IMG submission 155468) | Groundwater sediment microbial communities from an aquifer in East River, Colorado, USA - PLM4_32_coex redo | ecosystem: Environmental > Terrestrial > Soil > Riparian zone | place: USA: East... | reverse complement strand
GCCGGCGGCCGGGTGGCATTCCGCATCGCGGCGGTCCTCGCCACGGCGGGCGTCCTGGCATACGCGGTGGCCGCGGAGCGGCTGGTGCGGCAGCGTCTCGACGCCCGCGTCGCGGGAACCGAGCTCGCGCTCGATCCCGTCTACCGAAGACAGGAATTCGCAGAGCAGGCCCTGGTGTCGCTGGGACGGCAGATTCGGCCGGAGCAACGGCAGATCGGCATCCTGCTGCCCGAGGGAACCGGCAGGGTGTTCGGGGCACGCAGCGGTCGCGAGTACCGGCAGGCGCAGCCGGGCCGGCCGCCCTACGACCTCCTCGAGGAGTCGCTGGATCACGGTCGCGCGATCCAGCTGTACTTCCCGTGGGTGGACTCGGTCGCGTTCATCGATCGCTGGACCGGGGGCTTCCGGAACTTCGACCTCTTCATACCCTACCGGGGCGGGCACCTGGCGGGGGTCGGCAAAGGACCGGCCTCCCACGGAGAGGTCGCGAGATGGATGATGGAAAACCACTGGTATGCCCAGGCGCGCGATCACCTGCGAAGCGTGCTGGAGGTCTACCCGTCGGACGCCGGCTTGCGTCTGGGCTATGGGGCCGCGCTCTTCCGATCGGGCGATCGCGAGGGAGCGATCGCTCAGCTCGAGGAAGTCATCCGCACCGCGCCCGGCGACTCCGCGGCGATCGCGGCCCGGGCGGTCCTCGCGAAGCTCGACAGCGCGTCGGCGAAGTAGTGTCGCGGGCCCGCTACGGCGCCTCGACCAGCCCCTCGCGGATCGCGAGCCGCACGAGCTGCGCAAGCGAGCGCACCTCGAGCTTGCGCATCAGGTTCGCGCGGTGGGTCTCGACCGTGCGCGTGCTGATGTCGAACAGCGAGGCGATCTCCTTGGTGGAGAGACCCTCCGCGATGCGCTTCAGCACGTCGCGCTCGCGGTCGGTGAGGGCGTCGAGCGCCCGCGGGGCAGGAGCGCCGCCGCGCAGCAGGTCGGTGAGCTGGCGCTGGATCTGCGGGGAATGGTACGCGCGTCCTTCGCGCACCGCCTGGATCGCGGCCACCAGGTCGTTCACCGCCGAGTCCTTGAGCAGGTAGCCGTCCGCCCCCTCGCGCACGGCGCGCGAGACGAACTCGGGGTCGGCGTGCATGCTGAGCACCAGCACCTTGAGCGCGGGTGCAAGCGTCCGGGCGCGGCGCAGCACCGCGAACCCGTCGAGCCCCGGCATCGTGAGATCGAGCACCAGCACGTCCACCGGCAGCCGTGCCAGGGTCTCGAGCGCGGCGGCCCCGTCCGCCACCTCGCCGACCACCGTGACGCCGGGCTGGGCCTCGAGGATCTTGCGCACGCCGGCGCGCACCAGCGTGTGGTCGTCGGCGAGCAGCACGCGGATCTTGCGGGCTTCGGTCATGCGTCGGTCTCCGTTGCGTGCCCGGGCGGCGCGTCGCCCGGCAGGATGAGCCTCCTCCGCGGGCGGAGCCTCCGCACCGGGTCCCGCCGGGCCGTGATCCTTCGTGCCTTCTTCACGTCGCACTCTCCGCCGGCGCTCCGGCCGGGATGCAGGCCTCGATCCGGACGCCGGCTCCCGCGGCGTTCGCCACCTGCAGCGTACCTCCGAGCGCGCTCACGCGCTCGTGCATCCCCAGCAGGCCGAGGTGGGGGGCGACCGGGCCGGGGAACCCGACCCCGTCGTCCTCGACCGCGAGCCGCACGCTCCGGGCCCCGAGCTCGAGGCGCACGCTCACGCGCCGCGCGTGCGCGTGGCGGGCGACGTTGGTGAGCGCCTCCTGCAGCACGCGGTAGATCGCGACCTGCGCGTCGGGGGTCACCGCCGGCGCCGAGTCCGGGCACTCGAAGCTCGCCGCGATCCGCGTGCGCCGCGCGAAGTCCTCGGTGAGCGCGCGCAGCGCGGGCAGGAGCCCGAGCTTGTCGAGCGCCGCCGGGCGCAGCAGGTTGCTCAGGTCACGCACCTGCGCCAGCGCGCGCCCCACCATCTCGCTCGCCTCGCGGCGGCCATCCAGGTCCAGCTCGATCTTGACCGCCGTCAGCACCTGGCCGGCCTCGTCGTGCAGCTCGCGCGCGATGCGGCGGCGCTCGTCCTCCTGGCTGGTGAGCAGGAGCCGGGTGAGCTGCTCGAGCTGGGCGTTGCGGGCCTCGAGCGCCTGCCTTCCCTCGCCCAGCACCAGGAACAGGGTGCCGATCGATGCGAGCGCGATGAACAGCACGTCGGCGAACACGCCGTACAGCACGCCGGTGCCGAGCGGCCGCAGCAGCGGGTAGTCGAGATGGTGGAGCCCCCACAAGATGAAGGTCGCGGCGAGCAGCGCGGCGCCGCGCGAGTGCGTCCGCATCCGGTGCTGCCAGAACACCCAGCCGGTCCACAGCGTGACGCCGGAGAGGAGCACGACCGACGTGATCCCCGCCACCACCATGCTGCGGATGCCGAAGATCGCGACCGCCGCCCAGGCCAGCGACGCCGCGCCGAGCCACGCGTAGCCCCATCGCCAGCGCAGCCCGCGCGAGAACTGGAGCGCGGCGAGCAGCAGCGAGAGCGCGGTCAGCCCGGTCGCGGCCTGGTGGGCGAAGAGCCACGGCTCACGGCGCGTGACGATGTAGGCGGCGATGAACTGGAGCCGCAGGGCGTAGAGCGCCCACGCGATCGCCCAGGTGGCGAAGTAGGGCCGGCGCTGGCGGTGCCAGAGCGCGTAGTAGACCAGCGCCTGGAGCAGCGTGAAGACGGCTTCGAAGGCGAGCGCCGAAAGCTCGACCGTGAGTTTGTCCACGCCCCGAATCTACCGCAATGAGGATCGGGACAGGGCGTGCCACCGCCGCGCGCAGGCGAGCGCGGGTGGAGGATCCGGCTGCCGGTCCGCGCGACCCGTGATCAGGCGCCGCCCGGGCGCGCCGTCCGGGCCTCGGCCTCGGCCGCGCGGGTGTACGGGCTGCGGGCGACGCCGATGGGCTCCATCCGGATCACGCCGCGAGATGGAACGCGCGCCGGACGCGCAGCCACAGCGCGGGCCGGTGCGTGAACGCGAGGAAGGACGCGATCCCGACCGCGGCGAGCAGGTTGGCCGCCGCCGTCGGAATCGCTCCGAGACGGTGGAGAACCCCCGGAATCACGAGCGAGGCGGCGAGCCAGAAACCGGCCTCGAGGACCAGGAACAGGACCCCGATCATCATCACCGGATGCCGGGAGCGGATCTCGGCCTGGTGGGTGAGGAAGGAGATGGCGAGGCCGAGCAGGCCGAAGGCGACGAAGTGAACCGCCGTGTACTTGGCGACCGCGATCATGTTCACCGCCTGGACCGCATTGGGCGAGACGCCGTCGAACAGCACGCTCCCCATGAGCGAGGGGGTGAACAGCGGCTCGCCATGGACCACGATGTCGAACACTAGGAAGAACATCGCCACCAGCCCGCCGCCGATTCCCGCCACGTAGATGGCATCGTAGGCGTAGTCGCCGATCGTGTGCGTGGAAACACGCGCCGAAACGTTCATGGTTCCTCCCGTGCCGGCCGGTACGTCCCGGGGGGACTCCTCGTGCCCCGGGCCTCAGGGTGAAATCGTAGCCCTTCCGATGCGCGAGCGCGATCCGCGATTGGGAGGCGGGGGGGCGAGGCTGCCGGCGCCGCCCGGAACGGGGCCCAACGCGGCCGGGGCCCGGTCCGGCGCCCCGCCGGCTCGCGAGGACCGGGCTGCTCGCGGCCCTCAGGTTCGCCCCTCCGGCCCGCGACGACCGGGCGGACGCACGGCTCTCACTTCTTCGGGGGCGGCGCCATGTTGGGGTCGTGACACTGGATGCACAGCTCGCGCTTGGGATCGTAGGCCAGCAGCGAGGCCTCGTCGGCGGCGTGCGGCCGGTGGCAGCCGGTGCAGTTCAGCTCCTCTCCGCTGCGCGGGTCGGTCACGCCCTGGACCTTGTGGTAGTGCTTGCTCAGGTCGGTGTGACACGACTGGCAGAGCGTGTTCACGGGGGCGATCGCGAGCCGGAGGTTGTCCGAGGCGTGCGGGTCGTGGCACTTGGTGCAGCCCTGCTGGAGCGCCGCGTGCGTCACCCGGCCCTCGAGCAGCTTCCGGCCGTGGCACGAGATGCACAGCTCGTCGCGGCTCCTGCGCAGCAGCCGCACCGCGGCTCCCGCGTGGGGCTCGTGACACGCGAGACACTGGCGCTCGCCTTCGAGCGCAGCGTGGACGTGCTTCTTCGAGGCCCACGCCTTCGCCTCCTCGTGGCACTTGAGGCACAGGTCCTGCCCGCGCGAGACGGTCGTGGCCGATCCGCGCGAGGTGTGGCAAGCGGTGCACTCGCCGCGGGCGAAGGGATCGTGGCGGAACTCCTTGATGAGCCCCTTCGCGCCCTTGCGCTGGACGTGCGGGTCGTGGCACGAGACACAGTTGGTCGTCTCCAGGTTCATGCCCGGGTGCTTCGCGATCACCGCCTCGTTCTTGGGGCTGTGGCACGAGCCGCACATCGCGGGGACCTCGCGCCGCAGCATGCCCGCGTTCGCCGAACCGTGGCCGGCGTGGCAGGTGAGGCACATGCCCATGGCGACCGGCTTGTGCGGGCTCCCGTCGCGGATGCGGGCGGCGAGCGGTGCGTGGCAGCTCGCGCACATCTCGACGGGCTTCTTCTTGAGCAGCCCGGCGACCGCTCCCTGGTGGGGCTCGTGGCACAGCATGCACTCGCCCTGGGCCGCGGGCGGATGGGCGTGGACGAGCGCGATCTCCTTGCCAACTGCGGCGTGGCAGCCCGCGCACAGCTCGCGCGCCGGGCGGGCGAGCAGCCGCTCGCTGCCGGACGCGTGCGGCTTGTGACAGGAGAGGCAGGCGCCGAGCTTGACCGGCGGGTGGACGCGCGCGGCGGCGGTCGCGGGCTTCGCCACGTCGTGGCACTGCACGCACAGCTGGGCGACCGGCTGGACGAGCGTCGCCCGGCCGGGCGGCTTGCCGTCCGCGTGGCAGTTCGAGCACTCCTTCTCGGCGAAGAAGGGGTGCGTGTGCGTGGCGAGCATCCCCACGCTCTTCGAGGCGTGCGGCGCGTGGCAGCCCGTGCACTTGGCGGCGGCGAGGTCGGCGCCGCCGTGCTTCGCGCGCAGGTCGGCGTCGCCCGGCTCGTGGCAGTCGGCGCACAGCGCGGGGACGTCCTTGACCAGCGCCGGGGCCGCGGGCCCGCCGTGCGGGTCGTGGCAGGTCAGGCACTCGCCCTGCGCGGCCGGAGGATGGACGTGGTCGCCCTCCTTGCCGACGCCGGCGTGGCAGCGCGCGCACAGCTCTCCGCCGCTCGCCCGCAGCAGCTTCTCCTGCTTCGAGCCGTGCGGCTCGTGGCAGCCGCTGCACTTGCCCTGTTTGGCCGCCGAGTGCCCTCCGGGGCCCGCCATCTTCTTGCCGATCGCCGCGTGACAGGTGATGCAGAGCTTGTCCTGCGAAGCGGTGAGCAGCGCTGCGGTCTCTCCGCGGTGCGGGCCGTGGCACGTGAGGCACTCGCCCTTCTGAGCGGGCGGGTGCGGGTGCGGCATGATGGCGGCGCGCTCGCCCACCTCGTGGCACTGCCCGCACAGCGTCTTGGCTTCCTTGCGCACGAGCTTCGGCTGCTCCGACTGGTGCGGATCGTGGCACGCGATGCAGTTGCCGGCCCGGAAGGGCGTGTGCGATGGGCCGGCCGCGAGCCGCTTCTCGCCCGCGTGGCACGTCGCGCACAGCGTGCGCGGATCCTGCCGCAGCAGGTGCGCCTGCTCGCCCGAGTGGGGCGCGTGGCAGCGCAGGCAGTCCTTCTTCCCCGCGGGCGGATGGACGCCGGAGCCGGCCGCGAGCCGCTTGCCGAGGTCGGCGTGGCAGGTGAGACACATGGTGCCGTCGGCGGTCTTCACCAGCTTCTCCCGGTCGGAGCCGTGCGGCTCGTGGCAGGAGGCGCACTGGCCGTCCGCGAACGCCTTGTGCACGACCGGCTTCTTGATCTCGGCCGCCAGCCCGTCGTGGCACGAGCCGCACAGGGCGACCGGCTTCTCCTTGAGGAGCGCGCCCGCCTGGCCGCGGTGAGGATCGTGGCAGGTGAGGCACTCGCCCTGCGCCGCCGGCGCGTGGGGAATCGCCTTGCCCTCCAGCCCCCCCTTGTCGTCGTGGCAGGTGATGCAGAGCGCCGGCACCTCGGCGACGAGCTTCGCGGACGGCTTGCCGCCGCTCATCTCGTGACAGGATTCGCACTGACCGCCGGCCACCGGCGCGTGCGCGCCCGCGCGTGCGAGCCTGGGCTGAGCGGAGGCGTGCGGGGAATGGCAGTCGAGGCAGGCGAGCCCGCCGCGCACCACCGATGCGTGCTTCGCGTCGGTCGCTGCGGGCGCGTGGCACGGCGCGCACAGCGCGTCGCCGGAGGCCTTCGCGAGCGCCGGCGAATCGCTGCCGTGGGGCGCGTGGCAGGCGGCGCAATTGCCCGACTTGAACGGCGCGTGCACCACCGCGGCCGCGGCTTCGGCCTTGGCCCCCGCATGGCAGGCGAAGCAGGTGGGCGTAGCACCCGCGGCGCGCGCCAGGTGCGGCTCGTTCCCCGCGTGTGGATCGTGGCAGTAGAGGCACTGGCCGCCGGTGAACGCTGCGTGCGGGTGGGCGGGGGCCCTGGCGTTGACCAGGGCCGCGTGGCAGTCGAGGCAGAGCTTCTCGGGCGGCTTCGAGAGCACCAGCTTCTGTGAGAAGCCGTGGCTCTGATGGCACGACGCGCAGTCCTTCTTCGCGACCGGCGCGTGAACGAATTTCGCCTTCTCGAACTCCTCCTTCGCGGCGGCATGGCAGTCGTAGCAGGTGCGCGCCGGCCCGGTCTTTCCCTTGAGTTTGGGCTTGGCGATCGCGAGCCCCTGAAAAGCTGCGACCGCGAGGACCGCGATCGCGAGCAGGCCCGCCACGGCGAAGCGCGCCCGGCGGCCCTGCCGGGGGCCGGGCGTCATGGCTTCGACTTCCCCGCGGACGAAGTGTCGGCCGGCGGCGCGGAGCGCGCGGCCGGCGCGGGGTCGGACGGTGGGCGCGCAGTCGAGGACGTGTCGGCGAGCACGGGCGGGCGGTCCGCGAAGTCGATGCGCATGATCTTGAACGCGAGCAGCGACCGGGCCGAGAAATGGGGCGGCATGTTGAGGAAAGCCCAGGTCGTGTCCTGAACGACGCCGTCCTCCCGTACCACGATGCGGAGCGCAGGATTCTTCGGCTCGTTCGACCGCGACGTGATGCGGCGCGCGTCTACGTCGATCACGAAGTCGGGCAAGAAGTCCGTGACCGTGGCGCTGTAGGGAGTGTCGCCGATCGTGAATAGCTCGCGCAGGCGCACCTCGTCCGCTTCGACGAAGTCGTGGAACACGCGATGGCGGATCGCGAGCGTTACGGTCTTGACGCGCGGCGTTCCGCTCGGGACCACGATCTTGAACGGCTTGCCCACGGCCCCGCTCTTGCCCCCGCCCGGCGGCGCGGCCGCCATGCCGCCGTGCCCCGGCGGGGGCATCCCCATGCCGCCATGCCCGTGCGGGCTCACGGGTGGGGCCGGCGCTGCGCGCGCCGTGTCGGCGGCGGGCGCCTTCGACGTGTCCGCGACCGCGGCCGTGACCGTGGTGGGTGCTGCGAGCGCGGACGGAATCCGCGCCGGCGGAACCGCGGCGATCCACGCGAGCGCCGGCACGAGAAGCGTGGCGGACGGGATTCTCACTTCGCACCTCCCACTTTCACGGCCGAGGAGTCGGCGGTCAGGATCGTGAGATCGGCGATCATCTCGTGGGCCAGCGAGCCGGCCAGGATCTGCGGGTTGCGCTCGCGGCCCCAGCCGAAGATGGTCTCGCGGTCCTCTCCGGTGCGGAACTTCACCTGGGCCCACACCGCGCGGTTCGTCGCCACCTCGATCAGCTTGAGCGCCGCTCCCACGGCAGGCACTTGGCCGTCGCCGGTCTTGACCGTGCCGCTCTCGAGCAGGGTTCCGGTGAGCAGGTATTCCACGCGCAGCCGATCCGCGAGCGCCTTCACCTGCTCGGCACGGAGCGAGCCGCCGTTGCGGATGCCGAGGGTGTCCATCGCGGCCTCGACGATCCCGGTCTCGGGAACGTCGCAGGTCCCGCTGCGCACCAGCTCTGCGTAGATCATGCGCGTGAAGCCCACCGCTGCGGTCGCCTCCCCGGAGAGATCCTCGATCGGCAGCACCGCCACCCGCGCCCGGCTCGCAAGGGGGACGCCCAGGCGCAGCACCTGGCGCGATGCGCCGCCGCAGCCCGCGAGCGCCCCGGCGGCCACGAGCAGCGCGAGGACCAGGGCGCGACCGCCCGCGCGTCCCGTGACCGAGTCCGCGCGCACGTCAGAACGCCCTCTTCTGCAGCCCGCCTACCAGCTCGACGCAGGCTTCCTGGGTGAGGCGTCCGAGCGTGCTCGCGCTCGAGCCGCCGAGGATCGGGAACCGTGAGCTGCCCTTGCGCGTGATCGAGCCGCGCCAGACGACGTTTCCGGTCGCGACGTCCATCAGCTCCGCGTCGAAGCTCAGCACGGCGAACTCGTCCTGGCCGTTGCGCTGGACCTGGTAGTCGGTGACCGCGCCGCGCACGATGCCGGTGGCGCCCACCCGGGCCGCGGCCTCCTTGAGCCGTGCCGGGTCGTAGGCGCCGTCCCCGGACGGCTGGGCGTCCATCTCCTTCAGCACCGCGCGGAACTCGGCCGGCTCCACCAGCCGGTAGCGGTCGGTGATGATGAGCTCGGTGACGAAGACCCGCGTCACGCGCTCTCCGGCGAGAGGCTGGGCGCTCAGGTTGTGGAACGGCAGCACCGCGACCTTCTGGTAGAGGGTCATGTCGGCCTGCGGATTCACGTAGTAGCGCGGCGCCGCCGCCGAGCCGCAGCCCAGCGCCACGAACGAGAGCCCCGCGACCGCGGCCGCGCGCCAGGGGCACAATCCCATCCCCGTCACCTCCCGAAGGTCTTGGTCACGCCGGCGTCGTACTGCCGCGAGGAGTTCCGGCCGTGCGGATCCACCTGGTACGCGTTCCCTCTCAGCGTCCAGCCGGTGCCAAACCCGACCGAGAGCTCGGCCGAGTAGATCTCGCGCCCGACGAGCTGGCTCGTGCCCGACTGCTGGACCGACTGGTCGCTCCGGGAATAACTAGCCGAAAGCCGAGTTCTGGCGCCAGGCTGGAGATTGAGTCGGGCGCGGCGCGTTCTCGTGCCGGGCTGCCCCGTACCGCCCCAGCGGCTCTGATCGATCCCGGCGGCGAGGTCCACGCGGCGCTCGGGAAGCCACCGCAGCTCGAGGCTCCGGTTTCCGCTGTTCGCCACCGGGCGCAGGAATCCCGGACCCGCCCGGGAGATGCGGCTCGCGGCCGTGAGCCGGATGCTGCGGACGGGCGCGGCCGCGACGTTGAACGCGGCCTCGGTCACCACGCGGCCCGTGCCCAGGGTCGCGTTCGGGCTCAGGCTGGTGCTGAGGTCGGCGCCGAGCTGGAAATCCCGACCGCCCCGGAACACGGATCCCACGCGCACGGTCTCGGTGGAGACGGGCATCCCGTTGACGTTCCAGCTCGTCGAGTGCGAGGCTGTGGCAGAGCCGCTCCACGCGGTGCGGACCCGCCCGGTGGCGGCGGCGACGGCGGAGACGAAGCGCTCGGTCCGGGGCGCGGCGCTGGAGTTCACGGTGTGCACGCCGCCCGCGACGTTGAAGTTGGCGACCCGGCTCGGCACGTAGCTGAAGAGCAGCGATCCGTCGTGGTTGGAAAGCAGGGCCTCCTCGCTGTTGCCGAGCTGGGTGCGGCGGTAGGCGTAGGAAAGCGCCCATCCGGCGCGCTCCGAAACCCGGAGCGAGCCGTTGAGCGAGCCCGCGTGCACGAGCGTGCTGAGCCCCCCGGGGGCGCCGGCGCCGGTGCGGTAGTTGGAGAAGTCGTATTGCATTCCCAGCCCGAGCGCCGGCGTGGGCGCGAGCCGGAGCCCCGCCCCGGCGGTGCCGTTCCAGCGCTCGAGCACGGCGCCGCCTCCGCCTCCGGAATCCAGGCTCTGGTCTCCATAGCCTGCATGAACGTCCAGCGGTCCCGCCTCGTACGAGAGCCGCGCGTTGCGGACGACGCTCGCCTGCTCGAGCGGGTTCGCGTCGGTCTCGTGCTGCTGCCGCGCCCACGAGAGGTCGAGCCGGGGAAGTCCGGGCGCCGCGAAGTTCCCGGCGAGCATCGTCTCCGCGATGCGCGTCTTGAGCGTCCGGTACACGGGCGTGCTGCCCGGCACGCCGAGCGAGACGGGAGCCGTGGTCAGCAGCGTCGGCCGGTACGTGGCCGTGAGCCCGAAGACCGGGTGCATGACCTGGATCGTGCCGCCGGCCACGCGCCGGGCATGCTCGCGCGCCGTGTACGACTGATCGAGGTACGTGAGCTGCGAGCCGATGCGGAGGTTGTCCGTGACCGAGAGGGAGTGGCGCAGCTCGTAGTTCTGCGACCAGAAGCTCCGCAGGATCGTGGTGTCCCGCAGCGTGCCGTCGGGTGCTAAGCGCTTGGCGCGCTCCTCGACCTGCTGCCACTGCCAGCTCAGCGAGCCCCCGATCGGCGTAGCACCGGCGCAGACCGCGGGCGACGCGAGCGCCACCAGCACGATTGCCGCCGCGCCCATCCAGCGCCGCGCCGCGCCCATCCGGCGCCCCGCCGCCGCCGGGTCATCGCCCATAGTTCACTGTGTAGCTCTTCGGGTCGTGGCAGGTCGCGGCGCATGTGCCTCCCGTCGGCGTCTCCGAGTACGAGATGACGCCGGGGTTGCGGCCGCGGACGATGAGGTGCCGGAGCGTCGCGGACCCGTGCGAGTCGTGGCAGGCGTAGCACGGCACGCGGCTTTCCCCCACGTGGCCCGCGTGTCCTTTCCCGGCCCCGGGCGTGTTGAAGCGCGAAGCAGAAAGCACCGCGGGCGGCGCGCTCAACACGCCCGGGGCC
>Ga0210379_10000769_pt1 | contig 10905 bp, 10 predicted proteins | sample PLMedo_2_FD_155468 | JGI IMG/M metagenome (GOLD analysis project Ga0210379, IMG submission 155468) | Groundwater sediment microbial communities from an aquifer in East River, Colorado, USA - PLM4_32_coex redo | ecosystem: Environmental > Terrestrial > Soil > Riparian zone | place: USA: East... | reverse complement strand
CCAGAGCGCGGCGGCGAATCAATGACTTGGTGCCCAGGGCGGGACTCGAACCCGCACAGACTTTCGTCTACTACCCCCTCAAGATAGCGTGTCTGCCAGTTCCACCACCTGGGCCGCGTTCTATGGGCGGGAAGCCGACGTGTCGGTGCCGGCGGCGCGCGTCGAATCCCCGGAGTTGAGGAGCTCGTCGATGCTCTGCCCGGTGGGAATCGTGCTCTGTTGCTGTTCTGCGGCCTGACGCACGATGCTGCGGCTGCCGGGCGCCGTGCGCCGCGCCGAGAGAAACGCCAGCAATAGCGAGAGGAGCATGAAGGTCACAGCCAGGTACGTAGTCAGCCGGCTCAAGAACGTCGCCGTCTCCTGACCCCCGAACATGGTTTGCCCGCCCGTCCCGAACGCGCCGGCCAGACCACCGCCCTTGCTCGACTGCAGGAGCACGGTCAGGATCAGCACGAAGCACACCAGCACGTGCAAACCGATCAACAGGTTGAACAACATCGAGAGAAACCCTGCCTTCCGGGGACAAACCCCGTCAAAAATCCGCGCACGGCACTCACACCGCGGCGAGGCAGCCTAACAAACAAGGGTCGGAAAGTCAACCCGCGGAGGTCAACCCGGGAGCCGGGAGGGCCGCCCGGCCGTCGTCAGCGCGCGGCGCGGGCAATCGCGAGGAACGAGCCCGCGTCCAGGCTGGCGCCGCCCACCAGGAGACCGTCGATCTCGTCCCGTTCCAGCAGGCTCGGGGCGCTCTCCGGTTTGACGCTGCCACCGTACTGGATGCGCGAGCGTGCGGCCGCGTCCGGGCCGAACCGGCTCCCGAGCCACCCGCGGATGGAGCGATGCATCGCTTCAGCGTCCGCCGGTGTCGCCATGCGGCCGGTGCCGATCGCCCACACGGGTTCGTAGGCGAGCACGGTTTGCGCCGCCTCGCCCGCGCTGCGCCCCGCGAAGGCGGAAGCGAGCTGCGCCTCCACCGTTCGAACCTGGCTGCCCGCGTCGCGCTCGGCGAGGCTTTCGCCCACGCACAGAATCGGCTTCAACCCGCCGGCGAGCGCTGCGGCGAGCTTGCGTGCCACCACGTCGTTCGATTCGCCGACCACGTGCCGGCGTTCCGAATGGCCGACGAGCACCCACTCCGCGCCGGCGTCCTTGAGCATCGCGGCCGAGACCTCGCCGGTGTACGCGCCGTTCGTCTCCCAAAAGACGTCCTGGGCGCCGACACCGACGGTGGTGCCGGCGAGTGCGTCCGCGAGCGCGCGCAAGCCGGGAAATGCGGGAAAGATTACGAGATCGCAGGCCGGGAGTCCGGCGAGGGCGGGGCGCATCTGCGCGGCGAACGCCGCCGCCTCGGAGATGGTCTTGTTCATCTTCCAGTTGGCGGCGATGAGCTGGCGGCGCGGCATGTCGGGCGCGCCGTTATCCCGCCACTTCGGCGACGTCGCACAGCGCCTCGACGCCGGGGAGCGACCGTCCTTCCATGAACTCGAGCGACGCGCCGCCGCCGGTCGAAATATGCGTGAACCGACCGGCGATCCCCATCAGATTGATCGCCGCAAGGCTGTCGCCCCCGCCCACGATGGTGGTGGCGCCGCGATCGGTCGCATCGGCGATGGCGCGCGCCACCGCCTTGGTGCCCTCCGCGAAGGAGGGTTTCTCGAAGACGCCCATCGGTCCGTTCCAGAAGATGGTCTTGGCACCCGCGATCTGGGCCTTGAAAAGGTCGACGGTCTTGGGCCCGATATCGACGCCGATCCAATCCTCGGGGATGTCCGCGATGGAAACCTCGCGCGCCGGCGCGTCATCGTTGATCTCCTGGGCCACGATGGTGTCGACCGGCAGCAGCAGGCGCGAGCGGCCCGGCTTGCGCTGCGCGAGCAGCTCCTTGCACATCGAGAGGTGCTTCTCGTCGACGATGCTCCGGCCGATCTCGAGACCCGAGGCCTTGAAGAACGTGTACATCATCCCGCCGCCCACCAGCAAAACGTCGACGCGGTCGAGCAACGACTTGATCAGGTCGATCTTGCCGGAGATCTTGGCACCGCCGAGCACGGCCAGAAACGGCCGCGTCGGGTCGGTGAGGGCCTGCCCCAGCGCCTTGAGCTCTTTTTCCATCAAGAGCCCGGCCACCCGCACCGGGATGTAGTCGGCCACGCCGGCCGTCGACGCGTGCGCCCGGTGCGCGGTCCCGAACGCGTCGTTGACGTAGACGTCCGCCAGCGACGCCAGCTCCTTCGCGAACGCGGGGTCGTTGGCCTCTTCGCCCGGGTGAAAGCGCAGGTTTTCCAGCAGCAGGATCTCGCCATCCCGCAACCCTGCCACCTTCTGCTTCACGTCCTCACCGACGCAATCGCCGGCGAACCGCAGCGGATTCTTCACCAGCTCCGCGAGCCGGTGCGCCACCGGAGCCAGGCTCAGCTCGGGGTCGCGGCCGTGCCGCGGCCTCCCCAGGTGGCTCATCAGGATCAGGCGCCCGCCGCGATCGACCACGTCGCGGATGGTCGGAAGCGATTCCACGATGCGGGTGTCGTCGGTGATGCTCCGATCGCTGTCCAGCGGGACGTTGAAATCCACGCGGGCCAGCACGCGCTTGCCCTTGACGTCGCAATCACGAATCGAAAGTTTCTTCATTCCTTACTCACCCTCATCTCCCGATGAGACGAAGCATGTCCACCATACGGCCCGAGTAGCCGTACTCGTTGTCGTACCACGCGAGCACTTTGAAGAAGCGGTCGCCGATCGCCATCGTCGATAGCGCGTCGAACACCGCGGAATGCGGGTTGCCGATCACGTCGACCGAGACGATCGGATCCTCGGTGTATTCGATGATATCCTTCATCCCCGCCTTCGACGCCTCGAGCATCGCGCCGTTGATCGCGGCGATCGACGCGGGTTTCTCGGTTTCGAACGACAGGTCTACCAGCGAGCCGTCCACGGTCGGCACCCGGACCGCCATGCCGTCGAGTCTGCCCTTGAGCTCGGGCAGGACCTTGGTCACCGCGCGCGCCGCGCCGGTGGTGGTCGGGATCATCGACACCGCCGCCGCGCGCGCCCGGCGCAGGTCCTTGTGCGGCATGTCGAGTATGCGCTGGTCGTTGGTATACGCGTGAATCGTCGTCATGATTCCATGCTTGATGCCGAAGGCGTCGTGGATCACCTTGGCCACCGGCGCCAGACAGTTGGTCGTGCACGACGCGGTCGACACGATGCGGTGGGTCTCGGGGTCGAATTGCTTGTCGTTGACCCCCATCACGATGGTGATGTCCGGGTCGGTCGCCGGCGCGGAAATGAGCACGCGCTCGGCACCCGCCTGCAGGTGCTTCGCCGCGTCGTCGCGCTTGGTGAACAACCCCGTCGACTCGACGACCACGTCGACGCCGCGTTCTTTCCACGGAAGCCGGGTCGGGTCCTTCTCCGCGATCACGTCGAGCGCCTTGCCGTCGACCTCGATGCCGGTCTTGGTGGCGACGACCTTGCCCGGAAAGCGGCCGTGCACTGAGTCGTACTTCAGCAGATGCGCGAGTATGTCGGGGCTGGTGATGTCATTGACTGCCACGATGTGGAAACGCGCGTCGTTGAACGCGTGCCGATAAACCAGTCGACCGATGCGCCCGAATCCGTTGATCGCGACCGTGATCGCCATTCAAGACCCTCCTAGAACCACCCTCGTTCGCCACGTTCGCGGCCCCACGTCTTCCAACCCGGCGAGGGCACCGTGTGCTTGGCCGTATGTCGAAACGACCCGGTTGTCGGCGTACCGCTCACCCGGGAAGACCATGACCTTACGACGAAATCATCGACACTGGCAATCCCATGGCCCGGGAGGGCGCCCCCACCCCTCCAGTTGATGATAGCTTTCGATGGAACTCATTGTCAAGATTGCAGAAGCGTTGCTGGCTCGCATCCGGCTCAGGGGCGGTATCCGACGCACACCACGCGCACCGAAGCCGCGCCGGCGAGTCGCAGGACCGTCGCGCAGGCGGCCGCGGTGGCCCCGGTCGTGACGAGATCATCGACGAGGACGACGGACTTGCCCGTCACGGATTCGCCGCCGAAAATAATCGCGCGCCAGAGGTTGCGCGCGCGCTCGGTCCGGCCCAGCGACGACTGCGCCAGCGTATGCCGGGTTTTGGCGAGCGCGCGAGGCGCGACCGGCACTCCCCATGCGCGTGCGAGCTCGATCGCGATTCGCTCCGCCTGATTGAAGCCTCGCCGTCGCCGCGCACGAGCATCCATGGGAACCGGCACCAGCACGGCCTTCCCGGGCGACTCGTCCAGCGCGCGGCGCGGCAACCCGCTCGAGATCGCCCGCGCGAGCCACGGCGCCAGTTGCTCACGCCGGTCGAACTTCATCAGGTGGATGAGCCGCAGCAGCGTGTCGTCGGTGGTGAAGCCGGGGTACACGATCAACGCGCCCGCCGCATCTGCGACCGCCGGCAGCAGCAACGGCTCCCGCCACGGCCGGACGCGAAGCGCGCACCGCTCGCAGAGCAATCGCGTCGCGATGTAGACGGGACCGAACCGGGCGCGAAGCGGCGCGGCGAGCGGGTGGCAGGCGGGCGCGGGATCCGCGCGGGTGTCCGACGAACGCGCCGGTGAACCGCACGCCTGGCAGCGCTCGTCGATCAGGAAGCCGACTACCGCCTCCAGCCCGTCGCCGATCCACCCCACCCCACCCACCTCCCATCGCGCGGCCTCAGCCGGTCGCCGGCACCTGCTTTTCGCGCCGCGCCAGCAGGAACGCGCCGATCACGATCAGCACCACGCTGATCACCTGGTTGAACGTCAGCCCGGCGAGAATGCGCGCGTTCGGTTCGTAGAAACGAAAGAAGTCGATCGTGAACCGGCCGACCCCGTACAGGACGAGGAAGAGTCCGAACAGCGCGCCGCGGCGGGTGAGGTGTCGCTGCGCGGCCATCAGCACCAGGAAGATCACGAGCCCCTTGAATGACGAATAGATTTGCGTGGGGTGGAGCGCCACGTGGCCGAGTCCGCGCTCGGCCGCAAACGCCGCCGCCGCGCTCCCCGCGGGCGAGTCCGGCGGAAACACCAGCCCCAGCGGACCATCCGTGGGCTTGCCGAAGCAGCACCCGCTGAGCAGACACCCGACGCGCGTGAACACGAGTCCGAGCGCCATCGACGGCGCAATGATGTCCGCGACCGTCAGGAACGACAGGTTGTTGCGCTGGACCCACCAGTAGGAAGCCGCCATCGCGAGCAGGAAGCCGCCATAGAACGTCGCCCCGCCCTGCCAGAGCGCGAACATGTCGAGCGGGTTCGAGTACTGGTCGAGGTGGAACACGACGTAGAGAAGCCGGGACCCCACCACCGCCGCCAGGATGATGACCACGCTCAGGTCGAGGATCTTCTGCGGGTCGACTCCGTATCGCTTCGCCCGCCGACCGGCGAGCCAGATGCCGAGGAGAAAACTCACCGCCAGCATGAAGCCGTACGAGCGGATCTGGATCCGCCCCAGCTGGATCAGAATCGGGTGCATCGATGGTCCTTCCGTGGTAATTCGGGGCGCAATGCCCGGGTCAGACTATACCGCCCCGCGCTCGTCCTGTCATGACCCGTCTAGTACTCCGACCACCGCGCCGCGCAGTTGAGCAGGAGCCCGATGAAGAAGGAGCTCACCAGCATCGAGCTTCCGCCATAGCTGATGAAAGGGAGCGGGATCCCGGCCACCGGTGCAATCCCGGTCGTCATCCCGATATTGATGAACACCTGGAACGCGAAGTAAGAGGCGATGCCCACGCACAACGTCGCCGCGAATTCGCTCTTCATCTTCTGCGCGGCCATCAGCGCGCGCGTGATCAGGACCGAGAACACGAACAGAATCGCGAGCGCACCCACGAATCCGAGCTCCTCGCCCAGCACGGAGAAGATGAAGTCGGTGTGCTTGGCGGGCAGGTACTCGAGCGCCTTCTGCGTCCCTTCCAGGTATCCCTTCCCGCCGAAGCCTCCCGACCCGATGGCGATCTTCGACTGAATCACCTGCCAGCCCGCGCCCAGCTTGTCGGAATCGGGGTCCAGGAAATTGGTGACCCGGTTCTGCTGGTAGGGTTTCAGGTGGTTCCAGAACACCGGCAGGAACAAACCGATGCCGACGTTTGCGACCACCAGCGACACGGATTCGATGAGGAATGCGCGCCGCAGGTAGGCGACGACCAGGATCAGCACGATGAAGATCCCGAACGGCCACGGATTGTGGGTGACGTTCTCCCCGTAGATGATCAGCACGCTGCTCACCAGCGGCGACAGCAGGAACAGGATGTGGAGGCCGCGGAACCCGCGCCAGAAGAGGACCGGGAGCAGGATGCCCGCGAACACCATCGCGGTGCCGAGGTCCGGCTGCTTGAGCACCAGCGCAAAGGGAACCAGGAAGAGAATCAGCACCGGGATCAGGGTGCGCGGGCGGTTCGGATCCGCGCGGTGCCCCGAGAGGATCCGCGCCCACACCAGCAGCACCGCCACCTTCGTGAACTCGCTCGGCTGGATCGCCAGCGGCCCCACCACGAACCAGCGCTGGGTTTCTCCCTTCGCGGGGAGCAGGAGCACGACCACCAAGAGCGTCAGGCAGGCGGCGTAGGCGGCGTAGGCGAGGGTCTCGAACACCCGAAACGGCACCGCGAACCCGACCAGCATCACCAACAGCCCCATGCCGACCCAGAGGAGCTGGCGCGTGAAATACGATCCCCGCAGCCACTCGGCGTGCGCGTCCCCGATCGAATGCGAGACCGAAAACACGATCGACAAGCCGACCAGCGTGAGAATCCCCGCGCACAGCACGATCACCCAGTCGAAGTTGCGGGCGAGCTTCACGGTGTCATCCTCCCGACACCGGCGGCGCGAAGCCGGTCGATCGAGAGCGAATCGAACAGGGCGGGCGACGCGGGTTGCACGCGCGACACCACGCTTCCCTCCCGGCGTCCCGGGCGAAAGTATTCGGCGAGGAAGTCGCGGGCCACCGGGGCCGACACGTCGCCCCCGTGCCCGGCGTTCTCGACGAGGATGGCAAGCGCGATCTCGGGGTCGTCGGCGGGCGCGTAGGCCATGTACCACGAATGGTGGTCGCCGCGCGAGTTCTGCGCCGTCCCCGTCTTCCCCGCCACCTTCAGCCACGGAAGCTCCGTCCAATGGGCGGTGCCGCCGGGCGAGTCCACCACCCCGAGCATCGCGCGGCGAATGAACGTGAGGGTCGAGCCCTCCAGTCCCGGCACGCGTTCCCGCGGCAATTCGACCGACGGCTCCCCATCCACGTGGTCGACGAAACGGGGCTGGACCAGCCACCCCCCGTTCGCCACCGCCGCCGCGATTCGCACCACGTGCAGCACCGTCGCCAGATACTCGCCCTGGCCGATCGCGTTGTTGATCATCAGCCCCTGCGTCCACCCCCTTTTTCCGAAACGCTTGTCATAGTAGCGGCGCGTCGGAACGTTGCCGGCGACTTCGATCGGCAGGTCGATACCGGTCTTCCGATCGAGGCCGTACGCGCTGGCCGACGCGGCGAGGACGTCGACGTCCATCATCTCGCCAATCCGGTAGAAGTAGACATCGCACGAGTTGATGATGGCGGACATGAGATTCATGCCGCCGTGGCCTTCCTCTTTCCAGCACCGGAACACGCGGTTGCCGAAGCGATGCGTGCCGTCGCAGTAGGTGAGCACGCGCCCCGGGTCCACGAGCCCGTTTTGCAGCGCGGCCGTCGTCACCACGATCTTGAACGTCGAGGCCGGCGCGTAGCGCGCCTGCGTGATGCGGTTGAACATCGGTTTGGTCGGGTCGCCCAGGAGGCCGCCGAGCATCGACGTGGAGACGCCCCTGGCAAACTCGTTCGGGTCGTACGACGGCCGGCTCACCGCCGCGATGATCCCACCGGTCTTCACGTCGAGCACGACGGCGGCGCTGGGGTTGTCGTGCGTCGCCAGGAGAGAGTCGAGGAACTCCTGCATCTCGAAGTCGAGCGACAGGTGGAGGTCGCGTCCGGGAATCGGTGCGGTCGAAAGCTCGGGCACTTCGCCGAGCGAGGTGCCGTTGGCGGTGATCTCCATTGCCCGCTGGCCGGGCGTGCCGCGGAGCTTGTCCTCGTACTGCTTTTCGAGCCCCGCCTTGCCGGTGAAGTCGCCCGACTCGTAGGTGCCGTGACCGGCGACCACGTCCTCGGGCGTGACTTCGCCGACGTACCCCAGCACGTGCGCCGCCACGCCCCGGGTCGGGTAGCGACGGCGTAGCCTCGACTCGACGCGCAAGTACGGGTAGTCGTCCGCGTTCTCGCGGACGAAGGAGATCACGAACTTGTCCGCGTCGGGAAACAGCGGAAACGCGACGCGCCCGTACCGTTTCTGCCACGCGTCGAAGCGGGCGAACGCGCGCGTGCTGTCGATGGGAATGAACGCGGAGAGGTGGCGGACGGTCTCGACGACTTCGTCGCGCGAGCGCCACTGCACCACCACCTGGAAGTTGATGGTGTTGTCCACGATCACGCGGCCGTAGCGGTCGCGGATGAGACCGCGGGGACCCTGGAGGCGCTCACGCTGGAGCTGGTTGTCGCGGGCGAACTGCGCGTATTCCTGGTGGTGCACGACCTGGAGGGCAAGGAGGCGGATGAGGATCGCCGCGAACCCGAAGCCGAGCACGACGAGCAGCGTCCGGAGGCGAGACGGCCCTTCCCGGAGGCTAGTACTGTCTCTCTTTGCCAAACGACGTCACCACCTTCGCCCCCAGCAGGGCGAGGATGCGCTCGACCGCGACGCCCGCGACGGCGGTATAGAGCGCCGACGGCAGCGCCCTTGTCAGCAGGGCACTGCCGACCCCCGGCCACAGGTAAATCAGCAGGTAGACGAAGTCGTGCGCGAGGGCGCCCACGAAAAACACGATCGCCAGCACCAGCAGCCCGGGCGACGCCGCGGCCCCCAGCCCGCCCGCCGCGAAGCCGAGCAGGCACTTGGTGAGCGCATTGAGACCCAGGTATCCCGGATTGCTGAGGTCGACGAGGAATCCGACGAAGAATCCGAACAGGGAGCCCTGCACCGACCCGCGCTGCAGCCCAAACAGCACCACGCACACCACCACGAAGTCGGGCGCGATGGATCCGATCGCGATGCGGCCCGCCACCGCGGCTTGCAGCGCGAGGTAGATGACGACCCCGAGCAACGGCGCCAGGAACTTCACCGCTGGCTCCTGCGGAGAACATCCCGCATCAGGGCGGTGTCCGCCTCTTCGTAGAACAGGGAGCGGTCCCAGGGAATCTCGTCGGTCATGACGAACACTTCTTCCAGCGAGACGAAATTGACCGGGCTGCGCGCGTCCACCCGCAGGCTCAGCCCGTCGGTCGATTGTCCCACCCGGGAGACGATCGCCACCGGGAAGCCCTTGGGAATGGTGCCGCCGAAGCCGCTCGTCACCAGCGTGTCGCCAACCACGACGTCTTCGTTGGAGCTCACGTGGCGCAGCTCGAAGGAACTGCGGTGGCGCCACTCCAGCACGCCCACCACCCGGCTGCGCTTGTCGATGCAACTGACCGGGTGGTTCTTGCTGGTGAGTAACTGCACCCACGACGAGTTCGTAAAGACCTTCGCGAGACTGCCGACGAGTCCCCCGTACGAAAACACCGGCATGCGCGCGCGCAGTCCCTCCTCGCTGCCCTTGTTGATCACCAGGTTGGTCTGGATGCGGTCGAAGTCGCGGCCCACCACTTCCGCCGGGACCAGGCGGTGGGTCTGTTCTTCCTTGAACTCGGCCAGACGGCGCAGGCGCTCGCGTTCGTCCCGATACTGGAGGAGCCGTTCGCGCTCCAGCATCAAGGTCGCCACCATCCTCTGCAAACGTTCGTTCTCGGCCCGTACGTCGGTGTAGTCGGTCACGAAGGTCGTGGCGCGCTGCGCCGGCAGCACCAGACGCCCGACGAGACCGCGGGCGACGTCCACCTGGACCGGCTCCGGCAAGGACATGAGCGCGATGGAGAGACTGATCAGGACGACGAGGACCGTGCGGTCGCGGTATCGTTGAAAGACGGCCTCGAACAGATGCATACGCTAGTCGCGCGAGCTATGCATGAGCACCCGATCGTAGTAGTGGACATTGTCGAGCACCTTGCCCGCGCCGAGCACGACGCACAGGAGCGGGTCGTCGACGACGTTGATCGGGAGGTTGGTCTCCCGCTTCAGCAACTGGTCGAGTCCCTTCAGCATGGCTCCGCCTCCGGTCATCACGATGCCACGATCGACGATGTCGGCCGCGAGCTCGGGTGGAGTCTGTTCGAGCGCGTTCTTGAGCGCCTCCACGATCTGAGAGATGGGTTCGCTGATCGCTTCCCGGATCTCCTCGCTGGTGAGCTTGAGGTTCTTGGGGATTCCCGCCACCAGATCGCGCCCCTTGATCTCCATCTCGAGCGGCTTGTCGAGCCTGACCGCGCACCCGATCTTCATCTTGATCTGTTCGGCGGTCTGCTCGCCGATGAGCATGTTGTAGGTGCGCTTGACGTAGTTGACGATCGCCTCGTCCAATTCGTCGCCCGCCACCCGGATCGAACTGTCGGCGACGATGCCGTCGAGCGCGATCACCGCGATCTCGGTGGTACCGCCGCCGATGTCGATGATCATGTTCCCCGACGGCTTGTCGACCGGGAGGCCGACGCCGATCGCCGCGGCGATGGGTTCTGCGATCAGGAACACCTCGCGGGCCCCCGCGTGTTCGGCGGAGTCGCGAACCGCCCGCTTCTCCACCTCGGTGATGCCGGAGGGCACCGCGATGACGATGCGCGGCCGGATGAAGTGCTTCTTTTTTTGCGACTTGCGGATGAACTCGCGCAGCATCATCTCGGTGATTTCGAAGTCGGCGATGACGCCGTCCTTCATCGGACGGATCGCCGAGATGTACTCGGGGGTCTTGCCCAGCATGGTCTTG